>Ga0209344_10003232_pt1 | contig 16390 bp, 10 predicted proteins | sample Cruoilmetagenom6_FD_187293 | JGI IMG/M metagenome (GOLD analysis project Ga0209344, IMG submission 187293) | Oil polluted marine microbial communities from Coal Oil Point, Santa Barbara, California, USA - Santa Barbara Oil Seep Sample 6 (SPAdes)... | ecosystem: Environmental > Aquatic > Marine...
TTTCACGAGAAGCAGGCTTGCGAGTGCCAAGTATCAATAAAGCTTGTACCCAATTGCGTTGGCCTCTAAAATAAAGCTTCGTGACGGCAATGCCAGAATTGAAGATTTAAATGCGACGTATTCTGCTTACTGGGGCTACTGGGTTTGTCGGAAGGCAAATTCTGAAAGTGTTGGAACGCCAAGGTCATGAAACGCTTGTCATTGCGCGCCCGGATTGGCGAAATCGAATTGAAGTCGATGAAAAGCTTACGCAGATCAAAGAAACCCACGACATGTTTCAAGAAACGCATGATTGGTGGTGTAACGTTTTGCAAAACGTCGACACGGTTATACATGCTGCTTGGTATGCAAAGCCGGGGGTTTATCTGACGTCGCCCAAAAATCTGGACTGTCTCATCGGCACATTGCAACTGGCGAGAGCAGCAGTTGCATCGAATATAAAGCGTTTTGTAGGTTTGGGGACTTGCATTGAGTATCAACTATCAGACAACATTTTAACCTTGGAAACCCCATTAGAGCCAACAACACCCTATTCCGCAGCTAAGGTTGCAGCCTATCAGTCATTGCTAGAGTATTTTGCCCATACCGATACTGGGTTTTTATGGTGTCGGCTGTTTTACCTATATGGCGAAGGCGAAGACCCAAAAAGATTGGTGCCTTTCCTGCATGAAAAATTAAGTAAAGGAGATGTCGCCGATCTATCCAGCGGTACGCAAATCCGTGATTTCATAGATGTTGGGGATGCGGCAGAAATGATTGTAGCCGGGGCCCTTGGTCAAACAAATGGCGCTGCAAATATTTGCACTGGTCATGGCCGGTCTGTGAAAGATTTGGCATATGAAATTGCTACTATTTACGGTCGTGAAGATTTGTTGAATTTCGGCGCGCGCCCGGATAACCTAGTGGACCCCCCAATTATTATTGGGCAACCAACAACGTTTTGATTTTCAAATGACCTATCGTAAAATACGACAAACCTGTTCGGAAAATCAGGGGTACTACATTGAGCCCTATTACAACCTAAAGGAGGATTGCCGTTGTAATTGAACAAAAAATCAGTAACATTATTTATAAGTTACAATTTATATTATGGCGATGGGAGTTTTATCATTAGTTGTCCCCTAAATCGAGTGCCACTATAAGTAAATTAGGACATTGTTTGCATAAAGCTTTTGTCAAACCGAGCCGCGTAGACATAAACGCATTTTTAAGATCCGGTTGGATATTCTGGTCAGTCATGAGCCTTTGCGCCATCGTTACGGGGTATGCATATATGCTGGCAAAGTCACAGGTAGAGGCGCGAAACGATTCACTATTCAAAAGCATAACTGATGATAATCTTGAGGCACTTCGTGTGAGAATGCAGCTGTATGGCCACAGTTTGGACGGGGCAGCCGGATTAATTGCTGCATCAGACAAAGTAACCTTGGCGGATTGGCAACATTATATTGAAACTCTGGACATCAAAAATAAATTGCCGGGCATTCGTGGGATCGGGCTGATTATCGCAGTGCCATCGGGCGAAGAACTCCAATTTCTTGAAACTGCCCGCGCCGACGGGGTGGAAAATTTACAGATACATCCCGAAACACTTGTGGGTGAGAAATTTGTAATCAAATACATAGAACCATTATTGGGTAATGAAGGAATGGTCGGGTTTGATATAGCCATAGAGGGCGGTAGAAGGTTGGCGGCAACCAAAGCGCGCGAAACAGGCTTGCCAACAATGACCCAGCACATTGAACTTTCACATGATAACAAGCATCAACCCGGTTTCCTTCTTTTACGCCCGTATTATGCCACTGGTATATCAATTGATACTGTTGAACAAAGACGTGCCGCAGCGAAAGGGTGGGTCTTCGCGCCATTTATCGGGAAACAGTTACTTGAAAAACTGACAATAGATCAACAGGTGACGTTTCATATGTCAGTGTTTGACGGCAATACCACCAACGCCAATATTTTGATTTACAGCAGTGACAGCAATCAAACAGCGACAATAGATGCTAACTATCAAACATCTGAAAATATCAATATTTTTGGCCGGAATTGGACTGTAACCTGGCGCAGCACCCCTGAATTTGATGCGTCTCACCAAAGTAATACACCAATTTTTGTCTTACTGGCAGGTCTACTGTTTAGCGCACTCTATACGTCAATCATCGGGGCATTGACATATCGTGAACACAAAGTGCAACGCTTGGTTGACAAAAAAACCCTTGAATTAGCTACGATAGAAGAAAGATGGAATCTAGCGCTGAAAGGCGCTGAGATCGGAGTTTTCGACATTGATCTTCTCACAGGAAAATCGGTTGTTTCAGACACTTGGAAACGGTTGATGAATATCCCGCTTGATGATTTGTCCATCGATATGCAAGGCGAGTTTCTAAAAAAGGTTCACCCCAAGGATTTACCCGTGGTGTTGACAGCAGATGCAGCTTGTATTGAAGGAAAAACAGACCGATCCGTTTCCGAATACCGGGTACAGACACATCCGGGTATTTACCGCTGGATGCAATCCGATGCTGTTGTGGCTACTCGGGGTGCGGAAGGGAAAGCTTTACGTCTGATCGGATCCCAAACCGATGTTACTGACTTACATGAGGCGCGTGCATCGCTACGCGCAAGTATAGAACGTTTTCAGGCATTATTTGCCCATGCTCCTGTCGGGATGGCACTTATCAACGAAAAAGCAACTTTCATAGGAGCCAATAAGGCCCTGTGTAATTTTCTGGAGCTTCCTGAACGAGAGCTGTTAAATAAGAGATACTGGGATACCATGTTGCCTGAAGAATCTCATCAAATTATTGCTATAATAGAAGCCTTAAGGAATGGTGAATTAGAAACATATCAAAGCGAACATCAATTTGTCGGGAAGAACGGACAAATTCGTTGGGGATTGGCAAGCGTATCACTAGACAAAGACCCCACAACCGGGCGCGAATTATACATCGCACAAATACAAGACATCAATGAGATAAAAGAGTTAGAAAAAGTCAAAGGGGAATTTGTGGCAACAGTTAGTCACGAATTACGCACCCCGCTTACCTCCGTCAAAGGTGCGTTGGGGCTTTTACATGCAACAATGAAGGTGCCTATACCGGAGACGACTGAGCGACTATTAAATATCGCTAATTCAAATTGTAGCAGGTTGACTTTATTGGTGAACGATATTTTAGACATGGAAAAAATTTCTTCCGGGAATTTTGAAATCAACTGGACCCAAGGCAGTCTCAAATCAATCCTAATGACGTCGGTAGAACATATGGGGCCGTATGCAAAAGAATGTAATGTTTCTATTAAATTGGATATGCCGCCAAGGGATTTGGATATATGGACTGACAGCGAACGCGTCGAACAAATCATGGCTAATTTATTATCCAATGCCGCAAAATTTTCCAATGATAATAGTGAAATTCTTGTAGATTATGAACAAATTAAGGATACCATTCGAATATCGGTGCGTAACTTTGGCACTGGGATATCCGAAGATTTCAAGTCGGATATATTCAAACCGTTTTCCCAAGGAGACTCTTCTGCAACACGTAAAAAGGGTGGGACGGGACTGGGGTTAAATATCTCTAAACAAATTATCGAACAGCTTGGTGGTCAGATTGGGTATGACTCGATCAAGGATTTACACACAACATTCTGGTTCACATTACCGCTTATAAAGACTAACCCGACCTCCAAGGTTCCTCTAACTTCCGCAGAACCTCTGGCTTGATTATAATGACCTTACACAGCAAATATCTCTATATCTGAAACAGTGCTCTTCGCGATTAACCTTTTACGCAGAGTTCTTTATACCGATGGACAGAAAAACGGATATATACTAGAAAACCGCGCGACAATTGTCTTGTTTGTTAATTTCTTGACAAGTTCTATAGTAGACGCGACAACGCTGAAAGAGACTTTCAGTCTCACCCAGCGACGTGTTAATTGTCAACCGTAAGTAGAAAACAATATCTAAGCGTGACCATGCCTTATATCGAATATTTCTACTCTGCCCATTCCGCATTCGCATATATCGGTGCCAAAAAGGCATTGGAGATATGTAAGGCCAATGGACGCGTATTGCAGCATCGCCCGATTGCATTGAGCCCTGTGATTGAAGCGGTTGGCGGACTGCCTTTTGCAGAGCGCACACAAGCGCATGTCGATTACTTTTTCGGCCGTGAGATTGCACGCTGGGCAGAGCTGCGCGATGTGTCTATCATTGATTTTCGCCCGACACATCACGACAACCCGCTTGACCTGCCAAACGGCATGTTGATCGCCGCCATAGAACAGGAGGCCGATGTTGATACGCTGTCACATGCGATCCTTCAGGCACATTGGCGTGATGACGCGGATATTGCGGATGTATCTTCACTGCACCGTATCGGAAAATCCGCAGGGCTTGATCCTAACCCGTTGCTGGACGCGGCTTTGTCACCTGTCATACAGGACATTCACCGCGCAAACACGGATGAGGCGATCAAACGCAGTGTTTTCGGCTCGCCCACTTATTTCGTGGACGGTGATATGTTCTACGGGCAAGATCGGTTGGAGCTGGTTGAGCGCGCTTTATACAGGTGCTTCGCCAACTAGTCTGCACAGTAGTTGGATCATATGGCATAAGCGTAAATGGCAAAGACGAATGGAAATGTTACTTGCAACGTAAAAAACATGCTACATAATCTGGCAAAGGGGATGCCAGATTACCGTTATATCCGAAATACGGATGTTACACTGACTTTGGCACGGAAAATATATGACAGCATTCTTAGAAGTCAAAAACCTAACCATTGGGTTTAAAGCCCCCGAACCCACAATCGACGCTGTCAGTTTTTCTCTGGAAAAAGGTGAAACGCTTGCCATTGTAGGTGAAAGCGGGTCGGGAAAAACCCTAAGCTGCCGCGCCATATTGGGAATATTACCTAAAACCGCCCAAATACGTTCCGGTCAAATTCTGACCAACCAACAAGGTAAGCAGGTAGATATACTGACCTTGGGCGAACGTGATTTCCGCGCTATTCGCGGCGATTGTATTTCAATGATTTTTCAGGAACCCATGCGGTCATTATCACCACTGCACAAAGTAGGCCATCAAGTGGCCGAGGTTCTGGAATTGCATCGCAATTGTTCAAAACAACAGATCAAACAAGATGTATTGGCCACGTTCAAACGTGTCGGATTCCCTGATCCCGAACGGGCTTATGCCGCCTACCCGTTTGAGATGTCAGGCGGAATGCTACAACGCGCAATGATCGCAATGGCAATGATTGCAAAGCCTGATTTACTGATCGCGGATGAGCCGACAACAGCATTGGACGTGACGACACAGGCACAAATTTTGGGATTGATCAAAGGCTTACAAGCAGAAACGGGTATGGCAGTGATTTTGGTTACACATGATCTGGGCGTTGTGGCCAACATGGCCGATCGGGTTGTGGTAATGAACAAAGGGCGGGTCATGGAGCGGGGCTGTGCAAATCTTGTACTTTCAATGCCGGTCCACCCATATACACAAAAATTATTCGCGGCGGCCCCGGTTATCCCTGAAACGGCAGAATTCGTAGCCCCGCCACCCCATGGCGATTTGATTTTGGATATGCAGAATATTTCAAAAACCTTTCAGGCCCGCAGCGCTTCACCTATGCAATCGGCAACTCTGATAAAAGCCGTTTGTGATGTTAACCTGAAATTAGCACGCGGAAAAACCCTTGCCGTGGTCGGCGAAAGCGGTTCCGGCAAATCAACCTGCGCACGTATCGCACTGGGCGCCGAACTACCAGACGTGGGTGGGCGGGTCACATTTTGCGCGGGCACAGGCGAGACGCCGATAGAAGTACACTCTTTAAATCGTGCAGACCGCGCCGCATTTCAAAAACAGGCGCAGATGGTGTTTCAAGACCCGTTTTCATCGCTTAGCCCACGGATGCAAATAATCGATACATTAACCGAACCCTTAGACATTCATGGACTTGGCACAAAAGCAGAACGTCGCAATCGCGCCTGTGAAGTGTTGGAACTGGTCGGGTTGGATGGCAGCATGCTGCGCCGCTATCCGCACGCATTTTCAGGCGGCCAACGGCAACGTCTGTCTATTGCACGCGCCCTGACCCTAGACCCAAAGCTGCTGGTTTGCGATGAACCGACCTCGGCACTAGATGTTTCCGTTCAGGATCAAATTCTTGACTTGTTGGAAGAAATCCGCGATGCACGTGGCCTGTCTTATCTGTTCATATCCCACGACCTTGCCGTGGTATCGCGCATTGCCGATGAGGTGGCCGTAATGCGACAGGGGCGCGTTGTGGAACAGGCCCCGCCCTGCACATTGTTTGCAAATCCGAAACATCCTTACACACGGGCCCTAATCGCAGCCCAACCCGAACCCGATATCAATCGTCCGATCGATTTGAATATAGTGGCATTGGGGGCAGGTGCATCAAGTACTTGGACTGAAGAATTTCGTTTTGACGGCAATGATATCCCACCCCTGACAGAACTAGAACCTGGGCATATGGTGCGCTGTCATGGATAAATTTCGGGTCTTTTGCCGCACAGTTTTCCTAGGCTTGATGCTTGCCCATGGCGTAAGTGCAGGACCGGTTCAAGAATGTGCATTTTTCAAGACTGATGTAGAGGCCGGTATTTTACCACCTGTAGCGGAACGTATCCCCGACCAACCTCTGATCGTAGATCTACAAGCCAAAGGCCGTGAACTTGGCCGTCAGGGTGGTATGTTACGCACCATGATCACACGATCAAAAGATACCCGCCAAATGGTGGTCTACGGTTATTCGCGCCTTGTGATTTACGATCAGAATTACACGCTACAACCCGATCTTTTAGCTAGTTTCGAAAACGTTGAAGACAAGGTTTTTACTTTCCATTTGCGCAAAGGCCACAAATGGTCGGATGGCGCGCCATTCGACTCTGCCGATTTTGAATACTGGTGGGATGATGTTGCAAATAATGACGAATTGATGCCCTCTGGCCCGCCCGAATTCCTGCGGGTAGAAGGTGAGTTGCCGCAGGTCTCTTTTCCCGATGATCTGACCATTATCTATGCTTGGTCAAAGCCCAATCCACAGTTCCTACAAATACTGGCGCAAGCCCGCCCGCCTTTTATTTTTCGGCCTGCACATTATCTGAACAGTTATCATCTGGACTTTGCCGATGAAGAACAGCTTCAACTTGAAATAAAACAGAAAAAAGTGCGCAGTTGGGCATCACTGCACAACAAGGTCGATAATATGTACAAGTTCGACAATGCAGACCTGCCCACATTGCAACCATGGGTTATCGACCCGAAAAGCACCAAAAGCAGGCGCATTTTCACCCGCAATCCCTATTACCACCGCATTGATAAAAACGGGATGCAACTGCCTTATATTGATCAGGTGGAAATGTCGGTTGTGGGCGCGGGACTGGTCGCTGCCAAAGCGAATGCCGCAGAGGTGGATTTACAAGCGCGCGGCTTAAGTTTTAAAGATATTTCGATCCTGAAGAAGGGTGAAAAGGACAGTGGGAAATACAAAACATTGCTTTGGGCAAACGGTGTAGCCTCGCAAATCGCGATATATCCCAACCTGAATTTCGCAGACCCTATCTGGCGCGACGTGTTGCGCGATGTCCGCTTTCGCCGTGCATTATCCATGTCCATAGACCGCCGTATGATCAATCGTGCCCTGTACTTCGGGCTTGCCAAAGAGGGCGCAATGACAGCCCTTCCCGCCAGCCCGTTTTATGACCCCGAAAATCGCACTGCTTGGGCGCAATATGACTTGGATGCCGCGAACGCTTTGTTGGATGACATGGGGTTGGTTGAACGTCGAGCCGACGGTATCCGCTTGTTACCCGACGGGCGGCCCATGCTGTTTGTGGTTGAAACCGCAGGTGAACGCCAAGAGGTGGAAAATGCACTGCAAATCAACACGGACACTTGGCGCGATATTGGCGTGCAGTTGGTTATCCGTCCGCTTGACCGTGATATTTTGCGCAGCCGCGTGGGCGCAGGTGTTGCAATGGCCGCTGTCTGGTTCGGCTGGGACAATGGTATTCCGCAGCCCTATACATCGCCCGCTTATTTGGCCCCGCGTCAACAAGAATTTTTTGCTTGGCCCAAATGGGGGCAATATTTCCTGACCGAAGGGCAAGCGGGTGAAGAAATCGATATGCCCGCAGCGCAAAAATTACTGGATTTATCATTGGAATGGGATCGTGCAACAGAAGATGCTAAACGCACGGATATTTGGCGGAAAATGTTGAAAATTCATGCAGAGCAAGTTTATGGCATCAGTATTCTGGCAGAGGCCCCACAACCTATTGTCGTATCAAACCGGCTGCACAATGTTCCCCAAAACGCCCTGTGGTCATGGGAGCCGGGTGCACATTTCGGCATTCACCGCATGGACGAGTTTTATTTTGACGAAAGTGGGGCGGCACAATGATCATATTGCGCTATGCATTCTACCGGTTGATCACCATGTTTCTGACCCTGTTGCTGGTCTCGGCCCTGATCTTTTTCATCATTAACCTACCGCCCGGAAATTACCTGACCAACCAGATCATGGAATTACAAGCCACGGGGCAGGATGCAGGTGTGGCCAAGGCCGAATTTTTACAACACGAATATGCACTGGATCGCCCATTGGTTGAACAATACCTGATCTGGATCGGTGCATGGCCCGGCCCATATGGATTTTCGGGGATGCTTCAGGGCGATTTCGGTTGGTCATTTGAATTTGATCAGCCCGTTATCGACATTGTTGGGCAAGCCCTGTGGCTAACCGTTCTGGTCAATTTGGCTGCCGTGTTATTTGTCTATCTGGTTGCCCTACCGCTTGGCGTTCTGGCGGCGGCTAGATCGCAGACATGGGTCGACTATACATCATCCTTTATCGGTTATTTAGGGCTGGCCACACCCAATTTCCTGTTGGCCCTGATCTTGTTCTACTACGGGCAAAAATACCTGCACCTGCCCATCGGTGGACTTATGGCCCCTGAATTAGAGGGCGAGCCAATGAGCTTGGCCAAGATGAACTCGATCCTGTTGCACCTAATCATCCCGACCTTTGTGATCGGCACATCGGGGGCTGCTGCGATGATGCAACGCCTGCGGGCCAATATGCTGGACGAGCTGGACAAACCCTATGTGGAAACAGCACGCGCCAAAGGCCTGTCACCCACCAAGATGCTGATGAAATACCCGTTGCGCATGGCCTTGAATCCGTTCGTTGCGGACATCGGAAACCTGTTGCCGTCAATGATTTCCGGCTCGGTTCTGGTGTCGGTTGTGCTGGGGTTGCAAACCATTGGCCCTGCATTGCTGACCGCGTTGAAGTCGCAAGATCAGTTCCTTGCAGGCTTCATTCTACTGTTTGTTGCCCTGCTGACCCTGATCGGTACGATGATTTCCGACGTGCTGCTGATGTTGCTTGATCCGCGTATTCGTTACGGGGAGCGCAAATAATGGCAGTACTTCCGGACGGACGCTATGTTGATGACGCCCCATATGATGAAAATATAGACGCCAGCGCTGCAGAACGACCAGATATGGACGCACCAAACTGGCTGTTGATCTGGCGGCGGTTCAGACGGCACAAGCTTGCGTTGATCTCTGGCCTGTTTTTGTTGGTTTCTTACCTAATGCTACCTGTCACAGGCTTCGTCGCCCCATACACGCCAAATGAACGTCATGCAGATCACCTTTATGCTCCACCTCAGGGTATTCGTCTATTTAACAATGGAAAGTTTATCGGGCCACATGTTCTGCCGATAACAGCCACAGCGGATCTGGAAAACTATCGCTGGCGTTATAGTGCAGATAAAACCCACCCGATGAAGCTAGAGTTCTTTTGCAGGCGCGGCAGTTATAACCTGTTCGGCCTGATCCCCACCGACCTGCACCTGATTTGCGCCCCCGCAGGGGCTACTATATTTCTACTGGGGTCTGACCGTCTAGGGCGCGACGTGTTTTCACGCATCGTTTACGGGGCTCAATTATCGTTAACAGTCGGCGTTATCGGCATTACCGTATCCTTTGCGCTTGGTATTTTCTTTGGAAGTATCGCGGGTTATTTCGGCGGCAGAACCGATTGGCTGATCCAACGCACGATCGAGGTTTTGCGTTCCCTGCCGGAGCTGCCCTTGTGGTTGGCACTCTCTGCTGCTGTCCCATCCCATTGGGGGCCTGTAACAGTGTTCTTTATCATCTCTATCATCTTGGGTATTCTGGACTGGCCGGGACTGGCGCGTGCGGTGCGATCCAAATTTCTGTCCCTGCGGGAAGAGGAATACGTCCGTGCTGCTGAAATGATGGGGGCAAAACCTGCGCGGATTATTGGCCGACACCTATTACCAAATTTCTCCAGCCATCTGATTGCTAGTGCCATGCTATCCATCCCCGCAATGATCCTGGGCGAAACTGCCCTGTCATTTTTAGGGCTGGGTTTGCGGGCCCCCGCAGTCAGTTGGGGGGTGATGCTGAACGACGCGCAAAACCTTGCCGCGATAGAGATTTATCCGTGGACCGCATCACCGATGGTGATGATCATTGTCGTGGTTCTGGCATTTAACTTTCTGGGCGACGGGTTGCGCGACTCGCTTGATCCTTACAAAAGTTAATCATGGCGGGCATGCTATTCCCCGCCATCGTCACCCTGTTGTCCGGCGGCATCGGCCTGTTCTTCTTCAGCACCTGACAGCGCCGCCCCTGCAAGGGCTGTTTTCTCGGCCAGTGTCATATCCTTTTCAGACTTGCCATCGGCCAATCGCACGGTAACTTCACGGTGGGCAAATTTGATGCCTTCGCGAGCAAATAAATCTCGAATATCCTGAAACACACGCTTGCGGATCACCCACTGATCGCCGGGCTTTGTCATGAATTTGACTCGGATGATCATTGCGGAATCCTGCATTTCAATCACACCTTGTGATTTCAACGGTTGCAGAAAATTTTCCCCAATAATCGGGTCTTCCATCAATTCAAGGCCAAGTTTCTTGATCAGCTTACGCACCTTTTCAACATCGGTATCATAGGTCACACGCAGGGGAAGTTTCATCATAACCCAATCACGCGAATAATTCGTCAGCACTTTTATTTCACCAAACGGGATCGTGTGTAACGGTCCTAAGTGGTGGCGCAATTGAAATGACCTGACAGAAATTTTTTCAACCGTTCCGCGCACATCACCCACATCGATATATTCGCCTTTTCGAAACGCATCGTCGACAAGGAAAAACGCACCGGAGAATATATCGCGCACAAGGGCCTGAGCACCAAAACCAATCGCCAAACCAGCTACACCGGCACCAGCAAACAAGGGGCTAACGTTGATACCGATTTGCAGCAGCGCAATCAAACCAATGGTCACAACGACAACCACAAGAATAAAGTTTCTGAACAACGGTAGCAATGTCGCCAAACGGCTGGCACCTGAAGCCCCCCCTTCATCACCCGGTGCCACCTCTATCTCATCGCCGCCTTCGTCTTTGATTTTGGTATCAATCCAAATACGGAACAAATGATAAACGATGTAACCGATAAATATGATGGCAATAATGTCCAGACTACGTTCCACAAACGCAGTCTGTGACGTCATACGATTACCGACATCCCAAATTGACGCCAAAGCCCATAGCCCCGCGACAAAAGCCAGAATGCCGGCCACACGCCCTGCCAGGTCTTCAAAATTGTTCAGTGGATGTTGATAGGGGGAAATATCTGCGATCACATCCGCCTCATCTGTCTCTTCGGACGCATCTTCTTCTGAAAGTGCAACAATGTTGATCTCTTCCATAGCAGCAGAGCGTTGAAAAAACCGCTCAATCGAGTAATTGATGATGCCGTAGACAACAATAATAGAGATCAGAATGGCATAAGCACCCAGAACCAACGGTGTTGAAAGCGGGATATTCAGAACCAGTCGATAGGTCAAATCCGCCCAAGCGAACAATAGGTATATGATTGCTAAAGATGGCCAAGCAGAAGACACAAGCAGGCTTAATCTGCCCACTTTTTCCGGTTCTGCGCCATTGCGGATCGCCCGTGAAATAGAGCGACGATTAACCAAGATCAGCGCAATATTCATAATAACGACAAAGCTTGTAAGGATCGCTGTAAACAGTGCGAAAACATCATAAGTCAGACCCAGTTCATTCAGCCATGCCCCGAATATCACTGCGCAAATATCAACCGACGCTGTAATCCACAGCCAATGATATAATTTGCTGGCATCTTTGTTGGAAAATTGCGAAATTCGGTATTGGCAGGCGTAAGGCGCCAAAACCATGCGCCAAAGTAAAGTCACAAAACGGCACCCGGCGTACCCGATATTTATAAGCGTGACAGTGAACTGCATCGCAGAGTTATCCAAAGGCCCAAAAACAGTTGCGCCGATAACATAAGCCACAGCCATGGAAATCAGCACACCAATTCCCCGCAGAAAAAACCGCGACACTAAAAAGGGCAGTTTTTCCGTGTAACCTACGGGTTCTTCCTTGATGCGCAATTCAAAATATTTCAAGACAAAGCGCTTGCCGTAGATTTCCCGCTCGACGATATACCCTATTGCAAAGAACAATAACGACCAAAACAATGCGTCCAGATAGGCCCATAACTCACCCGTTGGGCTGTTTGCCTTTAGAATGAAATCAACTTCTTCGAATGATCCAGGTAATGCGTTTAGGCGTTTAAGTAGGGTTTTGCGAAACTGAACTGCTGACACTTGCAGTGACATCAGATTTGACATCCCGCCGTCAGTATTGGCTTCGGTTTCAGACACACTTGGCTGGCTTAACGACTTGCCATGGGTATCGACAACAATAACCTGTACACCGCTTTTAGCGGCATGACGCATAACATCTGCAAAATTTTCAGCAGCAGTATCTAATTCCGCCTGACCTTCAGATGCAGCGCTTTGCGGAACAAGTGACATTTGTGCAGACACCGGAAATGCCGCAAAAAGGAACAACGTAAAAACGATCAGAAACTGCGTAAATATTATTCGCATTATTTGTCAAATCCCTAAATATTCTTAATCATACAAGCTAAGGCATGGCCATTCACTGTGCAACCTTTGTGCCAGTCGCTGCGCGATTGTAATTTTATATTTCAGTCGTATAAATTGTATACTTCGCTTGTTACAGTTTGATTTCATGTATTTTATTCTATCTAAAAATCAATACTGTTTTCAAAATCAATCACAGCCATTTGAAATTTATTTCCGGATTGATGTTTTATATTGCAGTTAAAAACCTATGTTGATCGCTATAACTGTCTTACGTTCAGGTGCCCAGAATGATCCCACAAATGCCGACAGATAAATTATGTGCATAAAAACATCTATATATAGCAAAAAATTTGATATCCTCTTGATTCAAGGGGCCTTCTTGACGCAAGAATATATATCTAGCATCTGTTGCATCACTGCGTCATTTTATTGTCGCCAACAAAAATTTGGAAAGACGGTTAAATGACAACACAGACACCCCCGTCAGACACAATGACATCGCCGAAATTCTCTCGTGTTCTGCTTTACAGTCACGATACCTTTGGTTTGGGGCATATCAGGCGGTCGCGCACCCTTGCAAATGCAATTACCGCTGCCAATCAAAATGCCACAGCCCTTATTCTGACAGGCTCGCCGGTTGCAGGGCGTTTTACCTTTCCCGAACGGGTCGATCATATCAGACTGCCCGGTGTTACCAAGATGACGGACGGGTCTTATATGTCCGAAACCCTTGGGATGGACATTGACGACACAACCTCTTTACGTTCAGGCCTGATCACATCTACCCTACAACATTTCAGCCCAGATCTTGTGATTGTCGACAAAGAACCCACAGGGTTTCGCGGCGAATTGCTACCCAGCTTGAAATGGCTTAAAGAACACCGCCCGGACACACAGATTGTTCTGGGCTTACGCGATGTTTTGGATGACCCTAAACTGCTGGTCGCTGAATGGGCCCGTAAAGGGGCGATAGAAGCCGCTGAAGCTTTCTATAATGAAATATGGGTTTATGGCTTGAAATCCATCTACAACCCGATTGCGAGTTTGGCATTGTCGGAAACGGCCAAAGCCCGCATCCATTGGACAGGATACCTGTACCGTGAAGCCCTTGATGAACCCATCCCGACAGGTGCGCCATATGTGTTGATTACACCGGGCGGCGGTGGTGATGGTGCAGCAATGGTAGATCATGTTTTGTCAGCCTATGAACAAGACCCGGATCTACATCCCAATGCACTTTTGGTTTACGGGCCGTTCCTGACCGGGGATGATCGCGTTGCCTTTGAAAACAGAGTTTCCAAACTAAATGGCAGGGTCAAAACCGTGGGTTTTGACAGCCATATGGAAACCCTGATGACGGGTGCTGTTGGCGTGGTTGCGATGGGTGGCTACAACACATTTTGTGAAATCCTATCTTTTGATAAACCCGCAGTAATTATCCCGCGTACAGTTCCACGCTTAGAGCAATATATCCGTGCCAAACGTGCCGAGGAATTGGGATTAATGCGGATGATCCACCCGAAACGGGATGGCAATGCAGCAAGTATTATGAGCAAAGCTATTCGCAGTCTCTCCACCCAAAAACCACCCTCTGCAGTGCAAATCGACGGGTTATTGGATGGTCTGGATGTTGTTGTAGAACGTACGAAACATCTTCTTGCAAAAGCAACACAGTCAGATAAATGATCACCAAATCCCCCCCAACCCTTGCGGTTATTGTCAAAGGCTGGCCACGGCTTTCAGAAACATTTATAGCCCAGGAATTGCTGGCACTTCAAGAAAAAGGCCAGCAATTTGAAATTTGGTCTTTGCGGTTTCCAACTGATAAAAAAACCCACCCGCTGCACCGGAAAATCACTGCCCCTGTAAAATATCTGCCCGAATATTTGCATCAAGAACCGATGCGGGTTTGGCGTGCGTGGCGTGCTGCGCGCGTCTTACCGGGTTTTCAAAAAGCCAATGCTGTTTGGCGCAAAGATTTCGCCCGCGACAAATCCCGCAACCGTATCCGCCGTTTCGGGCAGGCCTGTGTTCTGGCAACGGAATTGCCCGATAGCGTATCGGGTTTATACGCCCATTTCATGCACACACCGTCATCGGTTGCGCGGTATGCGGCGATTATGACAGGTATGGGCTGGGGGTTTTCGGCCCATGCCAAAGACATCTGGACATCACCCGAATGGGAAAAGCGTGAAAAATTGACATCGGACACACATGGTGCCGCATTTGGCGTGACCTGCACCGCATATGGTGCCCAACATTTGCGCGATCTGGCAGATACACCCGACCGCATTGATCTGGTTTACCACGGGCTTGATCTGTCTCGTTTTCCAGCCCCCCCCGAACGCCCGGCAAAAAATCCAAACGGCCCTTTACAGTTCCTGTCTGTCGGCCGCTTGGTCGAAAAGAAAGGCTTTGACCGTCTGGTGGATGCACTGGCCCTATTGCCAAAGGGTATGCAGTGGCAATGGGTGCATATTGGTGGCGGTGGGTTGAAACAAGCCTTGCAAACACAGGCTGAAAAGGCAGGCGTTCTGGATCGCATCACGTGGCGCGGAGCTTGCGACCAGCCAGAGGTTATTCAAGCGATGCGCACTGCGGATATTTTCGTTCTGCCCAGCCGCATTGCCGATGATGGCGATCGTGACGGCTTGCCCAATGTGCTGATGGAAGCGGCTTCGCAAAAACTGCCGATCATATCCACCGATGTGTCCGCTATACCGGAATTTATCAACACGGGCGTGCAGGGATTGTTGGTGCATGATGACCCAACCAAGCTGGCCGATGCGATTATTGAATTAGCATCTGACCCTGCAAAACGCATAAGTTACGCTGAAGCGGCCTACACCCGTTTAACCACAGATTTCGGAATGGATGCAGGGATCACGAAGCTGATAGCACGCTTGCAAACCTTATGCGCATCTCGCTAAGCTGACCCCATGTCCCGCATCGCTTTTTATGCCCCGATGAAACCGCCGACCCACCCGATACCGTCGGGGGACCGCGCGATTGCACGCGGATTACTTAAGGCCTTTGGCACGGACACAGCGCTGATATCAAGCTTGCAAACTTATGACGGCAAAGGTGATATGGATGTGCAAACCGACCTGATCAGGCAAGCGAAAATCGAGGCTGAAAAGCTGATTGAAAAAGGCCGTGCTGAAGATTGGCAGCTTTGGTTCACATACCACAATTATTACAAAGCGCCTGATCTGATCGGTCCAACCGTATCATGTGCTTTGGGCATTCCTTATGTCTTGCTGGAAGCCACGCGTGCCAAAAAGCGGCTTGATGGGCCATGGGCAAAATTTGCGTACCTTGCAGAATGGGCCTGTGATCAGGCAGATGTTATCCTTTATTTCACCCAGCAAGACCGTCAAGCGTTG
>Ga0209344_10003233_pt1 | contig 16385 bp, 13 predicted proteins | sample Cruoilmetagenom6_FD_187293 | JGI IMG/M metagenome (GOLD analysis project Ga0209344, IMG submission 187293) | Oil polluted marine microbial communities from Coal Oil Point, Santa Barbara, California, USA - Santa Barbara Oil Seep Sample 6 (SPAdes)... | ecosystem: Environmental > Aquatic > Marine...
CCATCCAATCGGTGTGGCGGGTATCGCATGGACCCTCGGGTCGAGCCCGAGGGAGAAGGAAGAGGGGGGCGTTATGTTACCCGTCATTCCCGCGCAGGCGGGAAACCAGTGCGGGCAGTCCTGCCCGCGAAATAACTCTTATGCGCCGCCGACGCGGCGCGCTGGATTCCCGATCGGGTCGGGAATGACGTTGGGGGTGGGCGGCAGGTGCGGTGTTTGAACCCTCGTCCTTCGACAGGCTCAGGATGAGGGTTTCGGGGGCCTTGCCAACCCACTCCTTCTTGCCCGGACTTGATCCGGGCATCCATTCGGTGTGGCGGTATCTCATGGACCCTCGGGTCGAGCCCGAGGGAGAAGGAAGAGGGGGTGCTCTCTCTTTCTCTTTCCCCACAGGGGGGATGGATGAATGCGGCCCGCTCACCTCGTCATTCCCGCGCAGGCGGGAATGACGTTGGGGGTGGGCGCGGTGTTCGCACCCAACCTCATCCTGAGCTTGTCGAAGGATGGGCGGTAAGCTCGGTGTTTGAACCATCGCCCTTCGACAGGCTCATGATGAGGGTTTCGGGGGCTTGCCAACCCAAACCCCTTTTTGCCCGGACTTGATCCGGGCATCCATTCGGGGTGGCGGGTATCGTATGGACCCTCGGGTCAAGCCCGAGGGAGAAGGTGGGGTCTAGCGGATCAGAATGGCCCGGAAATCATTGACATTGGTCGCCGTGGGGCCGGTGACGATCAGGTCATTTGCCGCCTCAAAGGCGCTATAGGCATCATTGCGGTCGAGCAGCATGAGCGGATCAACACCTGCCGCCCGCATGCGCGCCAGTGAGGTGCCGTCGGCAAAGGCACCGGCATTGTTTTCCGAGCCATCAATGCCATCGGTATCGGCGGCCAGCGCGGATATATTAAAACCCTCGATATGGCAGGCGAGCGACAGCAGGAATTCGCTATTGCGGCCGCCGCGCCCCTTGTGGCGGAGGGTGACGGTGGTTTCACCACCCGAAAGCAACAGGCAGGGGCGCGCGAAAGGCTGATCGCGCCCGGCGATCTGACGGGCCATGGCGGCGTGTAATTGCCCGACAATGCGTGCTTCGCCCTCAAAGGCATCGGAGAGAATGTGGGCGGTGATGCCCGCAGCCTTTGCAGCATCGGCGGCGGCCTGAAGCGACATTTGCGCGGCGGCAATCATGCGCACTTCATTATCGGCAAAAGCGGGATCGGCCGGATCGGGGGCGGCGCTTTGCGGATTATTGAGCCATTGCCGGGCGGCTTCGGGCAGGTTGAGGCCGTAACGGGCGACAATATCTAGCGCGTCCTTGCGGGTGGTGGCGTCAGGAATGGTCGGGCCGGAGGCGACGAGAGCCGGATCATCGCCGGGAATGTCGGAAAGGACCAGCGAGATCAGTTTTGCCGGAAACGCGGCTTGGGCCAGCCGTCCGCCCTTGATGGCGCTGAGATGTTTGCGGATGCAATTCATCTCGGCAATCGGCACCCCGCCTTCGAGCAGGGCGCGGTTGACGGCGCGCTTGTCTTCAGCGGAGAGGGGTTTGGCGGGCAACGACAACAGGGACGAGCCACCGCCGGAAATCAGGGCAACGACGATATCGTCGGCTGAAAGACCCGTTACATAATCGAGCAGGCGGCGGGCCGCCGTTTCGCTGCCTTCATCCGGCACCGGATGGGCGGCCTCGATGATTTCAATCGGCCCGGCCTTGCGCTGATTGCCATGGGCGGTGACGACCAGACCTTCCAGCGCCCCCCTGCCCGCTTCGGCCCAGGCCGCCGCAAAAGCCTCGGCCATGGCACCGGAGGCCTTGCCCGCACCAATGACGATGGTGCGCCCTTTGGTGAGAGGCGGCAGATTGGCCCGCATCAGCGGGCCCGGATCTGCGGCGGCAATCGCTGTGTGGAACAGGCCGGTGAGAAAGGCCTTGGGATCGGTCACAGTCATCAAAGGGCACTCAACCGTTTAAAGCCGGGACAGATAGGTCCGGTATTCGACATCGGTGACCCGATCGGCCATTTCGCGAATCTCGGCGCGGCGGCAGGCCGCATAGACCCGGCGGTAATCCTTGCCGAACACATTGGCAGCGACGCTTGAACGGGCGAAGGCTTCAACGGCCCGGCTCCAGTCCCGATAAAGCCTGTGGGCGGGTTCGCCCCCTTCATCCTGGGATTTGCCCGGATCAATCTTTTGCTCCAGCCCTATCAATATGCCGCCGAGAATGGCGGTGATGGCCAGATAGGGATTGACGTCGGAGCCGGAAATGCGGTGTTCGAGCCGGGCGGCCGGGCCTTCAAAGGCCGGGATACGCACGCTGGTGGAGCGATTATCGATGCCCCAATTGGCTGCAACCGGCGCGTAGCCGCCGGGCTGAAAGCGGCGGTAGGAATTGAAATGCGGCGCGAAAATCGCCTGAAAATCGCGCATGGTTTCCAGTGAACCGCCAATGGCGTGGCGCAGGTGCTCGTTCACTTCCCCATCGCCGGAAAAGATGTTGTTGCCCTCAAGATCAAGCATGCTGATATGCACATGCATGCCGGAACCCGCCTCGGTGCCATAGGGCTTGGCCATGAAGGTGGCTTCGAGATCATGCTTGATGGCGCAGCCCCAGACGACCCGGCGGAACAGCATGGCGTGATCGGCGGCCTCAAGGGCATCGGGCACGTGATGGAAATTGATCTCGAACTGGCCGGGACCGTTTTCGGCGGTCACCGTGTCGGCGGGAATGCCCAGTTCGTCGCAGGCATTGCGGATTTCGCGCAGCACTTCCTCGAGCTCGTTCATCGCATCGAGATCGTAAAGCTGGGAACCGGCGGAATGGCCGGCGGGCGGCTCTGGTGCCTCGTCCGGTTCCTTGCGGGTCTTGAACAGGTAGAATTCGAGTTCGGCGGCGATGACCGGGGTCAGGCCCAGTTCGCTGAAGCGGTTGACCATGGCGACCAATTGCTGGCGCGGGTCATACATGCACGGTTCGCCCTCGGAGGTCTCAAGCGTCATCAGTACCTGGGCAGTGGGATATTCCGACCAGGGCATGCGCCGCAGGGTATTGGCCACAGGCACGCCGACGCCGTCAGGATCGCCGCTTTCAATGGCCAGACGCGTCTCGTCCACATCATTGCCCCAGATATCGAGGGCATAGGAGGAGATTGGCAAGCGGACGCCGCCCATTTCGAGCTTGTTCAGGCTGTCGGGCGACAGCCATTTGCCGCGAAAGACGCCGTTCATATCGGGGAAAAGCAATTCGACACGTTCTATGTCGCTATTGTCGGCGAGGAATTTGCGAAAAATCTCCCGCGATTCTTCTTGCCGGGTTAGGGTTTTTTGCATTCGCTCCATCGGGGTTGCCTGAACGCTTTGTCGTGCGCCAGGCTAGAATAGAGCGCAATTCGTAAAGAATAGCCAGCCAGCTACGCACAAAGCGCGCGGATTTGGCTTGCCAGAACCTTTGATCCGCATATGCTCGAACCATGAGGAAGGGCATCTGGATGCCGCTAAACCGGTGTCAGGCCATGTGTCTTTGCGGGGGCCTTCCCCATCTTATTTGCAACAAAACCCAGGTAGTCCTGTGAGCCACGAAGATATGCTGAAACTGGTCGAAAAGCTGCCACCGGCGCTGCAACTCTGGCTGAATGGCCGCGACCCCGAGGAAGTCGAATGTGTCGTGCCCGACATGGTGGGCATTGGCCGCGGCAAGGCGATGCCGGGGCGTAAATTCCTCTCGCAGCAGCGCATGTTTTTGCCGACCTCGATTTTTTTCCAGACCATTACCGGCGGCTATGCCGAGGTGAATATTCCCAATGCCTGGGCCGAATCGGATCTGATTTTCGAGCCCGACCTGAACACTGCGCGCGCTGTGCCCTGGACGTCGGACGTGACGATGCAGGTGATCTGCGATGTGTTCAAGCAGGACGGCACGCCGAGCGAACTGGCACCGCGCAATGTGCTCAAGCGGGTGTTGAAGCTTTATGCCGATGAGGGCTGGCAGCCGATGGTGGCCCCGGAGATGGAATTTTACCTGACCAAGCCGAATATCGATCCCGATGTGCCGGTGATGCCCCCGATCGGGCGCACCGGGCGGCAGGGTGTGGGGCGGCAGGCCTATTCGATCAGCGGGGTCGATGAATATTCCGCCGTGGTCGACGATATCTATGATTTCGCCGAGGCGCAGGGGCTTGAGATCGATACGGTGATGCAGGAAGGCGGGGCGGGACAGCTCGAGATCAACCTTAATCACGGTAATCCAGTGGATCTGGCCGATCAGGTCTTCATGTTCAAGCGCACGATACGCGAGGCGGCGTTGCGCCATGACTGCTATGCGACCTTCATGGCCAAGCCGATGGAAGCGGAGCCGGGCAGCGCCATGCATATCCATCAAAGCATTACCGATGTGAAAACCGGCAAGAACCTGTTCAACGACGATAATGACGAGGCGACGCCCCAGTTTTACGGGTTTCTGGCCGGGCAGCAGACCTATCTCAATTCGGTCGTTTGCATGCTCGCCCCTTATGTGAATTCCTATCGCCGGCTGGTGCCGGGGGCGGCAGCGCCGATCAATCTGGAATGGGGCATTGATAACCGTTCCACCGGCTTGCGGGTGCCGATTTCGCGGCCGGCGGCACGGCGGGTGGAATGCCGGGTTGTGGGCATGGATTCCAATCCCTATCTGGCAATTGCCGCGTGTCTTGCCTGTGGTTATCTGGGGATGAAGGAAGGGCTGACACCGCGTGAACCAGTGCGCAGCGATGCGGGTGAATTGCCCCATGAATTGCCCCATGACGTGCTTGAAGCGCTGGGGCTGTTTGAAGTCGCGCCGAAGATTCACGACATTCTCGGGCCTGAATTCTGCCAGCTCTACATGGCAATCAAGCGCGCCGAGCACGACGAGTTCCTCAGCGTTATCAGCCCGTGGGAACGCGAACATCTAATGCTGAACGTATAAAGGCGTATCATGGCGAGTATCGACAACCATCTCTCGACTGCCGAATTGCAGGCGCTCGACGCCGCACATCACCTGCACCCGTTTACCGATTCGGTGGCGCTGAACAAAAAGGGCGCGCGGATCATCACCCGGGCCGAGGGCGTTTATCTGACCGATAGCGAGGGCCTGCGCCTGCTCGATGGCATGGCGGGGTTGTGGTGCGTCAATATCGGCTATGGCCGGCCCGAGCTTGGGGAAGTGGCGCAGCGCCAGATGAACCAGCTGCCCTATTACAATACGTTCTTCCAGACCTCGCATCCGCCCGCGATCACGCTCGCCGCCAAGCTGGCGGAACTGGCCCCCGGCGATCTCAACCATGTGTTTTATGCAGGCTCCGGTTCCGAGGCGAACGACACTAATCTGCGCATGGTGCGGCATTATTGGGCCAGCCAGGGCAAGCCGGAAAAATCGATCATCATTTCGCGCAAGAACGCCTATCACGGCTCAAGCGTTGGCAGTGGCAGCCTTGGCGGCATGACCGGGATACATGCCCAAGGCGGCATGCCAATCCCTGGAATCGTGCATATCGACCAGCCCTATTGGTATCGCGAAGGCGGCGATTTGAGCCCGGAGGAATTCGGCCTTGAGCGCGCGCGCCAGCTGGAGCTGGAAATCGAGCGGTTGGGCGAAGAGAATGTGGCAGCGTTCATTGCCGAACCAATTCAGGGTGCTGGCGGCGTCATCATTCCGCCCGCGACCTATTGGCCGGAAATCCAGCGCATTTGCGATGCGCACGAAATCCTCCTGATCGTTGATGAGGTGATCACCGGGTTCGGGCGGACCGGCAAATGGTTCGGCACCGAATTTTATGATCTCAAGCCCGATATCATGACCATCGCCAAGGGTTTGAGCTCCGGCTATCTGCCGATCGGGGGCAGCCTTGTGTCCGACCGGATGATTGCCGGGCTGGAAGCGGCGGGCGAATTTGCCCATGGCTATACGTTTTCCGGGCATCCGGTGACCTGTGCCGTAGCGCTGGAAAACCTGCGTATTCTGGAAGACGAGAAGATCGTTGAGCGGGTCGAGAGTGACACGGCGCCTTATTTGCAGAAACGCTGGGCGGAACTGGGCGATCATCCGCTGGTCGGGGAAGCCCGGATGGTGGGGCTGATGGGCGCGCTGGAACTGACGCCGGACAAATCGGCCCGGGCGAAATTTGCCGCCGATGAAGGCACGGTCGGATTTATTGGCCGCGAGAATTGTTTCGGCAACGGGCTGGTGATGCGCCATGTGGGGGACAAGATGATCCTGTCGCCGCCGCTGGTGATCAATCATGAAGAGATCGACGAGCTGATCGAACTGGCGGTCAAAAGCCTTGATCAAACCCATGCGGAGGCCAAACGCCAAGGCCTGATGGTTGCGGGTTAGTCCGATGAATCTGCTCTATAGCGAGGGCCAGAAAGGCGCCTACCCCGCCTCCTATTACGCCGCGACTGCCAACCAGAAACTTGAACTGGGGCCGATGGAAGGCGACAGCGTTTGCGATGTCGCCATTATCGGGGCCGGGTTTACCGGCCTCTCCGCCGCCTATCATCTGGCGGAACTGGGCCATAACGTGATCGTGCTGGAAGCCCAGCGCGTCGGCTGGGGCGCCTCGGGGCGCAATGGCGGGCAATTGGGCACCGGGCAGCGCGTGAACCAGATGACGCTGGAGAAAATGCTTGGCGACGACCATGCCATGCGCCTTTGGGAATTGGCGGAAGCCTCCAAGGATCTGGTCAAGAATCTGGTGCACAAGCACAAGATCGATTGCGGCCTGAAGCCGGGCATTATCTATGCCGATCATCAAAAGCGGTTTGCGGCCGAAACCGAAGCCTATGTGCGCCATCTCAACAAGCGCTATGGCTATGACCAGATCGGCTATGTCGACAGTGTCGATCTGCATGAATATATCGGCACCGAGGCCTATCATGGCGGTTCGCTGGACTGGGGCGCAGCGCATCTGCATCCGCTCAATTTTGCCCTGGGACTGGCCGAGGCAGCGCTGCATGAAGGGGCGCAGATTTTCGAGCAGACCGAGGTGACCAAAATCACCCATGGTGCCCGCGTCAATCTTGAGACCAATCGCGGCCGGGTGAGTGCGGAACATGTGCTTTTGGCCTGTAACGGCTATCTCGGCGAACTTGAGGGCCATGTCGGGGCCAAGGTGATGCCGATTAATTCCTATATCGTTGCGACGGAGCCGCTTTCGGAAGCGCTGGCGCGCGATGTGATCCGCGATGATGTGGCGGTGGCGGATTCGCGCTTTGTGGTGAATTATTACCGGCTATCGGAAGACCGGCGCATGCTGTTTGGCGGGCGCGAAAGCTATGGCTATCGTTATCCCGACGATATTGCCGCCTCGGTGAAAAAGCGCATGGTCGGGATCTATCCGCAGCTTGCCGATGCCAAAATCGACTATTACTGGGGCGGCACGCTGGGGATCACGCTCAACCGCATGCCGCATGTGGCGCGGCTGGCCCCGAATATCCTTTCGGCCTCGGGCTATTCCGGGCATGGAGTGGGGATGTCGACCCTTTGCGGGCAATTGATGGCCGAGGCCATTCACGGCAATGGCACGCGGTTTGACACCATGGCCTCGGTGCCGGTGCCGCAATTTCCCGGCGGCATGCTGTTGCGGCGGCCCCTGCTGGTGCTGGCCATGTTGTATTTTGCCATGCGGGACCGGTTCTGATGACACAAAGACCGATTATCGGCGTTATCGGCTGCAACAAGATGCTGGAGGGTGAACCCGCCCAGACGGTCAAATCGCGCTATATTGCCGGGATTGCCGAATTTGCCGACGGGATTCCGCTGATCATTCCCAGCCTTGGCCGCGCTGAAGACGCGCCCGCCATCATTGCGCAACTGGACGGGCTGTTGCTGACCGGGGCCACCTCGAATATTGAGCCGCAGCATTTTGGCGGCTTGGGCGGGCGGGGCCCGCGCGATCCGCACCGCGACACCACTTCGCTATCGCTGATTATGGCGGCGCAGGCGGCAGGCGTGCCGGTGATCGGGATTTGCCGGGGCTTGCAGGAAATCAATGTGGCGCTGGGTGGCACTATTATCGACCAGCGCGACGGCGAGATATCGGGCTTTGGCCATCATGCCGCTGATGACGCGGATCTTGAGGGGATGTTTGGCCATACCCATAACGTGGATGTGGCCCCCGGCTCGCTATTGGGCGAGATCACGGGCGCACGTTCGCTTTCGGTCAATTCGGTGCATTACCAGCATATCGGTCAATTGGGCGACGGCTTGCGGGTGGAGGCAACGGCTGAGGACGGGGTGGTGGAAGCGATTTCATCGCGGGATGGACGATCGATTTTTGCGGTGCAATGGCACCCGGAATGGCGACCCGCTGAACGTCCGCACGATCTGGCCTTCTGGCGCCATGTCGGGGTGCTGACGCGCCAGCCGCGGGTTTTGGGCTAGAGAGGATGGGTGCTAACACCGCGCCCGTCCACAACGTCATTCCCGACCCGATCGGGAATCCAGTGCGCCGCGTCGGCGGCGCATAAGACTTATTTTGCGGGCAGGACTGCCCGCACTGGATTCCCGCCTGCGCGGGAATGACGAAGTGAGTAGGCCGCTCTTCCTTCTCCCTCGGGCTTGACCCGAGGGTCCATGCGATACCCGGATCAAGTCTGGGCAAGAAGGGGGGTGGGTTGGCAAGGGCTCCGAAACCCTCATCCTGAGCTTGTCGAAGGACGAGGGTTCAAACACCGCGCCTGCCGCCCATCCTTCGACAGGCTCAGGATGAGGATGGGAGCGTTATAAACCCATCCCTCCCCGTCATCGCGAGGCGCGCAGCGCCGTGGCGATCCAGAGCCACAAGCGCTGGTGGGAGCGGCTCTGGATTGCCGCGCGCCTTTGGCGCTCGCAATGACGGCGCAGAGATTCGAGGAAGGCCGGAACTGCTTTCGGAACCGCACAAGCAGTGACCAACTTATGCTGGACCCGCTCCGGCAGACATAAAAAAGGCGCGGGGCTTGGCCCGCGCCTTCTCCATATTCTGGTTCTAAAAGCTTACTTTGTTTCCTCGGCCACGAGGGCTTCGGCGGCATCGTAAAGCATCTGGCCGTCCGGCGTGCTGGCGATCCAGTTATCAATGATCGGCTGGCTGATTTCGACCCAGCGGGCGGTTTCGGCTTCATCAAGCGTGATGATGTTATTGCCCAGATCCTGGGCCACCTTGAGACCACCCCGATCGCCTTCATCCATGGCACGGCCGAATTCGGCCGCCACTTCGATGCCGGAATTGGCGTCGATGATCGCTTTGAGGTCGTCAGGCAGATTGTTGTAGGTGTCCTTGTTCATGACCATGGCAAACGTCTGGGTGTAAAGACCATGCGTGCCGGCAAAGCCGGTATGGTTATGCACCAGTTCGCTCGACTTCAGCGAGGTGGTGACTTCCCAGGGAATGGTCGTGCCATCGATAACGCCCTTGGAAAGCGCTTCAGGCACACCCGGCACGGGCATGCCAACCGGCTCTGCACCGAGGCTGACGAGCAGCTCGTTGATGATGCGCGAACCGCCACGGACCTTCTTGCCCTTGAGATCTTCGAGCTTGGTCACCGGGTCCTTCATGTGGAAGAGGCCGGGGCCATGCGCGTGCACGGCAATGAGATGCACATCGGCAAACTCGTCCATGGCATATTCTTCAACATAACGCTGGAAAGCACGCGAGGTCGCCTCGCCCGTGGTCACCATGAACGGGGTTTCAAAAACCTCGGACTTGGGGAAACGGCCCGGGGTGTAACCCAGCACGGTCCAGATGATATCGACCACGCCGTCCTTGGCCTGATCAAAAAGTTGCGGGGGCGCGCCACCCAGCTGCATCGAGGGATAAAGCTCGAACTTGATACGCCCGTCAGACTCTGCGGCCACCCGTTCAGCCCACGGCTCAATGGCGTCGGCAGGGATGGTTGCTTGCGGTGGCAGCATCTGATGCACGCGCAAGGTCACGTCCTGCGCGAAGGCCGTTCCGGAAAGTACAGCTGCCGTGGCAACTGCACCAATCAGTGTTGCGAAATTTTTCATGCGGTATCCTCCCGTAGATACATGATCTTCACCGGCTTAGGTGGAATGGTAAAATGAAATCCAGCGCACGGGCCATGAGCAAATAGTTATGCTTTTGGCGTATTTGGCCCGGACATATAGATGTTTAGGGTTAAACATCGGCCTTTAATAGGGTAATCCGACATAATTCTCCGCCAGCGCCGCGGAGGCGTGATGGGAATGGACCAGATAATCGAGTTCAGCCTCCTGGATTTTCTGATTGAAATCCCCGTCTGCGGGGAAACGATGCAGGATTGAGGTCATCCACCAGGAGAAGCGTTCTGCCTTCCAGATGCGCTTGAGGGCGCGGGTGGAATAGTTTTTGAGGCTCTTGTCATTGCCGTCGCCAAGAAACTCGCGAATGGCTTCGCAGGCGTAAAACACGTCGCTGGCGGCCAGATTGAGGCCCTTGGCCCCGGTTGGTGGCACAATATGGCCGGCATCACCGCACAAGAGCATGCGCCCGAAGGTCAGCGGTTCGGCCACGAAGGAGCGCAAGGGGGCGATGGATTTTTCGATCGAGGGGCCGGTGGTGACGTTCTCGGCCAGTTTGGGCGGCAGGCGGCGGCGCAATTCGTCCCAGAACGCGTCATCGCTCCAGTTCTCGACCTTGTCGGTCAGATCGCATTGCACGTAATAGCGGCTGCGGGTGAGCGAGCGCATGGAGCAAAGGGCAAAGCCGCGGTTGTGATTGGCATAGACCAGTTCATCGGCCATCGGGGCGACTTCGGCGAGCACGCCGAGCCAGCCGAAGGGATAGACCTTTTCAAATTCCTTGATGCTGCCCGCGGGCACGGATTTGCGGCAGACGCCGTGAAAGCCGTCGCAGCCGGCAATGACGTCGCAATCGACACGATGGGTCACGCCGTCCTTGTCATAGGTGACATAGGGTTTGGCACCGTCGAACTCATGCGGGGTGACGTTTTGGGCTTCATAGACCGTGGTCTTGCCTGCGGCAGCCCGTCCATCCATCAAATCGGCGGTGACTTCGGTCTGGCCGTAGATCATCACGCGTTTGCCGCCGGTCAGGCCGGAGAGATCAATGCGGTGGCGGCGGCCGTCAAAGGTCAGATCGAAACCGTCATGCATCAGGCCTTCCTCGTGCATGCGCGTGCCGCAACCGGCGGCATCCATTAGATCGATCATGCCCTGTTCGAGCACGCCGGCGCGGATGCGGCCCAGCACATAGGCCTTGGAGCGCTGCTCGAGAATGATGGTGTCGATGCCGGATTTTTCGAGCAAGGCACCCAGGATCAACCCGGCGGGGCCGGCGCCAATGATGGCAACTTGTTTACGCATTATAGGGTTTTCCTCGTCAAAACAGCCAGCGGACAACAAAGAGCGAGATGACCGGGAACGCCGTCAGGATGACCACGCGGATCACGTCGGAGATGACGAAAGGCAGGACGCCCTTATAGGTCTCGAGCATGGAGGTGCCCTTGGCCATATTGTTGATGATGAAGAGATTCATGCCCACCGGTGGCGTGATCAGCCCCACCTCGACCACGATCAGCACCAGAATGCCGAACCACAGGCCGAACTCGGCGGGCGGCAGGCCGAAATCGAGCGCGGAGACGATGGGAAAGAAGATCGGGATGGTCAAAAGGATCATCGAGAGTGAATCCATGACGCAACCGAACACCATGTAGAACGCCAGGATGATGAACAGCACCAGCCAGGGATTGAACCCTTGGGCTGTGACAAAGGCCGCCGCTTCCTGCGGCAATTGCGACAGGGCCAGGAAGGCGTTGTAGACATTGGCACCGAAGACGATGAGGAAAATCATCGCGGTGGCGGAGGCCGTGACCAGAATGGCCTCGATAAAGGTCTTGCGGGTCAGCCCGCCATTGAGCAGGGCGATGACGCCGGTGCCGACCGCGCCGATGGCTGCCGCCTCGGTTGGGGTGAACCAGCCGAAATAAATGCCGCCGACCACCAGAAAGAACACCATGAGCACGGGCCAGACGCCCATCAGCGCGGCGAAGCGCTCGCGATAGGACGCGCGGGGCCGGCTGCCGGCGGAATCGGGTTTCAAACGCACATAGATGGAAATGGCGATCATATAACCAATGGCGGCGAGAATGCCGGGCACGAAGGCGGCGACAAACAGCTTGGCGATATTCTGCTCGGCCAGGATGGCGTAGATCACCAGAATGACCGAGGGCGGAATGAGAATGCCGAGCGTGCCGCCCGCGGCCAGCGTGCCGGTGGCCAATGCGCCCGAATAGCCGTAGCGCTTGAGCTCAGGCAGGGCCACCTGCCCCATTGTGGCGGCGGTGGCGAGCGAGGAGCCGCAAATGGCACCAAAGCCGGCGCAGGCACCGACAGCGGCCATGGCGACACCGCCCTTGCGGTGACCGAGCCATGTGGCCGCCGCCTTGAACAGGGATTGGGACATGCCGCCGAGCGCTGCAAACTGCCCCATGAGCAAAAACAGCGGGATGATGGAGAGCGAATAGGCCGAGAAGGTGGAAAAGCTCAAGTCCTTGAACTGGGCCAGGATGGGCGTGAACGAGCCGCGCACGAAATAATTGCCGAGCACGCCGACGATCAGCATGGAAAGGCCGATGGGCACGCGCACGAAAATCAACGCCAGCAGGACGGGAAATGACCAGAGGCCGATTTCGAGATTGGTCAATGGATTGCTCCCGCGTCTTCAACGCGTATCTGGTTACGTTTCAACAGTCCGATATCGGCAATAACCGACCAGAGGCCGGCAATGACCCAGGTGATAAGGCCGACCATGCAGAAGGCATAGGCCCACCAGAGGGGGAATTGCAGGATGAAGGTGGTTTCGCCATAGGCCTGTTTGTCGAGCAGGCCGTAGAAATGCCGCCAGGTCATGACGATGGCGGCAATGAGCAGCAGGAGATCGGCCAGAAGGTCAATGACGAGATTGGCGCGATTGCCGAAGATGTCGGTGAGGATGGAGACGCTGGCATGGCCGCGCCGCAACTGGCACCAGGGCAGGAAGGCGGTGACGACGAAGGCCGTGCCAGCCTCTACCAGTTCAAAATCGCCCGGGACTGGCCGCAGACCGAAATCGATAAGCGCCCGGCCGGCAATGCTGACTGCCGTCATCAGGGCGATAGCCGACAGGACAATGCCGCCCAGTATGGCGACGGCCTTTACCAGACCCTCTACCCATTTCCCGATACTCGCCAGCATATTTCCTCCACTGCCCCTTGCGCCTGAATTCAGTTCCGGCGCCACGGTTCGGCCTGTATCGCCCGCAGACAGGGAAAGACCAAAGCAATTTATCTTTTGGTGATTATTCTTGGATTTTTTGGTTAGGTAAATTGATGTTTTCGCCTTATCCTATAACAAGGCGGTTATCTGGAAGGCATTTATGTCCCAATTACGTGTCCGATTTCGGCATTTGCAAACATTCCTTGAAGTCGCCCGGCAGAAAAGTGTCAGCACCGCTGCGGAAATGCTGCATGTCAGCCAGCCGGCGGTGACCAAAACCATTCGTGAGCTTGAAGCCATTCTGGGCACCAAACTGGTGGAAAAGGATGGCCGGGGCATTCGCATTACCCGGCAGGGCGAAGTGTTTTTGCGCCATGCGGGCACCAGTGTCGCCGCCATCCGTCAGGGCATTGATTCGGTCAAGCGCGAGCTTGGGGGGCGCGGGCCGACAGTGCGGGTCGGTGCCTTGCCGACAGTTTCGGCGCGGGTGATGCCCAAGGCGATCGAATTATTCCTCAAGGAGGAAAGCGGCACCGGCATCCGGGTGGTCACCGGCGAGAACACGGTGATGCTCAACCAGTTGCGCGTGGGCGACCTTGATATGGTGGTGGGGCGGCTGGCCGCGCCCGAGCTGATGCAGGGGCTGGCCTTCGAACATCTCTATTCCGAACAGATTGCCTTTGTGGTGCGCAGGGGCCATCCGCTGCTGGCGAGCGACAAGCTGGCCTTTGACCGGATTGGCGAATTTCCCGTGCTGATGCCCCCGCCCGGTTCGGTGATCCGCCCGTTTGTCGACCGGTTCCTGATCACCCATGGCCTTGTGGACATGCCAACACTGATCGAGACCGTCTCGGACAGTTTTGGCCGCGCCTTTATACGCAGCAATGATGCGGTGTGGATTATTTCGTTCGGAGTGGTGGCCAATGAGGTGAAGCGGGGCAGCTTTGCCACGCTGCCGGTCGATACCAGCGAAACCCGCGGCTCGGTGGGGCTGACCACAAGAGGTGATGCAACCCTCTCCCCGCAAATGATCATGCTGATGCAAACCATTCGCGACGTCACAGCGCAGGAAAGCTAGGGCCGTTCAGGTTTTGCTGGAAACAGCCTTTGTCATCGCGCGGTGCGCCGTGGCGGATGAGAGCCGTAATGACGACGGAAAGGCGCGCCAAAAAAGCGACCATCCCCCACCTTCTCCCTCGGGCTCGACGCGAGGGCCCATGACCCGTCGTCCACACGGCAGAGGGCGGGACAAAGCTTCCCAACCCACGCCCACCTGAAGCGCAGCGATATCGCATGGGTACTCGGGTCAAGCCCGAGTATGACGATTGGGGGGAATAGGGCGATCGGGGGCATATGATAGTTTGCAAATTGCCCGCGCCGCACTGGATTGCCGCGCGCCTTTGGCGCTCGCAATGACGACAGAGCGGTTCCGGCAAGGCCGGAACCGCTCTGGATATCATAACAATCATCGTGTCATCCCCCTGAAACGGGAATGACGCAGGGGGCTAGACTTCGCCCCAGACGTCCATGGCCACTTCAACGCAGCGTTCAAGTTTGGCCCACTGATCCTTGTCGGTCAGATCATTGCCATGCGCTGTGGAGGAGAAGCCGCACTGATGGGACAGGGCGCACTGATCGAGCGGCACATATTTGGCCGCTTCATCAATGCGGGTCTTGATGGCATCGGCGGTTTCGACTTCGACCTTTTTCGAGCTCATCAGCCCGAGCACCACGGTTTTGCCCTTGGGCATGTGGCGCAGCGGGGCGAAATCGCCGGAACGTTCGTCATCATATTCAAGGAAGAAGCCGTCGATGGCCATTTCATTGAACAGGATTTCGGCAACGGGTTCGTAACCGCCCTGAGCGACCCATGCGCTTTTGAAATTGCCACGGCACAGGTGGATGGAGACCACCATGTCGTCGGGCTTGTCCTTGATGGAATCATTGACCAGGCGGCAATAGAGCTTGGTCAGCGCATCGGGATCATCGCCACGGGCGGCTGTGCGCGCGCGGATTTCAGGATCGCAGAGATAGGCGAGATTGGTGTCGTCCATCTGCAGATAGCGGCAACCACGATCGGCCAGATCCTTGATCTCGGCGCGGAAGGCCGCGGTCAGGTCTTCATAGAAGCCTTCGAGGTCGGGGTAAGCTGCTTCAGAGATGGCATCACGGCCGCCACGGAAATGCAGCATGGAAGGCGCAGGTATACACACTTTGGCGGTGTGATCCGGGCCGACAGCCTTTTTCAGGAAATCGAAATCCGCGCCCTGAATCGGTTTGACGTGCTTCAGCTTGCCATTGACGTGCATGGTGGGCGGGCGGAAACCGACTTCGGTGCCGTCATCCTTGCGAAAGCCTTTCTTGAATTCGCCATAGGTGACATCGACGCCATCGAGGTGCTCAAGGAAATCGACGTGGAAAAAGGTGCGGCGCAATTCGCCATCGGTAATGCCCTTGAGCCCGACATCCTTTTGTTTTTGCACCAGTTCTGTGATGCATTCATCTTCCGTCGCACGCAATTCGGCGGCGGAGAGCGCATCGCGGAAGAATTTCTCGCGCGCCTCTGCAAGACGCGGGGGCCGCAAGAAACTGCCGACGTGATCGGCGCGGAAGGGGGGCTTTCCGTTGGGCATTCTATCTCCTCTCATGTGCATCGGTGGAAACCGGGGCACAGGCTAAGCTTTGGTTTGGTCGCGCTGTTCTAGCGCGCGTACAGGTGGCCTGACAATCCCGCTGTATACAGAATTGGTGGAACGGGGTTGGGGGCGGTGTTTGCCGCTTCTGGATTGCCGCGCGGCGATGCCGCTCGCAATGACGAGGGAGAGGCTGGTTGTGCCCATTACCATGCCGGGGCTTGCTGCAACCTGATACTGAGCCTGCCCCCGATCCTCGTCCTGAGCCTGTCGAAGGATGGGCGGCACACGCGGTGTTGAAACCCTCGTGGTTCGACAGGCTCACCATGAGGGGTTTGGGGAACGCCGCGCGTAACCCACCCCTTCTTGCCCGGGCTTGATCCAGGCATCCATTCGGTGTGGCGAATATAGCATGGACCCTCGGGTCGAGCCCGAGGGAGAAGGTGGGGTGGGTCGGTTTCTGTGCCCACGCTCTCTTCGTCATTGCGAGCGGCATCGCCGCGCGGCAATCCAGAGCGACGGGCACCGGGATTGTGGCCTT
>Ga0209344_10003234_pt1 | contig 16383 bp, 12 predicted proteins | sample Cruoilmetagenom6_FD_187293 | JGI IMG/M metagenome (GOLD analysis project Ga0209344, IMG submission 187293) | Oil polluted marine microbial communities from Coal Oil Point, Santa Barbara, California, USA - Santa Barbara Oil Seep Sample 6 (SPAdes)... | ecosystem: Environmental > Aquatic > Marine...
CAAAATGGCGGCCTTTGTGATCACTGTGGCTTCTGCAATTTCCCTAGCAAGGATAATGGTTGAGGTTGGGATTGTGATTCCTGAAAAATTACCGCACATTCTGCTGCCATTAATGGTGGAATTTGTGGTTATGGCTCTTATTTGTGTAGGTATGTTTTACAGTATAAACAAGGATTCCAAGGATGATAAAATGCCGGAACCCGACAATCCTGCCGATTTTAAAAGTGCGTTGGTGTTTGGTCTGCTCTATGGGGCCATATTATTGGCTGTAGCATTTGCCAATGAGGAGTTTGGGGATGACGCCCTTTATGTAGTGGCTATAATAAGTGGCCTAACAGATGTGGATGCCATTACCCTATCTCTTTCGCAACTAATTAAAAGCGATGCCCTGAACGTTGATACGGGCTGGAAACTTATTCTATTGGCCAGTTTGTCAAATTTGGTATTCAAAGGTGTTGTGGCGGGAATTTTGGGCACTAAACAATTGGTAAAATGGATTGTGCTTACCTTTGGAATTGCTATAGTTGTAGGTATATCTTTAATATGGTTATGGCCTGCTTCCTGGCATATATGATCTTATGGTTATTGTGCAATTGTAACTTAAGTACATTGGCGGAGGCAAAGCAGCAGTTGTAGGGGTGCTTTCTCCATGGTTAGGAGCGTTTATTAGGTCTGTGCCTCAAAAAAGGCCATTGATCTCGGCGTCGATTTTATTGATGACCAATCCCAAATCTTCCGGTTCGTCCACAAAATTCAATTTGTCTACATCAATAACCAAGAGATTGCCTTTTTCATAGCTTTGTGCCCATGCCTCGTAACGTTCGTTCAATCGGCTTAAATAATCAATGGAAATGCTGTTTTCATATTCCCGTCCCCGCTTGTGGATTTGGTTCACCAAATTTGGGATGGAACTTCTTAGGTAAATTAACAAGTCCGGCGGTTGAACCAAGGTCTCCATTAATTCAAATAGACTGGTGTAATTGCTAAAATCCCTATTGGTCATTAAGCCCATGGCATGGAGGTTTGGGGCAAAAATGTGGGCATCCTCATAAATGGTCCGGTCCTGAATAGTGTCTTTGCCACCTTTCCTGATCTGTAAAATTTGTCTGTACCTATTGTTTAAGAAGTATATCTGGAGATTAAAGCTCCATCTTTCCATTTGATTGTAAAAGTCGTCCAAATAGGGATTGTCAACCACATCTTCAAATTGGGCCTCCCACTGGTAGTGTTTGGATAATAATCTTGTCAAGGTTGTTTTGCCAGCCCCAATATTTCCTGCAACGGCGATATGCATAGGTTTGTAATTATGGTTAGTGTTTTTTGCACTTGTAATAAAGAGGTACAATATACAAGATATCGGGGGTATGTTAAAATCTTTGGAAGAATATCCGATAAAAAACTTATGGGAAAGGAGAATTGTGATTTTTATTGATTTCGGATTAAACCAAATCAAATTGTTGTAGTCTTAAACTTGATATAAAATGTAAAATAATGAAAGGTTTCTATTTTTTCTCTTTGATGCTATTGGCGTCCCAATTCGGAATTTATGCCCAGGATTTTCAGGGTGAGGCTACTTATTTTAGCAAGACTAGTGTAAATATGGATTTTGGCGGAAGGCAAATACCAGAGGATAGAAAGAAGGAAATAATGCAAAGGATGAAGGAGGCCAATGAACGGACCTATATTTTAACCTTTGATAAGACCACATCGATCTATAAGGAGGAGGAAAGGTTGGAGCAGCCCGGAAATGATAGGGGCGGTAGACGATTTGGAATGATGGCCGGAGCAGGGGGCGATTATTACAAAGATGTGAAAGAAGGTAGGTATCTGGTGAAGAACGAACTTTTGGGGAAGATTTTTTTGGTGGATGATCAATTGCCCAAATTGGAATGGAAACTTGGAGGGGAATCAAAGCAGATTGGTAATTATACCGCCTTTAAGGCTACTGCAACCAAAACCATTAAGAGGCCCAATATGCGGGCAATTTTTCGCAGGGGAGGAGGCAATGATGAAAATAAGGAGGAGGAATATATAGAAAAGGATATAGAGGTAACAGCGTGGTATACTCCGGATGTTCCGGTAAATCAAGGTCCAGGCGAGTATTGGGGGCTTCCGGGCCTTATCTTGGAGGTCAGCGATGATATTACGGTTGTACTGTGTACAAAATTGGTGCTCAATCCTACAGAGAAGAAAGAGATAAAGGCTCCAAATAAGGGCAAGACGGTTACACAGGAGGAATATGATAAAATTTCCAAAGATAAGATGGCCGAAATGAGGGAGAATTTTCGTCGTCGTGGAGGCGGAGGCAATAGAGGTGGTGGGGGTGGCAGGCCATAGTTTCAACTGCTTTTAGTTACATTAAATAATTTAGGTATTTTAATTTTTTTATAGATGTACAATAAGAATGTTTATTCCGTACTGCTGGCTATTTTTGCTTTTACTTCAGCTTTTGGGCAAGAAATTACCCTAACGGGAACAGTTAAGGATTCCACGGGAGTGGGAATCGATATGGCAAATGTCATTGCCATAAATACAGAAACCAAGGCGTTGGAATCCTATGGCATTACAAACCACAGTGGACTCTATAAACTAAATTTAAAATCCGGTGCAAATTTTAACGTTCGCGTAAGTTATTTGGGTTTTAAGACGGAAGAGTTTTCTTTTACGGCACCTACGACCGATGTTGAGAAAGACATTGTACTATACGAGCAAGCCAATCAATTGGACGAGGTTGAGGTAACCTATGAGATGCCGGTTTCGGTGAAGGGAGATACCATAGTCTATAATACGGATTCTTTTGTTACGGGTACGGAAAAGAAGCTTAAGGATGTGCTGGCCAATTTACCTGGGGTAGAAATAAATGATGATGGGCAAATAGAGGTAGAGGGCAAACAAGTGACCAAAGTAATGGTGGAGGGCAAGGACTTCTTTGACGGGGACTCCAAGTTGGCGGCAGAAAATATTCCGGCCAATGCCTTGGATAAAATAGAGGTTTTGAGGAATTTTAATGAGGTAACCCAAATGAAGGGACTAACCAATGATACGGACAATGTTGCGCTTAATATTAAGCTGAAGGAAGGGAAGAAGAGGTTTTGGTTCGGGGAAATAACAGCAGGCCTTGGTACCAATGATAGTTATTTGGCACATCCAAAACTGTTTTACTACAGTCCGGATTATAGCATAAATATTATAACCGATCTTAATAATATTGGGGAAGCTCCTTTTAATAGAAGGGATTACCAGAGTTTTACCGGTGGATTTAGAAATCTGGGCAGTTCCAGTGGAAGTTCCATAAATATTGGCGGGGATGGATTGGGGCTTTCCAGTCTGCAGAACAATAGGGCAAAAAATATAGATACCAAGTTTGCTGCTGTGAATTTTAGTTATTCCCCTAAAGAAAATTGGGACTTGAGCGGCTTTGGTATTTATTCCTATACCGGAACCCTCATGGAAAACCAAACAAGAAGGGTGTATATCTCCTCCAATGAAACAGAGGATGCCACTACTTCAACCGATCAAACCGCCCATTTGGGCTTGGCGAAGTTCAGTTCCATGTACAAGCCTAATGAAAGGTTTCAATTTGATTATGACATTCTTTTGAAACAGTCCAATGATAATGAGATGGAGAATGTTATTTCTGTTTCCACCATAACCGATGAAATTACGGAAATGAAAAAGCAAAAGCCCATTTCCGTAAATCAAAATGCCAATATTTATTATACTACTTTAAACTCAAAAAATATTTTTGCTTTTGAGGCACAACATATTTATCAGGATGAAGATCCATTTTACAATGCCATAAGGGACAATTTTGCCTTTACCGATATTTTTCCGGCAGATGAAAATCAGAGTATCTACAACCTCAATCAAGGTAAGAATACAATTACCAATAAAGTGGATGCGAAGTTGGATTACTATTGGGTTACCGGCCAAAAGAGTAATTTGAATTTTACTATGGGTACTACACAGAGTCATCAGAATTTCAATTCAGGAATTTTTCAAATATTGGATGGAGGGGCGCCACTGAATTTTGTGGACAGCGAATTTAACAACGATGTAACCTATACTATTTCGGATTTGTATTTAGGGTTTCATTATAAGGTAATAGCCGGGATTTTTACCTTTAACCCCGGTCTAACCTTGCATCAATACGGCACAAAAAATGATCAACTGGGAACTACCGTTGAGGATAATCTAACCGCCTTGTTGCCGGACCTGTATATTAATGCACAACTTAAAAAATCGGAAAACATTAGGTTTAACTACAGGGTGTCAAGATCTTTCACGGATGTCAATAGTTTTGCAGAGGCCTATGTGCTCAACAACTACAACTCCGTTTATTCGGGGAACAGGGATTTGGAAAGTGCTTTGAACCATAACCTATCATTGAATTTCTTCAGTTTTAATATGTTCAATTTCACTAATATTTTTGGAAATATTGCCTACACAAAGCGAATAGATGCGCTTAAAAGTTCTTCGGAAATAATCGGCATTAACAGGATAGGTACTACCATAAACTCAAATTTGGAAGACGAATCCTTAAGTGCCAATGGCAGGTACCAGCGCACTTTTGGGAAAATTAAGGCCTCCGTGGGGGCAAATGTTTCTTGGTCTGCCACCAATAATATTATTGACCTTCAGCCAAGAAGATCGGAATCCTTTACCCAGAGTTATAATTCTTCATTAGCTACTAATTTTAAAAATTTGCCCAACCTGGAAGTAGGGTATAGATATACGGTAAATAATTATGATAACGGGGGTAGGGCCACTACCTTTTATACAGATCGGCCCTATGCCAAGTTTGATGCCACCTTTCTGAAAAGCTTCATTTTTACCATGGATTACGACTACTATAAGTACATGGACAAAGAAAATACGATAGACAATACCTATAGTTTTTTGGAAGGTAACCTCAGTTACCAGCAAAAGGACAGTCCATGGGAATTTGGGATAAAGGGAACCAACCTACTTGGAACGGATACCCTGAATAGGGATAGCACCAACGAATTGTATTTTACGACCTCCTCTTATTTCATTCAACCCCGGTATATCTTGTTTACCGTAAAATACGATTTATAGATTTTTAGGGTCAATCCAAAAATTGTTGTTAAACATTTTTAGTTACGTCAAGAATTCTTGTACTTTTGTACGCGAAAAATATCGAGGAAGGATTTGACTGATTGCAACCTCATGTGCTGGATTAGTTTCGGCATAACAAAATGCTAAAGCAGTTTAAGTTGTTTTGTTCCCTTGGAACTGTAACACCCACTCTTCTCTAGTGTACTTGGTCAAATCCTTATTAATTTTTATATAGAAAGGATTTATGGCATATTTATTTACTTCGGAATCGGTTAGTGAAGGGCATCCAGATAAAATAGCAGATCAGATCAGCGATGCGCTATTGGACCATTTTTTGGCCTTTGACTCGGAAAGTAAGGTGGCTTGTGAAACGTTGGTCACCACTGGTCAAGTGGTATTGGCCGGGGAAGTCAAGAGTCATACCTACCTGGATGTACAACAAATAGCAAGGGATGTTATCAATAAAATTGGGTATACCAATGGGGATTACAAGTTTAGTGGGGATTCTTGTGGTGTAATTTCTTTGATCCATGAGCAGTCCAAAGAGATCAACCAAGGAGTGGACCGTGGTGCAAAGGAAGACCAAGGGGCGGGAGACCAAGGTATGATGTTTGGTTATGCCACTAAGGAAACAGAAAATTATATGCCCTTGGCCTTGGATATTTCCCATAAAATATTGCAGGTTTTGGCCGATTTGAGAAGGAGTGGGGATGCTATTACCTATTTAAGGCCAGATGCCAAGGCACAGGTGACTATAGAATATTCCGATGATAATGTACCCCAACGTATAGATACTATTGTTGTTTCTACCCAGCATGATGAGTTTGATGGGGATGATGATTTAATGTTGGCGAAAATTAAGAAGGATATTATCTCCATTCTAATCCCAAGGGTAAAGGAACAATTGCCAATGGCAATACAAAAGCTTTTTAATGATACTATAAAGTATCATATAAACCCAACCGGAAAATTTGTCATAGGTGGGCCCCATGGGGATACAGGATTAACCGGAAGAAAGATTATTGTGGATACTTATGGCGGCAAAGGTGCCCATGGTGGTGGCGCGTTTAGCGGAAAAGACCCTAGTAAAGTAGATCGCAGTGCAGCTTATGCCGCAAGGCATGCTGCCAAAAATCTCGTTGCTGCCGGGGTTGCCGATGAAATATTGGTACAGGTTAGTTACGCTATTGGGGTAGTGGAGCCCACTTCAATTTTTGTTGATACCTATGGCACGGCCAAGGTGGCATTGAGCGATGGGGAGATTGCTAAGAAAGTAGCCCAATTGTTCGATATGCGTCCTTTTGCCATAGAGGATAGGTTAAAACTCAGAAACCCGATTTATTTGGAAACGGCGGCCTACGGACATATGGGCAAGGAACCTAAAAAAATGACCAAGGTTTTTGAATCGCCTTATAACGGACGTGTGGAAAAGGAAGTGGAATTATTCACTTGGGAGAAATTGGATGCTGTTGATTTGGTGAAACAAGCCTTCAATTTATAATTTTTTTGAAAAGATTAGGAAAAAAGAATTTTCCATACCTATATTTGCAAACCTAAAAGTTCAAACACTTATTGAATTGTTATCAAGAAAGGTGGAGGGAATAGACCCTTTGAAGCCTTAGCAACCCTTTGATCATTTATTAAAGAAGGTGCTAAATTCTACCTAAATACTGGATCAATTTTTTTTTTTTGATTTAAAGTATCCATGGCAGATAACACTAACGGTTACTTCTGTAGCTGACTTTCTTCTTAACTTTTTGATTTTATAATTTTGCATTGTCGGCATTATTTGTTTTGGCTTTTTATTTTATCTATTTTAATAATATAAAAAAACAAGAAATCATGAGTACTCAAAAATTTTCAACAAATGCTCTGCATGCCGGACATGACACAAAATTGACAGCAGGAACCAGGGCTGTACCTATTTATCAGAATACGGCCTACGTATTTAATAATACCGACCATGCGGCCAATCTTTTTAATTTATCGGAACCTGGATTTATTTACACTAGGCTTAACAACCCTACCAATGACATTTTAGAGCAGCGTTTGGCGGCTTTGGAAGGTGGTATTGCCAGTGTGGTTACAGCTTCCGGTACGGCAGCCATTTCTACAGCTTTGTTGGTCCTGCTTAGAGCGGGGGATCATATAGTGGCTTCGAGTAGTCTTTATGGAGGTACCTATAATCTGTTGTCGGTGACTTTGCCTAGGTTGGGTATAACCACCACCTTTGTTGAGCCGGGTGACGAGGAGAATTTTGCCAATGCCGTTCAGGAAAATACCAGGGCCATTTTTGTGGAATCCTTAGGGAATCCAAAATTGGACGTATTGGACTTGAAAGCAATATCCGAAGTAGCCAAAAAGGCTAAAATACCTTTTATAGTGGATAATACTGTTGCTACAAGTGCTTTGGTAAAACCAATTGAACACGGAGCTAACATAGTAATCCATTCCCTTACCAAATATATAAATGGCAATGGTACTTCCATGGGGGGTGCTATAGTGGATGCCGGTACTTTCGATTGGAGCAGTGGTAAATTCCCTGAGTTTACTGAGCCATCTCCCGGATACCATGGTTTGGTTTATCACGATGTTCTGGGTGCCGCTGCCTTTATAGCCAAGGTGAGAATTGAAGGCTTAAGGGACCTTGGTGCTGCCTTGAGCCCCTTTAATGCCTTTCAAATTATTCAAGGTTTGGAAACCTTGGAACTACGTATCAAAAAACACAGTGAAAATGCTTTGGAATTGGCCAAATGGTTGGAAGGTAGAAAGGAAGTGGCATGGGTAAACTATCCAGGACTTCCGTCCAGTCCTTATTATACCTTGGCCAAAAAATACCTCCCCAACGGACAAAGCGGGATAGTGACCTTCGGGGTTAAGGGAGGATACGAATCGGCTAAAAAGGTAGTTGATGAAACCAAGCTATTTTCATTATTGGCAAATATTGGGGATACCAAGTCATTGATCATTCACCCAGCTAGCACAACGCACCAACAATTGGACGATGAAGCCCAACATACTACCGGGGTTACCAAGGATTTAATACGTCTATGCGTGGGGCTGGAGGATATCGAAGATATAAAGGCGGATTTGGTACAGGCATTTTCAACCATAGACAAATCTGTTTTAGCGTAAATTCCATAAAATTTCCACATAAATATTCATTGATAAAGTAATGTGGGAGTGCAGAAAATAGCAGCAATAAATAAAGGCACTCCCATATAACTTTGTACGCAACGACCATGTTCTTCCTGGAATAATTATAAAACTTATGTTACATCATCTTTCAATAAATAAATACGTTACCTATAGCGGCAAAACCCTGGACATTAATCTGTCCTACGAGATCTTTGGCCAACCATTGCATTCCGCACCCATTATTATGGTGAACCATGCCCTTACAGGTAATTCCGATGTGGCTGGCGAACATGGCTGGTGGACAACATTGATCGGTGAAGGCAAATGTATAGACACCAAAAAGTACACCATTCTGTGCTTTAATATACCCGGAAATGGGTATGATGGGTTTGTAATAGATAATTATAAGGATTTTGTGGCCAAGGACATTGCCAAGATTTTCCTTCTGGGATTGGAAGCCTTGAAAATAAGTAAGTTGTATGCCCTGATAGGGGGTTCATTAGGAGGGGGTATAGCGTGGGAGATGGCGGCACTGGATCCGCACTTAACGGAACATCTTATTCCGGTAGCGTCGGATTGGAAGTCTACGGATTGGCTTATTGCCAATTGCCAGATACAGGAACAGTTCCTTATCAACTCAAAGCAGCCCGTGCACGATGCGCGTATGCATGCCATGCTCTGCTATAGGACGCCGGAATCCTTTAAGGAGCGGTTTAAAAGAAGTACCAATGAGGAGCTGAAAGTCTTTAATGTGGAGAGCTGGTTAACGCACCATGGTAAAAAATTACAGGAGCGCTTTCAACTGTCGGCCTACAAATTAATGAACCAGCTGCTGAAGACTATTGATATCAATAGAAATGGGGAAGAGGCATTTATTAATCTTCAAAATAGCGATACCAACATTCACATCGTTGGCGTAGATTCCGACCTTTTTTTTACGGCCCAGGAAAATAAGGATACCTTTAAAAAATTGGCCCAGGCAAACAGCAATGTAACCTATGGGGAAATACATTCCTTACACGGTCACGATGCCTTCCTGATAGAATTCAATCAAATGGAAGAGTTGCTAAAAGGGGTTTTTGAGCGAAATGGAAGATCTAAAAAAGTAAAGGTTCTAAAATTTGGCGGCAAGTCATTGGCCAATGGAGTAGGGTTGGATACTGTACTTCAAATAATAACGACAAAGGTTAAGGATGGTGAAAATATAGCAGTAGTGGTTTCAGCCAGGAACAAGGCTACGGACCAATTGGAAGCTATGTTGGACAAGGCTGCCAAGGGGTTGGATTATGTAACGGATTTTGAAGAATTTGAAAAATATCAAAAGCATACCTATGGCAATGTTAATCTTTCCGAGGAATTTAGGGGATTGGTAAAATTGTTCGAAGGGGTGGCTTTATTGGGCGATTATAGTCCTAAAATAAAGGATCAGGTTTTAGCTTATGGAGAATTGCTTTCGGCAAAATTGGTAGCCAAATTGCTTATTGGCAAGGGCGTCAATGCCAAATTCATAGATTCGAGACAGCTTATTAAAACAGATTCAAATTTTGGCGACGCAAAGGTATTGGAGGCCTTGTCCAAGGAAAATGTAAAAAGTGAGTTTGGGAAATTGGATCTGGATGCTGTAGTGGTAACTACCGGGTTCATTGCCTCCAATGAACTAAACGAAACAACCACCTTGGGTAGAAACGGGAGTAATTATTCTGCGGCCTTATTGGCCAATTATCTCAATGCCGAGGAGTTGCAGAATTACACCCACGTAGATGGTATATTTACGGCCAATCCGGATTTGGTCACCGAGGCCAAAAGAATCTCGGAACTATCCTATAGCGAAGCCAATGAGCTGGCAAATTTTGGAACCAATATCCTACATGCCAAGACAATTATTCCATTAATAGAAAAGAATATTCCATTACGGATCCTAAATACTTTCAACAACGATAACGAGGGTACATTGATCAGTGCCAAGACCAGTAAGGAAGGTATCAAATCCTTGTCCGTTATTGAAAATATGGCCTTGATCAATTTGGAAGGTCGTGGTCTATTGGGTAAGGTGGGGGTGGATGCCCGTATTTTTAGGACAATGGGCAATAATAATATAAGTGTAAGTATTATTTCCCAGGGGTCTTCTGAAAGAGGGATTGGTCTGGTGGTAGACGCTAAAAATGCCAATTTGGCCAAAACTTCCTTGGAAGAGGAATTTCAAACCGATTTCAAATTACAGGATATTAACAATATTACGGTAATAGATCAGGTATCTGTAATTTCCATAGTGGGACAGGACCTTAGTACGTTTCATAAACCATTTAATGCGCTCATCAAAAACCAGGTGGTTCCCCTGTTGTTCAACAATACGGTTTCGGGAAAAAATGTGAGTTTGGTGGTTAAAAAATCAGATTTGCACAAGGCACTGAATGTAGTACATGGTCAGATATTTGGAATCAGTAAAAAAGTAAATTTGGCCATTTTTGGCCATGGAAACGTGGGGGGTACCCTCATTGATCAAATTCTTAAATCCAATAAGACCATTGAAAAAAGAAAAGGTATTAATATCAATGTTTTTGCGGTAGCCAATTCCAAAAAGGTGTTATTGAGTAAAAATGGTATTTCCAAAAACTGGAAAAGTGCCATGGAAACCAAGGCAATACCTTATAAATTAAACGATATCTTTAAATACGCCAAGGATAATCATTTGGAGAACCTCATTGCTGTGGACAATACTGCCAATGAGGATTTTGTGGCCTCGTATTTTGATTTTGTGGATAACGGTTTTGATTTGGTTTCGTCCAATAAGATTGCCAATACCTTGGGTTTCGATTATTATCAGTTGCTCAGGGAGGAGCTTGCCAAACATCAAAAACAGTACTTATATGAAACCAATGTTGGGGCGGGACTTCCGTTGATAGATACCATTAAGTTGTTACATCTTTCAGGAGAGAATATAACAAGAATAAAAGGGGTGTTCTCGGGGTCACTAAGTTATATTTTCAACACTTTTTCTGAAAAGGACGCATCATTCCGGGAAATTTTAAAAGAAGCAATGGATTTGGGGTATACCGAGCCGGATCCGCGCGAAGATCTTTCGGGGAACGATGTGGGTAGGAAATTACTCATTTTGGCCAGGGAGCTGGATCTGAGCAATGAGTTTTCGGATATTCAAATTGAAAATCTAATCCCAGAGTCCTTGCAAGATGTTGATGTAAAAAGCTTTTTGGAACAACTGGATGTTTTGGATGAAAAGTTTAGCAAGATAAAGAAGGCGCAAAAACCAGGATACGTGTTACGCTATGTGGGCGACCTTTCAGGAGACTTGAACAAGGAAAAGGGGAAATTGGAAGTAAAATTGATCTCTGTTCCCAAGGAAAGTGCGCTAGGGCAAATAAAGGGGTCCGATTCCATTATTGAGATTTATACGGAGTCTTATGGACAGCATCCCTTGGTAATACAAGGAGCAGGCGCAGGTGCGGCTGTGACGGCCAGAGGGGTTTTTGGGGATATTTTGAGGATTGCTGAAAAAGGTTAAACTTCTGTGGCTTCGGCTCCGCTCAGCCACCGTTGATATTCGGAGATTGAGCGTAGTCGAAATCGAGATTATGGGTATTTGAGATAAAATGGTTTTAATTTTATTTAAAGTGTGAAAGGTTTCCTGTATATATTGGAATGTTCAGATGGAAGTTATTATTGTGGTAGTACAGTGGATTTAGACAAGAGGTTAAAGGAACACGCTGATGGCAAGGGGTCTAACCACACAAAGAAGAGGCTTCCAATTAAGTTGTTGTACATAGAGGAATATGATAGGATTGATAAAGCATTTTATCGCGAAAAGCAAATACAAGGTTGGAGCCGTAATAAAAAGGAGGCATTGATTAATGGGGATTTAGCAAAATTAAATGGTCTTGCTGAATGTAAAAATGAATCCCATTATAAATATTATGTTGAAGAGAAGTATAATAAGTAATTGGTTCGTGGCTTCGGCTCCGCTCAGCCACCGGGAAAAGATTGGAGATTGAGCGTAGTCGAAATCGGGCATAGTTGAGAAGAAGGATGTTTGGACATGGCATCGGTTGAATCCAGCCACCGTTGATATTCGGAGATTGAGCGTAGTCGAAATCGGTTAGGGTTGAGAGGGGAAGAATTTGAATGTGTCTTCGGCTCCGAAAAGCCACTGGGGTAATCCCAATGGGAATTGTCCGTGGGCCGGAACATCAATACACTTTCCCTTGAACCGGAGACAAATAATGTAACTAAAGCTTCCATTGTAATGGAGGCCAAAAGAATTAGATAGATTAGAAATAATGAAGAAGAATTTTAAATTTGAAACGGAAGCGATACGCACCCAAACAGAACGTACCCAGTTTTTGGAGCATTCCACTCCTATGTATTTAACTTCGAGTTTTATTTTTGAGGATGCAGAGGACATGCGCGCTTCCTTTGCAGAAGAAAAGGAACGCAATATTTATTCCAGGTATAGCAATCCCAATTCCTCGGAGTTTGTTGAAAAGGTTTGTAAGATGGAAGGTGCCGAGGATGGTTTTGCCTTTGCCTCCGGTATGGCAGCCGTGTTTTCTACCTTTGCGGCCCTGTTGGAAAGTGGAGACCATATTATTTCAGCTAGAAGTATATTTGGATCTACCCATAGTTTGTTTACGCAGATATTTCCTAAATGGAATGTTTCCACCAGTTATTTTAAAATTGATGAACTGGATACATTGGAGGCATTGGTGACTCCTAAGACCAAAATCATCTATGCAGAAACTCCTACCAATCCCGGAGTGGATGTTTTGGATTTGGAAGAATTGGGCCATTTTGCCAAAAAGCATAATTTGATTTATATTATAGATAATTGCTTTGCTTCGCCCTATTTACAGCAACCTATTAAATTCGGCGCCGATTTGGTCATCCATTCTGGAACCAAACTAATGGACGGACAGGGCAGGGTGTTGGCCGGTATTACTGTGGGAAGCAAGGCCTTGATAGATAGGGTGTATCGTTTTTCCAGAATTTCGGGTCCGTCCCTATCGCCTTTTAATGCATGGGTACTGTCCAAAAGCTTGGAAACTTTGGCGTTACGGGTGGATAAACATTGTGACAACGCCCTGAAATTGGCCGAATTCCTAGAAGGCCACCCCAAGGTCAATTGGGTAAAATATCCCTTTTTAAAATCGCATCCTAAATATGAAGTGGCCAAGAAACAGATGAAGGCAGGGGGCTGTGTAGTGGCATTTGAAGTAAAAGGTGGTGTTGAGGCCGGACAGAAATTCTTCAACGGTATAAAAATGTTGTCCTTGTCCGCTAATTTAGGGGATTCAAGAAGTATAGTCACACACCCGGCATCAACCACACACAGTAAGTTGTCCATTGAAGAAAGATTGGCATCGGGTATTACCGATGGTATGGTTCGGGTGTCGGTAGGCTTGGAGCATATAGATGATATAATAGCGGATATTGAACAAGCACTGGGGTAGGAGGATCGCACTAAGTTTAAAATAGCGCTTGGCCCGTTTTTGTAAAAATGGGACAAGCCTTATAGCGAATGTTAATTTTCCTTATCTTCGCTGCATGCTTTCCAAAAAGACAAAATACGGATTAAAGGCACTAACCTTCTTGGCGGCTCAAAAGGGGCGTACCCCTGTTCAGATATCTGAAATAGCCAAACATGAAAACATTTCCCAAAAATTTCTGGAGAGTATTCTTCTCACTTTGAGAAAAACGGGACTTCTTGGTTCCAAAAAAGGAAAAGGTGGAGGGTATTACCTAATTAAGGAACCCAAAGATATTCCAATGACTACTGTGATGAGGGTTTTGGAGGGCCCAATAGCGATGGTGCCCTGCGTAAGTTTAAACTTCTACGAAAAATGTGAGGACTGTCCGGATGAGGCCAGCTGTTCCGTACATAAATTAATGCTACAGGTCAGGGACAGTACTCTGGAAGTCTTTAGGAACAATACACTTGCCGACCTGGTACCTTAGGTGCCATAAACAGTATTTTCAGGTTTGTTCGGTGGTTTTTGCCGTATTCTGGTCAAGGGCGTTCATTATCGTCAAAAATCAAGGGAAATTTTGTTAATCTACTAAATTTATAGGGTAAGTTGAATTTTAACTATATTTTTTTATTGTGTTTTGCAAAATATTTCTATTTTTGCTTACTCTATTAAATCGATAGGGTAATAAATTTAAGTTTTTTGTCATATGATTGCCGAACAATTAATTTCAAATAATAATTCAAATACTGTAACCAAAAGTTATAAGGCGGATAAGTCCTCCGAAAATCCTAAAAGGAGTATTGCCAAATCTATTAGTTGGAGAATTATTGGAACTCTGGACACCATTCTTATTTCTTGGATCGTTACCGGTACATTGTCAGTTGCCTTTTCAATTGGAGTTGTGGAGTTGTTTACCAAGATGTTGTTGTACTTCTTTCATGAAAGAATCTGGAACAAGATAAGTTGGGGGAAGTAGAACGGAAATATTCAAGGAAATTAAAGCATTGAGGATCATGGCATACACAGAGCAACAGATACATAAGTTAAATCAACAATTTAAGGGGATTCCGCCAGAGGAGATAATTTCCTGGGCAATACAGTCTGCCGAGAAACCATTGGTAACTACCAATTTCCGTCCATATGAGGTGGCCATTTTGCATGCCGTAACGGATGTTTCCCCTTATATACCTGTGATTTGGTGCGATACGGGTTACAATACGCCCAATACATACAAACATGCCGAAGAGCTAATTGCAAGATTGCATTTAAATATAAAGCTGTATGTACCCAAGCAAACCTCTTCGCACAGGGATGCTATAATGGGGATCCCCGGTATAGATGATCCCAGGCATCAACTTTTTACGGAGCAGGTAAAATTGGAGCCGTTTAGAAGGGCTATGGAAGAGCATAAACCCGATGTGTGGTTTACGAATCTTAGACAGGGCCAGACCGCTCTAAGGGATTCGCTGGATATATTAAGTTTAAGCAAGGACGGGGTTTTAAAGGTGAGTCCATTTTATCATTATAATGATAGTCAATTGGATGCTTACCTAAAGGACAGGAATTTGCCCAATGAGCATAAATATTTTGACCCCACCAAGGTATTGGAAAACCGGGAATGTGGACTGCATACCTAAGAAAGGAATATTAACAATTGGCGATTGCTTCCAATACAGGAAGGCCAATTAAATACAGAATTATTGTGAGCATTGTAGAATCAGAATTGGAAACAGTAGTAGACGTGAGCGGATCTAATGAATTGGAAGTATTGAACAATAATGCTTTGGAGAACGAAGCAATTTATATTTTAAGGGAAGTTGCGGCGCAGTTTGAAAAGCCGGTGTTGCTTTTTTCGGGAGGTAAAGATTCCATTACCTTGGTGAGATTGGCACAAAAGGCCTTTTTTCCGGCTAAGATACCTTTCCCTTTAATGCATATAGATACGGGGCATAATTTCCCGGAAACTATAGCTTTTAGGGATAAGTTGGTCAAGGAATTGGGGGTGGAATTAATTGTTCGTAAGGTTCAGGATTCCATAGATCAGGGAAAAGTGGTAGAGGAAACTGGGAAATACTCCAGCAGGAATATGTTACAGACCACTACCTTGTTGGATGCCATTGAGGAATTTAAATTTGATGCCTGTATCGGTGGAGCCAGGAGGGATGAAGAAAAGGCACGCGCCAAAGAACGTATCTTTTCGGTACGTGACGATTTTGGTCAGTGGGACGAGAAAAACCAACGTCCAGAGTTGTTCGATATGTTGAACGGGCAGATAGAGTTGGGACAGAACGTACGGGTATTTCCAATAAGTAACTGGACAGAATTGGATGTTTGGAGCTATATCCAAAAAGAGGAAATAGAAATACCGTCCATTTATTTTGCCCATAAGAGAAAGATATTCCTTAGGGACGGATTTATATGGTCGGCCGAAGATGATGTGGTTTTTCGCTCTGAAGATGAAAAGGTGGAAGAGCGTATGGTTCGTTTTAGAACTGTTGGGGATATGAGTTGTACTTCGGCGGTATTGTCACACGCAGATACCATTGAAAAGGTAGTTGGCGAAATTAGGGAGTCCAAGATTTCGGAAAGGGGAGCTAGAATAGATGATAAGCGCTCCGAAGCCGCCATGGAGAAAAGAAAACAACAAGGATACTTTTAAAGTTGGCATTTGAAGTGGGTTGGCACT
>Ga0209344_10003236_pt1 | contig 16373 bp, 11 predicted proteins | sample Cruoilmetagenom6_FD_187293 | JGI IMG/M metagenome (GOLD analysis project Ga0209344, IMG submission 187293) | Oil polluted marine microbial communities from Coal Oil Point, Santa Barbara, California, USA - Santa Barbara Oil Seep Sample 6 (SPAdes)... | ecosystem: Environmental > Aquatic > Marine...
GGAGCCCAAAACATTCCTATTTACCCAACTATTTGTGCCGAAGATTATGAATATGTATTAAATCATAGCGAAGCTATTTACTGTTTTGTATCGGATGCAGATGTTTTAAAAAAAGTACGCCAAGTACAAGCAAATACCAAATTAAAAGAAGTATACTCTTTTGATGATATAGAAGGATGCAAACATTTTTCGGAATTATTAGAACTAGGTAAAGACGAAAGTAATCAAAACGAAGTACAAGCTAGAAAAGATGCAGTACTGCCTACCGATTTAGCAACTATTATTTATACTTCTGGTACAACCGGAAGACCTAAAGGTGTTATGCTTTCTCATAACAATATTACTAGTAATGCCTTAGATGCTTCAGATAGACTACCATTTATAGATAACACACAAAATAGAATCTTAAGCTTTTTACCTATTTGTCATGTCTTTGAACGCGTACTTATTTATTTATATCAATATGCAGGAGCTACCATATACTTTGCAGAAGGAATAGATAAAATTGGTGAAAATGCTAAAGAAGTTCAACCTAACTTAATGAGTGTTGTTCCTCGATTATTAGAAAAAGTATACGATAAGATTATTGCTAAAGCCGATGATTTATCCGGTATAAAAAAAGCTCTCTTCTTTTGGGCAGTTCGATTAGGTGAACAATGGGAACCTTATGGCGCAAATGGCGCATGGTACGAGTTTCAATTAAAAATTGCAAACAAACTTATATTTAGTAAATGGAGAGAAGCACTTGGAGGCGAATTACATACCATGGTTTCTGGTAGTGCTGCTTTACAAACCAGATTAACTAGAGTATTTACCGCTGCTGGAATGCAAGTAATGCAAGGTTACGGACTTACAGAAACTTCTCCTGTTGTTTCAGTAGAAATGTATGCCAATCATCATTTTAGAGTTGGTACTGTTGGGAAACCAATTAAAAATGTAGAAGTTAAAATTGCCGAAGATGGCGAAATACTAGTCAAAGGACCAAACGTGATGATGGGCTATTATAAAGATCCAGAAAAAACGAAGGAAGTAATGACTGGAGACTATTTTCATACAGGAGATAAAGGAGAAATTGATGCCGATGGCTTTTTAAAAATTACAGGTAGAAAAAAAGAAATGTTTAAAACCTCTGGAGGTAAATATGTCATTCCACCACTTTTGGAAAACGAAATGAAACAATCTCTTTTCATAGAACAAATTATGGTTGTTGGTGAAGGAGAAAAAATGCCAGGAGCAATTATTCAGCCCAATTTTGATTATATTAGAGATTGGATAAGTCACAAAAAATTGGATATTGGTACTTCAGATGCTGAAATTGCAACTTCACAAGTGGTAATTGATCGTATTCAAGAAGAAATAAACGAATACAATCTACATTTTGGAAAATGGGAACAAATTAAACGTTTTGAACTTACACCTCAAGTTTGGTCTATAGATTCAGGACACTTAACTCCTACTATGAAAATGAAACGAATTGTTATTAAAAAGATGCATCAAGATCTTTACGATAAAATTTACAGATAAATACCTAAAAGCTCCTATCCTACAGGAGCTTTTTAATTTCTACACAATATTTTCTGAATTTATTATGCACGCATAGTATATTTTTGTATATTTGGGAATCTAAAATTTCTAAATGAAAGATGCAACAATAGACTATGTACTAAGAACCACATGGTTAGCTGTAACAAAAATGTATAATGAAGAAGCTTCAAAGTTTGATAGCACAATGGCTACAGGTTTTGCTTTGTTAAGCATAGATCCTGAAAATGGCACACCATCCACTTCTTTAGGCCCAAAAATGGGAATGGAAGCAACTAGCTTATCTCGTACCTTAAAAAATATGGAGGAAAGAGGCTTAATAGAGCGTAAACCGAATCCAGAAGATGGTCGTGGTGTACTCATTTTTTTAACCGAGTTTGGTAGAGAGAAAAGAAACTACTCTAAAGAAAAAGTACTCACCTTTAATGAAACCATTAAAGCAAACGTAGCAACTGAAGAACTAGAGAGTTTTTACAAAGTAGCAGAAATCATTAATAACATGATATCGAACAAAAAAATATACAACAAAAAAGAACATACCTTAAAATAACATGAGCAAACGTAGAATTAAAAAAGTTGCGATTATTGGTTCCGGAATTATGGGAAGCGGTATCGCTTGTCACTTCGCCAATATTGGTGTAGATGTATTATTATTAGACATTGTTCCTAGAGAACTAAACGACAAAGAAAAAGCTAAAGGCTTAACTTTAGAGGACAAAGTCGTAAGAAACAGATTAGTAAATGATGCTTTAACAGCGTCTTTAAAATCAAAACCATCCCCTATTTACAACCAAGCTTTTGCAAGTCGTATCACTACAGGAAACTTAGAAGACGATATTGCTAAAGTAGCAGATGTAGATTGGATTATGGAAGTTGTAGTAGAAAGACTAGACATTAAAAAAATAGTTTTCGAAAAACTTGAAAAATACAGAACGCCAGGAACCTTAATTACATCAAATACTTCAGGAATTCCAATAAAATTCATGAATGAAGGTCGTAGTGAAGATTTCCAGAAACATTTCTGTGGAACGCACTTCTTTAATCCTGCACGTTACTTAAAATTATTTGAAATCATTCCTGGACCAAAAACGGATGCTTCTGTTTTAGAGTTTTTAAATGAATATGGTGAAAAATTCTTAGGAAAAACTTCGGTAATTGCTAAAGACACTCCTGCTTTTATAGGAAACAGAGTTGGTATTTTCAGCATACAAAGTTTATTTCACGCGGTTAAAGATTTAGATTTAACGATTGAAGAAGTAGATAAATTATCGGGACCAGTAATTGGTCGTCCAAAATCGGCAACCTTCCGTACCGTGGATGTTGTAGGTTTAGATACTTTAGTTCACGTTGCAAACGGAATTAGAGAAAACTGTCCGAATGACGAACGTTTAGCCTTATTTGAATTACCAGATTTCATCAACACGATGATGGAAAATAAATGGTTAGGAAGTAAAACAGGACAAGGTTTTTATAAAAAGAATGTTTCCGCCGATGGGAAAAAAGAAATTCTTTCTCTAGACTTAAACACTTTAGAATATCGTTCTGCAAAACGTGCAAAATTTGCAACTTTAGAAATGACTAAAACTATTGATAAAGTAGTTGATCGTTTTAAAGTATTAGTAAAAGGAAAAGACAAAGCTGGTGAATTTTACAGAAAAAGCTTCACCGCATTATTTGCTTACGTATCCAATCGTATTCCAGAAATTTCAGATGAGCTTTACAAGATTGATGATGCTATGAAAGCTGGTTTTGGTTGGGAACACGGACCATTCCAAATTTGGGATGCTATTGGTGTAGAAAAAGGAATCGAATTAATGAAAGCCGAAGGTCTAGAACCTGCTGCTTGGGTTAATGATATGGTTGCTTCTGGTAACACTTCCTTTTATTCTGTAAAAGAAGGATCTTCTTTCTTTTATGATATTCCTTCTAAAAAACAAACAAAAATACCTGGTCAAGACAGTTTCATTATCCTAGATAATATCCGTAAAACAAACGAAGTGTTTAAAAACTCTGGTGTTGTTGTAGAAGATTTAGGAGATGGCATCTTGAACTTAGAATTCCAATCTAAAATGAACACTATTGGTGGCGACGTTTTAGCTGGATTAAATAAAGCTATTGATTTAGCCGAAAAAGACTTTGCTGGTTTAGTAGTTGGTAACCAAGCAGCAAACTTCTCTGTTGGTGCAAATATTGGAATGATTTTCATGATGGCTGCAGAGCAAGAATATGATGAGCTTAACATGGCTATTAAATACTTCCAAGACTCTATGATGCGTATGCGTTATTCTTCTATCCCAACTATCTCTGCTCCGCATGGAATGGCTTTAGGTGGTGGTTGTGAATTATCCTTACATGCAGATAAAGTAGTTGCAGCAGCAGAAACTTACATGGGACTTGTAGAGTTTGGTGTTGGTGTGATTCCTGGTGGTGGAGGTTCTAAAGAAATGGCTTTAAGAGCACAAGATCTTTTCCAAAAAGGGGATGTACAATTAAACGTTTTACAAGAGCATTTCTTAACTATCGGTATGGCAAAAGTATCTACTTCTGCTTACGAAGCTTTCGACTTAAACCTTTTACAAAAAGGAAAAGATGTTGTGGTTGTAAATAAAGACCGTCAAATAGCAGTTGCAAAACAACACGCAATGTTAATGGCTAATTCTGGTTACACACAACCTGTGAAAAGAGATGACATTTTAGTGCTTGGTAAACAAGCATTAGGAATGTTTTTAGTAGGTACAGACTCTATGGAAGACTCCAACTACATTTCAGAACACGATATGAAAATCGCTAATAAATTAGCTTACGTAATGGCTGGTGGAGATTTATCTGAACCAACTCGCGTAACAGAACAATATTTATTGGATTTAGAGCGTGAAGCTTTCTTAAGTTTATGTACAGAACGTAAAACTTTAGAACGTATTCAGCACATGTTAACCAAAGGTAAACCGTTACGTAACTAGAAAAAGAATAAAGAGGAAAGAATAAAGATCCAAAACGACAGTATTTAGAGACCGATTTTGAAAGTCTTTTTTCTCTTGTCTATTTTCTTTTGTCTCTTTCAAAAATTAAACAATAGAACTATGAAGACCGCATATATAGTAAAAGCATATAGAACCGCAGTTGGTAAAGCACCAAAAGGCGTGTTCCGTTTTAAAAGAACAGATGAATTGGCAGCAGAAACCATCAAGTATATGATGAAGGAATTGCCAGGTTTAGACCCAAAGCGTATTGACGATGTTATTGTTGGTAACGCAATGCCAGAAGGTTCTCAAGGATTAAATATGGCACGTTTAATCTCTTTAATGGGATTAGATATCGTAGATGTTCCTGGAGTAACTGTCAACCGTTTTTGCTCTTCTGGAGTAGAAACTATTGGTATGGCAACTGCAAAAATACAAGCCGGAATGGCAGATTGTATTATTGCTGGTGGTGCAGAAAGTATGAGTAGCGTACCAATGACAGGTTTTAAACCAGAATTGAATTACGATATCGTAAAATCTGGACATGAAGATTACTATTGGGGAATGGGAAATACTGCGGAAGCGGTTGCAAAACAGTTCAACGTATCTCGTGAAGACCAAGATGAATTTGCTTTTAATTCGCATATGAAAGCATTAAGAGCGCAAGCTGAAAATCGTTTTCAAGATCAAATTGTTCCTATTGAAGTAGAACAAACATACATTGATGCTAACGGAAAGAGAGCTACAAAATCGTACACCGTAACTAAAGATGAAGGACCTCGTGCAGGAACAAGCAAAGAAGCTTTAGCAAAACTTAGAGCAGTATTTGCTGCTGGAGGAAGTGTTACCGCTGGTAACTCGTCACAAATGAGTGATGGTGCTGCTTTTGTAATGGTAATGAGTGAAGACATGGTAAAAGAACTAGGTTTAGAGCCAATTGCAAGAATGGTAAACTATGCTGCTGCAGGTGTAGAACCTCGTATTATGGGTATCGGACCAGTAAAAGCAATTCCAAAAGCATTAAAACAAGCAGGATTAAAACAAGACGATTTATCTTTAATTGAGTTAAATGAAGCTTTTGCTTCGCAATCTTTAGCAGTAATTAGAGAATTAGGTCTTAACCCAGATATTATTAACGTAAATGGTGGTGCAATTGCATTGGGGCATCCATTAGGATGTACAGGAGCAAAACTATCGGTACAACTTTTTGATGAAATGCGTAAGCGTGACATGAAAGGTAAATATGGTGCAGTAACTATGTGTGTTGGTACTGGTCAAGGTGCTTGTGGAATTTTTGAATTTCTTAATTAAGAAAAGAGAGAATAGAATAAAGAGAAAAGGCTTAAAAAAAGAAAACAAATACAAAAAATGATTTCAAGATTCAAATCCGGACTTAAGCTGTCTTGATTCTTGGTTCTAGAAATCTTAAAATCTAATTAAAAAATATGGAAACAACTGAAAAAGACATCTTAAGAGGTGGTCAATTCTTAGTAAAAGAAACAAAATGCGAAGACGTGTTTACTCCTGAAGATTTTTCAGAAGAACAAGCAATGATGAAAGAATCCGTAATGGAATTTAATGATCGTGAAATCATTCCTCATAAAGCACGTTTTGAAGCTAAAGATTATGCATTAACAGAAGAAGTGATGCGTAAAGCTGGAGAAATGGGCTTTTTAAGTGTAGCTGTTCCTGAAGCTTTTGGCGGAATGGGAATGGGATTTGTTTCTACTGTTTTAACTTGTGATTATATTTCAAGTGGAACAGGTTCTTTTAGTACTGCTTTTGGTGCACATACAGGAATTGGTACGATGCCAATTACCTTATATGGAACCGAAGCACAAAAACAAAAATACGTACCCAAATTAGCGTCTGGTGAGTGGTTTGGAGCATATTGCTTAACAGAACCTGGTGCTGGATCGGATGCAAATTCAGGTAAAACAACTGCAGAACTTTCTGCGGATGGAAAATCGTATAAAATTAACGGACAAAAAATGTGGATCTCAAACGCAGGTTTCTGTAGTGTGATGATCGTTTTTGCTCGTATTGAAGGAGATAAAAATATTACTGGTTTCATCGTAGAATATAATGGAGATACGCCAAACGGAATCACTTTAGGTGAAGAAGAGCACAAATTAGGTATTCGTGCATCTTCTACACGTCAAGTATTTTTTAACGATACGGTAGTTCCTGTAGAAAACATGTTAGCTGGTCGTGGTGAAGGTTTCAAAATCGCTATGAACGCACTTAACGTCGGACGTATTAAATTAGCTGCGGCTTGTTTAGATTCGCAACGTCGTGTAATATCGATCGCTGTAAACTACGCTAATGAGCGTAAACAGTTTAAAACAAGAATCTCCGATTTTGGTGCTATTAAAACCAAATTAGCTGAAATGGCTGCCAGTGCGTATGCTGGTGAATCTGCAACCTATAGAGCTGCTAAAAATATTGAAGACAGAATCGCAATGCGTGAGGCTGCTGGGAATACACATCAAGAAGCAGAATTAAAAGGTGTTGAAGAATATGCTATTGAATGTTCTATCTTAAAAGTTGCTGTATCCGAAGATGTACAAAATTGTGCAGATGAAGGTATCCAAATTTTTGGTGGAATGGGATTCTCTGAAGAAACTCCAATGGAGTCCGCTTGGAGAGATGCTAGAATTGCTCGTATTTACGAAGGTACTAACGAAATTAACAGAATGTTAGCTGTTGGTATGCTAGTAAAAAAGGCAATGAAAGGGCATGTAGACTTATTAGGTCCTGCTTCTAAAGTACAAGAAGAATTAATGGGAATACCTTCTTTTGAAACTCCAGATTACTCAGAGTTATTTTCAGAAGAAAAAGAAATGATTAAGAAATTGAAAAAAACATTCTTAATGGTTGCTGGTGGAGCAGTTCAAAAATATGGTCCTCAATTAGAAGATCACCAACAATTATTAATTGCAGCTGCAGATATCTTAATTGAAATCTATATGGCAGAATCTGCAATTTTAAGAACAGAGAAAAATGTAAAACGTACTAGCGAAAAAGAGCAATCTGCTCAAATCGCAATGGCAAAATTATATTTATATCACGCAGTAGATATCGTGGAAGAAAAAGGAAAAGAAAGTATTATTTCTTTTGCTGAAGGAGACGAACAACGTATGATGTTAATGGGACTTAAACGTTTTACAAAATACGCAAACTATCCAGATATCGTAGACTTACGTATCGAGATTGCTGAAAAAGTAAAAGCAGAAAATAAATACTGCTTCTAATTTATTTAAGACTAATTAGATAAAAGCCACTTCAAATTGAAGTGGCTTTTTTTATTTTCATTATTTTAGAGAAAAATTAAACGCATGAAAAATCTATTAGTTGTAATTACTTGTTTTATAGTAACTTCTTGTTTCTCTCAAAAAAAAGATGGTTTATTTAAAGCAAAAAATAATTTCACAAAACAAGATACTTTAAGAGGAAGTATCACGCCAGAACGAGAATGGTGGGATTTAACATACTACCATTTAGACATAAAAGTAAATCCAGAGGATAAAACTATTGGTGGAAAAAACACCATCCAATACACCGTTTTAAAAGAAAACAACATCCTACAAGTAGATTTACAAACGCCTTTAAAAATCACCAAAGTAACACAAAACGGTGAAGAGTTAAAAGTAGAACACGTTGGTAACGCACATTTTGTAACACTAAAAAACAAACAAAATATAGGGGATACGAATAGTATTGATGTATTCTATGAAGGCACACCTAAAGAAGCGGTTCGTGCGCCTTGGGATGGCGGTTTTTCTTGGAAAAAAGACAATAATGGAAATCACTTTATAGCTACTTCTTGCCAAGGATTAGGTGCTAGCGTTTGGTGGCCAAACAAAGACCATATGTATGACGAAGTAGATAGTATGGATATTAGCGTCACCATTCCAAAAGATTTAATGAATGTTTCTAACGGAAGACTAAAAAGTATTGTCGAGAATAAAGATGAAACCATTACTACAAATTGGCATGTTGCAAACCCCATTAATAATTATGGTGTTAATGTAAACATTGGTGATTATGTAAATTTCTCGGAAGTATATAAAGGAGAGAATGGCGATTTAGACATGAATTATTACGTACTACGTGATAATCTTGAAAAAGCAAAAGAGCATTTTAAAGATGCCCCAAAAATGATGGAAGCGTTTGAACATTGGTTTGGTCCTTATCCGTTTTATGAAGATAGCTTTAAGTTAGTGGAAGTACCTTATTTAGGAATGGAACACCAAAGTTCTGTAACCTATGGAAACCAATATAAAAAAGGATATTTAGGTAGAGATGTTTCAGGTACTGGTGAAGGACTAAAATTCGATTTTATTATCATTCACGAAGCTGGACACGAATGGTTTGCTAATAATATTACCGACAAAGACATTGCAGATATGTGGATTCATGAAAGTTTTACTAACTATTCTGAAAACCTATTTTTAGATTATCATTATGGCAAAGAATCTTCAGCAAAATATGTTATTGGTACGCGTAAAGGGATTAGAAATGAAAAACCAATTATTGGCACCTATAATGTAAATCATGAAGGTTCTGGTGATATGTATAATAAAGGAGGAAATATGCTACATACCTTACGTCAGCTTATTGAAGACGATGAAAAATGGCGACAAATTCTTCGTGGATTAAACAAAACATTCTATCACCAAACAGTCACCACAAAACAAATTGAAGATTATATTAGTGCGCAATCCGGAATAGATTTAACCGCGTTTTTCAATCAGTATTTAAGAGATATACGCATTCCTACGCTAGAATATCATATTAAAAACAACCAACTAAAATATAGATGGACGCATATTGTTGCAGATTTCGATATGCCAATTCAAGTAACTATTGATGGTAAAGAACAGTGGATTTTTCCGAATAGCGAATGGAAAACCACAAACATTCAAAACAAAGACATTGAGATAGACGAGGATTTTTATGTAAAATCTCGAAAACTTTAGTTGTAATGGAATTAGCAGAACTATATTTTAAATCGGATACCGAATGGCGCGAATGGCTGCACATTAATCACGATAGTGATGCTGGTGTCTACCTAATCTTTTACAAAGTAGACCATAAAAACGAAAGCATGCGTTGGGAAGAAGCGGTAAGAGTTGCTTTATGTTATGGTTGGATTGATAGTACGGTAAAAAGTTTAGGTGACGGAAAACGAAGACAATATTTTTGCAAACGAAACCCTAAAAGTGTTTGGAGTGCTTTAAACAAAAGACATATTAAAGATCTACTAGCAGAAGATTTAATGCATCCCAAAGGATTAGAAATTATAAAAACAGGAAAGAAAAACGGAAGCTGGACCGCTTTAGATGCTGTGGAGAAAGGCATCATTCCGGAAGCATTACAAATTGCTTTTAATAAAAACCCAAAAGCTTTTGAAAACTACAACAACTTCGCTCCTTCTTATAAAAAGCATTATTTGTATTGGTTGCATAGCGCCAAACGTGAGGCTACAAAACAAAAAAGAATCGCAGAGATAATAAAATTCTGCGATGCTAATATTAAATCTAGGGATACTTGGTAAACAATATTATTTACATTCCCGTTTTCATGGAAATGACAGTTTAAAAACCTTTAAAAGTTAATATTTTAAAGGTTTTTGAATTAAATACCACTTAGAAAACTTCCGTAAGGATCTTTAAACTGAATCCCTTCTGTAAAGCGATGTTTACTTAATTGCTTATACTCTACTAAAGCCCAAAGCACAAACTCTTTCACAAAATAACTTTCTTGTTTCGATAATTTTGGTTGGTGTTCTGCTAACAAATCATCTAAAGGAGAAACGGCGTCCAGTAAGTTATTATATTCTTTATCTCTTAGACTATCTAGTAATTCAAATCCTTCCGAAGTATTAAAAAACCACGAAATAATAGCGTCATACGGACTTTCATCACCTTCTTTTCTTAGTTTTTCAATCACAGGGAAAAATTCAGGAAATAAACTTTTTACTGCTTCACCAATTAAATTATAAGCGACTTGTGCAGCTCCTTCTTGTTCTCCTTCATATACCAATTCCACTTTTCCAGTAATAGCAGGGATAATTCCTAAAAAGTCGGATAATCTTACGGTTGTGCTTTCATCTCCTGATTTTAGCGAACGTAATTCTGCTGTGCTCAATAAGTTTTCAAAAGCAGTAATACTTAAACGTGCACTAACACCACTTTTTTCATCTATAAAATCACTTTCACGTGCTTCAAATACAATTTGCTCTAATAAGTCTTTTGCTAATTCGGGTACGTGAATACTTTCTTTTTGTCTTACATCTGATTTTGCTTCTTGCTGTGTAATGGTTTTTGCAGTTTCAATATCTGTTGGATAATGCGTTAAAATTTGCGAACCAATTCTATCTTTTAAAGGGGTTACAATACTTCCTCTGTTGGTATAATCTTCCGGATTTGCAGTAAAAATAAACTGCATATCTAAAGGTAAACGTAACTTGAATCCTCTAATTTGAATATCTCCTTCTTGTAAAATATTAAACAAAGCCACTTGAATTCTAGCTTGTAAATCTGGTAATTCATTAATCACAAAAATACAACGGTTTGCTCTTGGTATCATTCCGTAATGAATCACACGATCATCGGCATAACTCAATTTTAAATTCGCTGCTTTTATTGGATCTACATCACCAATAATATCTGCAACAGTTACATCTGGAGTCGCTAACTTTTCAGCAAAACGTTCACTTCTATGCATCCAAGTAATAGGTGCGCTATCTCCTTTTTCTTTAATCAATTCGATAGCATAACGAGAAATGGGTTGCAACGGATCGTCATTAATTTCAGAACCTTCCACCACAGGAATATATTCGTCTAACAAATTCAGCATTAAACGTGCTAAACGTGTTTTTGCTTGTCCGCGTAATCCTAAAAAATTAATATTATGTCGGGATAAAATAGCACGTTCTAATTCTGGAATCACGGTATTTTCATAACCATGCACTCCTTCAAAAACGGTGGCTTTATTCTTTATTTTTTCAATTAAATTATCTCTTAATTCGTCTTTAATCGATCTACTTTTATATCCTGCGTTTTTTAATTCGCCTAGGGTTTTTATTGTTTCTATTTTCATATAAAATTTGCTTTTGGCTATTAGCTTTTGGCCTTTAGCGCTTACTCTTTTGTTTTTTTTACTAACAGCTAACAGCCAATGGCTAAAAGCGTTTTATCTATCCTTTAATTCGTTTCTTCCTATTGGTTTCGTAATCTTCAAAAATCATTTCCCCTAAACCTTTCAATCCGGTATAAAATGCTTTCCCTTGATTAGCATGCGTAAATTCTTCTACAAATTGCATTAAATACGGATCTTGCGCAATCATAAAAGTGGTAATAGGAATATGTAATTTTCTAGCTTGTTGTGCTTGTGCATAACATTTATTCGTGATGTACGGATTCAATCCGTTACTGTCTTTATAATACGTTCCGTCAGGCATTTTCAGGCAACTCGGTTTCCCATCGGTTATCATAAAAATCTGCTTGTTGGTATTTCGTTTTCTTCGTAATAAATCCATTGCCAACTTTAATCCTGCAACGGTATTGGTGTGATACGGACCAACGTTCAAGTATGGCAAATCTTTAATTTTAATTGGCCAAGCATCGTTACCAAAAACTAAAATATCTAAGGTATCTTTTGGATAGCGTGTGGTAATTAATTCGGCTAAAGCCATTGCTACTTTTTTGGCAGGAGTAATTCTATCTTCGCCATACAGAATCATAGAGTGGCTAATATCGATCATTAACACGGTACTCATTTGCGACTTGTGTGTGGTCTCTTCCACCACCAAATCGTCTTCGGTGAGATTAAAATCGCCAATGCCGTGATTAATTTGTGCGTTGTGTAAACTTTCGGTCATAGACACTTTATCTAAGCTATCACCAAACTGGTAATTTCTAAAATCGCCAGTATGCTCATCTCCTATTCCGGCACCTTTACTTTTATGATTTCCAGAACCGCTTCGTTTTATATTCCCGAATATTTGATCTAATGCAGATTGCCTAATAGCACGTTCGGTTTTTGCTGTAATAGCATTCCCTTTTTTACCATCCGGTTTTATTTCTTCACGTATATACCCTTTATCTTTCAGGTCTTCAATAAAGTCGTCTATGGTATATTCGGCAGTAGTTAACTCATACTCTTTATCTAATTCGCGAAGCCAACTTATAGCTTCGTCAAAATCTCCAGAAGTATGTGTAATTAACTCTTTAAATATATCAAAAAGCTTCTCGAAAGGGGATTGTGAAGGTGCTTCGTATGTTTTAAATACAAAGCCTTTTCTGTGTATATTTTCTTTTTTCATCGCAGTATAAAAATACTGCTTTTTTAATGGAAGAATATTAAATCTATAATAAAATTACTCTATAGATTTTAATTTTTGAAGATTTTCAATTTTAATCCATTTACCAGATGTAGAAATTAATCCTTCTTTTTTAAATTGAGACATAATTCGTATTGCAGACTCGGTAGCTGTACCAACCAAATTAGCATAGTCTTCTCTTGAAAAATGGATAGCCAAAAAGCCTTCTTCATTTTCTCCAAAGTTTTCAAACATATAAATAAGAATATCTGCTATTCTATTTCTAACAGATTTTTGAGCCATATTGACTATAATATTATCCGAATCTCTTAAATCGTTTGCCATTTGTTCTAACATAGAATGACAAAACTCTGGATTCTTACTTAAATCATCGACAATTTCTCTTTTAGGAATAAAACAAACTTCCATATCGTTAAGTGCAATGGCACTTAAATTTGCAGATTCTTTACCTATTAAAGAACGTTGGCCTAATAAATCGCCTTTTACAACCAGTTTTACAATTTGTGCTCTTCCGTTAGGACTTAGTTTAGATAATTTACAAATGCCATCTTTAATACAGTAAATGCCATTTATCATTTCTCCTTCCTCAAAAATAGTTTCTCCTTTCTTAATTGTTCTAGACGTTTTACAATTAGAAACTCGCACCAATTCGTCTTTAGATAAAGTTTTTAAAGCATTAAATTGTTTTACTATACACTGGTTACAATTACTCATACGGACTTTTAATGTTTGGCGAAATTAATTAAAACATGACAAATATCATAGTATAATAGCACATGTTTAGTGACTTTTGTTACAGGTATAAATGAGCAAAAAAAATATGGACAAGTCTACTTGTTTTCATTGTGGTGATGATTGTGATACAATTATTCAATTTAACGAAAAGTCGTTTTGTTGTAATGGCTGTAAAACCGTTTATGAGATTTTCTCAGAAAACGACTTAACCTGTTACTATGATTTACAAGCTTCTCCTGGAGCAATTCCGAAAGAAATTCAAGGTAAATACGATTTCCTTTCGCAAGAAAATATTATTGAAAAACTAACCGAATTTAATGATGGTAACACCCAAATAGTTACCCTTTATATTCCGCATATTCATTGTAGTTCTTGTATTTGGATTCTAGAAAACGGAAACAAATTAAATCCTGGGATTTCCACCTCACAAGTTAATTTTGGTAAGAAAACCGTTCGTATTACTTATAATACCGAAAAAACATCGCTTAAAGAAATTGTGATACTTTTAAGTAGTATTGGCTATGAACCCTATATTTCTTTAGACGATTTTAAAACCGGAAAAGAACATATTAACAGAACACTAATTTACAAATTAGGAATTGCTGGTTTTGCCTTTGGTAATGTGATGTTTCTTTCCTTTCCAGAGTATTTTGAAGTTGGCGAATTCTGGCTAGAGCAATACAAACATCTGTTTCGTTGGCTCATGTTTACCTTTTCACTTCCTGTAGTTTTTTATGCAGCACAAGATTATTTTGTTTCTGCTTATAAAGGTTTACGAGCAAAAATTTTAAATATCGATGTGCCAATAGCCCTTGGAGTTGCCGTTTTATTTATTAGAAGTACTACAGAAATCATTTTCGATTTAGGATCTGGTTTCTTTGATAGTTTAACAGGTTTGGTTTTCTTTTTATTACTCGGAAAGTTCTTTCAACAAAAAACATATTCCTTCCTTTCGTTTGAGCGGGATTATAAATCGTATTTCCCAATTGCAATAACTAAAATTTCTTCGGAAGAAGGCGAAACTCCCATTCAAGTTTACGAAATTAAAAAAGGAGATCGATTACTGATTAGAAACGAAGAGTTAATTCCGGTAGATGGTATTCTTATTAACGGAAAAGCACGAATTGATTATAGTTTTGTTACTGGAGAATCGGAAAACATAAGTAAAAATTCTGGTGATAAACTTTTTGCTGGAGGAAAACAAACCGCTGGAATTATTGAAATGGAAGCTTTGAAATCGGTAGAACAAAGTTACCTCACGCAATTATGGAGTAACGATGTATTCAGTAAAAATAAGGAAGACGGCTTTACCACGCTAACCAATAGCATAAGCAAACGTTTTACTATTGCAGTACTTAGTATTTCTGTAATTGCAACTACTTTTTGGCTATTTGTAGATGCATCTAAAGCCATGAATGTTTTTACTGCTGTACTTATTATTGCTTGTCCGTGTGCCATTGCGCTCTCTGCTCCTTTTACCTTCGGAAATTTGCTTCGCATCTTTGGAAAGCAAAAATTCTATGTTAAAAATGCTTCCGTTATCGAACAGTTAGCAGCAATAAATACTATTATTTTTGATAAAACAGGAACGATTACTTCCAACAAACAAAGTACAGCAACCTATGAAGGGGAAACGCTTTCTACTTCCGAAGAAACATTACTAAAAAACACACTTCGTGGTTCTAATCATCCACTAAGTAGAACGCTCTATGATATTTTAGACGAAAACAATATCATTACTTTAAATCATTTTGAAGAGCATTTAGGAAAAGGTATTGAAGCGTCACATAATAATGAAAACATAAAAATTGGCTCGGCTAGTTTTGTAGGTTCTTCTTTAGAAGCTTCTGTTTTAAATACAGCTGTTCATATAAGTACTAATAATAATTACAAAGGAAAATATACTTTTTATAATAGCTATAGAAAAGGCTTGTCTAAACTCTTCAATAAGTTAAAAAAACAATACGATTTAGTAATCCTTTCTGGTGATAATGAAGGAGAATTTGAAAATTTAAAGAAATTACTTCCAAGTAAAACGAAGTTAATTTTCAATCAGAAACCAGATGATAAATTAGAATACATCAAATACCATCAAACCGAAGGTGCAAAAGTACTTATGATTGGAGATGGTTTAAATGATGCTGGAGCATTAGCACAAAGTAATGTTGGTATTGCATTATCGGAAAACGTAAACGTCTTCTCTCCTGCTTGTGATGCTATTTTAGATGCTTCCCAATTCAATCAGCTAAACAAGTACATTAAAGCCTCAAAAAGTGCTATAAAAATTATTAAATGGAGTTTTGTGCTTTCATTTATATATAACATAATAGGTTTATATTTTGCAGTAACCGGACAGTTAGCTCCTGTAGTTGCTGCTATTTTAATGCCGTTAAGTTCTATTAGCATTGTGGTATTTACAACCATTGCTACTAATCTTTTAGGTAGAAAATTGGCAAGGAATTAGAATGATTACAAATAAGCAAATATGATAAAAATCATGTTTTAAGAAAGCCATCCAACGTAATTTTGAACCATAACTTCTAATAGGTATGAGTGTTATTTATATTTTATTGACTATCAGTATTATAGTTGCAATCGGTTTTTTTGCAGCTTTTATTTATGCGGTGAAAAGTGGTCAATTTGATGATAGCTATACGCCATCCGTTAGAATGCTTTTTGAAGACGAACTCGTTAAAGAGAAACCAGAACCAACTATAAAAACTAAAAAGACTAATTAATTATTTATTATGGAAAAAGAACAATTCTATTACGATAACAAAATCGTT
>Ga0209344_10003239_pt1 | contig 16366 bp, 12 predicted proteins | sample Cruoilmetagenom6_FD_187293 | JGI IMG/M metagenome (GOLD analysis project Ga0209344, IMG submission 187293) | Oil polluted marine microbial communities from Coal Oil Point, Santa Barbara, California, USA - Santa Barbara Oil Seep Sample 6 (SPAdes)... | ecosystem: Environmental > Aquatic > Marine...
TAGATAATTCAAATATAAATTTACAATACATAATTTCAGCGCCAAACCGACCAGCTAATTATTCCTTTTGTTCTACTGATTCGGTTTTATATGGTTTTGGTTTTTTGCCAAATAATGAAAAATGTACGAAACGTTTAGGGTTCAATTTCATTTCTCTAAGCAAGGCTTCCATTTCTTTTGTTGCTCCTTCAAGATTGTTATATAAACCATCATCTTTCATTAGCTTACCAATTGAACCTTTACCGCTATCTACATCTTTTAAAACACTGTTAAAACTGTTTAATGTACTTTCCAGTTTTTTAATTGTGCCTGCAAGATTTGCATTGTTAAGAGAATCTGTTAAACCTACTAAATTATTAGAAGCAAGCTGGGCACTTCGAAGTATAGAGTCAACTTTACCGCCATCGGTCATCATAGAACTAATTGACTTGCCGGTATTATTAAATGTTGATAATGTAGCGTTCAGTTTAGCTAATGATTGTTTTAAATTCGTTTTACCTTCCTGATCAAAAACTTCATTGAAACTTTTTAAAAGAGAATCGGCATTAGCTACAAAACTACTGATTTTCGCTTCTAAAGGAACTAATTGATTACCTATTGAGCCCAAAATATCTATTTCAACATTGGCCACTAACGTATCCCCCGATACTGCTTTGGCACCATCAAAACTCGGTAATATTTTAATTGACTTACCACTTATAAAATCTGGACTATAAATTTGTGCTATACTTGCTTTTGAAAATTGAAAATCGTTTTCAAGTGAAAACTTTACAACCAATCTTCCTGTTTTTTTCGGGTGAAATGAAATGTCATCAATTTTTCCAACTTTTAATCCGTTTATGGTAACACCTCCAGAGGTTTGCAAACCTTGAACATTATCGTACTCCGCATAAAAAACCCTCGACTTTTCAAATAAATTTTCGCCCTTTATGTAACTAAACCCCCAAATAAAAAGGGCAATGGAAACCAATACTATTAATCCTGTTTTAATTTCTTTAGAAATCTTCAATTCTTAGATTTTAGATTAAGAGCAATATTACTAAATATTTCTGTGAGTAAAAAAGGTAGAAGTTATTTATTCTGATTTTAAAATTGAAAGTACAGAAACCTTTTCTCCGTTTTTAAATGCAACAATAAAAGCCGAACCATATCCTTTATCTTTTGCAACTTTTTTTAATTGTTTAACCTGATTGTAATCAGAAGTTTTTCCATAATAATATTTATGATGCGCTCCAATTTTTACGCGTTCAATATCATTCAATCCTTTAAAATTATATGAATCTGTTTTTACTTTTCTAGAGCTAGAAGCTATCTGCACTTTAAAATCAACCCCTTTAAAAACTCTTGATTTAGCGTCCTTCGGCTTTTTTATAGGTTTTGGTTTTACCTCTGCAACCACATTATCATCAAATTGCTTTTTATATGTTCGTATACCATTATAAATTGCTTTAGCCATTTCTTGTTGGCCTTTTTTTGAATTTAAATAAGCACCTTCCTTTTTATTTGTTAAAAAACCTGTTTCAATAAGTACACTTGGCATAAATGTATTTCGTAATACTAAGAAACCTGCCTGTTTCACCAAACGGTCATTTCGTTTTAAATCTTTAACAAAATTATTCTGAATCATACTTGCTATCATTAAACTTTGATCTAAGTATTCTTCTTGCATCAAGGTTATTCCAATAACAGATTCTGGTGAGTTCGGATCAAACCCTGCATATTTTTCTTTGTAGTTATCTTCCATTAAAATAACCGAGTTTTCCTTTTTTGCTATTTCAAAATTTCTGTCGTTTTCATGTAATCCTAATACAAATGTCCCAGCTCCGTATGCATATGGGCTCGAAAATGCATCACAATGTATAGAAATGAATAAATTTGCTTTTGATTTTTGAGCTATTTGACCTCTTATATCTAATTCAATATATGTATCATCTTTTCTTGTATAGATAACCTCGATATCTTTATCTTTTTGCAATAATTTACCTACTTCTAACGCAATGTTAAGAACAATTTCTTTTTCAAGATAATTATGACCAGTAATCCCTAGGTTTCCAGGATCAGTACCTCCATGGCCTGCGTCTAATACTACTTTAAATTTTTGTTGGGCACTTGTTGATTGTATACCGAGTATAAATACCCCCAATATTAATATTAGGGTAATAATCTTCTTTATCATTAATTTTATATTATTTGGGAAAATAATAAGTTTCATTTTTTAACTTACCTTTAGGTTTAACCACATAAAAAATATATGTAAGTTTGTAAACTCAAAAACTAAGCCATTTTTTTACATTTACAAAAATACTATTAATAGCATTGTATACAAATTTAAAGCACATACTTTTAATTTTACTTTTTTTTAATTTAGGATGTCAGCTTAGTTTCAGTCAAGATATTCCTAAAGATTCTATACAAATTCCTTTAAATAAAGATACTTTAAACCTGCCTAAGGATAAATTAATTACAAAAGCAATTGATACAGTCAAAATTGATAGTATTAAAGCTCCTAAAGAATTTTTAGCTGATATAATAAGAAAAAGTGCTACTGATTCAATTTCTAATGATTTTGCAAACAAAAGAACAACTCTTTATAATGAAGCTGAATTATATTATCAAGATATTGAATTAAAAGCTGGCTTTATAATTATTGATTATGAAAAGAATTTAGCCTATGCAAAAGGTGTTATTGATACTTCAGGTGTCTATCAACAAAGGCCCATATTTAAACAAGCGGGACAAGAATCTGTTCAAGACTCTCTAATTTATAACTTCAAAAATGAAAAAGCTATAATTTATAATACGAAAACAGAACAAAATGGAATTATTATTAGAGGAGAAATTACCAAACGTGAAAACGATTCAACCTTATATGTTAATAAGGCGATATTTACAACTTCAGAAAAAGAAAGACCTGATTATCATATAGGTACCAGAAATATAAAAATTGTTCCAGGTAAAAAAGTTGTTGGCGGCCTTTCTCAATTATATTTAGCCGATGTTCCTACACCAGCTATATTACCTTTTTTTTATGCCCCACTTTCTAAAGAACGATCAACTTCGGGTATTATACTACCATCATTTGGTGATAATAGCCGTGGTTTTTTTCTTCAAAATGGGGGTTATTATTTTGCAATTAGTGATTATGTTGATTTGGCTGTGCTAGGAGATATTTATACCAACGGCAGTTGGGGTTTAAGATTTGAATCTAATTATGCTTTACGTTATAAATTTAGTGGAAGCTTTAGCTTACGTTTTGAAAATTTAGTTAGCGGACAAAGAGGTTTCGATGATTTTAGTAAAACCAATAATTTCTATTTAAGATGGAGCCATAGTCAAGATACAAAATCAAATCCAAATTCCAGATTTTCAGCATCTGTTAATTTAGGAAGTAGTCAGTATTTTAGGCAATCTCTGAATGAAATTAATATTTCTCAAAATATTACAAATACATTCAGTTCTTCAATTTCTTATTATAAAAAATTTATTGGTACTCCATTTAATATGAATATGTCTCTAACACATACTCAAAATACAAATACTGAACAGATTGATATGAATTTACCTTCATTGCAATTGAGTATGGATAGAATTTATCCATTTTCTCCAAAATCCGGAAGTAAAAAGAATGCAATTCAGAATATAGGTTTGAGTTATAATATGGACTTGCAAAATAGGATAACTACAAATGATGATGACTTTTTAAAAGCAGGGATGTTTGATAATGCTAGAAGTGGAATCAGGCATACGGCCTCAATGAGTACAAGCATTAAGACATTAAAATATATTACATTGTCTCCAAGTGTTAACTATAATGAAGTATGGTATTTAAAAACAATTGCAAAAAGCTTCGACCCAAGTCAGGAAGTTGACAACCAAGTTATAACTGACACCATTAATGGATTTGATGCTTTTAGAGAATATTCTGGTGGCATATCTGCATCGACGAATATTTATGGAATGTATAATTTTAAAAAAGGGCGTTTACAAGCTATTAGACACGTTATACGTCCATCTGTTTCTTTTAATTATAGACCTGATTTTAGTTTTTATTATGATAAAGTTCAACGAAGCGATGATGAAGAAGATTTGTTAGAATATACAAGATTCGAAGGGGGCGTTTTTGGCACACCGTCAAGAGGCCTTTCTAGTAGTATAGGTATATCATTGAACAATACTCTTGAAGCTAAAGTAATGCCTAAAGATTCAACTGAAACTGAAACTGAAGCAAAGAAAATAACTTTACTAAACAGCCTTAATTTTTCTACTAGTTATAATATGGCTGCTGATTCTCTAAAATGGAGCCCCGTTAGTATGACCGCAAGCACCAATTTTTTTGACAAGAAGTTAAGCCTCAATATAAGTGGTACATTAGATCCTTATGCCATCAATGCCAATGGTACTAAAATAAATACATTTAATATAAATAATGGAGGTAGTTTATTTCGTTTAACAAGGGCAAGTATAAGAACCAGCTATTCATTGTCGAATGAAACATTTAGTAAAAAATCCAAAAGCGATAAAAAGGTTAGTGGTCAAAATCAAAATGATGGTACTGATGATCTTTTTGGAGGTAATTTAACAACAAGAGAAAGTTCTTTTGATGAAAATGATACTAATGATGAACCCATTAAAACGAAGCTCTATTCGGCTGCAATACCATGGAATTTAAGTTTGAGTCATAATTTAAGTTATTCAAACAGTGCCAGGCAAAATCAGATATCAAATAACTCGTTACAATTTTCGGGTAGTGTTGAACTTACACCAAAATGGAATGTTGGTATATCATCAGGTTATGATTTTAAGGGTGAAGGTATTACACCTACAAGTTTAAATTTTGAGCGAGATCTTGATAGTTGGAGAATGAGTTTTAACTGGATCCCATTTGGTAACAACACATCTTATTACTTTTTTATAGGAGTAAAGGGGAATTTATTAAGAGATCTTAAATATGATCAGCGAAAAACTCCTGACAGACGATTATTTTAATTTATTATAGTATGAAAACAATTATTACAACTACAAAAGCACCAGCACCTATTGGACCCTATAATCAAGCAGTTTTAACAAATGGGATGTTATTTACATCTGGACAAATTGCTTTCAACCCTGAAAATGGCAAACTAGTTTTAGACGATATTAAAAAAGAAACAAAACAAGTAATGCAAAATCTAAAAGCTGTATTAGCTCAAGCTGAAATGAGTTTTGAAAATGTAGTGAAAACTTCTATTTTTATTTCAGACATGAATGACTTTGCTTCAATTAATGAAATATACGGTTCTTATTTTAATGATGCAACTGCACCGGCGCGCGAAACTGTTCAAGTAGCATGTTTGCCAAAAAATGTAAACGTTGAAATATCAATGATTGCAGTAAATAGTTAAACCAATTTTTGAGTATGATATTTAACAAGGCCATCAATTGGTCTTTTTACAAAATTACCTGTTTTAAAACCCATTTCATCTGCAACTTCTCTTATTTCGTCCTGTGAAAGATATGCTATTGAGCCAGCAAAATGGACCGGTACTTGATCTAATTTATCTTTAAATTGATAAATCATGTTCCTTGTAAAGCGTCTAAATCCAAGTTTGATCATTTCTCTAATATATTCGCTTTCTTTATTTAAAAACATGAATTCGGCAAATGAAGCTAAATAAGCATTAGGATTCTGTTGCTTATATAAATTATATTTGATAAAATCTGGTTCCAGATTGTATTTCTCATTAAAAGAAACTTTCAAATTTTCTGGCATATGATTAAAATAATAATCCCTGATCAACTGTTTGCCAAAATAATTACCACTTGCATGATCCATAAGTATATAGCCTAAAGATTGAATTTTTTGATGAGATATTTTGCCATCAAAAAAAGTACAGTTTGAGCCAGTGCCTAAAATACAGACAACGGCGGGTTCATTGTTTTCAATAGTGGCATAAACCGCCGCCAAGGTATCCTCTTGAACTTCCGCTTCTGCATTTATAAAATACAATTCTAAAACTTGTTTCAAAGCTAAATTTGGCCCTTCTGTTCCACAACCTGCTCCATAGAAATAAATTTTTTCCACTTCATTCTTATGCATATTCAGCATTTCATTTTCTTGAATCCTACCTAATAATTCATCAGGGGTTAAAATTGCAGGGTTCATACCTTTTGTCCTAACTTTTTCAAATAACTGAATACCGTTTATGTCGACTGCTATCCAATCGCATTTAGTAGATCCACTATCAACAATAAAAATCATATTAAAAATTTATTTGATGTAAAGTTAAAAAATGGTTATTAATATTGATGATATTTTATAAAATTTGTATAATCTTAAAAAATACGTCGATAAATTTAATTTTATGGCAATTTGTAAGCTTTTCAAATCTATATTTTTGCGTAATACTTAATTTAATAAATCAAAACATACAGAAAAATTGCTCATTTTTTACCCCTTATAATTCCATTATTATCAAATGCACCAATAAATACTATAAAAATAAGGAGCTCACAAAAAAATTTACTGATATTTCTAATTTGCCAAAAGACGCTTATCTATAAATATTACTTCCATTAACGGATTGAATACAGCCAAAAAAAGATTGTTTTTAAGCAGTTGATAATATACTCTTTGTTTAATAAATTTTATGTATTCTTTAACATTTTTTTTAAATAAATTGCGTAAATTTATACTTTATAGCAATTTTTAATAGTGTTTTCAATTCAATTGAAAATTCTTTCTTCCCGAAAACAAAGCCTCAGATTCATTGATTCTGAGGCTTTGTTAATTTAACATAATTCAAAAAAAATTAACACAACTATAACAGCCATAATTTTTATTCGGCAGTAACTTGCTCTCTAATAATATAACCGAACATCTTCCAATGAATTTTATCCAATATTAATTTAAGCCAAACTATTATGAAACAGTTTAGTACAAAAAACATTCTATCAACTTTTGCATTTGTTGCGATTCTATTTTTTAGCGTATCAATTGAAGCTCAATTAAATACGCCTAGAGGTAGTCAAAAAGCTACAGTTAAACAAACTGTAGGAATTACCGATATTTATATAACCTATTCCAGACCTAGCGTAAAAGAAAGAGAAATTTGGGGAAAATTAGTTCCTTATGGTATGAATAACCTAGGGTTCGGTACTGCAAAAGAATCTCCATGGCGTGCTGGTGCAAATGAAAACACTATTATTAAATTTACTAGTGATGTTACTTTTGAAGGCCAACCCATCAAAGCAGGGAAATATGGATTACATATGGTAGTCAAAGAAAATGGCGATGTTGATGTTATTTTATCAAAAGATTATTCTGCCTGGGGAAGTTTCTTTTATAAACCAGAAAATGATGTAGCTAAAGTAACTGTTAAATCTACTGAAGTACCACATAGAGAACTATTAACATTTGAATTTGTTGATATACAACCTACTTCTACCACTGCAGCCTTAATCTGGGAGAAAAAACAGATTCCTTTTAAAATTGAAGTTGCTGTTACCGATATTGTTCTTGCTGATATCAGAAAAAAAATGCAAGGTCAAGCGGGATTCAATAGACTGAATTGGGAACAAGCAGCAAATTATGCCACAAATAATGGAGGAGACCTTGATGAAGCTATGCAATGGATTGACGCTGCAATAGCTGGTCAGTTTTTTAGCCAAAAGACATTTAATAATCAATTTATAAAATCTCAAATTCTTGGTAAACAAGGAAAAATGGCAGAAAGTTTAAAACTACAAGAAGAAATTATTCCTCAAGCGAATGTAGCTCAGCTGAATACAATAGGATATCAATTTCTTACTAGTGGCAAAGTTGATAAAGCCCTCGAGATATTTAAAATGAATGTCAAAAAGAATCCAACTAACGCTAATGTATATGATAGTTTAGGTGAAGCTTATAAAACGAAAGGCGATAAGAAAAACGCCATAAAGAACTATAAAAAATCATTAACCCTAAATCCTAACCCCGCATTAAAAGCCAATTCTATTAAAATGCTGAAAGATTTAGGTGTAGAAGCAATATAAAATTAAAAGAATATCAACGAAACCAAGTCTTTTAGTTTCTTCCAACTTAGGCTGGACTTTTTTAAAATAAGGTCCAGCTTATTTGTTAACTAATATTAGCCCAAATAGCTCTGTTTTTAGAAATTTGTTGAAAAGTCAGATTTATGTATTTATTTTCTTCTTTAGCAAGATTAGGATCAATTTTAAGCACTTCAACTGCTTCTTCTCGTGCACGCTTTAAAATATCTACGTCCTTTACAATATCTGCAATCCTCAAATTTAACACACCACTTTGCTGAGTGCCCATTAAATCACCCGGACCACGCAATTTTAGGTCAACTTCCGCAATTTCAAAACCATCATTGGTTTCTACCATTGTCTCCAAACGTTTTTTTGCCTCATGTGTTAATTTAAAACTTGTCATTAAAATACAAAAGCTTTGATCGGCACCTCGACCTACTCTACCTCGTAATTGATGTAATTGTGAGAGTCCGAAACGCTCTGCGCTTTCAACTACCATTACGCTGGCATTCGGTATATTGACCCCTACTTCTATTACAGTTGTGGCTACCATAATATGTGTCTCACCCTTTAAAAAACGATTCATTTCGAACTCTTTATCTACGGGTTTCATTTTACCGTGCACAATACTGATTTGGTAATCAGGCTTTGGAAATTCACGAGTAACACTTTCATAACCATCCATTAAATCCTTAAAATCAAGCTTTTGTGATTCCTTAATTAAAGGATATACTACATACACTTGCCGACCTTTAGCAATTTCTTCTTTCATAAATTTAAATACACTCAATCTATTACTATCATAACGATGTGCTGTTTTTATTTCTTTGCGTCCTGGCGGCAGTTCATCAATTACAGAAATATCTAAATCTCCATATACACTCATCGCCAAGGTTCTTGGTATAGGCGTTGCCGTCATTACCAATACATGAGGAGGAAGTGTGTTTTTTAACCACATTTTTGCGCGTTGTGCCACACCAAAACGATGTTGTTCATCTATAATGGCCAAGCCTAAATTGTTAAACTGCACTTTATCTTCTATCAAAGCATGTGTGCCAATCAAAATATTTAATAAACCATCTTCTAAAGTTTCATGAATTAGCTTTCGTTCTTTAGTTTTTGTTGATCCGGTTAATAAACTTATGCGAATATCAAGACCCTCTAATAGTTCTGAAATCGCATTATAATGCTGAGTTGCTAATATTTCTGTTGGAGCCATTAATGCTGACTGAAATCCATTGTCTAAGGCGATTAAAATTGTCATTAAAGCAACAATCGTTTTACCCGAACCTACATCACCTTGCAATAAACGATTCATTTGTGCTCCCGTAGCCATATCTTTACGGATTTCTTTCATTACCCGCTTCTGAGCATTGGTTAATTGAAAAGGCAAGTGCTCATTGTAAAAAGAATTAAACTGGTCGCCAACAGTATTAAAGACAAAACCCTTTATTTTAGATTTATGAATTAATTTTTTTCTGATAAGCTGTAATTGAATAAAGAATAATTCTTCAAATTTTAAGCGTTGCTGAGCTTTACCTAATAATTCATGGTTTTTAGGAAAGTGAATATTAAACAAAGCTTCACTTTTTGAAACAAGATTTAGTTTATCCATTAACCCATTAGACAATGTTTCTTGAAACTTTCCATTCACTTCCTTAAACAAACTTTGCATCATTTTTACCATCACCCTATTAGTAATCCCTTTATTAGAAAGGTTTTCTGTAGAAGGATATATAGGCTGCATTGCAGATTGCAAACTTTTTTTATACTCAGCAAGCAATTCTAATTCCGGATGCGGCATATTAAAAGTTGATCCAAATAAATTGACTCTACCAAAAGCTACATAAGGTGTATCAATTTTTAAAGTATCCTTAATCCATTTAATACCTCTAAACCATACTAGATCCATAGTACCAGTGTCATCCATAAAAGTGGCTACTAATCTACTCCCTCTTTTTTGCTTGATCGTTTTTATATGAGTAATCTTACCTATAAGCTGTACCTCAGCACTATTTGCTTGTAGATGATTGATCTTAAAAAACTGGGTTCTGTCAATATATCTGTTTGGAAAGAAATTTACCAGATCGGCAAAGGTTCGAATTCCCAATTCTTTTCGAAGTAAGTCTGCGCGAGAAGGACCAACTCCCTTTAAATAATCTATTGAAGTATGTAGATTTGAAACTGACAAGTAAATTTATTGAATCACGAATATACTCAATATAGCTATGAAAAGAAATAGGAAATTTTAGATTCTCCAAAAAGAATAAAGCAGAACAAAACATGTGGTTATATTAATCAATGGACAAAATATTATGTATTTTAGTAAGCCACTAAAATGTTGTTTAAAATTTAGAAATACATTTTACTGAAAACAAATTTTATATCTTTACTTTAAAATTGAAGAAATGAAAACAATGACCTGTAAACAACTTGGTGGTGCATGTGACATGGAATTTAAAGCCAATACTTTTGAAGAAATGGCAGAACTAAGCAAAGAACACTCAATGAAAATGTTTCAAAAAGGTGACGAAGCACATCTAAAGGCGAAAGATGAAATGATGCAACTCATGAAATCACCGAATGCCATGCAAGATTGGTTTGAAAATAAGAGAATAGAATTTGAAGCCCTTCCTGATGGTGAATAACCTCTACAAACCATAGATAATACTTGAATATTTGTTATGATTATCCTTCTCTAATTAGATTGTTTTTTCATTATTTTAATAACTTCCTTACTAAAAGGTAGACTATCTTTATTAGACTTTTCTTTTGATTTTTGTTCGATGAAAAATTTTCTTTTAGCAGTCAATTCTTTTAATTTCAATATCCCATTTGATCTTTTAGTTAGTAATTCATTGAGTATTGATTCTTTCTCTTTTACAGTTTTCCCTTTTAAACTAGTTGGTAATTCTTCCTCTTTTATATCAGTTAGTCGCACTTTACCATTTTCAAAATCTTTAACTATCTCTTTTGTGCCCATCCATGATTTCTCTCCAGATTTACTAGATTTGTATGCTGCTCTAGCACTATTTGCTGTCGAAGTACCTTTATCATATACTTCCATTGACTTTACTTTTTTAGCATAATTCAATTTTTGTTCTTCCTCATTTCCATAATACAGTCTAGAATCATCAATTTCTCTAGACACCTTATTTATACTTTCATCATATGGAGTTTCAATAACATAATCTGTGGCGTTTTGATCAAGTTGTAAAAACTCACCATTACTACAATTAGCCATTTTCTCAAAATGAGGAACAGCATCACTACAACCCATTCCTAATTTAATTGTATTAATTAAAATCTTCTTTTCAACTGCTTTCTTACAACTTTCTGTATAATGCACATCGTCTTGATAATCCATGTGAGGTGGACAATCACCAACAACAAAGATTGTACGATACGTATTCTCATTACTAGACCATTTCATTTTGCTTACTGCTTCATTAAGGGCCTGATTAACACTCTCAGGTGAATCTCCTCCTCCATTTGCCTGCATTTCTAAAAGCTCTGAGTAAACAGCATCAAGGTCTGTAGTTAGTGAAATTTGTTTGGTTATGAATTGATCTCCTCGGTCTCGATAAAAAATCATTCCCATTTGTAATGTGTCTACATCAGTACTTTGAGATAATTCTGATACTATATCCCAGATTTTTTCTTTTGCAGTCCCAATTAATCCGCTCATACTACCTGTTGCGTCTAAGCAAAATACAATTTCAACATTTTTACTATTTGTATTTATTGGTGGAGATAGGAGCACTATCCCCTTATTGATATTCTGTAATTCTTTTGATTCTGATTTAATATCCTTACAATTCAATAAAACTAAAGATATAAGACTAATTATTAAGTATCTACACATCACTTTTTTTATTCAAAATTATGTACCTCTTTAAACATAATCAAGCGTAAATGAGCTAATGCTACTTTTCGATGAGTGAAATAATTGTTATAGTGAGCGAATGAGAAATGATACGGAATTTAGAAATATATTTAGAATTAATAATGTTTTATAAATACCTGATAATCATGACATATATCATTGCGTAAATTTCACTTTATTAATACCTTCACAGCTTGAGTTAATAGTGTAGAATTATCTCAACTTTATGTGTGATAAAAGTCCTTGCGCTATGAAATCGTAGAATTATGATAGTTTCGGACTTAGTTAATACTTCAATTATTTCTAAGAAAAATATGTGAATATAAATTCCATTCAAATGAGTACTTTCATAAAAACAAAGAACGACACTAAAGAAGTATTTAGGAAATGTGGTACTTGTTCCAGAACATTTGCTTATTTATTGAATCGTGAATTTGATCACCCAAAAGAACATGAAGAGCGCGCTCTAAATCCCTTAGCAGGAGGTATCATGAATAGAGGATATCAATGTGGAATGCTTTGGGGTGCTTCATTAGCTGTTGGAGGAGAATCATTTCGCAGAAATAAAAAACGGGAGCAGGCTATTGCAATAGCCATTACAGCTACTCAACATATTATGAGGTCATTTATCGAAAGGTCACAAACTGCAAATTGTAAAGAAATAATTGGCTATGACCTCAACAGCTTTTTTGGTATGGCAAAATTTATGCTAAAAGTTACACTACAAGGAATGAACAAGAGCCATTGTTTTAATTTAGCAGAACAATGGACTCCTGAAGCTACTCAAGCTGCGATTGAGGGCTTATCAGATGAACAAGCTCAAACAAAACAAAAGTCTGTAAGCTGTGCTTCTGAAGTTGTTAAAAATATGGGAGGCAGCGATGAAGAAATGGTCATGGTGGCCGGCTTTGCTGGTGGTCTGGGGTTAAGCGGAAATGCATGTGGTGCATTGAGTGCAGCTATATGGAAAAAAATGCTAGACTGGTGCTGGGAAAATCCGGAAAAAGATCCTCCTTTTTTCAATAATCCTGCTACAAAAAAAATATTAAAATCATTTAATGAAGTAACCGGTTCTGAAATGCTGTGTAGTAATATTTGCGGTCATCAGTTTACAAATATTGATGATCATACCAAGTATATTAATAATGGTGGTTGTAAAAAATTGATTAAGGTTCTATCCGAAACTTAATTAAAGAAAAGAATACAATTAAAATTAGTTTTAAGTTATAGAAGTCAAATACTCCTCAGCAAATTCATCACATTTCTTTAAAGTGTCTTGTAAATCTTCCATAGTTGTTCTTGGGTTTATCAAACACATTCTTAACACAACCAGATCTTGTAAAATTGTAGTCACTAATGCAGCACTTCTTGAAGCAATAATTTTTTTCGATATATATTGGTTCAACTTATCTAATTCACTTTCTGATAAGTTATGGTGCATCGGATTATATCTAAAATTGATAATTGCAAGTGTTGCCGGTGAAATAACTTCCCATTTCGGACTTTTTCGCAGTAAACTTTCAAGCTCTTCCGTTAAGGAAATACTATTTTGAATAGCTTGTTTAAAAGCATTTAGCCCAAATGTTTTTACAGACATATAAAATTTCAATGCCCTAAAACGACGTGTTAATTGAATTCCATGGTCATAAAAGTTAATTTCGGATTCATTACCCTCAATATCACGTAAATAAACAGGTTTTTCGCTAAAAGTTTTACTCAACCATTTATGATCCTTAACCAACAAACACCCTATTTCATAAGGTTGAAAAAACCATTTGTGAGGATCAACAGTAAGCGAATCGGCTTTTTCAATACCTTTTAAAAGTGATTTTCCATTTTTTGATAGTATTGCGGCTCCTCCATAAGCGCCATCAATATGCATCCATAAATTCTCAGAAGCACATATCTCAGCCATCTCTTCTAAAGGATCTACTGTACCTGTATTTGTTGTTCCCGCGGAAGCGATAATGCAAAAAGGTATATATCCTTCCAGTTTATCTTTTGCAATAACATTTTTCAACTTATTCAATGATATTTTAAACTCCATATCAGTAGGTATTACCCTAACCTGTCGCTTTTTAAAACCGAGTATACGAATAGCCTTGATATTGGATGAATGTGCTTGATCTGACAAATAAATAATCGCCTTTGAGAAATCATCACCACATTTGATACGTCTCGCAGTAGTCAAGGCGGTCAAGTTAGCCATCGAACCGCCACTAGTAAACAAGCCTCCACCGTCACTAATAGGAAACTCAAAAATTTCTAGTAACCAGTTCATGGTTACAATTTCTAATTCGGCAGCAGCTGGAGAATTCGCCCAACCGCCGGAAAAAATATTATATCCTGATGCAATAGTATCGGCCATAACACTAACATAATTACTAGGGCTTGGCACAAAAGAATAGTACTTAGGATGTGTTAAGAGATCGGTATGAGACAATACATTTTTAACCACATGATCAAGTACTTCTTTTGCAGGAGTTGGCTTGTCTGGTATTGATTCTTGTAACAAAGCATCCATTTGTTTTCTATCAGCCAGACTTACTATCTTTTGTTTACTCAGATTATCAAAATGAGAGACTAATAGATCAACAACTTTATAACCATATTGTTGCATTTCTTCTTTTGAAAGTGTTAAAGGAGCTTTTAAATTATCTGACATAATTTATCTTTAAAATAGTTATTAATTTTAAAATGGCCTGGTATAAAAATTTGAAAAGGAAAAGTCCATGTTTAGTCTACAATTTAATTTTTTTAAATTTTACCGTAAAATGCCTCATGATAGGCGCTTCATCAATAATCTTATAACCTGATTTAGCTTGATCGCGTGAATCATAAATATTCTTTAGAACGGCTGCTATATAATCCATATGATTAAGAGAGTAGGTTCTCCGTGGAATTGCCAAACGGACCAATTCCAGTTCAGGATACCTATTCTTTCTGGTAAATGGATCTCGATCTGCCAACACGGTACCAATTTCGACACCTCTTATGCCACCGATAATATACAATTCAATAGCCAGTGCCTGTGCCCGATATTCGTTTCTTGGTATGGTTGGGACAAATTTATTAGCATCTATAAAAATGGCATGTCCGCCGAAGGGTTGGAGTACCGGTACACCAAATTCAGTTAATTTCCTACCTAAGTAAGCTACTTGCTCAATTCGGCTTTCTAAATAATCAAATTCTGTCGCTTCATCTAGTCCAACAGCTAAGGCAGCCATATCTCTACCATTCATTCCCCCATAGGTTAAAAAACCCTCATACATAATGTTAAAAACGGTTGCTTCTTTATAAATTACTTCACTATTTAAAGCGATAAATCCGCCCATATTTACCAATCCGTCTTTTTTGGCACTCATAGTCATGCCATCACCATAAGAAAAGGCTTCTTTAGCAATTTCTTTGATTGATTTATTTCCATATCCTCTTTCTCTTGTTTTAATATAATAGGCATTTTCCGCAAACCTTGCTGAATCAAAGATCAATGGAATTTTATACAATTTACATAGGTCGGAAACTAATTTAATGTTTTCCATTGATACTGGTTGGCCACCAGAACTATTACAGGTTATGGTGAGAATTACAAAAGGTATTTTATCTTTGGGGTTATTATCGAAAACTTTTTTCAATTTATCAAGATCAATATTACCTTTAAAAGGATGTTGAATTGTTGTGTTAAAAGCTTCGTCTATAGTACAATCGACCGCGGTTGCTTTTCTAAATTCTATATGACCCTTGGTTGTGTCAAAATGCGAATTACCGGGAACGAGATTACCTTCTTTTACCATAACCGAAAATAATACGTTTTCAGCCGCTCTCCCTTGATGAGTTGGTAAAAAATATTGGAATCCTGTTATTTTTTTTACAACTTTCTTTAATTTTAAAAATGATTTAGATCCCGCATAACTTTCATCACCACTCATTATAGCCGACCATTGCAAATCGCTCATTGCTCCTGTACCTGAGTCGGTTAACAAATCAATAAAAACCCTGTCTGATGAAAGATTAAATAAATTATAATGTGCTTTTTTAATCCATTTTTCACGTTGTTCTTTGGTTGAGCGTTTAACAGACTCAACCATTTTAATTTTATAGGGTTCTGCATAAGGTAATTTCATGATAGCGTTTTTAAAAATTATAGTAAAAATTGAAGAAAAATAAGAGAAACAGGCGTTGTCTCTTTAGAAATTTTTAAAAAATATCATCTGGCCGTTTAACTTTTAAACGAACATCTTGATTTAAAAGTTTATCAAAAGTAAAAATCATAAGTTCTGATTCTATAACAAAATTAAGGAATAAAATTAAGATGTTAGAAAGGTTTTAAAAATCTTTCTTTTTTGATTTATAAACAATTCTCAAAACAGGGAAAATTACCCATAATATTAGTACAGAAAAAGAACTTAACATTCCTAAATTAGTACCAAAAAACTGCTGAAATACAGCACCTGTATAGCCTAATAACGC
>Ga0209344_10003240_pt1 | contig 16363 bp, 11 predicted proteins | sample Cruoilmetagenom6_FD_187293 | JGI IMG/M metagenome (GOLD analysis project Ga0209344, IMG submission 187293) | Oil polluted marine microbial communities from Coal Oil Point, Santa Barbara, California, USA - Santa Barbara Oil Seep Sample 6 (SPAdes)... | ecosystem: Environmental > Aquatic > Marine...
AGCACAGGCCGCGTCATCGCCACGAGAACTATCGAAGTAATCGTACTCACCACCGTTTGAGTGCTGAACGAAGATATTGAATACGTTCAGTTCTTCACGATCAAAACCAGCACGGACTACGTGATTGTCAGTCGCGAACTCAGCCGACAGCTTCAGGTAGTCGCCGTCATAGGACAGGCGGTTTGCCTGACGTGAGTCATCCGCACCGAGATAAACCGTCCGGCGGCCTTCGGGAGCTTCGATTGTGATCTGGTGATCGCCGAAGTCAGCCGGTCCGACCGTCTTCTGCGAATCGTTCATCTCGCTCTTATTGTAGAACAGCTCTGTAGAGATCCGATCCGTCCACTGTGAGCTCAGTTTGATGGTCGTTTGCTCGTTCTCAGCACCTTTACGGTAGAAGTGATTTGAAAACTCGAACTCTTCGTCATCGCCATCGGAGTCGCGCAGCTGGAAGCCGTCGTAGTAGTTGTAAATCAACGCGACGTTGTGATCGTCGTTGATATTCCAGTCCAAACGGATCAGGTACTTCTTATCTTCCTGAGAGCCGTCGCCTGGATTGCCGCCTGGATCGTAGGCATAGATGTTCTGGGCGGCATTGTTGATGGTGTTGTAATCAGCTTCACTCAGCCATGGTCGTTCCTGACCGACGCCAGAACCGGCGTGTCCGCGGGCAAGAAAGCGCGGTGTATCAGATTCTGAATAGGCTGCGAAGAAGAACAGCTTGTCCTTGATGATCGGACCAGCAATGTCAAAGCCGTAGTAGATCTTGTCGTAAGAATCACGACCATGGTCAACGTTATCGGGGTCGTCAGCGACACTATCGCCACGGAAGTCGTTGCTTGAGTACTCCGTGAAGAACTTGGCTTCAAAGTCATTACCGCCGGATTTCGTGACGGCGTTGATGTTACATGCCGAGAAACCGCCGTAGTTAACGTCGAACGGTGCAAGTTCTACGGCAACCTGCTCAATCGCGTCATACGGGAATGGCATACCGACGGCCGTTGCATAGCCGTTTTCGTTGAGGCCGAAGCGATCAGTCTGGCTGACACCGTCCAGCGTGATGTTATTGAAGCGGGGGTGCTTGCCGGCACAGTTGAGACCGAAACCATCTTCGTCGTTGTCGACCATGAGGCGAGGGTCAATGCCGTAAACGTCTGCGATATCGCGGCTGAACGCAACAGAGTTCTCGAGATCGTCAATCGTGAATGTCGCTGCTGGCCCGGTTGCAACTTTAACCATAGTCGCTTGCTGACCGATCGTTACGATTTCTTCGATAGCCTCCTCAGTCTGCATGTTGATCGTCAGCCCGTAGGTGTCGCCTACACTGACTGATGGAACATCAACTGACTTGGTGCCATTGACCGTAACTTTGTACGGACCACCCGGCGGAAGCCGTGACGCCAGAAAAACGCCGCCTTCGCTTGAAGAAATCGTACGGACAACGCCGTTGCGCACATCTTCAACCACGACGGTCGCGCCGCTGACAGGATTGCCAGACGGATCAAGAATTTTGCCTCGAATAGACGACGTTGTGTCCTGTGCGTTTCCTGCAACAGGTATAGCAAGCATCATTACTGCAGCAAATACTGCCAGTGAAGCCTGCCTTAACGTCGCGAGGGCGGATCCGGTAAATCGAGATTTGTAGTTCATTTTTAATCCCCGCTTTGGAAAATTGCGAAAGTCTGCGTCACGGCTGTGACAGAAAGTTCTCGCTCGTTTGGTTGTCTGCCCAAACCGGCCAAGATTGACACGATACAGGGCTGTTTGTTTCTAATTGTTGTGCAAATCTAACGCAGCGAAAATGCTTACGCAATCAGGCTTTGAGAGCGGAATCAGAGGACAGCGTTAGGTCTGAATGGGTGCGGCGGGCCGGGATTGAGAGTTTAAGTGACGAAGTGCCGCCAAGCTATTGTTTTTCAGTCAGTTCGATCGTGGCGATCATTGGCCAATGGTCCGAGACGCCGGTTCCTTTGTCACTCCGAAACCGTTCAGGTGTGCCATTTTCGCTCACTTGGGGTGGACTAGCATTGGCGATCGCGACCGATTCCCCGCGAATTTGCGCTGTTGTTTTTCCACCACGAGCAGGGGCGAAGAGAATCATATCGAGATATGACCAGGTGTCGTCACCGTAATAATAGTAACTGCCGTTGCAGCCTCCACAGCCGATGTCATGCGCGATGGTCCAGTGCGGACGAGCGTAAGCGTCAAGCAGCCCCTCGCGTTCGTCTTCCTTGCTGGTCGTATTGAAGTCACCACCAGCGAAGGCGTGATGATCATCGGGAAGCTCGGCGAGTAGGCTGGCGAGATGCTCGTATGCCGCTATGCGCATTGGCGTTGGATGAAACGGTGCAGGGAAATGAACGCTGAATGCAGTTAGCGTTGATCCGTCTGGCAGCGCGAAGCTGGCTTGCAGTACGCCACGCGTGTCGCCCTTTCTTTCGGGAAACTCCGCCAGGGTCAGAGGATTTAATATCGGATCAGCAGCTAATGCCAGCCTGGAAAGAATGGCGACATCGATGCCGCGGGCATCGCTTCCTTCGACAAGGATTGCAGGTCGGTAGCCCAAATCACCGAGTTTTTCGCTTCGCAAACGATCGAGTATCGAGGCGTTCTCTATTTCCTGCAACGTAATGATGTCGGCACCCGCGCCGCCGTTTACCTGCCGAATGGTCGCAGCAAGTACGTCGAGCTTGTGATCGATAGCCGCATCGCTCCAATCAAGATGCAGACATTCTTCACGCCAACTGTCGACCTCAATCTCGTTGCAAGCGGTGATATGAGACTCGTTTTGCTTTGCCTCGAGCGGCAAATACGCTTTATCGTCTTTCCCCGGGTCATCAAGGTTGTCGAAAAGATTCTGAACATTAAACGTCATCACGGTAACGGATGTTGTGCCGGATTCCGTCGCCGGAGCCTCTGGTGTACATGCCGCAAGAGAGGCAAGCGTCACTAGCAATAATCCGCGCAAATTCAGATCCACCATTATTGAGTTACTCCGTTGAAGTCGATGCGCAGCAGCTTAGAGTGCTTCGCCTCACCAGTAACCACCACTTCTCGTTTGTCGTCGCTGAAGGCGATGGCCTCGGCGTTCTTGAATGAACCGATGCCGATCCGTGCAGGCCTCCCATTTAGCGCTTCGATCCAAGTCTGGTCAGGTTGCCGAGCATAATAGTACACGGCTTCATAGGTGAGAATGACCGCGGCCAGGTTGTCCTCTGAGATATCCATGCCGACGGGCTGCCAGGCCCAGCTCTTGATCTCGGGTGCGAACTCGATTTCTTGCCGGCGCGGCCTGCGCAGGCTCCTGACGCTACCCAATCGTGTCGCGACGATGGGCTCGTCGGAGCCCGCTCGCAAAGGGACTGCATACAGTTGCGGTGGCAGGTCGCGCTTTGACAGGATCAATGCTTGTTGCTCCCCGACATCGACTGCTGCGGATTCGGCATCGCGTGGCCCGTCCGGATAGCGGAAGTCGATCTGCCATGCGCGGGTTGCCTTGCTGTTCTTTTCTACGCTGGGTTCTGCAACGAAATAGAGCGTGCGGTGATGCCGTTTGGCGTCATTGTCGCCGATGTCGGCGACCATTAAGTAGGGCACTTCGTCGGCAACGAACGAGGCAAGATCTTCCCAGTCCTTGTTTCTGGACCTTCGCAGGTCGAATTCCCCGCGTCTTGCGCCGCTAGTGTCAATTGCATGCACAAACTCTTTGGAACCGTTGTCGTTGATAACCCACCAAATCCCGGAGGTCAGCTGCGATCTAGCCAGGCCGCTGGCTTCGTAGATTCTTGAATCTTCTAGTCGGCCAGTAATTTCTGGCACAATAGCGTCCGGCGGCGCGGCCGCGCCGCACGCGGCTATAATGGTTAGAACGAAACCTGACACAACAACAATTGAGCTTCGCATTCGACTCAACCTGGCCACGGGACCTTCGATGGTAAATGGCTGAGCTAGGGTCGGCAAGGCGCGGCGTATCATGGTAAAAGAACGGCTATGTCTACTAAACATATGAATGCAGCACCCGGCGACTTTGCCGAAACGGTGCTAATGCCCGGCGATCCATTGCGAGCGCAATACATTACCGATACCTATCTCGACGACGCAAGGCGCGTAACTGACGTCCGCAACATGTGGGGGTTCACGGGAAGTTACAAGGGCCACCCCGTTTCGGTCATGGCGCACGGTATGGGTATTCCGTCGGCGTCGATCTACTGCACCGAACTCATTACTGAATACGGCGTTAAGCGCGTAATTCGCGTCGGCAGCTGTGGCACTTCACACCCCGACGTGAAGTTGCGTGACATCATTATCGCGATGGGTGCATCCACCGATTCCAACTGTAATCGCATGCGCTTCGGTGGCTACGATTACGCAGCTCTGGCGAGTTTTGACCTGGTTGAGAAGGCAGTGGCCGCGGCAAAGGCCGCAGACGTTCGATATCACGTGGGCAATATTTTCTCGGCCGACCTGTTTTATACGCCGGACCCGGCGATGTTCGAAACCATGGCGAAATACAATGTTTATGGTGTTGAGATGGAGGCCGCGGGAATCTTTCCGATTGCAGCCGAGAATGGCGCCGAGGCGCTAGCTATTTGCACGGTCAGCGATGACATCGTGACTGGCGACGCGCTAACAAGCGATGAACGAGCGACGACGTTTGATGAAATGATTCTGGTCGCGCTCGAAACCGTCGTCGCGGGGGACTAGGTCATGGCAGTGGCAGCGAAGAAAATACGCAGGCGCCTTCCAGACTTGAGCCGCGTACCGGCCGTCGACGAGGTTGGCGTGAATGAGCGTGTTGCACGGTTTCAAAGTCGTAGCATCAAGAAGGCGTCGAAAGTCGAAGCGCTTAAGCTGATTCTTAGCATGATCGATTTAACGACTCTGGAGGGGCAAGACACGCCCGGCAAGGTTACGCAGCTTTGTCAGAAAGCGATTCATCTACACGACGCGTTGCCCGGCTTGCCGCACGTTGCAGCAGTTTGTGTTTATCCAACAATGGTTAGCGTTGCCAAAGAAGCGTTGGCCGGACACGACATCAACATCGCTTCCGTTGCGACAGCATTTCCGAGCGGCATGTCAACGCTAAAAGTTAAGCTCGACGACACGCGCATGGCAGTCAAGGCCGGAGCGACAGAAATTGACATGGTCATCTCGCGCGGCAAGTTTCTGGCCGGCGACTATCGCTATGTGTTTGACGAAATCGTGGCAGTTAAAGAAGCCTGCGGGGATGCGCATCTAAAAGTGATATTGGAAACCGGCGAACTCGGTACACTCGACCGCGTTCGCAAAGCCAGTGTTCTGGCGATGCACGCCGGCGCCGATTTCATTAAGACGTCAACGGGTAAGATTCAGCCGGCGGCAACCATGCAGGTAACGCTCGTCATGCTGCAGGCGATACGCGACTACTACAAAGAAACCGGCAAGATGATCGGCATGAAGCCGGCCGGTGGAATTTCAACTTCCAAGCTCGCGATTCACTACCTGGTTATGGTGCACGAAACACTGGGCAATGCGTGGATGACACCCGAATGGTTTCGCTTTGGCGCCAGCTCGCTGGCCAACGATGTCTTAATGCAATTAATGAAGCAGTCGACCGGTGTATACCAGTCGCCTGACTATTTCTCCAAGGATTAACGATGGCTACTCCGGAAAACAAACTCGCATTTGATGGTGGTTGGGGATATGAACCCGCGCCGGAAAGTACCGACCACATCAAAGTAGATAGTCGCTACGGTCTCTTTATCAACGGCGATTTCGTCAAGCCGAAAAGTGGCAAGTATTTCGATACGATCAATCCCGCCACCGAAGGAAAACTGAGTCGGGTCGCCAGTGCAAATCAAGCTGATGTCGACAGGGCCATACAGGCAGCACGCGAAGCATACCGAGGCCCGTGGGGTCGAATGAAAGCTGCGGAGCGTGGCAAATACATGTACCGCATCGCCCGCATTATGCAAGAGCGGGCCCGAGAATTTTCAGTCATCGAGTCGCTCGATGGTGGCAAACCGATTCGTGAATCACGTGATATTGACGTGCCGCTCGCGGCTGCACATTTTTTCTACTATGCCGGTTGGGCTGACAAGCTTCAGTACGCATTCCCGGGACGCACGGCGAAGCCGTTGGGTGTTGCCGGTCAAATTATTCCGTGGAATTTTCCATTGCTCATGGCCGCGTGGAAAATTGCGCCGGCTCTGGCGTGTGGCAATACTGTTGTATTGAAGCCGGCCGAAACGACACCGCTTACGGCTCTAAAGCTAGCTGAAGTTATCGCGGAAGCTGGGTTGCCACCGGGCGTCGTTAATATCGTCACCGGGGCAGGCGCGACGGGTGCTGCGATCGTTGAGCATTCGGGCGTGGATAAAGTCGCGTTCACGGGCTCGACGAACGTCGGACGAATGATTCAGAAGACACTGGCCGGCAGTAGCAAAAAATACACGCTGGAACTTGGCGGAAAAGCCGCCAATATCATATTCGCTGACGCTGCTATAGATCAGGCCGTTGAAGGCATTGTCAATGGCATCTTCTTTAATCAAGGTCATGTCTGCTGCGCCGGGTCACGCTTATTTGTACAGGAATCGGTCGCTGATGAGGTCATTGCAAAACTCAAAGACCGAATGGAGACACTGATTGTTGGTGATCCACTGGATAAGAATACGGATATTGGTGCGATCAACTCATCGATGCAGCTCGAAAAGATCCAGTCCTACTTGAAAATAGGTAAAGCCGAGGGCGGCGAGATGCACCAAAGCTCTTGTCGTGTGCCGAAGAAAGGTTACTGGTGTCGACCAACCATTTTCACCGGCGTATCGCAGTCCAGTCGAGTGGTTCAGGAGGAAATTTTTGGCCCGGTTCTGGCGATACAGACTTTTCGACGCTACGACGAAGCGCTGACAAAAGCCAATAACACACCATACGGTTTGTCGGGTGGTATATGGACCGATAAAGGTTCGAAAATATTCAAGATGACGCAGGGCATACGCGCCGGCGTTGTGTGGGCAAATACCTTCAACAAGTTTGATCCGGCTTCGCCTTTTGGTGGTTACAAAGAAAGTGGCGTTGGACGCGAAGGTGGACTCCATGGTCTCGATGCCTACCTCAAGTTGGGAGCATAAGATGGCCGCTAATCGAATCGCTGTTGCGAAGACCTACAAGATCTACATCGGCGGCAAGTTCCCGCGAACAGAGTCCGGTCGCTATTTCGCATTGCAGGACAAGCAAGGCAAGGTGATCGCAAATATGTGTCGCGGCAGCCGCAAGGATTTTCGTAACGCTGTCGTTGTCGCCAGAGCGGCGCAACCGGGTTGGGCGAAGGCCAGTGCCTATTTACGCGGTCAGATTCTCTATCGTATCGCCGAGATGCTGGAGGGGCGGCGCGAGCAGTTCATCGCCGAGTTGCAACAGCAAGGATCGACACAGCGCGCCGCAGAGAAAGAAGTCGATGTTTCGATCGACCGTCTGATCTATTTCGCCGGTTGGGCTGACAAGTATCAGCAAGTATTCAGCGCGGTCAATCCGGTCAGTTCATCACACTTCAATTTTTCGGTCCTCGAAGCAACCGGCGTCGTTTCCATCCTGGCGCCAGACGACTCGAGCTTGTTGGGCCTGATCTCGAATATCGCTCCGGCCATAGCGGGCGGCAATACTTGTGTCGCGCTCGCATCCGAAAGCAAACCGCTGTGCGCTGTGAGTCTTGCCGAGGTCTTGCACGCTTCCGATGTGCCTGGCGGTGTCGTCAATATACTGACCGGATTCCGAGCAGAGCTAACCGAGTTCTTTGCCTCGCATATGGACGTGAATGCGATCATCTACTGCGATGGCGGCAAGGCGGTTGCCAGAATGGTGCAGACCCTGGCGGCGGATAATCTTAAGCGTGTCGTTGGGCGCACACATCTGGACTGGTCAGGCGATGCTGAGAACCCATACCTGATTCGCGACACTCAGGAAGTGAAGACGACCTGGCATCCTATCGGATCATGAGCGACTAACGATTGCCGTAGTCGTCGAGAAGGCCTTTCTCGATACGAGCTCCGAGTTGTTGAATAACCCGGGTTGCGCAATAGGTGCCGTATTGGGCGCAAACGTCTAGTGAGTGATTGTTGGCCCAGCCAAACAGGAAGCCTGCCGCGTAGGCATCGCCGGCTCCTGTGGTATCGACCACTTCTTCGACTGTATCCGCGGCCTGTTCGACGACGGTGTCGCCGTGCACGATGACTGAGCCTTTTTCGGATCGCGTGACAGCAAACAAAACATCAAACGTCGCAAGCCGTTTGATAGCTGCGTCGATCGAGTCAGTACCGAGAAGCGCGTGAATTTCGTCCTCGTCGGCGACGACGATATTGGCGTCGTTTTGAACAAACTCAGCAAAGGCGTCGCGATGACGCTCAACGCAGTAGGAATCGGAAAGGGACAATGCAACCGCGGTGCCATTCTCTCGAGCAATTTCTGCAGCTTTTTTCGCAAACGCAGGTCCTTCACCGATATCCCATACATAGCCTTCAAGTAACAATGCTTTGGGGCTGCCGACCGTGTCTGCAGTGATATCAGCGAGGCCAAGTCCCAGGCAGGCGCCGAGATAGGTTTGCATGGTGCGCTGACCGCCTTCGGAGATCAGCACGTGACTGCGCGCGGTTGCCGGTCCCTCAACAGCGGGCTCAAGGCGAATGTCGACGCCTAGCGAAGTCATGTCGTGGTTAAAAATAGAACCAAGCTGATCGTCGCGAACCTTACCGATGTAGGCACTGCTGCCACCGAGATTCGCGAACCCGGCGATGGTGTTGGCAACAGACCCGCCGGACATTTCCGTTGCCGGGCCCATCTTTGAATAGATCTCGTGCGCCTGTGTCTCGTCGATGAGAGTCATCGACCCGAGCGGCGCGCCGATCATGTCGAGGAATTCGCTATCCACGTGTGCGAGCACGTCAACAATCGCATTACTAATACCGAGTAACTGAGTTGGTTCTGTCATTGGTTATTTTCGCTTGTCCGAGGCGGCGCATAGACTACCACCGGAGCGCCGCCTTCGGAACCGCGGACCGGAGAAAAGTCTGTGTTGCCAATCAGATAGTGATGAAGCCAGACAAAATTTGAATATTCAGGGTCCAGCGCTCGAGTACTGGTGCTGCGGACATGACGAGGAACAACATGAATGTCGATTGGGTCCAACGAAGTGATGGCGTCGAATTACCACTGAAATACGGGTATCAGTTTCGTCGGAAGTCTAGCACAGCAGTTTTCTGATGCCCGTGCGCGAATTGCCGCAAACCGCCGCAGCCACTACACTGAAATCGTTAAGCAGTACGGAAGCCCAATTGTGCGTCGAACAGCAATATTAATTTTTATCACGAGTCTCTTTCTTGCGGCCCCTGCGTGGTCCAAAGAATGGCGTTTCGATGACGTTGAGCGCGTTGTGGCGATCGCCGATGTTCACGGCGCTTACGACGCTATGGTCGAGACCCTGCAGAAAGCGGACATACTGGGTGCAGAGCTTGGCTGGGTGGGTGAGAAATCGCATCTGGTTATTGTCGGCGACATTCTCGACAGGGGCCCCAAATCACGCGCAGCTATGGACTTACTCATGCGCTTGGAGGGTGAGGCCCAAGCGGCTGGAGGCGGTGTCCATGTCGTCATCGGTAACCACGAGTCAATGTTGTTAACGGGTGATTTGCGTTATGTCAGTGCGGCCGAATACGCCGCCTTCGCCAACGACGAAGATCCGAACGAGCGCGCAAGATGGTTTGATTTGTTCGCATCGAGAACTGGCGGCGATGTCGACGAATTGCGCGGCAGTTTCGACAAACGCTATCCGCTTGGATACTTTGCAATGCGGCGGGCATTTAGGGCCGAAGGGCAGTATGGTCAATGGCTACTGTCGAAAAACGTCATCGTTGTAATTAATGGTACGGCATTTGTGCACGGGGGGCTTGCGCCTATTGTCGCCGAGATCGGGCTCGAGGGCGTCAACGGCCGCTTACAGGACGAGCTCGTTGAATACGTTGAAACACTGGGCGCACTGACCGATGCCGAGATATTGTTGCCGACTGACAGTCACTACAACTACGAGGACATACTGGGCGGTTTTGTGCCCGCTATTGATGAAGATGCAGCAACGATCAAAGCGGTGGCAGACGGCGCTCGACTTCTGAATTCCTTGCTCATCAGCACGGACGGGCCGCTCTGGTATCGGAATAACATTCTGTGCCCTGGCATCGTCGAGGAGCACAAGCTCGAAGCGGCACTGGCCGCGATCGACGCGCAGCGTGTCGTCGTCGGCCACACGCCGACACCAAATCGACAAGTGATGCAAAAGTACGATGGCCGAGTGATCGAAATTGACACCGGTATGCTCAACTTTTACTACGACGGCATAGGCCATGCTCTGGTGCTCAAGGGCGACAGCGTGTCGGTCACAAATCAGGCTGGCGTCGATTCAATTATGCCGTTGCAGCATCCACGCAAAGTGGGCGTGCGGCCGGACAACATGACGGCAGACGAGCTGCAGGACTTTCTGCAGAGCAAAGAAATTATGGCGATTGACGATATCGACGGTCGCACGATCGTCAAAGTTAGCGATGGAGAGCATACGGTCAACGCTGTCTTCAACAAGCCGAAAGATCGGGGATTCTTTCCGAGCGTTGCTGCCTACCGCTTGGACAAGCTGCTGAATGTCGAAATGGTGCCCGTGACTGTCATACGTGAGGTCGATGGCAAGAACGGGTCACTGCAGTTTCTGCCGGATAAAACGACTGATGAGGCCGCGCGTTCGGCGGCCGGTCAGGGCGGCAGCGCCTGGTGTTCGATAACGGAACAATGGCCGGCAATGTACGTGTTCGATATTTTGATTTTCAACGAAGGCCGCTCACAGCAACGCATGCTGTACGACGAATCATCCTGGCGCTTGATACTTAGCGAACACGATCGCGCGTTCTCGACTAAGAAAGGCCGCCCGGCGCATTTGAAGAACGCGCCGATAGCGGTGAGTCAGGGTTGGAAGGACGCACTGGCCGACATTAACGATGATGTGCTGGCCGAGAATCTCAATGATGTTCTCGACAAGCGTCGACTCAAAGCGCTGCAATCGCGTCGTGACGAGATTATGGCTACCCCGTAACCGCGATACACTCGATCTCGACACGTGCGTTTTTCGCCAGACCGCTGGTACCGAGCGCACTGCGGGCCGGCACGAACGGCCGATGAGAACGGCAGGCCGAGACCTTCCATGCCCGGCATTTGCAGGTACTCGACAGCGGTTTCATGTTTCATATCAGTCTCGTGATCAACTTTGACCTCGCAGCCGAAAAGAGCAATCAGAGGTAGTGCCAGTAGCAGTTTCTTCATAAATTTCGGCGCCGAATCAGATATCGGCCGTGTTGGTCGCGGCATTCACAGTATAATCAATGCCATAGGCAATTTCGGCGGTGATCGCCGATGGGGGAAGAATGGCACAAATAACGACACACATTCTCGACACTACTCATGGATGTCCGGCAGCTGGAGTAACCATTCGTTTGATCTCAGTCGGCGAAGTGCGAGAGCAGATTGCCGCCATAGTAAGCAATGCCGACGGACGGACTGAAAAGCCTTTGCTCGAAGACACCCAAAAGGTAACTGGCACCTTTGAGCTAGAGTTCGACATAGGTGACTACTTTCGAGCCAACAATGCCGCTACAGATACCCCAGCCTTTCTGGACACTGTCGTAATTCGTTTTACTGTCAAAGCAGACGAGAAATATCATGTGCCATTGCTGTGCTCTCCCTGGGCCTACTCGACCTACCGTGGTAGCTGAGACCCGTGAGTGATACGTCGAGCATTCGATTTCTTCTGGACGGCCAGGTCGTTGAGCTGCGTGATGTTGATCCGACGCGAACCGTATTGCAGTACCTGCGCGAGGACCTGCGTCGTAAAGGCTCCAAAGAAGGCTGTGCCGAAGGCGATTGCGGCGCTTGTACTGTCGTACTCGCGGAGCTCAGTCGCAACGGCGACCGGATGAGCCTTAAGGCGATCAATTCCTGTATTCAGTTCCTGCCGACGCTGGATGGTAAGGAGCTCATCACCGTTGAAAGTCTTGCAGCGGGTGATGCGCTGCATCCCGTGCAAACGGCAATGATAAACAACCACGGCTCGCAATGCGGCTTCTGCACGCCGGGTTTCGTTATGTCGCTGTACGCGCTGTATGAGACCAGCCAGAAACCCGAGCGTCAGGAAATCGATGACGCGTTGGCTGGCAATCTGTGCCGTTGCACTGGTTATCGGCCGATTGTCGCCGCAGCCAAGGAAATGTATTCGTTACCCAAGGTCGCTAGCACGAACAACGTGACAGCCTTGCGGGACCTGCGGCGAGAGGTGGCACTGAAGATCGTGCACAATGGACGCAGCTTCTTTGCACCGAGGAATGCCGATGAGTTTGCCGAAATGTATACAAAGAATCCTGATGCGACGATTCTTGCCGGTGGCACAGATGTCGGGTTGTGGGTGACCAAACAGCATCGCGAACTCAAAACGATAATCTACACAGGGGGCGTTGCGGATCTAACCGACGTAACAACAACTACGACACACATTGATATAGGTGCAGCAGCGACATTGAGTGATGCGGTGCCCGCCATTGTCGAACACTATCCGGGTCTGAAGGAGATGTTGCGCCGCTTCGCGTCGCCACCCATCCGCAACGCCGGCACCCTGGGTGGCAATGTTGCGAACGGTTCTCCGATCGGCGATTCAATGGCTGCCCTGATGGTCGTAGACGCGTCGCTTACCTTGCGCTGCGGCAACGTGGAGCGCGAAGTATCGATCAACGACTTCTATCACGACTACATGGTCAACGACTTGCAACCGGGTGAATTCTTGACGCGCATCAAGATTCCGCTGCCGACCGATGACGCCGTTGTGATCAGCCAGAAATGGTCGAAGCGATTTGATCAGGATATCTCTGCAATCTGTACCGCATACCGGCTCGTAATTGAGGGCGACAAAGTCGTCGCGTTTCGCATGGCTTGTGGCGGCTTGGCGGCAACTGTCCGGCGAGCCGCAAAAACGGAAGCAGCGATCGTCGGCAAATCCTGGAGCGGAGAAACTGTAGAGCAGGCTTGCGTGGCGCTGCAGGAAGATTTTGCGCCCATAAGCGATATGCGGGCGTCGGCCGACATTCGTCTACGCGCGTGCCAAAATTTACTTCGGCGCTTTCTTGCTGAAACCAAGGACGAAGTTGCCGAAACGGTATACACCTATGGGCGCTAGCAGCAAACCCAGCAACGAAAGGGAATCGGCGGTCGGCGCAGCGCTCCCGCACGACAGCGCGCACCTGCATGTTACGGGGCGCGCATCTTATACAGATGATATTGCCGAGCCGCGCGACCTGCTGCACGTCGCCGTCGGCATGAGTACAGTTGCCCACGCGAGTATCGGCGATATCGATTTGAATCCCGTACTTGCCGCAGCCGGCGTTGTGGATGCTTGTCATGCGCGTGACATCTCAGGCCTCAACAACTATGGCCCGATCGTCAAGGACGATCCAATCTTCGCGACGGATCTCGTGCAATACGTCGGGCAACCGATTTTCGCAGTTGCGGCGACGACGGTCGATGCAGCGCGCAAAGCTGCTCGGCTTGCGGACATCGAATATCAAGAGCATGAGGCGATCCTTGACCCACTGACTGCGATTGACAAGGCGTCGTTTGTGCTGCCCAGTGAAACGCTGGTGCGCGGAGATCCTGATGCCGCTCTGGCGGCGGCGCCGCATCGTGCCACTCGCCGCGTATTTGCGGGTGGGCAGGATCAGTTTTATCTCGAAGGCCATATCGCGATGGCGATTCCAGAGGAAGACAATTGCCTGTTGGTCTACAGCTCGACACAGCATCCTGATGAAGTGCAAATGCTGATTGCGAACGCGACCAACAGGCCGGCCAACGACGTGACGGTGATTTGCCGCAGAATGGGTGGCGCATTCGGCGGTAAAGAAAGTCAGGCGGCGTTAATCGCCTGTATCGCTGCTCTGGCGGCCGACAAGACGGGGCGTTCCTGCAAGCTGCGCCTTGATCGCGACGACGACATGATCATGACGGGCAAGCGCCACGACTTCATCATCGACTACGACGTCGGCTTTGACGATAGCGGTTTGATACTTGGCATCGATTTCATGCTGGCGTCGCGCTGCGGCATGTCCGCCGACTTATCGGGGCCTGTGAACGACCGCGCGATGTTCAGTTGTGACAACGCTTATTTTCTCGAAAACGTGCGTATTCTCTCGCATCGCTGCAAAACGAACACAGTATCCAATACGGCATTTCGCGGTTTCGGCGGACCGCAGGGAATGTTTGCGATCGAATACGCGATCGAAGACATCGCACGAACCTTGGGCAAGGATCCACTGGAAGTTCGTCGTCGCAATTTCTACGGCAAGGAGGACCGTAACGTCACACAGTATCTGCAGACGATCGAAGATAACGTAATTGACGATATTTTCGACCAACTCGTTGCGAGCAGCGATTACGAGAAACGTCGCAAGGAGATTCGCTCGTTTAACGCTGGCAGTCGGATTCTTAAGCGTGGCATTTCGTTGACACCGGTCAAGTTCGGCATATCGTTCACAAATACTTTGCTAAATCAGGCCGGCGCGTTGGTGCACGTCTACAAGGATGGCACAGTACAACTGAATCACGGTGGTACTGAGATGGGTCAGGGCCTGTATGTCAAAGTGGCGCAGGTAGTGGCTGACGAATTCCAGATCGACATGCAGAAGATTCGCATCACGGCGGCTGACACGAGCAAGGTGCCCAACGCATCGGCAACGGCGGCATCCAGCGGTGCGGACATGAACGGCATGGCCGCAAAAAAGGCGGCCGCAAAAATACGCGCTCGTTTAAGTGAATTTGCGGCCCGCCATTTCGGTGTCGCGGAAGCAGAGATAGAATTTTCCGACAACCAGGTTCGTGCTGGCGAGACTGTTGTTACGTTTGCGGAGTTGGTGCAACTTGCTTGGGTTGATCGCGTGCCCTTATCGGCAACCGGTTTCTACAAGACACCGAAGATCAACTACGATCGCACTACATTTAGCGGCCGCCCATTCTTCTATTTCGCCTACGGCGCCGCTGTAACGGAGGTCGTCGTGGATACTCTCAGCGGCGAGAATCGCACCTTGCGCGTCGATATTCTGCATGACTGCGGTGATTCGCTGAATCCTGCGATCGACCTTGGCCAGATAGAGGGCGGATACGTACAAGGTGTTGGCTGGCTGACATCTGAGGAGCTGTGGTGGAATCAACGCGGTGAGCTCGGTACTCACGCGCCATCAACCTACAAGATCCCGACCTGCTCTGATCTGGCACCCGACTTTCGCGTTGAACTCATGCAGAGCAATCCGAATCCGGAAGACACCATCTATCGTTCGAAAGCAGTCGGCGAGCCGCCGCTGATGTTGGCCCTGTCCGCGTTTCACGCCATTCGTGATGCCATAGCCAGCGACGAGCGGCCACTGCCCGACTTACGCGCTCCGGCAACACCCGAAGCAATACTCGATGCATTGAGTGCTGGCGATGAATGAGTGGATCGATGAACTCACAGACCTGGCGGCGGCGAACGAGCCAGCCGTGCTCGTAACCGTCGCCGGAATTCGCGGTTCGGCGCCGCGGGAGATCGGCGCCAAGATGATCGTTACGGCGACCGAGACGATCGGTACGATCGGCGGCGGGCAGCTTGAGTACCAAAGCACGCGTGTTGCCGTCGGCATGCTCGATGACGACGTCACGACATTGCGCAGTTTTCCGCTTGGCTCGTCGATGGGGCAATGTTGCGGCGGCGTCGTGGAGATCTTATTTGAGCCGCTTGTCGACCGCATGCCAAGCTGGTTGCGAGATCTTGGGGCCCTGCATGGGCAACGCGAGCCAGCAGTTATCGCGACTCGAATCTCGCGCTCAAATCCCGCCAAGCTCATCGTTACGGCCGAGCAAGTTTTCGGTAGCGATGATGACCAGTTCGACGCTGATCTGGTAGCGCGGGCACGCCGACTCTTGGCGGACAATCCTGTGACGACGCGTGACGTGCAGGAGTTCTTCGAGCCAATCGTTGCGCCGGATTTGAATATCGCGGTATTCGGAGCCGGGCATGTCGGCACAGCTGTGGTCAATGCGTTGTCGGAGCTCGATTGCAATATTCGCTGGATAGACAGCCGCCGTAACATGTTCCGCAAGTTGCCATTCAATGTCCGTGCTATTGAAGCAACAGATCCCTCGCTGGAGGTTGTTGCGTTGCCGCCTGACAGTTTCTATCTCGTGATGACCCACAGCCACGCGCTGGACTTCGATATTTGTGACCGAATTCTGCGGCGGCGTGATGCGCGCTATTGCGGGCTTATCGGATCACTCTCGAAACGCC
>Ga0209344_10003241_pt1 | contig 16363 bp, 10 predicted proteins | sample Cruoilmetagenom6_FD_187293 | JGI IMG/M metagenome (GOLD analysis project Ga0209344, IMG submission 187293) | Oil polluted marine microbial communities from Coal Oil Point, Santa Barbara, California, USA - Santa Barbara Oil Seep Sample 6 (SPAdes)... | ecosystem: Environmental > Aquatic > Marine...
CCCAGTTCGTCGTCGCGCTCGCAGCGTTGTGCAGGGAACCAGACGCGATCCATCTCGAGCAGGCGCACGGTCGAGTTCTGCGGGTTCTCCATGTTGACGTAACGAACGAGCGCTCGCTCACCGTCGGCCAGTTCATCAAGTGCCGCCTCAAACTCATTTAAGGAGTTTACGGGTTCCCCGGCCACCTCGATGATCACAGCACCACGCGGAATCGCAGCGCGCGACAACAGGTATCCAGGATTGGCAACGTAGACGCCTTCGGCAGGCCGGTTGTAGTGGCGTGCCTGCTGATAGGAGAGGCGATTAACAATGGCATCGCCGAACTCGAGGTATTCGTCGGGCGTGATGGCGTGCAGGTCGTTGACTGTCACGGTCGCTTCGATGCGCCGGCCGCCACGTTCGAGCTGGATATCGATAGCCTCGCCAACATGCGTGTCGAGTACCGCCTCGAGCGGCACAAACCGAGTTACCAGCTTGCCGTTGATACGCAGCAGAATATCACCGGGCGCCAGGACTTCCGAAGCCGGCGAGCCAGGAATTACCTGCTCAACGGTCAGCATGCTCGTTCGTCCCGGACCGGCCTCACGTGCAATGCGTTCTGATTCGTCGGTCAGGCCAAGACGCCGGAGTTCGTCGTAGGGTTCGCTGCGGAAAGTGGTTTGCAGCGTGCCGCGCGGCACATTCGTACCTTTCTGCAGCTCGCCCAGCGCTCGTGCGATGCGGTTCAGCGGCAGGAAGAAACTGCTCGCAGCCGAACTGTTGGCGCCGGCGTTGAGTGCGACGACCTCGCCGTCGATGTTAACGACCGGAGAACCCGAGGATCCTCCCGATGTGCCGGATGCGGCCTGCAGGTAGAACGTATTGAAGTCGTTGTACTTGCCGCGGCCGTACTCCGGCGCCTTGCGGTCGAGACGAGCGATCGTACCCGCGAGGATAGACAGTTGTTCGCCGGCGTCATTGCCAATGACACGAATCTCCTTGCCGATACCAGCACCTTCAGGAACCAGCGGCAATTCAACCGGATCGATGTACTTGAGGTCGGCGGGCTCGTAGCGAAAGAAACCAAAGTCATGAACAGGATCTCGGTAGACCGGCGTCAACCGGACCTCTTCATTGTTTCGAAACACGGCTTCGGCGATGACCGGGCCGGGCGTCACGACATGTCGATTCGTCAGGATCAGGCCGCGCTCGGCATCAACAACGAATCCTGTCGCCTGTGTCGAGGTGTTCCATTCCGTATCGAAAGCGCGCGTGCTGTCGACGCGAATCGAGACAACGCCCGATGAGATGCGCTCGAGTGTCTCGGTCCAGGCCGTGTTTTCGGCGGCCATTGCCGGGACGCAAAACGTCAATGCGGCGACTGCCGCGAGAATCCTGCCGTGAGTCATGTTCTTCCTGAATGCTGCGGGGCCGTAATCAGGTGACTGGCACTTGATTGCGATAGTTCCCTATTTCAGCAGAATCAGGGCACCAAGGCGACTGCACAGGTCACACTGGGCCGTGGCACATAGCAGCCGGCTATTCAGGGTTGTGGCGCAGATCCAGTTCCCGCGCAGCCTTGACGTCATCCAGGCGACGAACCGGCATCGTGTACGGCGCTTCCTTGTACTGTACGCCCTCTTCCTTCGCGGCCCGGACGATATCCGTCATTGCCGCCACGAAGTTGTCCAACGTCTCTTTGCTCTCGGTCTCCGTCGGCTCGATAAGCAGGCACTCGGGCACGAGTAGCGGGAAATACGTTGTTGGCGCGTGGTAGTTCTTATCGAGCAGGGCCTTGGCCACATCCATAGCCGTCAGCTGATAGTCCTTGGCCTCGTGTTTGAGGGTCACGATGAACTCATGACTCGCGCGCCTCTCCGGGAACGCCAGCTCGAAGCCGGCATCGCGCAGTTTGACCATCAGGTAGTTGGCATTGAGCGTCGCAAATTCGGCAACACGTTCCATACCGTCCCGGCCCAGCATGCGCATGTACACATACGCGCGCAGCAGTACGCCGGAATTGCCCATAAAGCCGGACAGGCGACCGATGCTTTGCGGAACATCCTCTTCGGCAGCCCAGTCGTAGAATGCCTCACCGTCTTTTTCACGCTTGGTTACGACGGGGATCGGTATGAACGGCAGCAGCCGCTTGTTCACGCCAACTGCGCCCGAACCCGGACCACCGCCGCCATGCGGCGTCGAGAACGTCTTGTGCAGGTTCATGTGGATAACGTCGAAATCCATATCGCCCGGACGGACCTTGCCGAGAATCGCGTTCAGGTTGGCGCCATCGTAATAGAGCAGCCCGCCAGCATCGTGAACCATGTCGGCAATGTCTTTGATATGACGCTCGAAGACGCCCAGCGTTGACGGATTCGTCAGCATGATGCCGGCTGTCTTCGGGCCGAGCACATCCTTGAGGGCATCCATGTCGACGTCGCCGTCGGGCAATGTCGGAATCTCCTTCACCACACAACCACACATTGTCGCGGTTGCCGGGTTGGTGCCGTGGGCCGCATCCGGGCAGATGATCTCTGTACGTTCGGAGTCACCGCGCGCGTCGTGATACGCCTTGATCATGGCCACGCCCGCAAGTTCGCCCTGCGCACCGGCCATCGGTGTCAGCGACACGCCTTTCATGCCGGTCACATCCTTGAGCATCTCCTGCAGTTCGTACATGCAGGTCATGAAACCCTGGCCATGGCTGACGGGCCCCAGCGGGTGCCGGCCCGCAAACTCGGGCAACAGCGCCAGCGCATTGCAGGCCCGCGGGTTGTACTTCATGGTGCAGGAACCCAGCGGGTAAAACTGCGTATCGATCGAGAAATTCTTTTGCGACAGGCGCGTATAGTGACGCACCGTCTGCAGCTCAGATGCTTCCGGCAAACGTGGCCTGTCCTCACGCAGGAATTGCCCGGGGATCGACAAGGCTCCTGCTTCGACTGGCGCTTGCGCAAATGCCCGGCGGCCGCCGCGCGACTTTTCAAAAATCAGTTCACTCATTGATATCAATTCCCAGCGCGCGGAAAGCGGCGTCGTAGTCCGGTTCCGCGGAAATGTCTTCTATATGTTCGCGATGCACGATCGTGTTGTTCTCATCGAGCACCATAACAGCGGGCGAGAACATGCCGGCCAGCGGACCTTTCATGATCTGCACCCCGTAGTTTTCGCCAAAACCGGCGTGGCGAATTGCCGATAGTCCCTCGACATTCGCCAGCTCGTGCCGTTTCTGAAAACGCCTGTGTGCGAACGGCAGGTCGTAGGACACCATGAGTAAAGCAAGATCGTCGCGTCCGCCACCGTACTGGTCGAACTTGATCACGGACTCAGCGGACACCTTCGTATCGATGCTCACGAAGATGTACATGATCTTGCGCTTACCCGTCCAGTTCGCCAGCGATACGTTTTGCAGTTTTGTATTAACGAGCGACACGTCCGGCGCATGGCTGCCGATACGCGGCAGCTCACCGTACGTTGGGTAGCTGGCATTCTCGTACTGGATCTTGGCGACGATTGTCCCTGACATATCAGCCCATGGCCTCCGCAAAGGCGGCAATGCACACATCGATATCGGCATCCGTCTTCGTTTCGGTCGCGCACACAAGCAGCGCATCGGTGCCGGCATTCTCGGTCAGGTCGAATCCGCCGAGTATGTTCTTTGCAGCCAGCGCCTCAAGAACCGGCGCAACCGGCCGCTCGAAGCGCAGCGCGACCTCGTGAAAGTACGGCCCTTCGTACAGGCGCTCGATGCCGTCGATAGCGCACAGGCCGTCGACGAGACGCGTCGCGTTCTCGTGCGACTTGCGGCCAATCGTCGCTATACCGTCGACACCCAGTAACGACATGTAGATCGTCGCTGCCGTGACCATAAGGCCCTGGTTCGTGCAGATGTTCGAGGTCGCCTTCGAGCGGCGAATATGCTGCTCGCGAGCCTGCAGTGTCAGAGTAAAGCCCGGGTTACCGTCGAGGTCGGTCGTGCGTCCCACGATTCGGCCGGGCATCTGCCGGACATGCTTTTGCTTGCAGGTCATGTAGCCGAAGTACGGTCCGCCCGACGACAGCGGTACGCCCAGCGGCTGGCCTTCGCCACAGGCAATGTCCACGCCCTGCTCGCCCCAGTGTCCCGGTGCTTTCATGAGCGCCAGGGTCATTGGATTGGCTATGCCGACAGCGAACGCGCCTTCGGCGTGCGCCCAGTCGGTCAGGCGATCCACATCCTCGAGTGTTCCCGGGAACGTCGGCTGCTGCATGACGACGGCAACCGGACTACGCCCGGCGGGCAGCTCGTCAAACGCGACGTTGCCGGTCGTCGCATCGACGGGCAGCCACTCGAACGTCAGCCCCTGGCTGCCGGCGATGGCTGTCGCGACGTGCTCGTAGACAGGGTTTACGCCAGGCGCGAGCAGGACCAGGCCGGATTTGACGCGACGATTGGCGCGCACCGACATGAGCGCTGCTTCTGCCAATCCGGACGCACCGTCGTACAAAGAGGCGTTGCTGACATCGAGACCCGTCAGCTCCGTGATCATCGACTGGTATTCGTAGATTGTCTGCAGCGTCCCCTGGCTGGCTTCAGCCTGGTACGGCGTGTACGCGCTGTAGAACTCGCCACGCGTTGCAATGTCCCAAACAGCCGTCGGGATATGGTGTTCATAGGCGCCGGCGCCAATAAAGCACATCGGCGATCCATCCATCGCTGCGCGATCGCGCATGAGGCGCGAGATTTCCATCTCGCTGAGTGCCTCGGGCACTTCGTGCAGGTGGTCAATGCGGAGCTCGGCCGGTATTTCGTCGAACAGGTCTTCGGTCGATTTCGCGCCGATGGCCGCGAGCATTTCTCGAGTGTCTTTCTCGGTATGAGGAATGAAAGGCATTAGCTTGTTCTCAGTCGTCGAGCTCGTCGAGCAATTGCTGATACGCATCCGGTGTCATCAGCGCGCTCTCATCGAGACCGTCGCTGGGCGTCATGCGGACTATCCAGCCATCACCGTATGGATCAGCGTTAATCTTCTCCGGGTCATCGGCGAGATCGTCGTTAACAGCGGCGATACTGCCTGCGATCGGCGCGTAAACATCCGAAGCGGCTTTGACCGATTCAACGACAGCCATCTCACCACCGGCTTCAACGTCCTGCCCGGCTTCCGGCAGCTCGACGTAGACGAGGTCACCCAGTGACGTTGCGGCGTGCGCGGTAATTCCGATCGATACACTGCCGTCGCCTTCGCGCCGCAACCATTCGTGATCGTTCGTGTAGAGGAGATCTCCCGGCAATTCACTCATTGTTAACTCCTGGTAGTCTGACTGGTTGTGGCGTTATACGTCTATGCGTATCTGGCCGTTGCGTACGAATGGCGTCTTCACGATTCGTACATTCAATAGTTTGCCGCGGACGTCGACCCGGGCTCGGTCGTAGTCACCCGCCGGCACGCGCGCGAGCGCTATGGATCGCCCGATAGTCGGCGAGAAACCGCCGCTCGTGATCTCGCCCTCGCCAATGCCGTCCACGACGACCTTCTGGTGGTTGCGGAGCACGCCTTTATCTTCAAGTAACAGACCCACGAAGCGCTGTCTGTCCGGGGAGTTACGTAGCGCCTCAATCGCGCTGCGCCCGATAAAGTCGCGATCGGCAGGCTCCCAGGCCACGGTCCACTCCAGGCCAGCCTCGAGCGGCGAGATCGTCTCGTCCATGTCGGAGCCATACAGGTTCATGGCCGCCTCGAGCCGCAGCGTATCCCGTGCACCCAGGCCGGCCGGCGCAACGCCGGAGGCCAGCAAGCGGTCCCATACGGCATGGGCGTCTGCCGCGGGCATGACAATCTCCCAGCCATCTTCGCCCGTGTAGCCTGTCCGTGCCACGAACCATTCCCCGGCTTCCAGGCCAAAAAACGGCTTCGATGCGAGGGCCGCCTCACGAAACCCGGCGTCTATACACGGGGCTGCCAGCTCGCGCGCCTTCGGTCCCTGCACAGCGATCATCGCCAGTTCGGAACGTTCGGTGACGGCCACGTCGAAGCCTTTCGCCTGCTTGCGAATCCAGGCAAGGTCTTTCTCGCGTGTCGCCGCATTAACGACCAGGCGGTAACGAGTCTCGCCGAGGAAGTAGATGATCAGGTCGTCGATGACCCCGCCGTTCTCGTTGAGCATGCTCGTATACAGCGCCTTGCCGTAGTCCTGGAGCTTGGCGACATCGTTGGCGACGAGGTACTGGAGGAAATCACGAACGCGCTCGCCTGCAAGGTCGACGATCGTCATGTGCGACACGTCAAACGCGCCGGCGTTCTGGCGCACCGCATGGTGCTCTTCCTTCTGTGAACCGTAGTGCAACGGCATATCCCAGCCGCCAAAATCAACGATGCGCGCACCGGCTTCCACGTGCTTGTCGTAGAAAGGAGTCTTTGAACCCATAGGACTTGTCCGTTTCAAGAAAACAAAAAAATAGGGGCGGCAGGCATCAGCCTGCCGCCCCTCTGTCCTTGGTTACCTGAGAGATCAGTGACACACGATCGATTGACCGGTTCACGTTCCCCTTCGGTGGGCCTTCACGGCCGCTCTCCAGAGCTGATCAGCGCACACAGTCCTTCTGCCTGAGCGTTTCCGAGCGAGTTGCGCCTTCGGCGCCCCGATCCAACGGGGTCTCTTCTGCGAACGCTATAGATCAGTGCGCGCCATGATAGCCAATGCTCGTGCCAGTTGCCAGCAGCCAACCAGACAGTAACAATGCCTGCCATTGAAAATCAGGGAGTTGGCATGAGACTGATCAGGAACGTATTGCTGTCGCTGTCCTTGTTTTACGCGGGAGCCGCCATTGGAGACGCACCGTCGGACTTTGAGACCCTGCTCGATGAACACTGGGAGTGGACCCTCGCCAACTCCCCGGTAATGGCGTCAATGATGGGCGACCGCCGCTTCAACCAGGAATGGGGCGACAACAGCCCTGCCGGAATCCAGCAGGACCATGTTGAGACTCGCGACTTCCTGAGGCGCGCGTATGCCATTGATCGCAGCCTGCTTTCGGACGAAGATCAGCTCAACTACGAGCTGTTTCGGCGGCAGCTGCAGGATAACGTCGACGAACACCAGTTTGAGCGTTTTCTCCTCCCCTTCGATCACCAGGGCGGTATTCAGAACCTCGACATCACGGCCAGCCGCCTTAGTTTCACCTCTGTCGCTGACTATGACGACTGGATCGCGCGCCTCGACAAGATGGGTGACCTCATCGACAACACTATCGATCTCGCCGAACGGGGCCGGAAAAAGGGCCTTGTAGCGCCCGCGATCCTGATGCAACGCATGCCGGATCAGATCGCGGTTCAGCTTGTCGAGTTCGCGGCTGACAGTCCGTTCTTCAGGCCATTTGCAGCCTTGCCGGAGTCGTTTGCAGCTGCGGATCGGGAACGCCTGCGTGCCGAGGCCACCGACGTAATCGAGAATACGGTTGTGCCGGCCTACGCGAAGCTGGACAAGTACTTCAACAAGAAATATCTGCCCGCCGCAAGGGAAAGTATCGGCCTGTCCGACTTGGCCAACGGCAGTGCCTGGTACGAGCACCAGGCTCGCTCATTCACGACGACACCCATGACACCCGACGAGATACACCGCGTAGGTCTGGACGAGGTCAAACGCATCCGTGATGAGATGCAGAAGATTATCGCCGAGGTTGAGTTTGAAGGGAGCTTCCAGGAATTCCTGACCTTCCTTCGCACCGACCCGCAATTCTATTTCGACAATCCCGACGACCTTTACCAGGAGTATCTCGCGACCAGCAAACGACTTGACCCGGAACTCGTCAAACTCTTCGGTAAATTGCCGCGAATGCCTTACGGCGTGAAGCCCATACCCGACTCAATTGCCCCCGATACGACGACTGCGTACTACAACCGGCCCGCTGCCGATGGCAGCCGGCCCGGTTACTACTTCGTCAACTTGTACAAACCGGAAGTGCGGCCAAAGTACGAAATCGAAGTGCTGAGTGTTCATGAGGCCGTACCAGGACATCATTTGCAGATCGCGCTGCAGCAGGAGCTGGGCGACGTCCCGATGTTCCGCCGGTTCATGGGTTTCACAGCCTTTGTCGAAGGCTGGGGGCTCTACAGCGAACGCCTTGGATACGACATGGGCCTTTACCAGGACCCTTACTCACGTTTCGGGCAGCTCACCTATGACATGTGGCGTGCGGTGCGCCTCGTCGTCGATACAGGCATGCATTACAAAGGATGGACGCGCCAGCAGGCCATCGATTTTTTCAAGGACAATGCGGCCAAGACCGAACACGATATCGTCAATGAAATCGATCGTTACATTGCGTGGCCCGGCCAGGCCCTGGCTTACAAGATCGGGCAACTGAAGATCCTGCAGATTCGCGCACGGGCCGAAGTGCAACTGGGTGACAGGTTTGACATCCGCGCGTTCCACGACGAGTTGCTCGGCGCCGGCGCACTGCCGCTCGATCTGCTCGAGCGGCGTATGGACAAGTGGCTGGCGACGCAATAACCGGAAACCCGTCAGCGACAAACGTCTCGCCAAGCAGTTCCGGCATTGCGTCGACTCTCGTCCTGTTATTCGCCCGACCAGTCCGGAATACGGCCAGGCGTCCAGGGTGCTCCCTTGACCTCGAGCGCATCTTCGAGCGCAGTCAGGTCATTGCCGAGAACCCGCATTGACTGCAGTGCCGCTGCGAACTCTTTTGCTGCCACGGCGTAAGAGTCTCGGTAGTTTCCACCGGCCGGAGATTGCGTAAACACGAGGTTGTAGTACAGGTTCGAAGTCCGCGACGCGATCGACATCGGCGCAGGCTCGTTGCGCCCTGAGACAGTCCCGTCACCGTGAAGCGCCACGCCCAGATCCGCCAACCGGGAACTAAGCTGCTGCAGGACGTTACGTTCAGCTTCACCAGCCGCTGGTGTCGCAACGATTGCCGCACGCATGTGTGCGATTCGGTTTTGCATCTCGGCCGTGGCCGACGCGCTGCCTGCCACTGCCCTCTGCAGTCCTGCCACCTTGATCTGGAATGCCTGCAGCGCCCTTCGATCACCGGTAATTTCCGGGCTGGTGTCGAGTGCCTTGACGACAAACGACTGCGGATCGCCCGTCTCTTGCAGCGCACCGTCTCGTTCTATCGCAAGACGTCCCGAGTACTTACCTGGCAATACCATCGGGCCAGTCGGATCCGGCATCCAGGGTGAGCGTGCCGCTGGCGCGAGATTGATCGGGTCAGGCGGCGGCAGGCGCAGGTCCCAGGCACTGCGATGCAGGCCCTTGCCAGAGTTTGCCTCCACTTGGCGCACGATGCTTCCATCTGCGTCCCGAATCACAATGTACATGGCCGGAGCCTGCTCGCGGTCCTCGGCGCGCAGCGCGCCCCAGGACGGGTACGGTGTATCGCCACCCGCTTTCTCGACCTCGATCTCACGCTCACGGCGCGCGGCCTTTTGCGACTTGAGACCATCCTTCAGGTAGTAAGTGAATACGGCACCCTGCGGCGGGTTCGGCGCAGTAAAGAACGCATCACCGCTTGATCCCTTTTCGCCTCCGCCCCACAGGTCGCCCTCAACGAACAACCATGGGTCTCGCACGCCAAACAGCTCGAACTCGCCCAGGCCTGCTGCCTTCGTGCGCAGCGCGGTGTAGTCATCGAGAATATAAATCCCGCGGCCAAATGTACCAACGACGAGGTCGTTTTCGCGTGCCTGGATCTCGATGTCGCGCACGGCAATGGTCGGGAAGTTGCCCTTCAGCTGATGCCATGAGCTTCCGCCATCCTGCGTCACGAACAGGCCGAACTCAGTGCCCACGAACAACAGGTCAGGATCAACATGGTCCTCGACGATCGTGTGCGCCGATCCACGCTCGGGCAGGTTGCTGCTGATCGACTTCCAGCTGCGACCACGATTCTCGGATTTCAGGACATACGGCTTGTAGTCACCGCGCTTGTGATTCTCGAGCACGGCGTAAACGACATCGGCGTTGTGCGCCGACGCCATGACGTCATCGATGTAAGTCATGTCCGGCACGTTCGCGAACTTCGTCGTCCGCCGCCAGGTATCGCCTCCGTCTTCCGTGACATTCAGGACACCATCGTCGGTGCCCACGTAAATCAGGCCCTCCTGGCGTGCGCTTTCACTGATCATGATGGCGCTGCCGTAGATTGACGTCGAGTCGTTCTTGGCGATCGTATCGATGCCCCAGACACGATTCATGACGTCAAGCTGGTTCCGGTCAATTTGCCGTGTCAGGTCGGGGCTCACCTTGCGCCAGCTGTCGCCGCGATCGTCCGAACGAAACAGGAACTCGGATGCGTAGTACAGACGCTTCGGGTCATGCGGGCTGACGATCAGTGGCGTGTTCCAGTTCCACTTGTACGCGTCCTCGCCGCTTTCCGGGTGTGGGGCAATGAAAACGCGTTCCTGGGTACGGCGGTCGTAGCGTGCGAGGCCACCATACTGGTATTGCGCATAGAGAATATCGGGGTCGGACGGGTCGAATTGTGGCTCATAGCCATCGCCACCCAGGACGAGATTCCAGTCGGAGTTCGTAATGCCGTGGACAACCGTTGTTCGAGACGGTGCGCACAGCGAGTTGTTGTCCTGCGTACCACCGCAGACATTGTAGAAAGGTTCCACGTAGTCAGGCTGGATGCGGTAAAACTGAGTGATCGACAGGTTGCGTACGTGCCGCCAGGTGCTGCCCAGATCCCAGGACTCATAAACACCGCCGTCGCCGCCGATGTACAGGTGGTCCGTATTGTCAGGATCAATCCAGAGTGCGTGATCATCGACGTGCCGGGACACAGCGGCCAGCGCACTGAAGGTCTGTCCACCATCCTCCGACTTCATCGTGAAGGTGTTTAGCGAGTAGAGTCGATTCTCATTCTTGGGATCGACCACTATTTCGTTGTAGTACTGCGGGCTCGTCGTCATGTACGACGACCGTTTTTCCCAGTTGCTACCAAAATCAGTCGACCGATAGACACCTCTATCGTCTTCGTTCGCCTCGATGATCGCGTAGATCATGTCCGGATTGCTCTGTGTCCCGGACAGGCCGATGCGCCCCATATGATCGCCCGGCAGTCCCGCAGAGACCTTGCTCCAGGTCTTGCCGCGGTCAGTACTCTTATGGATTCCACTTCCTGGCCCGCCATTGATCAGTACCCAGACGTGGCGGCGCCGCTGGTAGCTGGACGCCACGATAATGTCCGGGTTGCGAGGGTCCACAACGAACTCGTTAATGCCCGTGTGCTCATCGATCTCGAGGATTCGATTCCACGTGGCACCGCCATCCGTCGTGCTGTAAAGACCGCGATCGCCGCCGGCATTCCAGAGGGGGCCCTGTGCTGCGACGAGCACCTCGTCGGAGTCGTCCGGGTTGATCCAGATCTGGCTGATATGGCCCGAGTCCTTGAGGCCAACGTTCTTCCAGGTCTTGCCACTGTCGGTCGATTTGTACACGCCATCACCGTAAGCCACGGAGCGCTGCGCGTTGTTTTCACCGGTCCCGACCCAGATGATCTTGGAGTCATTGGGATCAAGCTCGACGACACCGATGGCGTACGACCCTTCGTTCTCAAAAACGGGTGTCCACGAAATGCCATTGTTGTCAGTCCGGAACATGTTTCCCGATGAGACGGCGACAAGAAACTTTTGATTCTCACCCGGGTAGAACGCGAAGTCAGAGATTCGGCCGGAGGTAATGGCAGGGCCGATATGCCGCAACGGCAGTGTCGCAAGCGGGTTGGCATCCTCCTCCTCGTCAGCAGCGTAACTTTCCACGGAAAATCCGAGGCAGCAAATAAGACCCACAAGGAGTAAACGTACATCTGAGATCATTGACTTCACCGTTCCAGTTTGAATTCACGCCTCGAAAAGGCGGCGCGTTCCCCCGGCGTTGCGGAGGCATTGTAAATTTCGTCGATGCGCGCGATACGGTTTGCAAGACCGGTACCGTTCGCTATCTGGATATTGAGACCCGGTCGTGCGTTCATTTCGAGAATCAACGGCCCGCGATCGCGATCGATGACCATGTCGACACCCAGGTAACCCAGCCCCGTCACCTCGAGTCCCTTTGCAGATGTCTCGAGAATAAACTCCCACTGCGGAATTTCGAGCCCTGCGACGAGTGCGCCCGTGTCCGGGTGCTCGTCCACGACCTCATCGTCGAGTACGCCCGCCAGTGTCGCGCCTGTGCCCATATCAACACCGGCACCTACGGCACCCTGGTGCAGGTTTGCCTTGCCATCAGATGCACGCGTCGGGAGTCGCACCATCGCCATGGCCGGGTAACCCCGGTACACCACAACGCGAATATCAGGTACGCCCTGGTAACTGACGTCGGCGAACGTCGGGTCAAAGTGCACGCAGTACTCGATAAGTGCTTTGTCGCGGTTGCCGCTCAGGCTGTACTGACCGCCGACGATATTCGAGATGTGGTGCTCGAGTTCGCCCCGGGAAATCAGCATGCCGCTACTCAGGCGGAAGCTGTCCTTTTTTCGATCACTGCGCGCTGTCACGACGAGGATGCCATCACCCCCACTACCCTGGGCGGGCTTGATGACAAAACTCTTCAGATCGCCAACCATATCGGCAAACTGACGGACCTGCCCCTGGTGTTCGATGATGCCGTACAGGTCGGGCACGGCCATGCCGGCTGCGAGCGCCAGTTCCTTTGTTAGTGCCTTGTCATCGACACGTGGGTAGAAACTCCGCGGATTGAGCCGCATGATGAAATCGGCGTTGCGCTCATTGAGGCCGAGCACCCCGTTTTCTCGCAGTTGTCTGGCCGCAGCGAACATCACTTCTTCGACAGCTCCTTGAAGCGCCTTAATTCGGTCAGGCGATAGCCTGTGTACCGTCCGGCCAGGACGACAAGTGCGAGGACAACGAGCAGCAACTCCGGAAACGTGAAGATCAGGTGCTCCAGCCATGCCATACCCATGAAGATGTACGCGGCAATGGCCACGAAAAGACTGCCGAGCCCGGCTCGCATTGCGTCTGCAGCACCGCGCTCCTCCCAGACGACCGACATGCGCTCGATGGTCATCGCGATAATGACCATCGGGAACAGTGCCACCGACAGACCCGTTTCCATTCCCATCCGGTGCGACACCATACTGATGAACAACATCAGCATGACGACGACGATAAGCACAGCGCTGAGCCTTGGCACGAGCAGCAATCGTAGTCGATCCAGCAGGAAGCGAATGCTCAGGCCCAGGGCGACCAGTGTTGTAAACAGAATGACGCCCCAGAAAAGCTTGGTCTCACGGAATGCCAGGGCAATCAGGACCGGCATAAAAGTACCGAACGCATCGATGCCGACGATATTGCGCATGATCACCATGATGAGCGCGCCGATCGGAATCATGAGCAACACCGCGTATACGGCCTGCGTCTGTATGGGCAAGCTGTAGAGTGAAAAGTCGATCGCGCTCGCACCACGTGCGGCGACCTGTGTTTCAGCGATTGCCACTGCGTCGAGATGATTGGCCTGGATAGCGAAATCGACCGAGACATTGCTGCCACCTTCCACGTTCACGAGCGGTTCGTTGCCACGCCACCAGACCAGGAAACGGTCGGGCAGGTTCGGCTCGCCCGTCGCAGGATTGAAATACAGCCACTGGTCACCGTCATGCACCTCGAGCCACGACACGAGTGATGCGCTGCGTTGCCGGCCAGCGAGCGGAAAGCCGTGCACGGTACGCGCCGGGATGCGCGCCGATGCCAGCATGGTTCGAGCAACGTCGACGAAGTCTGCATCGTTCCTTACACCGGAGAGCAGGAGTTCGACGTTGGGGTCGGGCGACAGGTCATTCAGGCGACTCAACAGTTCGGTCGTAAACGACGCGGTGTCTGCGGAGTGATCCCGGACGTCGTCTACCAGCACATCGACGGCCGTCTTAAGCGGCTCATTAATGACCGGCAACGGCGGGAACGGTGGCGTCGTGTCAGACTCGTCGACCGAGTCGTCCTCGTAAACCGATATACGGTAGTAAATAGTCTGCTCGCCGTCGGCACGTCGAATAGCCCACTGTGCTTCACGGCCACCGCTACCGTAGTTGATACTGAAACCGTAACCGCGAGATACCGAGTTCTCGTTGAGCATGCGGAACCCGGGTGTCAGCGTTGGGACATGCAGTTGCACCTTGATTGAGCCCGGACCGCTGTCGAAGTGCACGGCCGACTCGATCGTCCACACGGATTTTTCCTGATCCTCGCTCAGCGGGAAGCCAAGGACCTGCGACTTATACAGAAATACAGACAGGCCGATGACGGCCAGCAACGTGGCAAGCACGTAGACATATCGCTGCTTCATGGTTTTTCCAATCCGGACCTCAGCCGACGCCCAGTGCCACTCTAACGGCGCGTTCTCTTATTGGGCCGCTGCGGTTAAATGCCCGCATGCCGGCAGATCGTATTTCACCGATGACGCTGGAGTCTGTCGCAAACAGGCTGTTTAGGCCAGTCATAAAGTGCAGCATCGTGGCGTTCGCGCCTTTGCGCGCACGTTCATAGCGGCGCAGCACCGGCCGGTCACCCGGGTGCAACCCCTTTGCAATGGCTCCAGAAACCTGGGCTGCGAGCTCGGCCGCATCCTGCAAACCCAGGTTTGCGCCCTGCCCTGCAAGCGGATGAATGGCGTGAGCCGCGTCCCCGATCAGCGCAAGATTCGGCAATACGTAGGATGTCGCATGCCGGGCGCAGAGCGGAAATGCCCCTTTCGGTCCCGCCACCTTGAGTTCACCGAGAACGAAATCCGACGCGTCGCTCAGCAAGCGGCCGGTATCGGCATCACCGGCTGCGAGTGCAGACTTCGCCTGCTTGGGCGTCGTCGACCACACGACCGAAACACGACCATCGTTCAGGGGCAGGATGCCCAGCGGTCCGTCCCGCAAGAACCGTTGATGCGCTGCATTGCCATGCGGCTTCTCCGGCTGCAGGTGGGTGACAAACGCACTTTGCTCATAAGACCACTCATCGGCTTCGATGCCAGCAGCCGAGCGCACGAATGAGCGCGCGCCGTCCGCGCCGATAACGAGGTCGGCGGCCAGGGTGTCGCCGGTGTCCAGTTCGACGTCATAGCGCCGCGGCGCCCTGCGCAATGCGCGAATCGAGCTCTCGAATTTCAGCGTGGCGTCGGTCCGGTCGAGTTGATACAACAGCACGTCCTGAAGCAACACATTCTCAACGATAAACCCGAGTTGCCGGATCGCGAATTCCTCAGCATCGAAATGCAGCGCGGCGGAACTTTCCGGCGTGTCGTTCTCGTCCCAGATACGCATGCTCGTGTAGGGACTGACACGCGTTGCTGCCGTGTACTCCCACGCACCGACGGAGTCGAACAGTTCTGCTGTGCCAGTGGCAATCGCCGATACGCGCAAAGCCACATCATCGTCGGGCGAAAATACCGGCCTCGGCGCTGCATCCACCACCGTGATGTCGAGTGCGTCACGCTGTGGACCCTTGCCGAGGAGCGTGGCAGCCATCAGGCCTGTAACGCCCCCACCAACAACAACGATGTTGTAGCGCCGATTCATTTAAGCGGAACTCCGCGCGAGAGGCGCGGCAGTCGTCCGGCCAGGCCCATCGTGTGTTTGGCAAACACCGAACGGACGCCCGGCACGAGGTCGAAACCGAGCATCCCGATATTGCGAAGCGTTCGCAGCGGTCGGCGTTTGCTGCCAAACAACTTCACGACACTGTCCGTGAACCGCACGAGTTTCTGCTGATCAGCGCGCCTCCAACTTGAATATTGCTCGAGCAAAGACGGGTGTCCAATGTCGGAATTTGTGCCAGTAGCGCTGTCAGCGATGCAATCGACGATCGCGGCGACATCTCGCATGCCAAGGTTGAACCCCTGTGCTGAGACCGGGTGCAGGCCATGTGCCGAGTTGCCAATCAGCACACTCCGCGTCGCGGTCAGTCGCAATGCTCTTGAGAGGACCAGCGGATACGACGCACGTTTGCCGACCTTCGAAAACGTACCCAATCGGTAACCGAACTGCTCCTGCAACTCGGCGAGAAACGCATCGTCATCGAGCGCCATGACGCGATCGGCATCTTCCTCAGAGACGGTCCAGACAAAACCGGCGCGCCCGTCGGCGACTGGCAGGACGGCCAGCGGACCCTGCTTCGTGAAGCGCTCGTATGCCACGTTATCGATTCCCTTCTCGGGCAACAGGTTGCCGATGACAGCGCGCTGCCCGTAATGGCGTTTCTTCGCGGTGATGCCCATCATTTCGCGGACGGCGGAGTTCGCGCCGTCGGATGCAACGAGAAGATCGCATGTCAGCGTCTGTTGTTCGCCGTCCGCGTGTTCAACGACGGCCGTTGCGCTTTCGGGAGCAAGTGCGACATCTACGATCCGGGTGGGGCAGATAAGATCTACTCCATCA
>Ga0209344_10003244_pt1 | contig 16345 bp, 16 predicted proteins | sample Cruoilmetagenom6_FD_187293 | JGI IMG/M metagenome (GOLD analysis project Ga0209344, IMG submission 187293) | Oil polluted marine microbial communities from Coal Oil Point, Santa Barbara, California, USA - Santa Barbara Oil Seep Sample 6 (SPAdes)... | ecosystem: Environmental > Aquatic > Marine...
CGGCACTTTCATCTGGAGCATCTTTTATTTTCGGAGGATTGCTACCGGTTCTAGTTGCCTATTTTGGACCATTAGAGCAGATGGAGTATGTGCAATATGGTTTTGCAGTGGCATTTTTGGCAGTATTAGGTGCAATCGCAGCAAAGGCGGGCGGTTCTAATATTTGGACAGCCATGTTGAGAATAAGTTTCTGGGGAACAGTGGCTATGGTCATTACGGCGCTCATTGGACACTTGTTTGGTGTAAGTGTAGCCTAGTTGTAGTTAGTCTTATTGGAGGCTTCAATTTTCTCAAAAGCTTTCATAGTGACATTACCATGTAAAATTTGCTTTAAATATTCGTTGGTAAATTCTGGAAAATCAAATCCGAGAGAGAAGCCCATTCGTGTCCGCCTTCCTCATTGTAATACACTTTTGAAATTTCTATCAATCTCAGATAACCGTTCAGCAATAACTTTAGGTCCGTTGAATTGTAAATAACCGACATTCTTCATAGGATTGCAAAACCGATGCGGATTCGTATCATAGGGCACAACCGAATCTCTCACTTTGTGAAGAAATTGTATCGGCGTTTTATTAGTGAGGAATTAAGTCCATTTCGGTTTAAAAGAATTTTTTCGAAAACCCTTTCGATAAAAGAATTATTCGAAACAAATAGAGTATGAGCTCTTATTACTTGAAAACTATAGAATTATGTTGGTCAAATTATTTTAATTAAAGTCCTATATAAAGTATCTTTGAGGAGATTTTAGCAGTTTTAAAATATACATGAACCTGAAAGATAACCTGATAATATAATGAACAAGGAATTAGATCAATTAGCAGCTGATAATATAAGGGCATTAGCTGTAGCGATGGTAGAAAAGGCAAACTCTGGACACCCAGGTGGACCTATGGGAGGTGCAGACTACATGCACATTTTATATTCTGAATTTTTCAACTACGATCCTTCTGATATGAAATGGCCGTTTCGTGACCGTTTTTTCATGGATGCGGGTCACTTATCTACTTTAATGTACGCTCAGTATTACTTATTGGGTAATTACAAGAAAGATGATATAGCTAATTTTAGACAATGGGGGTCGGTAACACCGGGTCATCCAGAAGTTGATGCAGCAAGAGGAATTGAAAATACATCTGGTCCTTTAGGCCAAGGGCACACCATGGGAGTTGGTGCAGCAGTAGCCGCTAACTTCTTAAAAGCACGTTTTGGAGATTGGATGAACCATAAGATTTATGGTTTTATTTCTGATGGTGGTGTACAAGAAGAAATTTCTCAAGGTGCGGGTAGAATTGCAGGTCACTTAGGCTTAAGCAACTTTATCATGTTCTATGATTCTAACGATGTTCAGTTATCATCAAAAACAGATGAGGTAACTTCAGAAGATACTGCTAAGAAATATGAAGCATGGGGATGGAAAGTAGTAACTATCGACGGTCATGATCATAATCAAATAAGAAAAGCATTAACCGATGCCAATGCAGAAACAGATAAGCCAACTTTAATTATCGGTCAAACGATTATGGGTAAAGGTTGTGTAACTGCAGATAGTACTCCGTATGAGGGTTATACAGAACTACACGGTAAACCCATTGGCGATACAGGTGCTGATTATGAAAAGACCTTGGCAAATTTGGGTGCAGATATAACGAATCCTTTTGACATCTATTCTAAGGTAGAAGAGTACTACGAAGGTATTATCAACAAAAAGAAAGACGGAGCACAAGCTAAGAAAAAAGAAATCGATGCATGGCGATCAAAAAACCCTGAGTTATCGGCGAAGTTAGATGGTTTCTTTGAAGGAAAATTACCAGACCTTGATTTTAGTGGCATAGCACAAAAAGACGATCAAGCCACAAGAGCTGCATCCTCAAACGTTTTGGCATATTTGGCACAGAAGGTAGAGAACATGATCGTATCATCTGCAGATTTATCCAATAGTGATAAAACGGACGGATTCTTGAAGAGAACCCATATTTTAAAAAAAGGTGATTTTTCCGGGGCATTCTTACAAGCAGGTGTAGCAGAGTTGACAATGGCGACTATGGCAAATGGTATTGCGCTGCATGGCGGAGTAATGGCTGTAGTGGCAACATTCTTTGTATTTTCAGATTACATGAAGCCTGCTATTCGTTTAAGTTGTATTCAAGAATTACCTGTAAAATTTGTATGGACACATGATGCCTTTCGGGTAGGAGAGGATGGCCCGACGCACCAACCAATTGAGCAAGAAGCTCAAATACGATTGTTAGAGAAAATAAAGAACCATAGCCACGAGCAAAGTTTCGTAGCGTTACGTCCTGCTGATTCTCAAGAAACGAACGTAGCTTGGAAAATGGCTATTGAAAATCAAAAAACACCTACAGGGCTTATTTTATCAAGACAAGGTATCGGCGATGTACCTGCTAAGAGCGGTAACCGTTATGAGGAAGCTTTAGGAGCGGAAAAAGGTGGCTACCTTGTACAAGAAGTAGCTGATCCAGATGTAATTTTGATTGCCAACGGTTCTGAGGTTTCTACTTTGGTAGCGGCAACTAAGCTGTTGGAAGAGAAAGAAGGCTTAAAAGTGAATATCGCTTCTATTCCTTCAGAAGGTATATTTAGACAACAGCCAGACTCTTACCAAGAAAAAGTGATTCCGCCGAACAAACCGGTATTCGGACTTACTGCAGGTCTTCCTGTAAATCTGGAAGGTTTAGCGGGACCAAACGGAAAAGTATTCGGCTTAGAGCACTTTGGGTATTCTGCACCGGCAACTGTTTTGGACGAGAAATTCGGATTCACAGGTGATCAAGTATACCTACAAGTAGTAGATTTTTTAAAATAATTAATCTTTAGAGTTTTGCTCTAGAGACATTGATAATAAATTTAAAATTAGAAAAAAATGAAATTTTTTATAGATACAGCTAACTTAAACGAGATTAAAGAAGCGCAGGATATGGGTATTTTAGATGGTGTTACAACGAACCCATCGTTAATGGCAAAAGAAGGCATTATAGGTGCTGAAAACATTTTGGCACATTACAAAAAAATATGTGATGTTGTTGATGGCGACGTTAGTGCTGAGGTTATTTCTACCGATTATGAAGGTATGGTAGCAGAAGGCGAGAAGTTGGTTAAAATTAGCCCGCAGATCGTAATTAAGGTACCTATGATCAAAGAAGGTGTAAAAGCAATTAAGTATTTCTCTGATAAGGGATATAGAACTAACTGTACTTTAGTTTTCTCTTCTGGCCAAGCATTATTGGCTGCTAAAGCAGGTGCAACTTATGTATCTCCTTTCATAGGTCGTTTAGATGATATCTCAACAGACGGTTTAGGATTGATTGCTGATATTCGTTTAATTTATGATAATTACGGATACGAAACTCAAATTCTTGCAGCATCTGTACGCCACGTAATGCATATCATCGACTGTGCTAAAATTGGCGCTGATGTTATGACAGGTGGTTTAAGTTCAATTACCGGACTATTGAAGCACCCGTTAACTGATAGCGGTTTAGAGAAGTTCTTAGCCGATTACAAAAAAGGAAACTAAGCCATAAGGTTTAGTTTAGCTTAATAAAAACCATCACTAAAAGTGATGGTTTTTTTGCTTTATATTGGTAGGTATAATAAGATGGATATAGTAACTTGTTATTCTTATACAATCATATGTAACAGCGTATCGTTATTTATTGTATATGGTCAATTATTTTAATTTATAACTCAAATTAGATCTATAATAGAATGTACAAAATAAGATTATACCAGTTAAATACTTAAAAATACTCTTTCAATTATACTTTTTTTAATAATAAATGTCTTATTCCCTCAAACAACATTAAATCAAAATATTGGAAGTATCCCTATTGCTACAGACATGCAATCATGCGAATTTGCTCAATCTTGGGCTAGAACATTTAACCTTTCCGATTTTAGTATTGCTGCAATAGAAAAGTTTTCAATAGACTCGGGTCAAGTTGCGATTTACAACTCTGTTGGTGGGGCAAGTATCTATTAGAATGGGTGATTGGAAGGTAGTACGTCAACATTTAAAAGATGGTGGACAACCTACTTTAGAATTATATAATTTAAAGAACGACCCTACTGAGCAAAACAATATTGCAGATAGTCGTCCTGATATTTTAAAGCAGGCAGCTGCAATTTCTGAGCGGGAGCACACAGAACCTGAGACCGAACGTTTTCGAATTCCTTTGTTAGAAAATGGGTTATTGGGCAGGTAGATTAAACTTACTTTGAGCAATACATATTTTGCAATATTGCATGATGTTTTCTTAACTAAAAACTTTTCTTTTAATACGTAAATATTCCTATTCGTTAAAATCGGAATATTAGGCTGAAATTTAAAACGGAGAAAGTATATTTATTGAATGAATAAAAGTGTACAAATTTTAGGGTTGGGTTTATTGTTAATGGGAATGGTAAACTGTAAGTCTGAACCCAAAGAAAACAGCGTGCAAGAAAAGACAACTGAGAATCCTGAAGGAAACGTACAGGTAGTTAAGCATACTGTTTTGAGTGAACAACCAGTTTGGGTGAACGCTCCCGATGGTATGGTTTGGGTATCTGGCGCTACTTTTAAGCAAGGTGCTGTAAGCAACGATAAAATTGCTATGAATCATGAAAAACCTGCAATCGATGTTATGGTCGACGGATTTTTTATGGATGCCACTGAAGTCACTAATGCCCAATTTACAGATTTTGTAAAGGCTACAGGTTATGTTACCGTTGCTGAAAAGGGAATCGATTGGAATGAGTTAAAAAAGCAAGTTCCTGCAGATACAGAAAAACCACATGATTCTATTTTACAACCGGGCTCGTTAACTTTCAAAAAATCAAAATCTTCGGTACCTAATTTATATGATTTCTCTCAATGGTGGAACTGGACTATTGGTGCGGACTGGAAACACCCAAACGGACCAAAAAGTAATATAAAAGGCAAAGATAATTATCCGGTAGTACACGTGTCTTACGAAGATGCTTTGGCATATTGCGAATGGGCAAATAGACGTTTACCTACCGAGGCTGAGTGGGAGTTAGCTTCAAGGGCTGGGTCTTATGGTACTATCTATAACTGGGGTAATGATGTATCTGTTTTAAAAGAAAAAGCAAATACATGGGAAGGTGAATTTCCTGTCGAAAATACTAAAGCAGATGGGTTTGAACTACGGGCCCCAGTAAAATCATATCCCCCAAATGCATATGGTTTGTATGACATGGCTGGTAATGTTTGGGAATGGACCAGTGATTGGTATAACGCCAATTATTACAAAGAAACAAAGTCAAAAAACACAGTCTTAGTAAATCCTTCAGGGGCCGAAAGCCCCTTTACACCAAACAACCAATTAGCAAAAGAAAGAGTGATCAAAGGAGGCTCTTTTCTTTGTAGCGAATCATACTGTGCTAGTTATCGAGTGTCTGCAAGGATGGGCTCTACTATGGATTCTTCATTAGAGCACACTGGGTTCAGAACAGTTGCAACGGTCGATATGATAGTTGAAGAATAATTTAACTTAATCTATTCAATTTAAAAGTTGATCTAATTCAATTATTTTAGCTCGACTAATAGGAATTTTCTTGTTCTTGATTTCTATGAATTCGTGGTTGTAACGCTCGATCATATTCAGGTTAACGATATACGATTTATGAATTCTAATAAATTTATCTGCTTCGAGTCTTTTGTTAAAAGCACTCATCGTAGATAGAATTACATAATTACGTTCTACGGTTACTACTTTTACATAGTCGCCTAAAGCCTCTACATATAATATATCATAAACATTAAGCTCAACCTGTTTTAGGCTGTGCTTTACTACCAATTTGCTTTCCGATTGTTTCTTCTTTACAGATTTGATCTTGTAGATTGCCCTGGTAATAGCAGCTTTGAATCTAACATTGCTATACGGTTTTAAAAGAAAGTCGGTAACATCGAACTCGAAAGCTTCAAGGGCATATTTCTGATTCTGGCTTGTAATTATAACCTGTGGAGTTATTTTTAATCCGGTTAAAAATTCAAAACCGTTCATAATTGGCATTTCAATATCAAGGAACAGTAAATCGATATTAGAAGCATTTATTTCCTTTAAACTCTCGGCATTTGCACTGGCTGAGTGTTCTAGTTTTAAGTTTTTATATTTTGCAATGATTTGCTCGAGAAGCTTCCTTTGAGTGTTGGAGTCCTCTATAATAGCACATTTAAAGGTTTTCATTCAATGATCATATAAGTTCGACTATACATACGTAAAGAATGGGGGAAAGTTCATTTTTCTATATTTTAAACTTAGAAAAAGAAAAGTGAAAAAATAGTAAATACTCATCTTCATAGCTAATATTCGTATAAAAACTTTTGATAACTATATTGTAAATTTTTAGCTCAAAAACCTACTTTTGTAGTAAAGAATCTAATAGAACCACTTGATATTATGTCTGATAAAATAGAACGTGTAAAAACATTAATAATAGGATCTGGTCCTGCAGGGTATACTGCGGCAATTTATGCTGCTCGCGCAGATTTAAAACCTGTTATGTATACAGGAATGGAACCAGGCGGCCAATTGACAACCACTACAGAGGTAGATAACTTTCCGGGATATCCAGAAGGTATAGACGGTCCTACCATGATGGTGCAATTACAACAACAAGCAGAACGTTTTGGTACTGAGGTTAGAATCGGTATGATTACATCTGTTGAGTTTTCAAAAGAAAAAGGCGGTATTCATAAAATAGTTGCTGATAATGATAAGCACATTGAAGCTGAAACCGTTATTATTTCTACAGGTGCATCTGCTAAATACTTAAATTTACCTAGTGAGCAACGTTTACGTGGTGGCGGAGTCTCAGCCTGTGCCGTATGTGATGGTTTTTTTTATAAGGGTCAAGATGTTGCCATTGTTGGGGCTGGTGATACTGCGGCCGAAGAAGCTTCATATTTGGCTAATATTTGTAATAAAGTAACCATGTTGGTACGTAGGGATGAAATGAGAGCTTCTAAAGCTATGCAACATAGGGTAAACAGTATAAAGAACATTGAAATACGTTACAACACAGAAGTTGACGAAGTTCTCGGTGAGCAGGTCGTTGAAGGTTTACGTATGGTAAATAACCAAACAGGCGAGAAAGAAGATATCAAAATTACAGGATTGTTCATTGCTATTGGTCACAAGCCAAATACAGATATATTTAAAGGTCAATTAGATATGGACGAAACGGGTTACCTGTTAACAAAAGGTAAATCTACCATGACAAATCTACCAGGGATATTTGCTAGTGGAGATGCTCAAGACAAGGAGTATAGACAAGCGGTTACTGCTGCAGGTACGGGTTGTATGGCGGCACTGGATGCAGAACGTTATTTAGCATCTATTGGTTCTGTTAAAGAAGCTGTAGCTGATAAATATTAAGTAATATAAATACGAACGTATAAAGAGCCCCTTCAAATAAAGGGGTTCTTTTTTGTAGAATAAATTATGCTAATCTATTCTTAAATAATTCTCTGAGAAAGTTCTGTTGCCCTCCTCATCTAAACTTATTTGACTGAATCTGTCATTACTAAGTTGAAGTTCAAAAGTAAATATTCGCATGGTATCCATGGCTTGAATCATCTCGTTATCTCCATATTCCAATGTTTCCGTAAGGCGGTCACCTGAAATATTATACGTACCATAACCAAACCTACCTACTTTATCAACAGGTACGTACCTTGTCCACATTACTTTACCTTTATAATACATTTTGACTTGTCGGTAGCCATCAGCCGTAGGAACGGTATCTATAACATCTTGTCCGTCATAATTATAAAAACTCTCGAGTTCCCATGTACCTTGAATTGTATGCAAGTAATTTTCGTTAATGGAATTTGTTGAGGCGGCCGAGATCAATAAAAGCATCAACAATACCAAGCCTATAATTTTTTTCATAGTGGTAAAGTGTTAGTTAATAAAAGAGTTAAATCTGTACTAAAAAGATACGAATTAATTATCAGAATTTAACAAAACATCAATTCATTTTTTACGAAAAACATAATTAATGTTTCTCTAAAATGTAAAAAATTATGAATTAGATTTAAATTTATTAATAATATCACAAATTTGTAAAATATCTTTTTTGGTATGTGAAGCACTTAAAACTATACGACTCATTAAAGGGTCGTTTTCTGTTGGGTACTTAAAATTAGTAACTATTACACCATTTTCTTCTAAGTGTGCAGCCAAGCATTCGTTTTGAAAATTAAAAGTAGGATGTCTCTTAGCATATACGAATAGGGAAACATCTGATACTATAGATAAAAACAAATCGATATTTCTATTAAGTTGAGTCCTTTTGTCAATAATGAGCTGTCTAGCATCTTTTAAGGTTGCCAAAGAAGCAGGTGTAGCAGGACTCGCACCGCCAAAAAATGGAGTATCCTTTAGTAAATCGATCATTGATTTACTACTAAAAATTGCTCCCGCCTGAATGCCGTAACCTTTCCCTAATGAACACGAAACCAATAACTCCTTTGATTGTAATGACTGTAAGTATTTGTAACTGCCTCCACCATTTTTTCCTGTAATACCAATGCCATGGGAGTCATCTATAACAAGAATAACATCTTTTAATGAAAGATTTTTAAGAAACGTATAATTCGGATAGTTATCCCCATGGAAATCGATGCTATCTAAAAATAGTACAGGAACTTGGTCAGTGTTTATATTGATGGCATATTCAAGTTTCTTCCAGCTTTGATATACTCTTTGTTGGTTTCTATATAGGGCAGAATGGGTATTAGGTGCATAGAACAACGCATATTTCGTTTTGCTGAAATAATCACATACCAACTGACCCGCTAAATAACCGGAAGACATGGTAATACCTGCTTCACTGCCAACCAATTCTGCTAAATATTCATCTACCTCATCGAAAATAGAAATTCTAATATTCGATTTACGCGAGGCACTATACGCAGTACCGTATTTCTTGATGTTCTTAATAAATAATGACTGAAAATTGGCATCGGTCTGAAGTCCTAAATATGAGGTGCCACCAAAATATAAAAGCTCTTTACCAGCTTTGGTAATAGTTCGGCCGGGGAATTCATCAATTGTATACATTAATCTAAAAGTTGAACACCACTGCCGGCTAGTTTTGGGAAAATAACTTTTCCATCAGGTGCTATTTGAACTCCCGTGGCAATATCACTTTTCAGTAACAAAGCACCATCCATATCCACATAATCTAATTGCGGAATCAATTGTGCAATAGCCGAAATACCTACAGTAGATTCTGTCATACAGCCAACCATTACACTTAGACCGAGTTCTTTACCTTTTTTTATCATACGTAAAGCAGGGGTGAGTCCACCGCACTTGGTCAATTTAATATTAATGCCACTATAATGCAGTGCACATTTTTCTACGTCACCCTCTACAATACAGCTTTCATCGGCAATAACGGGCAGTACACTTTGGTGCATTATCTTTTCCATACCAGAATAATCATCCGCTTTTAAAGGTTGTTCTAAAAATTCGACTCCTAAATCTTTTAATAAGGGAGCATTATATATAGTTTCTTGTGCCGACCATGCACAATTGGCATCTATTCTAAAAACGGCATTAGAATGTTTACGTAATTCACGAACAATGGCAACATCGTCACTCGTACCTAATTTTATTTTATAGATAGGCCAGGGCATTTCCTGCATTTTAGCCAACATTATGTCAATAGATGCTATACCTATGGTGTAATTCGTTATTGGATAGTTTTCAATGCTGGTTTTCCAAATCTCGTATAAAGGCTTTCCTAGTAGCTTTCCATATAGGTCATGTGCAGCCAAATCTAAAGCACAAATAGCAAAATTAGATAAGCCTTTGCTAACCAAAAAGGTATGAAAAATTTCTGGCTTGGTAAAGTTAAATCGTTCAATTTCAGACGTAATAGAATTAATTTCATCCATCATAGTCTGAATAGTGATTTTATAATATGGATTTGATGTTGCTTCACCATAGCCGGTTTCACCGTTCAAAGACAATGATGTAATCATAGTGTCTTGAAAATCATGAGATTCTCTTGAGATACTAAATGTGTGTTTTAATGGTAATGTGTATTTTTTAAGGTGTACTTGCATAGTACTAATATAAAGATTAGGTATAGACTAAAAAATAAAAACCCACTGATATTTCAGTGGGTTATATTGTTGAATTGATAAAAAATATTTTAGTATTTGTGTACGCTACCAGAAACAGATTTGTTCTTTTGAACAGATGGGTCACCTTTATAGGATATGTTACCGCCACTAGAAGCTTCTGCTGTTAAATTGTCGGTAACATCAATACTAATATTTGCTCCGCTACTGGCATCTACATTAGCTACTAAAGTAGATAAGTCATTCGCTCTAATATTTGCACCACTACTAGCGTCAACGTAAACTTCTTTGGCAATACCTTCTAATGAAATGTTCGCCCCGCTGCTTGCATCGATATCCATGTTTGTAGTATTTACAGTGGCATTTATAATAGCTCCACTACTGGCATCGACTTCAAGCTTTTCTGACTGAATTTTGTTTTCAGTAGTTAGATGGGCTCCGCTAGAGGCATATAGGCCTGTTATCTTTGGCATAGTTACATATATTTTTTTGGTAGCATTCCCGATATTCTCTACGCAGTGAACTTTTAATTTTCCGTTTTTAATATCGGTACCGATTAAGTCCATAATATTTTCATCGGCTTCTACGGCAATGTCAAAATCCGATCCTTGCGTAACATATACTTCTAATCCTTCTGAAGCGGACACCTCTGTAAATTCACCTGTAATTTCTCTGGTTTCCTCAACCACTACGCCGTTTCCTTTTTCGCCAGATCCAAAATCTCCGAAGTTAATGTTAAAGCCACAAGATGAAAGTAATAGGGCTAAAACGAGTGCTACTGTTATTCTTACTAGTGTTGTCATGATTATTCGTTTTTTGATTGATTATTATTTTATGATGATGTAAAAATGATTGTTTTTAAATTCTTCTACGATTAATAAATACCGAATTGTCGTTTTAGATGTATGAACTGTAATTAATTGATACTATCGTTAGTGTCAACCTTTACGCCGTTTTGATCTAATTTCATTTTAAACGATTCTCCATTATCGTTAACGTCAATGTCTATTCCGTTTTCATTGATGATGATTTTTCCTTTATCACCATTATCGTTGATATTGATGTCGATACCATTTTTGTTGATATTGATGCGATTAGAGCTGTTGTCATCCTCTTCCATTTCAATAAAATCCGGACAATTTTGACATTCAAGCTCTCCGCTATCGGTCATTTTCCAAATGTACCCTTCAAGACTTTCAGTATCCCTATCGGTGTTTACAGTAGTAATCCAACTTCTTGAGTTCATTTGCTCATAGCTTATAATAGTACCGACAGGCAAGAATATATTAACGCGTACTTCTTGATCTTTGAATTTAGCTCCTTGTGTGGTCAAAAAGTCATCAAAAGAAATAGTATTACCTGTAACTTCATATTCATATATAATTTGGTTTGCAATCTCTTTAGCTTCTCTGTTAGACGGTCCGTCAGCCTCTTTTCTAATTTGAACACGAACTAAGGTGTCTTTCGACTTACGAATACGGAATCTTACATCATCAGAAACTATAACCTTATTACCAGCTTCGTCATAAGAAATAAATGTGTCGCCCATATGCATATCCTTTTCATAATCGTACTCATCGGTAGATACTAATCTAATATTCAAAGTATCTGTTCGGATCACTGTGGTAATTTCATGCTCTACAGATGTGCTACCTGTGTAAGCATGTGCCGCAGCTTCTCTAATACCAAAGATAACCAAACATATAATTGAGATCAGCCATAACCCTAATAATGAGAATTTAGCAACAGTACCAATTGACTTTAAATTGTTTACTAATATTTTTAATCCTAAGTACATTAAAAAGAAAAACGGAATACCAATGGCAAAAAATGCAAGTAACGATACTACCCAAATAGGTAGGTTGGTAGAGTTTACAACATTATAGAAATCAATACCAGGTACGTGAATAATATCTAAAATACCTACCGTAAACATACCTACAAAAAGACCGATCAATGTTGCGGCACCAATGATAACCAAAAGAATACCGATGAATTTGCCAAAGATTTTAAAAAGAAACATTACGATATCACCAAAGGTGTCAAAAATCGTTTGACCTCCTTTTTTGACGGTGTCGCCTACTTTTTCATAGTCCACACTTTTTACACGATCCGCTACGTCATCAAAACCCTCTTTCACTTTACGCTCAATATTACTGATATTTACGGTTTCACCACTCATATCTAATTTTTGGGCAGTAGTTTTCGCTTCAGGTATAAGAATCCAAAGAAGACCATAGATAAAGATGAATCCACCCCAAGTGAAAATGGTCAAGAAAATCCAAAGTAAACGAATCCATAACGGGTCTATACCAAAATAATGAGCTAACCCGGCAGATACACCGGCAACGTATTTCTTTTCAGTATCTCTGTATAATTTCTTTACTCTTTCTTTAGTGATAGCAGACTTGGCTTTTGGCTCATCTTCAAAGATATCTTCATCTACCATGTAATCTTCAGGTTGCCCCATTATGGCAATAACTTCGTCTACTTCTTTTTGAGTAATAACCTGTCTTTCATTCTCTAATTTGTCATGAAAAAGTTCGGCTATACGAGCTTCTATATCTGCTATGATTTCATCGCTGCCCGGTGTGTTGGCAAAAGAACGTTTTACAGATTCTAAATACCTACGCATTATATTGTATGCCTCTTCGTCTATATGGAAGAGCATGTTTGCTAAATTTATATTTACTGTCTTGTTCATTGTTAGCTGTTTTTTGTATTGGTTACCAGGTTGGTGGCTTTTCTTAATTCGTCCCAAGTGGTATCTAATTCTTTAAGGAATATTTTACCGGTTTCGGTTAGTGTATAGTATTTTCTTGGTGGTCCAGAAGTAGATTCTTCCCAACGGTAGTTCAGAAGTCCTGCATTCTTTAACCTGGTCAATAGCGGATAAATAGTGCCTTCCACTACAAGCATTTTCGCATCTTTAAGCGTAGCTAAGATTTCAGAAGCATATTTATCATGCCCATTTAAAATGGACAGGATGCAATACTCCAAAACCCCTTTACGCATTTGTGCTTTTGTATTTTCTACATTCATAATCTCTTTTTGCTTTTTATGCAGTCCCGCTTTCGGAGGGGATTGCTCCATTGTCTCTGTTGTCTGCATAGGTTAACTGTTCGTTTTTTGTTTGATGAATAAACATCCTGATTGATTTTTTTTGATTGATTAATAAACCCTTAAGGGTGTAATGAATACCCGATATATATAACTGATGATGCTATTTAATAAATTTTATAGTGAAGGGATATTCAAAAACTTCACCTTCATTTGTTTTTATGGTTGCTAATATGGTATATACAATATTGATGATAAATAAGGCTGATTGAGTCAAACCAAGTAAAGCTACTGGAATCATCCAAGGACCAAAAAAGTCATCGAAATCAAAATTGAAATTTATATTATTGAAACTGTGCATGTTTGATAGGCCAAAATTGTCGAAATCGAAAATATTAGGTAGAAACCCACCTAAGAAAAAAGGTATGCTAATCATACCTACAAGGATAGAGTAGAGTAGTATGCTGATTTGAAAGTTTAGCACCTGCTTACCATTTTGGTCTATAAATGAATCTTCTTTTTTGTTTGCCGTCCATAATACAAGTGGAATGATGAAGTTCCCGAACGGAATAAAGAATTTCGAGAACGTACTTGCGTGTATAAGTGCAGAGAGGTTTCGTTCGTGTTTTGTTACTGATTCTGTCATGATTGATTCGTTGATTTTGATGATTGATTATAATAGTTTGCAAAGGGATTACTTTGATAACCTATTAACTTCCTATGCAAATATATGTCTAAAAAAAGGTACTATGTGTTACATAGTACTAATATTTAACAATATATTAACATTTTAGAATGCTGTGAATAATAACTACTTTTATCAAAAAAATTAGATAGTATGGCGGTAACAGCTAGTAAATTCAACATGTTCTCATTTTTAAAATTACCGGCAGCATGGTGGTGCGGGGTACGTTTAAGAGAAATAGATAAAAACAGGGCAATTGTTACCGTAAAACATAGATGGATCAATCAGAATCCGTTTAAATCAATGTTTTGGGCAGTGCAAGGTATGGCAGCAGAATTAGCAACAGGAGCTATGATGATAGACCAAATTGCAGCTACTGGGAAAAAGATTTCTATGTTAGTTGCTAATAACAAAGCTAATTTTTCAAAGAAGGCAACCGGTAAAATTACGTTTACGTGTAACGACGGTCATTTAATAAAAGAAGCTTTAGACAAAACTATTGCCACTGGAGAGGGGCAAACCATTTGGATGAAATCTGTTGGTGTTAATGAAGATGGAGTAGTGGTAAGTACTTTTGATTTTGAGTGGACCGTGAGGTTAAAGAAGAAAAAATAGTTTTAATGGAAAAAGTTTAAAGAAAAACAAATACTTAGCCAATGGCGGTTATGGTTATGGTTAATAATACTTGCACCTATATACTAACTATTTTAAGTAAGTTTATTTGGTGGTTATGCTTCATAGGATTCTGGTAACACAAGCTTGATGGGGATCATAAATAAAATACCTGCAAGCAAATTATTGTTTATACTACCTTACCTACTTACCATATTATTTTTGGCATTATCTAAACTTAAGGTGGTCGTATCTAATAATGAGATTAAAATTCGTCATCTATTATTTTTATTACCGTTTTGCCTCAAGAATAATACATTCATGAATTATCTGCATGGGGAGCGGTATTGAATTTAGCGAATGTATTGTATTATGCTTTATGTAAAATGAATATGAATTAACACAAGAATACTATGTTCTTGTATTACACATGAAATTCTGATTGCTCCTATAAACTCCTTATCATTGGTAGATCTAATAAGAATGTATAATATGGCTTACTTTGATTTTCTATAAGATTCCAATGATAATTCGTTACCGATTTTCAGTAAATCACTAGTATTAAAAACTTTAAAACTTCTTTCATGTTCCATTAATCTAAAAAAGATTGATACATTATATCTGTAATATATCAACCTTCTAAAAATTGTTTGTCAACAATATACTTAAAACCTCACAGCTATTTTACCCTTTAAATAAAATGGAGTGCCAGGTGTAAAATGAATTTCATCAACTGATGCCGTTTCGTTGAATAATCTACTTTCAGTAGCAAATTGAGTTTCGTTCCATTCTATATCGAAAAGATTTTCTACGATGACACCTAATGTCCAATTTCTAATGCTATAATTAAGGTTGAAATCGGTAACAAAATAACCTTCTGCAATAATACTATTATCTTCGTTTGCTGCTCTATCACCCAAATATCTGTAATTTATGTTACCTGAGAAGTTACCTAAATCTGTAATTGATAATCCGCCTACTGCAGTAAAATCTGGTGCAAGTGAAATGTAATCTTCACCATCTAACTCTTCAGTACTTCTTGCATAGGTATAATTAACATCGCTATATAAGTATAACCAATCTGATGCTTGATATCGTCCACCAACTTCTACTCCAACTCTTCTTGTTTTTCCACTAGGCTCAACAATACCAGCATCACCTACATAAACAAATTCCTGATCTAAGAACAACCCCCATAAAGTAGCGTTCAGTACTAATTTATCTGCAGGTTTAATAATAGTTCCAAAATCAACTCCATATGCTTTAGGGAGTATATCTTGACCTTCATTAGCAGTTACCACACGTGCATCGTTTGAGTGAAAGCCTAATCCTGTTTTTAAAAATAATTGCCAGTTACGGTTCACCGCATATAACGTATTCAATTTAGGACTCACAACTGTTTTGCTTTCACTTTTGTTGTCGTAAGTTTCACTTAGTTTATTCTCATAATCGAAGTTGAAATAATCTAAACGTACAGACGGGTTAAACGTCCAGTTACCTGTTTTATATTCACCATCTACAAAACCGTAGATATTGGTTTCATCTACTTCGCCAAATGCATATTGCTCTAAAACTGTTTTCCTATTTAAGGTATGTTCTAATGAAACATCATCTACATTGTCATTTCTAAACCCAATATGCAAAAATCGGGCATATTATACCACCTTCGCCGGGTCAAAGTGGTTCTTCCTCATATTTGGGGAAACATCAACCAGTTTGAGATAATATCACTTTTTTGCGCAATAAATCAAAGCTGGCCCTACCATACATTTGTCTTTTTATGCTCTTTATCCGGTTTACATGGCCTTCCACAGCACCATTGCTCCAGGACATGTTAATCCCGTTTTTAACAGCTTTAATATCCC
>Ga0209344_10003246_pt1 | contig 16335 bp, 14 predicted proteins | sample Cruoilmetagenom6_FD_187293 | JGI IMG/M metagenome (GOLD analysis project Ga0209344, IMG submission 187293) | Oil polluted marine microbial communities from Coal Oil Point, Santa Barbara, California, USA - Santa Barbara Oil Seep Sample 6 (SPAdes)... | ecosystem: Environmental > Aquatic > Marine...
AAGAATTTTTCAAAAAGGAGAGCAGAATGCAAGCATATTCTATTTCCCCTTCCATTATGCTTTGTTCTATAGAATATGCTTGCATTCTGCTCTCCTTTTTGAAAAATTCTTATATGGTAATAATACCATTTTTAAAAGGTTGAGCAGAATGCCTTTTTGTTATTCTCTTCTATATTGTTAAAAGATTAACGCAGGGTTCTTATATTCTGTTCGGGCTCACAGGAAAAGGGTACACTCTTTTCATTCTTTCCCCGATTCAGCTATATAATTTTCATCGTCCAGTCAAATAGAAAGCACACTGCACAATAATCAGGAACGAGTTGTTTCCGCAAGCATTTTTTTAAGATAAGAGTATTGAGCAGGAAGGTGACGCAGGATAGTTCAAACGTGCGAAGACTTCATCGTAACGAAACAGGAAGATTTTTTTTGCGTGCGAGCAGCCATCCCTCAGCCCTTCAGCCAGTTCTCCACGCGCAGCGTCTCAATCCTCCCGAAATGACGAGTATTCCCTGTCACAAGAGTAAAATCTCCGGCAATGGCGATTGAGGCGATTTCAAGATCGGCAAGATCAAGCGACTGCCCTTTTTTCTCCAGTTCTGCCCGGATCTGACCGCAAAGACAGGCGGCTTTTGCATCAAAACCAACCACATTCACGGACGGCAGTAAAACCTGTTCCAAATTGTTCAGGTGATATTCCGGGCGATTGCTCTTAAACGCTCCATATACGATCTCTGAAACAGTGATTGTGGAGATATACTGCTGATTGCGGGGAAGACCGTCAAGCTTTTGCAGAAGAGTTTGCGCAGGACTTTTTTTCAGGACATTGGTAATGACATCTGTATCAAAGAGAAACATCTTTCCGAGTTCCTGTATCCTTTCGCAAACCGGAGAGATCTTCTATCTGCTTCCCCACTTCTTCAAAGCCTTTCCATTTGCCGACGATGGAAGCCAGACCCTGTCGTTCTTCGTGCTGCTCTATAATCTGCAGATCCTCCAGACTAACCAAGGCGGCTACCGGTTTGTTTCTTCTGGTGATAATAAAGCGTTCACGGGTATAACCGCTTTTGGTGATGAGTTCGGAAAAGCGACTTTTCGCAGCGGCAACTGATATAGTCGTCATAGTATCCTCCTGTATGGTCTTTATAGTCATTATGACTCGATGATATTCATTTCAGCAGAAAAAATCAATCAGAAAAAAATGTTAATCCCGCTGGTAGATAAGAAGAATTAATCTGTTGCCTCTGCATTATACCGAAATATCCCAAGACAGCAACAATGTTCCCTGTTGGCAACTTTTGACGTACATAGTATAGTTGTACGCATTGAAAGGTTAAGAGGAGAGGTTGAGAGAGAAGAAGAACCCCAAAAACGCATAACAGAGTTTCTAAGGCAATGAACTATCAAGAGGCATGGGAATTCCTGGATCAGCTTCAGTTTTTTAAAATAAAACTGGGCCTGAATTCCATGAATCGATTTTTAGAAGAACTGGGCAATCCACACCGCAATCTGCAATATATCCATGTTGGCGGCACCAATGGTAAGGGGTCAGTGAGTGCAACCCTGTGTTCCATTCTTACGGCTGCTGATTATCAGGTTGGTCTGTACACATCGCCCCACCTCAGCTCAGTGCGGGAACGTTTCCAAATTGGGAACCAGTATATCAGTCAGGAGGATTTTGCCCGCCTGATCAGCAAAATTCATGATGTGCTGGACGGGAATCAGATCACCTATTTTGAATGCACCACCACCTTGGCTCTGCTCTGGTTTGCCGAGCAAGAGGTAGATTGCGCTATTCTGGAAGTGGGCATGGGAGGGCGGCTAGATGCCACGAATGTGATTACGCCTTTAATCTCTCTGATTACCAATGTGAGCATGGATCATGAGCAGTATCTGGGAACGACCCTGACTGAAGTGGCCACAGAAAAGGCTGGAATCATCAAACCGGGTATTCCTGTGGTTTCTGGGGTGTTTAATGACGACGCTGGCAAGGTTGTGCGCCAGACCTGTGATGAACGCAAGGCACCGCTCTTTCTCCTTACACGGGAGTTCAACGGAGCTTTTAACCCAAATGATAAAAGTTTATGGCAATATCATGGCCTAGATGGCAAGGAGTTAGTAGATCTGCCTATGGCCTTGTGTGGCAACTATCAGGTTGCCAATGCCTCGCTGGCTCTTGCCGCTCTTCAACTGCTTGGACAGCAGGGCTGGACTGTCACGGAAGAGCAGATTCGTATCGGTTTAGAACAGACCTTTTGGCCGGGTCGGTTAGAATTTTTTCGACTAGATGATAAAGGGCAGCAGGTTGATGAGCAGAGTGATGGGCTGAACATTCTCTTAGATGGGGCGCATAATCCTGCTGGTGTACTGGCGTTAAAACATGCTCTGCGTGATTTTTCTCGCACACGGTTGATTTTAATTTGGGGTGCCATGAATGATAAAGAACTTCGTGTCACTTTGCGTGAAATTGCCCCCTTAGCAGATATTATTATTTTCACCCGGCTAGAGTTAGAGCGTTCAGCTCAAACCAGTCAGCTCAAGGAGAGCCTCCCCACAGCAATGCACCAAAAGGTTGTCTGCAAAGAAACCGTGCCAGCGGCTCTGCAACAGGCTCGTATGTTGGCCAATTCTCATGATCTGATCTGTGTTGCCGGTTCACTGTATCTTGTTGGCAAAGTTAGGCAACTTCTGTTAGGAGGGCTGGTCGATGATGCATGAAGATTTTGCCTATGGTTTTGGTGTTGATGAATCAACCATTCGGGCTGAAAGAAAAAAGGCTAGAGCCTTACGTAAGACCCGGTGGTGGCAGCAGAAGACGGCTGATGGCATCTGTCATTACTGCCAGCATAAATTCCCTCTTAAAGAGCTGACTATGGATCATATTATTCCTCTGTCCAGAGGCGGGCAATCCACGAAGGGAAATTTGGTACCCTGTTGTAAGCAATGCAACACAGCCAAAAAAACCGATCTTCCGCCGGAGCTTGAGGGTTTATAGCCTTTTTTTCATTCTATTTGACTTGTCTTTTTTGCTCATATAAAATTCATTTTACAATGAATAAAGAGTAGGCAGTAAAGAGTAAACTCAACGAGTCGATATCGTACTCATCAAAAAGAGGAGAAAATTGTATGAAAGTTACAATAGGTGTGATGTCATTCCTGTGTGTGGCAATGTTAGGTGCAGCAGGTCATGCTGAGACAGATGGTCCTATCAAGCCCATAACACCACCAACTGGTATTCATGAGAAAAAGGCTGAATTAGGTAAGAAACTTTTTTTTGATCCTCGCCTGTCAAAATCAGGTTTTATTTCCTGTAATTCCTGTCATAACCTCAGCATGGGCGGTTCAGATAATATCAAGACCTCTATTGGTCATAACTGGCAAAAAGGACCGATTAATGCACCTACTGTTTTGAATTCAAGCTTGAATTTTGTCCAATTTTGGGACGGTCGAGCAGAGACGCTGAAAGATCAGGCTGGCGGCCCTATTGCCAATCCAGGCGAGATGGCCTTTACCCATGATCTGGCTGAAGAGGTGCTGCAATCCATCCCAGGTTATGTTGCAGATTTTCAAGCTATTTACGGAAAGGGTCAGATTGATATTGATCATATAACTGATGCTATTGCCGAGTTTGAAAAGACCTTAGTTACCCCGAATTCCCGTTTGGACCAATGGCTCAATGGCGATGAAAAAGTTTTGAATAAAGAAGAGTTAGCAGGTTACAAGCTCTTTCAGGATTCCGGCTGTATCTCCTGCCATTACGGTGAGGCAATGGGTGGAACGTCCTTTCAAAAGATGGGCATTATGGAAGAGTACAACTCTAAGAGTCCAGCTAAAGGTCGTATGGCTGTAACTGGAAAAGATGAAGATCGCTTTGCCTTCAAGGTGCCGACCCTGCGCAATGTCGAGTTGACCTATCCGTACTTCCATGACGGTGAAGCTGAGACTCTGACCGAGGCTGTTGATGTGATGGGTCGTTTGCAACTGGGAACAAAGTTTACTGCGGAACAAAACGCACAGATCGTGGCCTTTCTCAAGACTCTGACCGGAGATCAGCCTACGTTTACCTTGCCCATTTTGCCACCTTCAACGGATAGTACTCCTCGGCCCAAGCCGTTTGAGTAAAAGGATACCCCTCTTCCTAAAAAAGGAATAAAAATGCAAAGGAAAAAAACGAGATTATTGTTGTCTTGTTATGCGATTATTGCCCTTATGACCCTTGCAGTTCTTGTTGGTGTCGGATCAGCAGGAGCAGAGCAAAAACCGGTTGAACCCATTGCTCTGGCAACTGGCATTGATCAGGGAAAAGCCGAATTGGGTAAGAAGCTCTTTTTTGATCCGCGGCTTTCTAAGTCAGGCTTCATCTCCTGTAACTCCTGCCATAACCTGAGCATGGGCGGCACAGATAACTTGAAAACCTCTATTGGTCATAACTGGCAGCAGGGGCCGATTAACTCGCCCACCGTGCTGAATTCCAGCATGAACTTTGTTCAGTTTTGGGATGGCCGGGCCAAGGATTTGAAAGATCAGGCTGGTGGTCCTATTGCCAATCCAGGTGAAATGGCCTTTACCCATGACTTGGCTGAAGAGGTGCTGCAATCCATTCCAGGTTATGTTGCTGAGTTCAAGGTCGTCTTTGGCAAAGATAAGATTGACATAGATCAGGTCACCGATGCCATTGCTGAGTTTGAAAAGACTTTGGTTACCCCGAATTCTCGTTTTGATCAATGGCTCAAGGGAGACAAAGATGCCTTGACTGCTCAAGAACAGAGTGGCTATAAACTCTTTCGGAATTCCGGCTGTATTTCTTGCCACTATGGCATGGCATTGGGAGGAGGTAGCTTTTACAAGATGGGCATGGTTGAAGAGTATACGGCCACTAGCCCCTCTGAAGGCCGCAAGGATGTGACAGGCAAGGAAGAACACTATTTTATGTTTAAGGTACCGACCCTGCGTAATGTGGAGTTGACCTACCCATACTTCCATGACGGCGAAGCTGAAACCCTGACCGAGGCTGTGGATACTATGGCCCGTCATCAATTGGGGAAAAAGTTTAGCAGGGAAGAAAATAGTCAGCTCGTTGCCTTTCTGAAAACGTTGACTGGTGAGCAACCCTCATTTGCTCTGCCAATTCTGCCGCCTTCCAGCGACACTACGCAGCGTCCTAAGCCATTTGAGTAAATAGTTTTATTGATCATAATATTTTGTTCAGGCAGTCGGAGGTAATCCGGCTGCCTTTTTTTGTCCTTTCATTACAGGGAGAATGGCATGGACAGGAGAGGAATTACAGGGTATCTTTGGAGTTTCTAGGTGAGCTGTTTTTCAAAAAGGTTTATTTTTTCAAGCAAGAACAAAAAGTATAGTGAATACGAAAAGTAAACAACTGAGTAATCCGTTCTCAACTGGCGGTGGAGGTCCGCATTTTGAGGCGCATATCTTAGCCTCTTTTGTTGTTTTGATGCTTAGTGGCGGTTATGCTCCCTGTCTTCCCTGCTGGCCGATTACAAAGGTTAAGCCGCAAGGAAAGGTTGATGGTTATGATACTGATGATTTGATCGTTTTTGTTGAAAATAAGGCTACTCAAGAACAACGAAAATTACTTGGGCAAGTTAAACATGCTCCTGCTTTTACAATAAGAGACAAAGAATTACCAGGCGTTTTCCAGGCAGCTTGGAATGATTTTAATAATCCGAATATCTTTAAGCAGAACAAAGACGCTATCGCGCTTATTACCGGGCCGTTAAGCAAAGTCGACTTTCATAATGTCCGTTGGCTCTTAAATCAGGCACGGCATACAGCAAATGCTGACGAGTTTTACCGCCATGTTGAACGAGCAAAGTTCAGTCCTGCTAAAGCTGAAGAAAAATTGGGTGTCATTCAACATCACCTACAACAGGCTAATAATAACACTCCGCTTTCGCAGGATAAGCTGTATTCATTTCTCAGGCATTTCCATGTGCTTGGGTACGACCTTGGAGATGAGGTCGGCGTTACTCTTTCCCTCCTATATTCACATATTGCTCATTTTAATCAACAGACTCCAGAATGGATTTGGTCGAGAGCTGTGGATCTTGTTCAGACGTGGAACAAAGACGCAGGGACAATCACCCCGGAAAACCTTCCCGAAGATTTACGAGAAGCCTTCAAGCGGCCAGTTGTTACTCATATTCCACCAGAACTGGCCAAACCTCACTTTGACATAGCAAAGACTGATTGGCGAAAACATAAATACGCCACTGATCTTGCCCTGCTGCTCTTGGTCGGTGCATGGAATGAGAAAAACGAAGCAGATGTTTCCATTATCACCAAGATAACAGGACAGGATTACACTGCTCTTTCTCCAAAAATTCAAGAGCTGCTTCAAGTTGCTGACAGCCCTCTTTCCTTGCATAACGGTATTTGGAAAATTTCTGAGCGTATAGGCTTATGGGAACAGCTTGGGACTCGTATTTTTGATCAGCACCTTGATACATTCAAGGAATGCGCTGTTTCCGTGCTGAAAGAACGCGATCCGGCTTTTGAGCTGCCCAAAGAAGATCGTTGTGCAGCGAGCATCTACGGGAAAACGCCGCAGTGGTCGCCAGCTCTGAAAAGAGGACTTGCCGAAGGTTTGGCCTTGCTGGGTAGTCATCCAAATATGTTGAGTAATTGTTCGCAGGATAAAGCTGAAATTACGGCAGTGCTTGCTGTCCGTGATATTTTTGCAGATGCGGATTGGGTGCTGTGGGGCAGCCTAAACAACTTGCTTCCTGTGTTGGCTGAGGCAGCTCCAAATGAGTTTTTGAATGTCGTTAAAAATGCGTTGCAAGTATCGCCCTGTCCATTTGATGAGCTTTTTGCTCAGGAAGATAATGATATCGTCTGGGGAAATAATTATCTAGTTGGCTTACTCTCTTCGTTAGAGGCTCTTGCTTGGGATGGCGAGTATCTGATACGGGTCTGCGTTCTACTCGGTGAACTTGCCAGCCATGATCCAGACGGAACTTGGTCAAACCGATCAAGCAATTCTCTCTCAACCATTCTCTTGCCCTGGAACCCGCACACTACCGCCCCGCTTGTGAAGCGAACAGCGGCCATTAAAACGCTTTGTAACGAACTTCCACAAATTGGCTGGCAATTAGTTCTTGATTTCTTACCCAATCAGCATCAAATGACATGGGGTTCTTATAAGCCCTTATGGCGTAACACTATACCTGATGACTGGAAAGCAGGTGTGACGAAAAAAGAGTATTGGGAACAAGTCTCGTTTTGTGCTGAATATGTGGTTTCTTTGGCAGGGCATGATATAGACCGACTCAGTGAGCTTGCCAATCTTATTGGGAACCTACCGCAGCCTTCTTTTGATAAATTTCTGGAAGTGCTCTCTTCAGATGCTATCAGAGAAATTCCTGAAGAAAAACGGTTGAGCATTTGGAATAGACTTAAAAGATTTATTGCTAAAAATCGACGTTATTCTCGTGCTGCATGGGCATGGAATGATGAACAACTTGCCCCAGTTCAAATCGTTACAGACAAGCTAACCCCGTCGAATCCATTGAATCGCTACCAGCGGTTATTTACAGATGATGATTTTGAGTTCTATGATAACGATGAAGATTGGGATGTCCAAAAACAAAAACTTACTGAATATCAGAAACAAGCTCTCAATGAAATATTGCAAGCAGGAGGTATTGAATCTATCATTCTTTTTTCTCAGCATGTTGTTTACTCAAATCAAGTTGGAGATATTCTTGGTCAGATCGGCAACGAAGAAATAGATGCAGCTTTGCTGCCCGATTATTTGGAATCGGAACGTAGCGATTTATCCTTTTTTATTCGCTGGTACGTATTTAGTCGTTATTCTGCTCAAGGATGGACATGGGTTGACCAAATAGACAGATATAAATGGAGCAAGAGTCAGATAGGATGTTTTCTTAGCTACCTGCCGTTCACCAAAGAAACATGGGCCAGAGCTGAGAACTGGTTGGGTAGTGCGCAGAAAGAATATTGGCTCAAAACTGATGCAAAAATTTATAACAAAGACGACAAAGATTTAAGTGTTGCTATTGATAAACTTATTAAGTTTGAACGACCTTATGCCGCCCTTGATTGTCTGCATCAGATGCGGCAATATAACCACCCTCTTAATGCAGAGCAGTGTGTAAGAGTTTTACTTGCTGCTGCATCTTCTACGACAGAGCCGTCGAATTTATTTGATCCTTATCATACAGCAGAGCTTGTTAAGCTATTGCAAAAATTATCGAAAGTCAATCCAGATGGTCTTTTCAACGTAGAATGGGCTTATCTTCCTTTGCTAGACGGACATTATGGAATTTTACCAAAGATGCTTGAAAATAATCTTGCCACCAAACCAGAATTTTTCTGCCAGATCATTCAACGTGTTTATCGTTCAAAAAATTCTGATACTAAAGATAAGCTTTCTGAGAAAGAAAAAAATATTGCGGAAAATGCTTATCGACTGCTGAAAAATTGGTGTACTCCTCCGGGAATGCAGGAAGATGGCTGCTTTGATAAAGATAATTTTTCGAACTGGTTGAAACAGATGAAGAAATTATGCTCAAAATCTGGACACCTAGAGAGAGCCTTTTATCATCTTGGAAAGATACTTATTCACTGCCCGGCTGATGCAGATGGACTCTGGATCAACAAAACAGTGGCTGATGCTTTGAATGCAAAAGATGTTGAAGATATGAGAGATGGATTCAGTGTAGCCTGCTATAATTCTCGTGGAGGCTATACAGTTGACCCAACCGGTAAGCCAGAACGAGAACTTGCAAAAAAATATCGTCAGCAAGCAGAAGATGTAGAAAACACCGGATTTCATCGTTTTGCCACCACGCTCAGAGGTTTAGCGAATAGTTATGATCGTGATGCTGAACGCATTATCCAAGAACATGCTTACGAAAAAAAATAGCTGTTTAATAACCCAACAAAAAGGAGAATACTCCCATGAACAAAACAGTCCGGCTCATAGTCGCACTTTGCGCACTCACCCTTTGCTTTTCCCTGGCCTCTTGCGGATCGGACAGAAAAAAGACCATCAAGGTGGGACTAAACGTCCCCATGACCGGCGACATCCCCAAAGTCGGTGAAGGCAGTAAGTATGCGGCTGCAATGTGGCTGGAAGATGTCAACAGGGCAGGAGGACTTGAGGTAAACGGGGAAAAATATGCTGTTGAGCTTGTTATTGAAGATAATGAGTCCAAGGCTGAGTCTGCGGTCAAGGCCAACACCAAACTTATTACTCAAGATGATGTGCTGGTTATTGTTGGCCCGCAATCCTCTAAACAGGCTATCCCGGCTGGGGATGTGGCAAACAATTATGAAACTCCGATGATCAGTCCCTGGTCCACCAATCCAGACACCACTGCCAACCGTCCCTATGTCTTCCGGGGCTGTTTCCTTGATCCCTTTCAAGGGCCAGTGCTGGCTGATTTTATCACGGATGAGTTTCACTTTACCAAGGCCGCAGTACTTTATGATGTAGCCAGTGATTACCCCAAAGGTTTAGCTGAATTTTTCAAAAAATCTTGGGAAGAAAAACACGGGGCTGATTCTGTGGTAGCCTATGAGAGCTTTACCACCAAGGATGCAGATTTTAGCTCCCAGTTAACCAAGATCATCCGCTCCGGTGCAGAGGTTCTCTTTGTTCCGCAGTATTATAACGAGGTTGCCCTGATTGTCCAGCAGGCCAAGGATTTGGGCTGGAAAGGCCCGATTGTAGGCAGTGACAGCTGGGGCTCAGCAGAAACCATTGATCTCTGCGGTGAAGCCTGTTACGGTCAGTTTTTCAGCACCCATTACGCTGCTGCTGGTGCCAAGGGCGCAACCAAGGATTTCATTGATCGTTATAAAAAGAAATACGGCTATGTGCCTGATGATGTAGCTGCCCTGACCTGGGATGCTTTGGGATTGGCTCAGGCTGCCATTGAAGGGGCTGGAGAAATTACTGGTCGGGTGAAAGAAGATCGCAAGTCAGTGCGTGATGCCCTGGCCAACGTGAAGGATTTCCAAGGCATTACCGGTAAAATGACCTTTACTGAAGAGGGCGATCCTCAGAAATGTGCGGTTATTGTCAAGATCAGTGACAAGGGCGAGTATGAATTTTACAAGTCGATTTGTCCTGAATAAACTTCCATCCCTTCCCGCTGGGGAGGGACTATAAACAAAACGTTAAACGGGGTCAGACCTTGTCCCCGTTTAACGAGCGTTAGCTGAGATCAAGGGACTGTTTAATTTTGATCTTGGCTGGCTCTTCCATATTTGGCTTTCCGACAGATTGCTCTAAATCGGATTGCTTCGGATAGAAGAGGTCGACATATTGGCGGGCTTCCTTGGGGGGGGATGGTGCGTTGCAACCACTGCTCGGCACTTGGCCGCAACACTCGTCCGGTAAGTCCTGACATCTCTCGACGCCGAGGAAACCGCAGAGGGTCATACAGTTATTCTGGCAGCGTTCCGAAGTACATGGCGTAGGTTCATCGCAGATGTCATTGCAACTTACTGCGCTGGCCGGGACTGCGGGAAGAAGGGAGAGTGTTAAGGTAGCCAAGGTTAAAAGGGCTGCATTAAGGTGCTTCATTGATGTCTCCTTTGTATTTTTTCGTTTAATAGGGGACGGGCCATTTTCCATGTGACGCATCTTTACCGTTTGCATCATATTTTGTATAACGACAACAGGCAACCACAACTCATAGAGAAAGTCAAGATTTCTTTCTGAGGAAAAACTGGGTCAGCCTCCTAATGTCCCGAACTTTTGTCCCGGCTTAAGCTGGTAGCCTTCTTTTCAATCCCTTCAAGGTGAACTCTACGAGCTTCAGATTTGGCAATCTTTTCTTTTTTTCTACACTTACAACATTTCACAGCCTCAGAAAAAATATTGCCTTTTGCAACCTCGTACCACCATTTTTGATTTTCAGCAGTCCACACTTCATTTTTGCTACAATTTCTACAAACAATGAGTTTGTCCACATAAAATAAAGGGAATGGTTCGTATGTATTATTGTGAACCAATTCAGATTGGTCTGCTAATGCTGATCCTTTTGGTGGCCTTTGATTGATATCAGTTCTATCTAATTGCGACAATTTTTTCAAATGCTTAATTTGACTGTCTGTCAGCTCTTTGTGCTTACGTTTTTTGATTGACATTTCCTTTAAACATAACCATTGATTATCAGGTAACCATCCCTGATAATAATTGAAATTAGCTTGGGAAAATGGTGTCAGGGCCCTATTGTCTACCGGGGTGTACGGAACGCACCCTGCTTGGTTAGAAAATAGTTCCGTCCCCTTTTTCCCGATTTGTTGGACACTGAATTACTGCCCAGGTTTTACGAGACCATATACGACAAAGCGTTCATATAAAAGGCGTGTACGCAGACCATATTCGTAAGCTGAAATAAACTCTGCCTTGGCTTTTTTTATCATATTGTGATGTTCGTATGTGATTCCACGGTTGTAAAAGACTTCGCCATATCCGGGCTTGAGTTCTAACGCTTTGTCGTAGTCAGCCATTGCTTCTTTGAACATATTTGCTTCGTCATACGCATTGCCTCGATTAATGTAATCGTCTACGACATCTTCAGGATTCATTGCTATTGCTTTATTATAAACACTTATAGCCTTTTTGGGTTCTTTTGCGCGGCGGTAGGCAATCCCAATGTTCCGGTATGTTCTCGCAAGAGAAGCATCTGACAATTTTCCTTCTTTAATGCATTCATCGAATAGTGCAATTGCACCTAAATGGTTCCCAGATTGAGTCGCATTCCAACCGGCTTTGCATTTAGTTATGTCTTCAGCAAATGCCGTCAGTGGAAGAAAAACAACTATCAGTATTAAAAATGACAAATGTCTCATACATACTCCTTACCCAAGTTTCGCAGAAAAACGGGGTCAGGTCAGATCCCCTATTGTCCATTGATTGAATTAATCGAGCCGACCCCATTGATCACAGGGTAAAAGTGCAAAAGGCCTAATGTGTCCTCAGAAGGCGGAAGCCAATTTCGTCGTACCTACCTTCGTAAGGCAAGTTGTAGCGGTAGGCCGACCGCAGATCCTCCCCGTCGCACTTCCAGCTGCCTCCACGATTCACACGGCTCTGGCCCGATGATGGACCTCTGGGATCGTTTGCAGGGCTGTTACGGTAATAATTATTGTCATACCAGTCATGCACCCTCTCCCATACATTGCCATGCATGTCATATAAACCCCAGGCGTTTGGTTTCAACTTTCCGACAAATTTTGTCTTTGATTCGGTATTTTTTGTATACCCCCATCCATACTGGTGCAATTGTTCAGCATTTAGATCATCACCGTAGCAATATGCTGTACTTGATCCAGCCCGTGCCGCATATTCCCATTCGGCTTCTGTCGGCAACCTGTATTTATCAGTATTTTCTATCTGATTCAACTTGCTGATGAATACATTAATATCTTCCCAGAAAACGCTTTCAACAGGCCTGTTATCATTCTGAAATTTAGAAGGATTATCCCCCATTACCTTTACCCACTGCTCCTGAGTTACTTCGTATATTCCCAAATAGAACGGTTTGGAAATAGTTACTTTATGCTGCGGCTTTTCATCGATATTACCATTTTCGAATTCATGAGCGCCCATCATGAACGAACCTGCAGGAACCAACACAAATTTCATGCCGATGGAGTTGGTGTAATTTTCTGCCTGTACAATCTGTATAAACAGGAGTGTAACAACCAACAGGGGATAGATGGTTAATGATAATTTTATCATGATTCCTCCATTTTAATATATGTTATGAGAGCTCTTTTTACTTGACTTTTTAAAAAGACAACACATTGTTTTCTACTGAAAAGGTGAGTTTATAGCCGTTCGGGAAAAACGGGGTCAGAACCCTATTGTCCCATCCCCTACTCTATGCCGGTTTATCCCGGCGCTTTCGGTCTGTCCCTTATTGTCCACCTAAATCAGAGAATGCAATTATCAATAATACTGAAACCCAAAATATTATAAATGTTATTTGCAAAAGCATCTTGCCTACTGTAATCAAGTCAATTCTTTTATTGAAAATAATCGAATAAGTGGATTCAAAATTATTATACCTAAAGATATCAGGCTTTACCTTCAATTCAATTTCTATTGATGCTAAATCATTTCTTATCTCTTTTGCCGTCTTTAATGATCCAATGAATATCAGTATGCTTGACATGGACACAGCAAAGCCAGCAAATGATATTACATATAGCATCATTAGAGCATTTAGATTGGTTTCTATGCTCTTCAAGATATAGCCAAGTCCAGCTATTGCCACCCCCGATATATATGCAAATATTTTAATTTGTTGCCATGATATTTCATACTCTTGAACTAACCGTGCATGTCGTGCTTTATATAGCTCTATCAATATTTCTGAAGAGTTTGATATATCTGAAAGATCTTCCAAAATAATAGGGGACAGTCCCCCCCAATTAAGTTACGGAACCCAGAACCTCCAAGCTACCGTGCGTCTTTGCCTGAAGTTTTTTTAGTTTCTGCATGAATATATTTGACATGTTTCTCTCGGATGAGTAAAGAAAAATAGATTGTTTACAGTCTATACATCACAAAATGGTACTGTCAAGTAAAAAGATACTCAGTGATAAATAAAAAGAGCAACTTAGGAACGTTTCTCACGAAGAAACCGAAAAGATACACCCTGTATCATATATACACTCCCGCCCCGACAGCACATGCGAGTGTATCTCGTAAATACGTGTGAGTTACCTTCATAAGTACATACGAGCTGGTCTCGTAAACGCTTATGAGTTCATCTCACATGTACTTGTGACTTTATCTCGCATGTACGGTCGGACCGCACACCGCTCCGGCAACCCCGCCCCGCATTTTCCTGTTGACAAAAGTCTCACCGCTATCTACTCTGAAAGAATGAATTATTTACGTAGCCGTGTCGCACGGTCAGCAGTGAACTCAACCGGAGAACAGTAATGGCAACCGTACAATGGCGTCCCGAAGTCAACGCCCTGACCACCCCCCAGTCCTACCGCCCCCGTTATATACCGAGAAATGTTGTGGGCTATGAAGAGCTTGCCGCTGAAATCGTGCAGGGGCATCCCACCTATAACGAGGATCTGGTCGGAACAGTCATGGAATCTCTGGTCGAGCAAATAAAGGAGCATCTGATCAACGGCGATCAGGTCACCCTGACCAACGCCTTCACCTTCCGTCTTTCCCTGAGCACCAGAATGGATGCGCCAGACGACACGTTACCGCCGGTCGAGGACATACTTAAGGTGCGGGTCTCCGCATCCCGTCCGTTTGTCGAGGATGTGCAGCAGAAAGCGCGACTGGAGCGTCTGCCCGCTTCGGAGAAACTGCCGCTGATTACCGCTGCCGAAGATACGGTGCTGGGGCTGAAAGATGTTCTCAATCCTGTGGGGGCATTGAAGCTGACCGGCACCGATCTCTTTTTTGATCATGAGCATGAAGGCGGCGAGTGTGTACTGGAAGGTACCCGCAACGGCAAGACTATCCAGAGCCGCTTTGTCCGGATTTCCAACACCGAAATCACCTTTCTGCCGGATATCCCGGACCAGCCTGATCCTTGGAACAACGAGTACACCCTGACCGTGTCCACCCATTACACCGAGCACGGCACCCTGCGCACCGGCATCTACCGTCGCAGGCTACGCACCCCGCTGAATGCAGAACTGGGCATTGACACCGGTATCCTGACCGATAGAGCCAACTCACCCTATGTCACGATCACTGACGGTACCTTGGCCGCAGACGAGACAGTACGGATTCAGGTCGTCCTAGACCTACATGAAGGGGATGTACTTTTCAGTCTTCTGGGAATGAACGAGGAGGAACCGGGGGGCGAGGAGGTCCGGGTGACTGCTGACGGCCCGTACACCCTGCCGGGCTTTGCCGGTTCCGGCCTGAGCAGTCTGAACCTGACCGTGAACAACTTCAGCAAGCTGGTCGAGATGATCAGAAATTCGTATTCCGGCAGACTGGTGGATGTGCTGGCTCTGACACAGGGGTCGTAAAGAGGGGGTAGAGACAAAAAGATAAATACAAACAAAAGAGCCGCCTTTGCCGCACCCGGATCAGAAAATACTTCTGTTCCCTTTTTTCAAGAAAAAAACACCGCTTGCTTATCCGGGAACGGCACCGTATCATTTATATTATGAACGTTATTAAATTATCATATATTTTGACTTGGTTGCTCCTGCTTTTTTCTGTCAGCGCATCTGCCCGCGAGTTTACACAGCAGGAGCTTGATCAGATCTTCCGGGATGCGGAGCAGGGCAATCATAAGGCGCAGGCATATCTTGCAAGCATGTATAATAACGGCAAAGGCGTGCCGGTTGATCACGACAAGGCTGCGCATTGGTTCCTTAAAGCGGCGAAACAGGGAAATGCTTTTGCTCAGGCCAATTTAGGGCGGTTATTTGAACGCGGGGAAGGAGTAAACCAAGACTTTGCAGAAGCTGTGTCCTGGTATCTCAAAGCAGCGGATCAGGGACACGGACATGGGCAGTTGGCTCTCGGGATTATGCTCTATCACGGAAAAGGTGTTGCCCAGGATTCTGAAGAAGCCGAAAAATGGTTCCGCAAGGCGGCTGAACAGAATCAGCTCCATGCTGAAGATTGGCTTGACTTCATCAAAAAGAAAGGGAAACAAAGCACACCTGATGGAGAATGGGAGGGAATCAGGATTATACTCTGGCTACTCATTTTCTTTCCGTTTTGGGGTCTTGTTGCCTTTTCTTTTGTCTCTTATTCCCCGTGGCAGATACCTACCTTTCTCCTTGTAGCGTTTGTTGGCGGATGTGTGAGTCTTTTTATAACCTTTGCCAGTAATGGCGGATCTGGTGGATCAGTTCAACTGAGTTCGTCCGGTTGGGGAGGAATGATATTCTCTCTTGCGTTTGAATATCTGATATTGATCAGTATTGTTGCTGTCAGAAAAAAGCCAACAAACCAACAGTAGGATATAGCCGACATGGCAGACTTATCGTGACTTTTCTTTATGATGCGCTTCAAGCCTCTTGGAACCTGCTCAATCAATCCGCAGTCTATATGCTGTTTGGTCTGCGATCTTTCAACTATTGGGGAAATGTAGATAGTCTTGCATGATAGATACCCTGCAAGACTACACGGCAAACGCATGACTTTTGCTATAAATTCAGCAAAATATTGCTTCCTCGTGATCGTGCCGAGGTACGCTGGCCTATTTGTGTAATGAACAACATAAAAAGTGTCGAAAAAGTAGCATGGCCGAGTATCTCTTAATTTCAGCCCTAAAAGCTAGAGATTGTAACTTGTTGATTTCTTATGGGCAAGTCATGCGTTTGCCCTGT
>Ga0209344_10003247_pt1 | contig 16335 bp, 12 predicted proteins | sample Cruoilmetagenom6_FD_187293 | JGI IMG/M metagenome (GOLD analysis project Ga0209344, IMG submission 187293) | Oil polluted marine microbial communities from Coal Oil Point, Santa Barbara, California, USA - Santa Barbara Oil Seep Sample 6 (SPAdes)... | ecosystem: Environmental > Aquatic > Marine...
ACATGGCTGCGCCATGTGCTGGAGCATCTGCCAGCAGCCCAAACTGCGGATGAAATGGATAAGTTGTTGCCGTGGAATTTCCATGCGGCAACTTTAACCAAAATCACACCTCGCTGAATACCCTGCTTTTCCTGAAGCGCTTACTGCAAATCGCTTGTTGAAGTTAAGCGCTTACTGCTCAAGAACCGTGTCTGCATTGATGAGCTCCCGGGCATCGTTGACCGGAAGACGCGTATACGGGATTGAGAGGGTGATGCCGTCATCGGCAAGAGTCACTAAGGGAGGCGGTCACGCTACGTGTTGGCGGGCCACATACGCAGCAAACATGTCGATGGTGTAAAACGGTAGTGGCTACAAGATTGCGGGCCATGCAAGTAGCTCTGCCGAGCTACAGGCTGCGATCTATTTCAACCCAGATAATTCATTAGACCTGATTCGCGCGATGACTTCGCATTCCCCCTTTGAAAAAGGCTATGTCGCAATTAGCTGTTGAATTTGATTTAACAATTTACTAAACATCTATAAATCAAAGAGTTGGGCGTTTTTATGATTAACGAAAAATCCTTCATAATTAAACAGTTACCAAAAATCAACAGTTAACTACGACATAGCCTTGAAAAAGGGGCTAGGGGGAGTTGAGCATTGCAAGGACACAAAATCCCCCCTTAATCCCCCTTTTTCAAAGGGGGAGGCTGGTTAAATTGCCTAATGGATTATCCGGGTTCAAGCATCCCGAGAGCTCTTGGGAGCGGGGACTGATCGAGAACAGTAAAGGGCTAATCCGGCATACTTCCCAAAGGGCATGGTGTTGTCTGGCGTAACTAAGGAGCAGGTGCAGCGAGCGACAGTACGACTAAAACACCGGCCACGCAAAGTACTAGGTTTCAGATCACCGCATGAAGTATTATTCGGGGTAGAGATGCGCTATAACAAGCCAGTATTTGCTGTTACGCTTCGAACTTGAATCCGCCAATATAAAATATATCAAAATCATGTAATTATCGATCGCTAGTGCTGAGGCCATTTATTTTTCGGGTTAATCTTTCGTTCATTGATCAGATTTTTGATCCCTCTAGGTTTTGAACTGATTTCCAAGGCTTTGTAGATTTCCATTAAGTCAGCTGCGAGTATGTGCTCTTGAGCACTTGGTTTTGCAAGCATTTTTAAACTGCTGACTGCTTGTTACCAAGCGCTGAACGGCCAACGAATTTCTAAATTGAGTCCATGAACCTTTGATTCCAGCCTTCTTAAAATTCAGCCGCATTGCCTGAGACACCTCTACTCCACCCATCTCACCGAGCAGTGCAAAGAATCCGCCGAAACCTGTATCGACAATCTAAGGGTCAGATTCAAGTCGACTGGATCAGGGTTGTATTATGCTCCTCGCCGATTTTGTGTCCCAGTATACGCCCACCTCGCTTGAGCAATTCAGCCACGAACGGCTGTCAAGCCAACACAAAGCGTTGAGCGAGCTCCAATCTCTGAGTTAAGCAGCACATACATCGAACGGAATTCAGAATTTTATAAAATGGTTGGCAATCCGACTGTTTTTTGCTGATGGCTTGAAGAAAAATTGAGCCAACGCAAATGGCTCTACGGTGACTGCTTTTGACCAATAAACTTTATGGGAATAGTTCTGCCTTGTTAAAAAGAGAACCCTCTTGATCTTTTTTGGACAAAACAGGGACGTTCTGGTTTAGATGCCAATCAATAGCCAGGTCGGGGTCGCTCCATAAAATAGATCGCTCATATTCGGGCGCCCAATAATTTGTTGTTTTATATAAAAACTCTGCATATTCGCTAAGTACGACGAAGCCATGGGCAAAACCTTCCGGCACCCATAACATCCGTTTGTTTTCGGCAGAAAGAATAACACCCGCCCATAAACCGAAGGTAGGTGATGATTTACGAATATCTACTGCCACATCGAATACCTCTCCTGCCACCACACGAACTAACTTACCCTGTGGTTGTTTGATTTGATAATGCAGTCCACGTAGCACATGCTGCGCCGATCGGGAGTGGTTATCCTGGACGAAGTTGACGGATAGTCCCGTGAGATTCTCAAAGATTTTTTGATTGAAACTCTCGAAAAAAAGTCCACGCGTATCTCCGAACACTTTGGGTTCTATAATTAAAAGATCGGTTATTGCAGTTTGTATAACTTGCATATCTATTAAACTTTCTCTTTTAGAATATCAAGCAGATATCGGCCATATCCATTCTTTGCCAATGGCTCAGCCAACCGTTCCATTTGCTCCATTGTGATATAACCTCGGCGATATGCAACCTCTTCAGGGCAGGCAATTTTCAAGCCTTGACGTTTTTCTAGTGTTTGAATAAACAGTGAAGCCTCCAGCAACGAATCATGCGTACCAGTATCCAGCCACGCGTAGCCACGCCCCATTACCTGCACATCCAGCTTTCCGTTATCGAGGTATATCTGATTGACGGATGTAATTTCCAATTCGCCACGTACAGAAGGCTTAACGGATTTGGCAATCTCAACTACGTTGGTATCGTAAAAATAAAGACCCGTCACGGCATAATTGGACTTGGGCCTTACAGGCTTTTCTTCCAGGCTGATAGCGCGACCTGTAGTATCAAATTCAACTACTCCATATCGTTCTGGGTCATGGACATGGTAGGCAAATACGGTGCCGCCCTCTAACTTGGTTCTGGCGGCTGAAAGTTTTTTTTCAAAGTCATGACCGTGATAAATGTTGTCCCCCAGCACCAATGAACAGGAGTCATTTCCGATAAAAGACTCGCCAATTATAAATGCTTGAGCGAGTCCATCCGGTGAAGGCTGTATAGCAAAGGAAAAATTCATTCCCCACTGTGAGCCATCTCCTAGCAGTTGTTCGAAACGCGGTATATCCTGCGGAGTGGAGATGATCAGAACATCTTGAATACCGGCCAGCATAAGCGTAGTCAGCGGATAGTAAATCATTGGTTTATCATAAACGGGCAATAATTGCTTGGAGATGGATCGGGTAGCTGGGTAAAGTCGAGTGCCAGAGCCACCGGCGAGTATGATGCCTTTCATGATGATCCCCTGCTACTGTAATTTTGTTGGATCCAATTCTGGTATTCTCCACTAATTACAGCATTAACCCAATCGGGGTTTGTCAGATACCAACTGACTGTTTTACGCAATCCAGTTTCAAAAGTTTCCAGCGGTTTCCAGCCCAGTTCATGGGCGACTTTACCAGCATCTATCGCATAGCGATGGTCATGTCCGGGTCTGTCCGGTACGTAGGTGATAAGGGATGCATACGGTGCATCTTGAGGGCGTAGCTCATCAAGAATGGTGCAAATTGCATGGACTACTTCCAGATTGGATTTTTCATTCCATCCACCGATATTGTAGGTTTCTCCCACCCGGCCTCGTTCTAGTACCAGGCGTAAGGCACGCGCATGATCGTCCACATACAGCCAGTCGCGGATGTTGTCGCCCTTGCCATAAATGGGTAGCGGCTTACCATTGCACGCATTCAGAATGATCAACGGAATTAGCTTCTCTGGGAAATGATAAGGGCCGTAATTATTGGAGCAGTTTGTGGTAACCACGGGCAAGCCGAAGGTATGATGCCAAGCACGCACCAGATGATCTGAAGACGCTTTGCTTGCCGAGTAAGGTGAGTTTGGCTGGTAAGCGGTATTCTCGGTAAAAAAACCAGCCTCACCGAGGCTACCATATACCTCATCTGTGGAAATATGGTGGAAACGAAAAGTGTTTTTGCGTTCCGTAGAAAGCTCGCTCCAGTATTTCCGTGCTACTTGCAGGAGGGTATAAGTGCCAATAATATTGGTTTCAATAAAGGCTGCCGGGCCGGTGATAGATCGATCGACATGGGATTCTGCAGCCAAGTGCATCACCGCATCCGGCTGATGTTCATGGAATAGATTTGCGACTGTAGCAGCATCACAAATATCCACATGTTCGAAGCAGTAACGGGGATTGTCTGCCACCGATATCAAAGACTGTAAATTGCCAGCATAAGTCAGCTTATCGACGTTGATGACCGAAATGTCGGTTTCCGTGATCAGTTGGCGAATAACCGCGGAGCCAATAAATCCGGCACCGCCGGTAACAAGGATTTTACTCATGGCTTGGAGGATTGATATATTGTTTTATCGTGCATGATTTTACTGGAATTGGCTATCAAGAAAATAGGTTATATGCCGTAGCGCTTGCTCTGTAGCGCCACGATGGGTTCGGACAAAATGTAGCCCAGCGTGACCAATTTTTATCAGTTGATCGGGATGGGCAAGTAAGTTTTGTAAACCTTGCGCTAAGTCAGCTGAATTCTGTATGCGCAGGGCTGCTCCACATTCGACAGCAAGCTGGCTGGCTTGCGCGAAATTGTACGTGTGTGGGCCTATAAATACAGGCTTTCCTACTGAACAAGCCTCAATGAGATTTTGCCCTCCAAATGGCAGCAAACTGCCGCCAATAAAGGCAAGGTCACAGGCGGCATAATAAGCAAACATCTCCCCCATACTATCACCCAATACCACTTGGGTGTCTGGCGCAACCGGGCAGTTATCACTTCTGCGCTGAAATCGAATGCCTTGTTGGATGAGCACATCAGCTACGTCGTCGAAGCGCTGCGGGTGGCGTGGCACAATAACGGTTAGCAGATGAGGAATATCTACTTGTTTAAGCATTGATATCAATAGCACCTCTTCTCCGGCACGTGTGCTGGCTAACAGAAAAACCTTCCTGTCGTTGCCAAACCGAGTGCGCAATTGTGCGCCCAGTTTCAGCATTGGCGATGAGGGTTGAATATCAAATTTCAGATTACCCATGACAGACACATTGTTTGCACCTAATTCAGTCATTCGTGCAGCATCGACTTCGCTTTGCGCAGAAATAGCGCTCAGTTCGTTCAAACCCAGTCGTGTCAAATTCGGATAGCGTGCATAACGTGCAGCAGACTTCTCGGATAACCGCGCATTAAGCAGCAGCAAGGGAGTTTGCATAATGCAGCAGCTATGGATCAGATTAAACCAGATTTCGGTTTCCATCAAGATTCCGATGCGCGGGCGAAAGTGTTGCAAGAAACGTTTGACAGCAAATGGGTAGTCGTAAGGCAAATAAACCCGCAGGACATCACTGCCGAATAACTGTTCACTAGCTGCTCGACCGGTCGGGGTGGTGTGTGTGAGCAGCAGCTGATGATACGGGTAATTTTCTCGCAAACGTTGCACCAAGCTGACCGCTGCGTGCGTTTCTCCAACTGATACAGTATGCAGCCAGATCAACGGCCTATCACTGCGAGTAGGGTAGCACCCGAAACGTTCATCAATATGCTGCAGGTACTCACGTTGTTTGTATGCACGCCGGAGCAGATGGAAAAATATATATGGCAAAAAAAGCCACAGCAAGAAAGTATAAGTCCGACGAGGGTTAAACATAACTAAGCGAATATCATACATCCAGAGTTGATTTGGCAGGCCAGTAAGATGGGCGGGTGAATCATCAAAATTGAGGGGGCCATGCAAACGGCTTTCATGCAACTTCACACACCGAATTTAGTCTGAATCTTTCGTGTCTTATGATGATCTCGCGCAACACTTTTTTTATGCAACCTTCAAGGACAAGCGGGAAAGTTTATCCAAATGAAAATTGCTGTTATAAATTTCATTGCCACCTTCAATTAGTCAATAAAACTGGAAGGGGATTAGCTACGTTTATAATCGTCGTCAAATCGCACAATATCGTCTTCGCCGAGATACGAGCCAGACTGGACTTCAATCAGATACAGCGATCCGGTGCCAATATTTTCCAGACGGTGTTTCATGCCAATAGGAATATAAGTGGACTGGTCCTCTTGTAGAAGCAGGATATCCTCGCCACGAGTTACTTTGGCATAACCGGAAACTACAACCCAATGCTCGGCGCGATGGTGGTGCTTCTGCAAAGACAATTTTGCACCGGGTTTTACCATAATGCGCTTGGCCTGGAATCGGTCGCCTATATCGATGCCTTCATAATAGCCCCACGGGCGATAGACACGACGGTGAATTAGATGCTCGGTGCGTTCTGCCTGCTTAAGATATTCAACGGTATGTTTTACGTCCTGAGCAAAGTCTTTATGCATCACCAATACTGCATCAGTGGTTTCCACAATGACCAAATCTCGCACCCCGATAGTTGCCACCATACGACTTTCGGCGCGAACATATGTTTGTGTGGTTTCAGCAGTATAAACATCGCCATGCAAAGCATTGCCTTGCTCATCTTGTGAGCTGACATTGTAGAGTGATGCCCATGAACCGATGTCGCTCCAGCCGATGTCCACTGTTACCATAGCTGCCGACTGAGTGTGTTCCATCACTGCATAATCGATAGAATCCGATGGGCAGGTGGCAAAGGCCTTTTCATCCAGACGACAAAAATCCAGGTCATTAGTGCTATGTTGCCATGCTTGTTGTGCGGCTTGATAAATGTCCGGGCGGTAGCGTTGCAACTCAGCCAGGTAGACGGATGCCTTGAACACGAACATGCCGCTGTTCCAAAAAAATCTTCCTGAAGCCACAAATTGTTTAGCCGTATCCAAATCTGGTTTTTCCACAAAGCGTGCTACCTCAAAACTGTGTTCACCGGGTACTAATGTTGCACCGCGTTCAATGTAGCCGAATCCAATAGCAGGTTCATTGGGTGTGATGCCGAAGGTTACCAACTTGTCTTGTTGTGCCAACGCGAAAGCTGATTGAATCGCCATATGAAAGCCTGAAATGTCTTGAATAAGATGATCTGCAGGCAGCACCAACAAAATTGCCTGAGCATCCCTAGCTTGTGCGGCGAGTGCAGCAATAGCCACTGCAGGTGCAGTATTGCGACCAAATGGTTCAAGCACCTGCAATAACGGATTAACGTTAATGGCGCGCAATTGTTCGGCCACGAGGAAGCGATGATCGTTGTTACAGATGACCAATGGTGCAGCAATGCTGGGAAAGTCTTTAAGGCGCTCCAATGTTTCCTGAAATAATGTGTGTTCGGAAACTAGCGGTAAAAACTGCTTGGGTAATGCCGCACGAGATAAGGGCCATAAGCGGGTGCCAGAACCTCCTGACAAAATAACGGGATAGAGCATAGCGACTTTCAAAAGATTGATGATAAACATTTCTTGATGTAAGTTGCTTGAATTATAATCCGATATCCAATATTCATGGAGTAGGAATCTGGCGTACTGTAATCTTGATGAAAATTGCTAAATGCAATGAAGCAGCGCTTTTTCTACTGAAGTAAGGGTAATATCGTGCATGGAATCAAGGGCCAAGCCTCTTGTTTAGTTCTACCGTACGATCACCGTGTCAATACCACAGTCCAAGAGATAAGTATTGATGTGCACTTAAGTGTGTTGGGATTGACGCAAGTGTTAAAAACCGCATTACTAGCGAAATCATTTATGACAAATAGACTATTCAGACGAAGTGTCGTGCACGGACTTAAGCAATAGAAACAATTAAGATAATGGCGTTTTTAAATGTTCATTTCTTCACAATACGACGCCACTCGAAAAAATTATCGATTACATATCAACTATGTATGCCGCGCTCAAATTTTTTACTCGCGCCTTGTTTAGAAACTTGAATTATTAGTGGCTCCCATAAACCTACAGCTTTTTCAGATGGCCATAGAAGACGCTACATAGGCTTTATGAATAATGGAGATAACGCTTGAAAGTCACAATTGTAGGGACCGGCTACGTAGGTCTAGTGAGTGGCGCATGCCTCGCAGAGGTTGGCAACCATGTTCTCTGCCTCGATTTCGACCCAGCAAAAATATGCATTTTGGAAAATGGGGATGTCCCCATCCACGAGCCTGGTTTGATCGACATTGTGCGCCGCAACGTCGCTGCTGGCCGCCTCGTTTTCACCACGGACATTGATCGAGCCGTTGCTCATGCCCGTATCCAGTTCATTGCCGTCGGCACCCCCCCTGATGAAGATGGCTCCGCCGACCTGCAATATGTCTTGGCAGCAGCCATTAACATCGGCAGTCGTATGAACGAAGACAAAATACTTGCTATCAAAAGTACGGTTCCTGTTGGCACTGCCCAAAAGGTCAATGCAGTCATTTCAGCAGAGTTGCAAAAGCGCGACATTAAGCACAGTCATAGCGTTGTCGCCAATCCGGAATTCCTTAAAGAAGGCGCGGCGATCGAAGATTTCATGCGCCCGGATCGCATCGTCATCGGTAGTGGTGATGCGCATGCCATACAACAAATGCAGGAATTATATGCCCCATTTAATCTTAGCCGTGACCGTATTATTGTCATGGATGTCAAAAGTGCAGAACTCACTAAGTACGCCGCCAACGCCATGCTCGCCACCCGCATTAGCTTCATGAATGAATTGGCCAATCTCGCAGAACAATTCGGCGCCGATATTGAAATGGTAAGACTAGGTATTGGTTCCGACACCCGCATCGGCTACCATTTTCTTTATTCAGGTTGTGGCTATGGGGGATCCTGTTTCCCTAAAGATGTAAAAGCACTTATCAAAATTGCCAATGACGACGCCGGTATCACCCTTAAGGTACTTAATGCCGTAGAAGCAGTCAACGATGCACAAAAAAAAGTCCTCACCAACAAAATAAAAGCCAGGTTCGGCACTGATCTCATTGGAAAAAACTTTGCCATTTGGGGCCTTGCTTTCAAGCCCAACACCGATGACATGCGCGAGGCCCCGAGTCGTAAGCTGATTTCAGATTTATTAGAGGCAGGTGCCACCGTTACTGCTTATGACCCAGCAGCCATGCCGGAAGCACAACGAATATTTGGCAAAAATCCCGGGATTTCTTATGCAGAAAATCCGCTCACAGCCTGTCAAGATGCGGATGCATTGGTTATCGTCACTGAGTGGACAGAATTCCGTAATCCGGATTTCGCAATAATCAAAACTAAGCTCAAAACCCCAGTAATCTTCGATGGCCGCAGCATGTATGAGACGGCTGCAGTAAGTGCACACGGACTGGAGTATTTTCCCATTGGCCGTTAACAGGGGTTGATTTTAAATATGAAGCCTTACTATATAAAAACCTGTGCTAACACGGCAACTTTAAAGGAAGCTGGGAAGATACTACACACGCGTGCTATCGTTTATTTGGGAATGGCTGGAGTAATTTCTTTGTTGATTGTGTCATTAGCTCCATTGATTACGGAACACTGGCTACAATCTAAATATCTTCCACAGCAAACCATCGTGCCGTAATATTGATGGGACTGGTTGTTGCTTGCCGCTGGTCGATCGTTTTGTACCAGGCGCAGATTGGTGTACAACGTTTGATGGTCTCGGACGATATTAATATGGTGCCAAGCCTCGCATGTTTATAAACAGGCGGGACTTGGCACCTAAAGTTGTACTGGGAAAGTTTGCGAAACTCGTCTCCTTTCTCGAGACAGGCCAAGGTCGCTTTGATGTTTCTCTGGCTTTAAACCAATCAAATAAATTATGCATCAAATATCCATCAGGTTCGCTCAGCGAATAAAAGCACTCTTTGACCGTTACGCTCATCACGCTTTTCGATTATTTCGACCTGATCAAAACCAGTTGCTTTTAAGCAGGCCACAATATCATCCAAAAGTAACCATTTAGAATGATCGTACATCCCGGAAAATGCTTCTTTCTTTCCATATTCCATATATTGCTTATATGCATACTCTTTGCCATTCACAAAGTATGATTTGGTAGCCTCGCCTGCCAAGCAGTAGTGGGTGTCAAGCATGACGCCCTTCCTGATGTACCTACCCAAATTAAGCAGGTGCTCTACCGGATTTTTCAAGTGATACAACACGCCTACATGGTGAGCCAAATCAGCTTTAAGTAACGTGATGTCTGTAGGAATCAACTCAATGTCATACTTAAATACCGTCGGCACGTGGCCGTACATTGCACATCTCACATTTGTTTTGACAATGTGATCAATTCTGGCATCCATCGCCGTGACCTTTGTTGCGTATCCACACAGGCCGATGGTATGTACCCCTTCAAAACATCCAATTTCCAGTACATGCTTGTCGGTCAGATTAAATCGATCATTCATCATCACAATGCGTCGATCAGGGATGATTTCAGGTGTATTGCGCTTATTTCCCCAAGCGACCATTCCCAGCCTTCTACCAAAACTATCAGTAGTAAAACAATTCCAGTCCAGCATATTGTTAAGCTGAATCAGGTCTTCATCCTCTAGCATATCTACGTACTTAACCGCCACGGTAGATGGCACATACCCCTTAAACGGAAGTCTCCGGTTAAGCAATTTTTTTCGAAGTTTACGTATGAAACTGAACAAGGTATTTCTCCAGCCACTTGTGTTTTTTTGGGCAGTCATGGTTTCAGTCATTAGACAGTGCATTTTGATTTGAATTTGAGCCAATTCCAATTAGCAGTGCTTTCCACTTCGATGTTATCTGTTCCAGTGAGCAATTCTTTGCAATATAAATTTTCCAAGCACGTACATCTGCGTACGGACACATTGGGTTATCTATATAACTAGCGCTCATCCATAAACATCCGCATTTTCAGGATGGCCCGCTGAGTGTTTTGTCTGTCGCTGTAAATCGAGCATTTTTTTCACGATAGACAAGAAGAATGCGCGAGGCTTGGGTACTCTTTCATTTGTGAATCTCCTTCGTCTTTTGGTCAAGACTCGAAGATTCACTCCGACCGTCGTATAGGTCAAACCTTGGTGAGCCCCGGCAGAGCCGAGGGTTTATCTCAGTGAGCTGGGGTTTACGAGATTTATCAACTGCGATCAAAATACGCATGTACCCGTTTGCGTAAAGCGGTAACCCCTGTTCTACAAGACACCTGCCGCAATACCGCTTTAAGGAAAGCCCCCGAATTTAACCAAGCACTGGCCCCATGCGCATGGATAGACGTAAAAGCAGCCTTGTAATCTTTATCTAACTGTTTTGCACTGCCAGGTAACAAAAATGAATCTTCAATTCGATGCTCAACCTGAAACCATAGTGACGGTCGAACATACCCACGTTCCACATGCTCTTTCACAAGTTCATGCGAGATAAATCCGTTATCCATTGCCTCAAATAAATCCCTGAACCAGAGATACCCCAGAGGATTATTGGTACTTATCCATGGTTGGGTACTCATATCCGTGTAATGCAGCAAGGCTGTTTCATTTTCCTTGTATCGTTCAAGACAGTTCCAGGAAGGATCCACTACCGCGTTGATAATTTTGGCGACTGACATGTCATACATTAAACGTTCGTAGGTCAATTCGTCAGAATCGAGTTTACGCACAATCTCCTCAACCTTCCAATCCAGGTGCGCACAATCTAACAGCATCACACTGAATTGGGGCCGTCGTCCGCTCTTCACTGGCTCACGGACAGCAAGCACCTGCGCATCATTAAAAGGCAAGTTCCAGAGATCCTTAATATCTTTAAAAACCTGCATATCTGAATCCAGATAAATTGCACGGCCTTGGTACCCAGCCATCTCTGGAATAATGAATCTCTGAAAAGAGAATGGCGTACGCGGCCAATTCTTCCTGTCTTTGGGTTGCGGGATGTCTACCCCCCCCAAATGCATCGGAAAAACTTCAACGGTCATGCTTGCATGTTTACGTATGGAATATTCCAATACCTTAACGGCGAGCATCTGTGCTTCGGTCGTCGCTACGTAAACCCGAATTGGACTCGGCACGTCCAGCGGTGCCAAATCAATACCTGTCGTCATAATTGTCTTCGCCATCTGACCAAATTGTCTGTTAAATGATTTCCGACCATTAGCCAGCAATGTCGTACCATTTAGATGGGAGAAACTATTTCCGTAGCTGTTGCCGCCATCGATACCTAAGGTTCGAATACAGCGCACACCACACGCTGCCAGTAAGTTGATCGCAGCTTCTGAACTAAAATATTGGACTTCAATTAAGGGGCTATCCCCGAACCTACGTGTTGGCAGATGGTTATAGTAGAGAAGTCGGCCTTGGTCGCGCATATGCGCAAGAAACGCATTACCCTGGGTCAATTCGGATAAATCCTGAAGGCCTGCACCATTATTAACATGCGGCACCCAAGGCATAACCAACACCTGTGCATTTTTATCGATTGAGTCTTCGCACGCACCAACCACGTCCAGATCCAGGATATGTGCTGCCGTAACCCGGACTTTATCAATTACATGGTTTAGCGATATCGAATCAAAGTCACTCAGGCTGTACTGAGAAAGCTTTTCGAAACTCGGCCCCTTCCCCAAGACAAGCCAAGGACGTTCTAGTGTTTCTTGCGTTTTAAACCAGTCAATGAAACTTTGCATCTATTTTCCAATATTAATGAAATTATCCTGTTACGTCGTAAACGCACCTTTAGAAGATAAAGCGGTATCAGTTTATTTATCCACTTTATGCGTTTCCATGCAACCAGCTCAGTTCCCATGCTTTGTTGCAACATGTGTAATTCTGTCGTGCGCTTCTCGACTAAGCACCACACAGATATTGGATGATGTGGCGGAGTATGCAGCGCTATGGTCTTAACTCTAAAACCAGCTTTATCCATTGCAGCAGTGAGGGTTTGCCGCGAAAAATGAAAATTGTGCGCAATATGTAAATCTCGGGGTGATGAATATCCAAAAACATCTGGCACATCCACAAATAAGAGACCATTAGATGATAGCAACCCTCTCAATTGCTCCAAGAATAATACTGGATCATTAACATGCTCCAAAACGTGATTAACTACAATGAGGTGAAAATTATCTTCTCTTGCAGATAAAAGTTCATCAATATTTTGGTATGTTGTGCAGCCAGTCATCTTTCGTGAGTAAGCTGCATAGCTTTCAGATGGCTCTACGCCGACAAATATTAGACCCTCGCCACAATGTGTTTTCAGGTTAGAGAACAATGTTCCTTCAGCACATCCAACATCAAGTACGCGCATGCCAGCAAGTAGTTCTACATTAGACGCAATAAGCTTAGCTGTGTAGGCAAGACGTTCATCTTTGTGATAGCAATTAATGTAATCAACATTGGGGGAATTTACTGCTTGATAGTACTGGCGATAGCTTTCCCGGTAAAACCGTGACATTGACTGAGATGTAAGCCTGGGTCGCGTTTGAACTAGCCCACATCTTTGGCAACCAGTAGTTTTTATCCCCATACCATAACGGTCATTGCTAGCAAGTTGGCGGAATTGAGTGCTACCACAAATGGGGCATGGTGGAGAAATCTTGTCTTGATTTTGGTAATTAAACATTTGATAGATTTATTTAAATTTGAGTTGTTGAAATAGATAAATCAGGAAAATCATATTAGTCATTAAATAGGTAGTGGTTGAAATCGCCAATCCGGATATGCCAAAGGCACTATATGCAATTATTTTGACAGGGATGTAAATGGTGTAGTTTGTAACTGCCATATAAACAACGGTTTTAGTATTTCCAATTGCATAGAAAGCTGAGGTTGCTATTTGCCCGACAGTTGCGCCAAAGAACATGCCACTAAGCCAAAGCATGATCCACCATAATTTTTCCACATCGTTATATTTGGTATTTCCATATCCAATCAAAATAGAGAGCATCTCCTGCCCGAATACCCAAAGAATCAGCAGCCCAGCGAGGCTGATCACACATACCTGTAATAGCTTACGGTAATATAGACGCCTAAAGTTCATTGCGTCCCCTGCTTTATGAAATACACTCAACGCGGGAACCAAGGGTGTAGCAATCGCCTTGTTGAGAATTTGGCTGATGGCACCATATATTTGCTGCGCTAAATAATACAAAGATAAGCTACCACTGCCAGCAGTGGAGAGCAGAAAACGATCAACTAGAGTGTCAGTCTTGTAATAAGCAGTTCCAAGCAGCATGGGTTTGATACGCTGCCAAGCTTGTTGGATGGTCGCATTTTTCAGATCAGGCAATACCGGCAACCCCATGCCGGGGGCGAGCAAAATGGTCTGCATACCCATACGTAAAGTGGCAATCCATGCTGCAGCAATCACGCCAAAACGGGGGAGCGCCCAAACCAATAGCAAAAAGGCAGAAATGCTAGCCAATATCGGAGTGAACTCAACCCACAGAAACCGTTGCCGTGCATGATAAGTGGCCCATTGCACACCATTTATAGCTGTAAAGACCATGCCGATCAACTGAATGCGGGTAAGTTCGACAGTCAGGCTCTGCCCCGCTTTATCAAAACCGGGAACGGTGAGTGGCACCCACCATGGTGCCGCTGCGTACAGCAGTAGCGCAATCAATCCGAACAAGCCTCCGATAAGCACTATGAATCCCCAGGCATTATGCCGAAGACAGTCTTCGTCCTCGCCAGCAAGTAGCGGTACCAGCACATGCATGAGTGATCCACTAATGACTGCCAACACCAGCTGGGGGACAGTCATGCCGGCAAAAAGTGCGTCAGTTTCCACCCCCGGTCCCAATTTGACAAATACGTACCATTGGAACAGTAACGAAATGCCAATATTTACCGCCGAGAGGAAGCCTAATTGAATCGTTAACTTCATGCCATTTCGGCTAAAGAACAAAGGCTACTAACGATTAGGGCACTCTCTCGTGTTTGGCTGTTCAGTTGGTGGAAGGCTTCTGGAGCAAAATAGCCAGGGCTCATTTTTCTGTCCAAGGATTAACTACGGGAACTAATAAATCACCAAAGTGCCGCGCTTTACGTGTGGTCAGGCTGGCGTGCAGTGCGTGTGCAATACCGATGATAAATGTGTCGCGCATTTTTACGGGGCGTCCATGCGCACGGCAGTCGGATACCCGTTGTGCGCATTGGTAGCGGTAATGGGATCGAGCGGCAGCATGCGGTTTTGCAGATCATCTTGCAAGAGTTGTTCAAGGTGTTCGTTCAGAATGGATTTGCGCTGTCCCGATGCCAATAACGCCATGCCATAAAGGGCTTCAAACAAGGTGACGCTGTTGAGCCTAACGAACTTAGAGGCTGCCCGTCCAGCCAGGCAAGCACCTGCTGATCGGGCTGCTGCATCAGTTCCGACAGGACATTGGTATCCAGAATAATCATGCATCCAGATTCATAGGGATTATGGTTTTTTATGCAGCTCAGGTAAGGGCTTAGTCAGACCCGCGCTGTCAAAGCGCGAGTCGAGCTTTGGCCGCCCCTGCGCCGCTGCACTGACGGTGGAGGCGCGGAATTTGAGGGGCTTCTTCTCCAATACTCCAGCCATGAAGGTTGGTGCATTGCTTTAATCCGGCCTTAACGTCGAATTCAATGTTGCGAACGATAACTTGCGCCATAAGGCACCTCTAGTATTGAGAATGAACTTGCAATGAAATCGAAGGGTAGGAATTTCAACAGCACGAATCGAAGTATCCATGACCACCTCACTTCGGTCAACGCCAATTTTTACGTTTAATTCCAACAGAGAATTCAAATGCCGCGTCATCCACACAAGCACGTGGGAAATTTCTCCAGCACACGCTGCTAACCGCCCCCGCACCCAACAGAACGCATAAGACCGGTAGGTTGGAATGAATGAAATATTGCAAAACATCACAGGGGGAGAGATGAACAGATGTGTTACCGATGTGCCGGTGCTTCAAGATTGTTGGCCTGTAGTTCAATGAAGTTAATGGAGGCGGCTTCTCAATCACGGTATTGAAATTGCATAGAGGGTGCCTCTATAAAATCAATTTTCTAGGCAAGACAAGGCGCGAGTTAAAAATTTAATGCAGCATATATTTGATATGTAAGTGATAATTTTTTTCGATTAACGCCGTATTGTGACGAAACGAGGTGAGCGGGCAAGACGCAAAGTGGCTGCTCGCAAAATTTGATTTTTTTGAGGCTCCTTAAAACTGTCACGGCATTAGGTGCATCTACGAAGGGAAATGTATTGTTACAATACTGCGAGGTGGCAGAAAAAAATATTTTGTTTGTTGGCGCGGTTAACCCATAAAAATATGAATGCTGCACCCAAAGCACATGGATCGCCATCATTCCAGGGTAGAGTTACTATCGCAAATACCGAATTACCTGATCGTGTTGCCATGGAATTTTAAAGAATTCTTCCTGGAAAACGATATACATGTATTGGGATAGACTTAGTGTTTCTACTCCCAACTATTTAGGCTGTTAAACGATAAGTGTACCTATGATATCTTGAGGTTAAATGTGGCAAGGTAATAATTAAATTATAGGACACAAAAAATCCTTATTACAATATTCAAATGTAGGTAATACCTGCATATTTAACCCAGATTGTCCATTAGCGCGAAATCAGCTATGTTTCAAAATGCGGGTGGGCTAACTTTGCACACGATTTCTAATGGATACCAATAGAAAACGATGCGGTCAGTCAATTGATTAAACGGCATAAA
>Ga0209344_10003248_pt1 | contig 16327 bp, 17 predicted proteins | sample Cruoilmetagenom6_FD_187293 | JGI IMG/M metagenome (GOLD analysis project Ga0209344, IMG submission 187293) | Oil polluted marine microbial communities from Coal Oil Point, Santa Barbara, California, USA - Santa Barbara Oil Seep Sample 6 (SPAdes)... | ecosystem: Environmental > Aquatic > Marine...
CACGGGCATGGGGAGTTTGTTCCCCCGCTCGACTGGTCAATTCCGCAGCCTGACGCTGCCCAGTAGGCTGGATTCAGTACAACTAGACAGGGGTGAGCGATGCACGGCGAATTCAAGGTGCCCGGCGGAAAACTCGTAGTGGTCGATCTCGATGTTGTCGATGACGCCATCACCAACTTTCGTCTCGCAGGAGACTTCTTCTTAGAGCCGGACGAGGCCCTCGAAGACATCAACGCCGCCATCGAAGGTCTGCCCGCTAACTCCGACGCGAAGACCATCACGAGCGCGATTCAGAAGTCACTGCCCGAGGGCACGGTGATGCTCGGCTTCTCTGCCGAATCGGTGGCCACGGCCATCCGTCGCGCCCTGCAGCGTGCCACAACGTGGAAAGACTACGACTGGCAGATCGTCACCGGCCCGCCGCTCGAACCCCGCATGCAAATGGCGATGGATCAGGTGCTCTCCGAAGAGGTCGCCTCCGGTCGCCGCAAGCCCACTTTGCGCATCTGGGAGTGGAACAAGCCCGCCGTCGTGATCGGCAGCTTCCAGTCGCTGCGCAACGAAGTCGACCTCGAGAACGCCAAGAAGTACGGCTTCGAGGTCGTGCGTCGCATCTCCGGTGGAGGCGCCATGTTCATGGAAGCCGGCACCGTCATCACGTACTCGATCTATGCGCCGGTTGAGCTCGTGCAGGGCATGACGTTCGCGGACTCGTATGCCTTCCTCGACGAGTGGGTCATCATCGCTCTCAAGTCGCTCGGCATCGAAGCCAGCTACCAGCCGCTCAATGACATTGCGAGCCCCACCGGCAAGATCGGCGGAGCCGCCCAGAAGCGTCTCGGCGCCGGCGCCGTGCTGCACCACGTCACCATGAGCTATGACATGGATGGCGAAAAGATGGTTCAGGTCTTGCGCATCGGTCGCGAGAAGATGAGCGACAAGGGCACCAAATCCGCAGCCAAGCGCGTTGACCCGCTGCGCAGCCAGACCGGCATGGAGCGCGCCGAGATTCTCGACACGATGGTGGCAACATTTCGCGGGCTCTACGGACTCACTCCGAGCAAACTGACCGCAGATGAGCTTGCGCGAGCAGAACAGCTGGTCACCGAAAAGTTCGGCACTGAAGAGTGGTTGCAGCGCGTCCCGTGAACCCCACCCTTCGCAGCCTGACGCTCACTCTTACGCTTGCCGCCCTGCTCGTGGGCGGCATCGTGGCGTCTGCGGTGCTCGGACAGCTTCCCGTAAGCCCGGCAGAAGTCGGCGGATCGTTGCTGCGGGCCATGGGCATCGACACGGCGTGGGCCCCGAGCGACTCCATCGTGGAATCCACCCTCTGGGTCGTGCGATTTCCTCGCATAGCGATGGCTCTGGTCGTGGGAGCCGCCCTCGCCGTTGCTGGTGCGGTGATGCAAGCAATCTTTGGGAACCCGCTGGCCGAACCCGGCGTCGTGGGGGTCTCATCCGGAGCAGCTCTCGGCGCGGCCATCGCCATTGTTGTTGGCGTTGCCGCTCTAGGCGATGGTGCCATCGCACTCTTTGCTTTTGTTGGCGGATTGCTCGCGACCTTGCTCGTGTACTTCGTCTCACGAGCGAACGGTCGCACCGAGGTCGTGACTCTGCTGCTCACCGGAATCGCCGTCAACGCCTTCGCGGGCGCGGGGCTTGCGTTCTTGCTCTTCGTCGCCGACTCCGGCAGTCGCGAACAGATCGTATTCTGGCAACTCGGTTCCCTCAACGGCTCGCGCTGGAGTGAAGTGCTTATCGTTGCCCTCGTCACCGCAATCGGTCTCGTCGCCGCGATCGTGCTCGCACGTCCCTACGATCTCTTGGCGCTCGGGGAGCGCAATGCCCGCCATCTCGGGGTCAATGTCGAGCGACTCCGCATCGTTTCAATCGTGATCGTTGCCTTGCTCACAGGAGTTGCCGTCGCCTTCTGTGGCATCATCGCGTTCGTGGGACTCGTAGTTCCGCACGCCATGCGCATGGTCATCGGCCCCGCCCACCGCCACCTCATCGTTGCCAGCGCTGTCGGCGGCGGCGTCTTGCTCGTTCTCTCCGACCTCCTTGCCCGCTCCGTCGTTCCCGGCGGCGACTTGCCCATCGGATTGCTCACCTCGCTTGTCGGAGGCCCTTTCTTCTTCTACCTCCTGTTCCGCCAACGCCAGCGCAGCGGAGGATGGGCATGATCAGTGCACGCAACGTGGGCGTTCGCATCGACTCGCGCCCGATCCTCGATGACGTCAGTCTCGACGTCCAGCCTGGCGAAGTCCTCGGGCTCGTTGGTCCCAACGGCGCAGGCAAGTCAACGCTTCTCTCCGTATTGAGCGGCGATCGAGCCCCCGACGATGGCACCGTCACGATCGATGGCAGGGATATCGGTGGCATCCGTCATTCTGAGCTTGCCCGCCTGCGCGCCGTTCTCACCCAAGAGAACAATGTGAGCTTCCCGTTCCGGGTTTCCGAAGTTGTCGCGATGGGGCGAAGCCCGTGGGCGCGTTCGCTGGAAAGTCGCGACGATGTCGCCGTCGTCAATAGCGCGCTCGACGCCGCCGATGTCGCCCACCTCGGAGAGCGTCGCTACACAACGCTGTCCGGCGGTGAAAAAGCGCGTGTCTCCCTTGCCCGAGTGCTTGCTCAACACACTCCCGTGGTGTTCTTGGATGAACCCACGGCGGCGCTCGACCTGCGTCACCAAGAGGATGTCATGCGCGTTGCGCGCACCATGGCGGCTGATGGCCGAGCCGTCGTTGTGGTGCTGCACGACCTCAGCCTCGCCGGCGCCTACTCGGATCGACTCGCGCTCATCGCCCACGGAAGACTCGACGCGATCGGTACCCCCTCCGAAGTGCTCACGGCTGAGCGAGTTGAACGAATCTATGGGCTTGCTGTCGACCTGCACGAGGTCGGCGGGCATCCCGTCGTCGTACCGCGTCGAGAGTGATTCGTTGAGTTAGGCTGCCGTCGACCCCGAAGGAGCGTTTATGCAGGCGATGCTTGTGCAGTTTCTTGCGGCTCTAGCGCAGCAACCTTCTCGATTACGGTTCGCCGAACTCGCCACGAAGGCGGGGCATTGGGTGCCGATCTCCGAGCGGGCGGATCGGTTGTTGATTAACTCAGGCGTGCTTAAGGCGACCGAAACCCACGTCACGTTGGTGGAAGACCACCTCACCGCCCTGCTGGACTTTGCTCGCGATCAGGCCAAACCCGCGCCAGACGCCCGCCTCGAACGACTACCGCGTCGCCGCCGTGACCGTGTGGAAGCGCTGAGGCAACTGGCCGCATCTGTGCTTGTCGGCGGTGAACGTGTTTCTGAAACTGTGCTGGGGGAGCGACTTGAGCCGCTAGTGGTGGATGTCGCGGCCGCCCGCCGCGCAATGATCGACGAGGGTGTGCTTGATCGCCATTCGGCCACTCAAACGTATTGGCTGCCAGCAATCGAGCCGGAGGATCACGTCAGCGACTGAGCAGATCTCGGTATTCGGGGTTTTCAGAGATGAAGTGGCTGATGAACTCACACTTGGCAACAACGCGGGTTTCACTCTCGGCCCGCACGAGATTCAGCGCGCCACGCCCCAGTTCGTTGGCGCGCCCCTGACCACGGAACTTGGGATCAATTTCCGTGTGCACGAACACGATTGCGTCGTCGCGCAGTTGGTAGTCAGCGATGCCAGCCTGAACGCCATCAACGATCAGCTCATAGCGATGCATTGCGGGGTCGTGGATAACTTCGCTGGCCATACCCCCAGCCTACCCGCGGTGCCCCAATTGGGCATCCGACACCCACCCGCGATGCGCAAGGAATAGTATCGATGGGTGTCTGATCCTCATCCCCCCGTTTCTGGCGGATCTAACCGCCGAGTGCTCATCATCGCCATCGCGATTCTTGCGGCGATCGCCGTGGGCGCCGTCGCTGTGTTCGTGGCTTTGACGCCGACCCCCGAACCCGTTGTCACGGCGACTCCGACTCCGACTCCGACACCCACGCCGACGCCGACACCGACACCCACGCCGACCCCGACCTTCGATAAGTCCCGGTACTCGGTTGATGATCCCAGCAGCTTGTGGGTTGTAGCTAACAAGCGACGCCCGCTCAATCCCCAGACCTACGAACCCGACCTCGTCTTCGTTGATGTTCCTTATGTCTACGAGCCCTATCTGACCCCGGATGCCGCTGCCGCCGTCGTGGAGATGTTCGCTGCGTTCAACGCGGAGACGGGCCTCCAGATGCAGTCTCAAAGTTCTTACCGCAGCTATTGGTCGCAAGAGCGGGTGTACGCCGGCTGGGTTTCGAGCCTCGGGCAAGAAGCTGCCGACCTCACAAGCGCACGGCCCGGCCACAGCGAACACCAGACGGGGCTCTCGATCGACGTGAGCGCGCTGCCAAGCAATTGCTCGCTTGAACAGTGCTTCGGCAATACGCCCCAGGGCAAGTGGCTGGCCGCGAACGGCTGGAAATATGGTTTCACGGTGCGGTATCCGCTCGATAAGATGGTCGTCACCGGCTACGAGTATGAGCCATGGCACATGCGTTTTGTTGGCAAGGAACTCGCCGCAGAATTGCACAGCACAGGCATCGAAACGCTCGAGGAGTTCTTCGGCCTGCCCGCCGCACCGACCTACGGTTAGCCAATAGAGCCCTAAACTCGGTGACATGACGTCTACGCCCAGCCCCGATCGAGTCAGCTACAGCTACTTAGGGCCTGCCGGAACGTTTACGGAGGCGGCGCTCAAGCAGGTACCTGAGGCTGCGGGAGCGGACTGGAAGAGCGTCAACAATGTGGGTGAGGCCCTCGACGATGTCACGAGTGGTCGTAGCGTGGCCGCGATGATCGCGATAGAGAACTCCGTTGAGGGTGGAGTTAGTGCCACTCAAGACGCGCTCACGAACGTGCCCAATATTCGTATCCTCGGTGAATATCTCGTTCCCGTGAACTTCGTCCTCGTTGCTCGGCCAGGCACGACGCTGGCTGATGTGAAGGTCATCAACGCGCATCCGGTCGCCTACGCTCAAACGCGGCGCTGGCTCGACGCGAACCTGCCGAGCCATGGCCACGTGCCGGCAAGCTCCAACGTCGCTGCCGCAGCGACTCTTCTCGAGACCGACTTGGCGGATGCCGCGATCGCACCGCCCGGCATCACAGAACACTATGACCTCGATGTTCTGGCAACAGAAATTGGTGACAACGCCAACGCCGTTACCCGCTTTGTGCTCGTGAGCTCACGAACCGCGCTGCCCGAGCCAACCGGGGCAGACAAGACGAGCGTGATTGTAGAACTCCCCGATAACGTTCCTGGGCGCTTGCTTGAAATGCTGGAACAGTTCGCCACACGCGGGGTCAACATGAGTTTGATCGAATCGCGCCCCATTGGTGACGAGCTTGGTCGCTACCGGTTCGTGATTGACCTTGAGGGTCACATCCTCGACGAACGTGTTGCGGATGCCCTGTTGGGACTCAAACGTTTTAGCCCCAACGTGATCTTCCTCGGCAGCTACCCGCGCGCCGACAAACTGGCCACGACAGTAACACCGCGATATGGCAACGACGTTTTCGTTGAGGCCAGAGACTGGCTAAGAGCCATCACCGCGAACGAACCGCGCTAACTACTCGGACTGATCCTTCGGCACGCGAACAATGAGCGACCCTGGGTCAACCCAGGCGTGCACTGATTTGGCGAGGCCGAACTCGTCGCCATCAAGCTGGAACTCTTCGGGGCTCTCCACGATCATGTTGAGGTCGCTACCCGTGGCGTAGCGCACATCGCGCACGTCTTTCGAGAGGTCAATGATGCGACGCCCGATGGCGCTCTTGCGAAGCACACCGTTTTCCCACGCAACCTTGTTCCAAATGTTGAGCCAACCGAAACGGCCACGGGGAACGAGCGCAGCCATGTCGAGGATGCCGTCGTCTGGCTTCGCCTCCGGCATGAGCAACAGCCCACCGGGCAGCGCCCCGCAATTGCCGATGATGACGGTGTGAGCGGTGAGGGAACGGTTGGGGGCGCCATCCACGCTGAAACGGAGCCGCACGGGTCGCAGCTCGGGGATAGAGCGCGCAATACCATCGACGTAGGCAAGCCAGCCCACCGCCTTCTTCAGCTTCGTGCTCGTGTTCTTGATCATCTTGGCATCCAGTCCAAGACCGGCCATCACCAAAAAGGCGTGTTCTTCGTGGTCGTCATTGTCTCGAACGATCTCGACCATGCCGAGGTCGATCGCGCGGTCATAGCCGTTGAAGGCGATGTCGACGCTCTCGCGCACGCTCCCCGTGGGCAGATCAAGGTTGCGGGCGAGAAGATTGCCCGTGCCCGCCGAGACCACAGCCATCGATACTCCCGTGCCACGCAGTGCTTCGGCGACCGAACGCACCGTGCCATCGCCGCCTGCCGCGATCACCATCGTCGCGCCGCGACGGATCGCACTGCCGGTGACACCCTGGCCGGCATCCTCTTCGGTCGTCGAAAACCAGAGAGGAATACCCCAATCGGCTTCTTTCGCGGCAGCGTTAACCGTCTTCTTGAGCTTCTCAAAATCGACTTTGATGGGGTTATAAACCACTGCCGCTTTTGGCTTGGCACTTCGAGGGGTGGGCACAGGTAAACGCTACGCCATGAATCGGTAGGCTGTAGGGGTGATTGACCCCCAAATTCTCCGTGAAAACCCTGAAGCCGTACGGCAATCGCAACGCGCCCGCGGCGCCTCCGTGCAGCTCGTCGATGACGCGATCGCCGCCGACCAGAAACGTCGCGCCAGCATTGGTGAGTTCGAGGCGCTTCGTGCTGAGCAAAACGCCTTCGGCAAGAAGGTCGCTCAAGCGCCTTCTGACGAGAAGAAAGCGCTCGTCGCTGATGCTCAAAAGCTTGCAGCGCGTGTGAAAGCTGCACAGCTCGTCTCGACCGAGGCTGAAGCAGAGTTCACCCGTATCGTGGGAGCGCTCGGCAACATTGCCGTCGACGGTGTACCGGTCGGTGGCGAGGATGACTGGGAGCTCGTTCGAGAAGTGGGCACGCCCGCATCGTTTGACTTTGAGCCCCGTGACCACGCTGATCTCGGCGAGATGCTCGGTGCTATCGACATCCCGCGCGGAGTGAAGGTGGCGGGCAGCCGCTTCTACTTCCTCAAGGGCGTCGGGGCGCGACTGGAACTGGGTCTTATGAACATGGCGCTTGATCGCGCTATCGCTGGCGACTTCATCCCACTCATCACCCCTACCCTTGTGCGCCCCGAAATGATGGCGGGCACAGGGTTCTTGGGCGAGCACGCTGACGAGATTTACCACTTGCCTGCCGACGACCTCTACCTCACGGGTACAAGTGAAGTTGCGCTCGCCGGGTACCACTCCGATGAGATCCTCGATCTCTCGAAGGGGCCGTTGCGCTACGCCGGTTGGTCAACCTGCTACCGCCGCGAAGCTGGCTCTGCTGGCAAGGATAACCGCGGCATCCTGCGCGTGCACCAGTTCAACAAGCTTGAGATGTTCAGCTACGTGCTGCCCGAGAACGCTCAAGAAGAGCACGAGCGTCTGCTGTCGTTCCAAGAGTCGATGCTGCAGGCGTGTGAGCTCAGCTACCGCGTGATTGACGTTGCCGGTGGCGACCTCGGTTCTAGCGCAGCCCGCAAGTACGACATTGAGGCGTGGGTTCCGACTCAGGGCACGTACCGCGAGCTCACCTCGACCTCGAACTGCACGACGTATCAGGCGCGTCGCCTCGACATTCGGTACCGCACCGAGTCGGGTAAGACGGCACCCGTTGCCACCCTTAACGGAACTTTGGCTACCACCCGCTGGTTGGTTGCCATCCTCGAAACCCACCAACAGCCCGACGGGTCAGTCGTGGTGCCAGAAGCACTTCGTCCGTACCTCGGCGGCCTCGAAATTTTGGAGCCACTCGCGTGACAATCGCAGCACAGGATGACCGCTGGATGATCGCACTCGACATCGACGGCACTGTGCTGCTCGAGTCGGGCGAGATGAACGATGCCGTAATTGAGGCTGTCGCCAAGGTTCGGGATGCCGGACACGAAGTGATGTTGGCCACGGGTCGTTCTGTTGCCATGACGCTGCCGATTCTTCAGAAGTTGGGTCTCAGCCCTGAGTATGTCGTGTGCTCTAACGGTGCGATCACACTCAAGCGCGACCCCATGGGGGCGGGCGGGTACTCGCGCGAGTACATCGAGATGTTCAACCCGCGTGAGGTGCTGACCAGCATCAAGGAACACTTAGGTACAGCGAACTACGCGGTTGAGGACGCCACCGGTAAGTTCTTCGTCTACGGCACTTTCCCCGACGGCGCTCTGGGAACGGTCAGCGAGAACGTCGAGTTCGATGAGCTCGTCAAGGTTCAGGCCACCAGGGTTGTCGTTATCTCACCCCAACATCACATTGACGACTTTTTGGCCGTCGTCGAGAAGATGGGCCTCCACAAGGTGAGCTACAACGTGGGCTGGACGGCGTGGCTGGACATCGCCCCCGACGGCGTCAACAAGTCCACGGCACTAGAGATGGTCCGCTCGCGCCTCGGCATCCCTCGCACCCGCGTACTTGCTATCGGGGACGGGCGCAACGACATCGACATGCTCGAGTGGGCATCGAACCACGGCCGCGGCATCGCGATGGGGCAAGCGCCCGACGACGTTCAGGCCGCGGCCAATGATGTTACCGAGAGTGATGTCAACGATGGCGCCGCATTGGCGCTTGTGGCGTTCCTGACGCGGCAGTCCTCTTAAAGCGCGCTGAGGGCTTCGTCGTAGATCGCGAGAGCGCGAGCGACCTCCTCAACCGTCACTACCGCGGGCGGTACAACGTGAATGCGGTTGTCGGCGATGAACGGCAGGAGTCCTCGCTCGATGAGCTGGCCTTTGAGCTTGCCCATGGCCGCCGCGCTGAGCGGCTCGCGAGTCTCGCGGTCGGCTACTAGCTCCATGGCCCAGAAGACTCCGCTTCCGCGGATCTCTCCAATGCTGTTGTGGCGTTCGGCAAGTGCAGCCAGGCCGGGGCCGATGTGGTCGCGACCAATCATGGCTGCGTTCTCGATGACACCTTCGTCTTCCATCGCGGTGATGGAGGAGACGATCGACGCGGCGGCGAGGGGGTGGCCCGAGTACGTGAGCCCACCGGGAAAAACGCGCTCGTCGAAGGTAGCCGCGATCTCGTCGGAGATGATGACGCCGCCAACCGGAACGTAGCCGGAATTCACTCCCTTTGCGAACGTGATGAGGTCTGGCTTGATATCGAACGCGTCGAAGGCAAACCAGTTTCCGGTGCGACCGAAGCCGCACATGACCTCATCCAGAATGATCAGGATGCCGTACTTGTCGGCAATTGCCCGAACGCCAGCGAGGTAGCCGGGTGGTGGCATCAGCACGCCAGCGGTGCCCGGGATGGTCTCGAGCAGAATCGCGGCGATTGACTCCGCGCCTTCTGCTTGGATTGTGCGCTCGAGGTGGTGCAGCGCGCGCTCGGATTCCTGCTCGGGGGAGTCAGCCCAGAACTCCGAACGGTATTCGTAGGGACCAAAGATGTGAACGTGAGCGCGCGCATACTCATTGGGAATGCGGCGCCAGTCTCCGGTGGCGACAATGGCCGAGCCGGTGTTGCCGTGGTACGAGCGGTAACGAGAAATGACCTTGTCGCGGCCAGTGTGGAGGCGAGCCATTCGGATGGCGTTTTCGTTGGCATCCGCTCCACCATTTGTGAAGAACACCTTGTTCATGCCCTCTGGCGCGTGGTCGGTGATCTTGCGCGCGGCTTCGGCGCGGATGTGAGTTGCGGCAGCCGGAGCGATCGTCGCCATGATTTCAGCCTGAGCTGTGATGCCCGCGATTACCGCTGGATGCTGGTGGCCGATGTTGACGTTGACAAGCTGGCTCGAGAAGTCGAGGTAGGTGTTGCCCTCGTTGTCCCACACTGTGCTGCCGAGACCACCTTCGAGCACCATGGGCTTGAGTGCTCCCTGTGCTGACCAGGAGTGAAACACGTGGGCGCGGTCGAGCGCGACGGTCTCTTCGTTGCTGGGCTGGCTGGATATGGGCGCGGAAGTCATGGGGCACCTTTCGTGAACGGGCTGCTCCTCCCACTATTGCGGCAGCACCGCGCACTACTCATTGCCGGTTTGTATAACACTCGAAGTGTTTTTGGACATAGTGTGATCAGTGAGGGGAAGGTGGATAAAAGAAATGCTCCCCACAATCGACTGGCTACTTGAGAAGAAGCACTTGCGACTGAGCATCGTCGCGCCAAGTGCGCCGAGTGCGCCGAGTGCGCCGAGCGAGCCAAGGGCACGTGACGGCACGAGTGCTGGTTCCGGAGTGGGTGTCACTGCGCTGCTCTCTGCGGATCACGAGCGGCGGATGGCGGCCCCCATCAGTTGGGTCCATAGTTCTGATCTCGACGACCCGACTCCCTTTCTCAGTAGCGGAAATGTGCTGCTCACCGACGGGATGCAGTTCGGCTTCGACGAGGCGGCGGAGCGCTACGACTACGAGAGCTACGTAGCGCGGCTCGTTGATGCTGACATCGTTGGGCTTGGTTTTGCGACCCAGTTCCTGCACCAAGGCATGCCGCGCGGGCTTGCCGCTGCGGCCGCGAGGGCCGGGCTGCCGCTCATTGCTGTCCCCGATCGAGTGCCATTCATTGCAGTGATTCGGGAGGTTGCCGATCAGATCGCGCTCGAGCGCAACCAACGCAAAGAGTGGTCGATCGCCGCGCACAAGGCGATCTCTCGGGCGGCGCTCAAACCCAATGGACTGCGCTCGATTTTGGTCGAGCTCGAACGGCAATTGTCGTGTTGGGTCGGGCTGTTCGACGTCACGGGAAATCCGATTGCGGTGCCATCACAGCGAGAGACTGCAGACAGATTCGCGCCTGAGGTGATCGGGGAAGTGGAGCAGGCCCTGCGCAAGGGACGGCGGTCATCCATCACCCTGTCGCTCGATTCGGGACTCGTCACGATTCAAACTCTCGGCCACAGCGGCCAGCTTCGCGGTGCACTTGCTTTGGGCCGTGGGGTGCCCCTCGACCGCGTCGAGAACGAACTCGTCACGAGCGTGATCGCTTTGGCGACGCTGGCGCTGGAACAAAACCAAGAGCTCGAAGCGACCCAGAGCTACCTACGCACGGCACTAATCGAACTACTGCTTGCAGGAAATGTGGCGACGGCTCGCGAGAGCGCAATGGCAGTATGGGGTCCGCTTCCGGCCGAACCGTTCAGCGTTGTCGTGTTTCCGAGAGACGTGCGCAGCCACTTTGTGCTCGACGCCCTTGAGGCAGTCGCGCTCGAGAGCGCAGGCGACATCTTCTTCGGAGTGCGCGGCGAGCACACCATAGTGCTGGCGCAGCGGGCATCCGGTCTCGCGTCAGTGGCAACCCTTCTCGCGACGCATGAGGTGCGTGCGGGTAGTGCAGACGCCGAAAACTACTCCGACCTCAATCGCGCGCTGGGGCGTGCAACGAGCGCTTTGCGGGCGGTACACGGGCGTGCCGGCATAACTGAATTCTCTGAGATAGCGCAAGCGGGGATGCTCGGCATGCTGCATGCCTCCGGTGCTGAGCAGGTAGCGCACCGTGTCCTCACGCCACTCACGAACTTCGATGCCGCGCATTCGACAAGCCTCGTGGATTCTCTGCGCTCATGGTTCGCCCACGACTGCTCGTGGGGTGCGACGGCCGCGCAACTCGGGGTTCACCGGCATACCGTTCGTTCTCGCGTGGACCAGGCTGCCGGCATCCTCGAACTGGACTTGGAGTCGTTCGAAGGTCGTCTGGAACTCTGGGCAGCCCTACGGATGCTCGATTAGAGGGTCTGTGCAGTGGGCGAGTGCCGGCCCTTCCTTTAGGTAGGCGCTGCTGGCATCGGATACACTCTGAACTTGCATCATCTGGGAGGGCTGTCCGAGCGGCCGATGGAGCCAGTCTTGAAAACTGGTGGGCAGAAATGTCTCGTGGGTTCGAATCCCACGCCCTCCGCACTTTACGCGAGCATGACAACCGAGCTTCTTGCGCACTACGCGAGACTTGCGAGTGTCTTCTTGGCTTGTTCACCAACCTCGGTGTCGCTGTCAGCGAGAAGCGTGGTCAGGATGTCGCTGCCAGCGGCCAGATTAGCGGCAACGTTGAGGCGAACATCAGCATCTTCGTCGACCGCAAGCTCCCGCAAGCTCGACTGGGGAGTGCGAGCATTTCGCGCGACCGTGCACCGAACATCCCAGTCGTCGTCTTTTGCGAGCAGCGCCAGCACGGATTCAGGGGCGGTGTCGCTGCCCGCAAGGTCGCCTCGCACGTCTTCGTCACTGTCGTTAACTAGCTGAGTGAGCACGTCGAGCGGAGTGCTCGGGTTGTTGGCAAGTTCTTCGCGCACGAGATCGCTTGAGTCGTGTAACAGTCGTCGCAGAAGCTCGGCTGGTGCTGCGTGGTTCGCGGCGACAGAGGCGCGCACACCCTCTTCAGCGTCGGCGGCAAGGACCTCAAAGAGGTCAGCGGGCAAGAGAGGATTTTCGGCGGCGGACTCGCGGTGAAACTGGCTGGTGCCGGTCGCGTGCTCACGGAGGGTATCGAGGTCGCTACTCACTAGGTCAACTTTCGTCGGGGTAGTTCCAGTGTATTGGCGGGGACATGGCCCCAGAATGTGGTCCCGGTGCTGTCAGCTTCTTTTGCGCTTCATCGGTAGAATGCCTAGGTCTGTGTTTATTTTTCAACTAGTTGAAGGGGGAGTGCGATGAGTGAACTTCGTCCGCGCTCAGACGTGCGTTCTCGCTCTGTTGCTCGCACTGGCTCGACTGAGGCACCGCAAGTGCAAGGCCTGGCTCGCCACGGCCGCCTCAAGAAGCCAAACCCCTGGGGCTCTATTGCCAAGGTTGTCGCCGCAACGCTTGCTGTCTTACTCGTCAGTGGTGCAGCAGTAGGAGCCGTCGCTTTCGACAGCATCTACGGTCAGCGCGACACGGTGGCGCTCATTGGCGAAACTGAGGGACCGCCGCCACAGATCGGTAGTTTCGAGGGTGGCTTTAACATCCTCATCGCCGGCAGCGATACTCGCGCCGGGCAAGGCGGAATTGGCGGAACCGTCGAAGACGCCTCTGGCGAACTCAACGACGTCAACATGATTTTGCACGTTGCGGCCGATCGCCAGTCAGCGGTCGCGATTAGTTTCCCTCGAGACATGGTCATGGGAATCCCGGAGTGCCCGAGCGAAGACGGCGACTACAACAAGTATTACTCCACTGAGGCCCTCAACACGGCGCTTTCCTATGGCGGGCTTCCCTGTGTTGTTCTCACCCTCTCGGAGTTCACCGGGCTCGACATCCAGTTCGCCGGCATCATCACCTTCGACGGTGTTATCCAGATGACGAACGCCATCGGCGGCGTCGATGTCTGTATCGATGGTCCGCTCATCGACGAGTACACGGGTATCAACCTTCCCGAGGAAGGCACCTACAACCTTGAGGGCTGGCGTGCTCTCGCGTTCTTGCGTTCCCGTCACGGTGTTGGCGATGGCAGTGACCTCACTCGAATCAGCTCGCAGCAGGTGTACCTTTCATCGCTCGTGCGTACGCTCAAGAGTTCAGACACGCTCAACGACTATAAGAAGCTGTACAACCTTGCGGATGCCGCAATCACGAACATGCAGCTCTCGAACAGTCTCGCGGATGTTCCCACCATGGTGTCGATCGCTCTCGCGCTGAAAGACATCCCACTTGATCGGGTTCAGTTCGTGCAGTACCCCGGCACCACGGGTGGCTCAGGCGTGTACACCGGCAAGGTTCAGCCCAATGAGTATTTGGGTGACCAGATGATGGCTCTGATCGCCAACGACAAGCCGTTCGCTCTTCAAGATGCCGCCGATGAGCAGGGCGCAATCCTTGACCCGAATGCTCCCGACCCTGCACCAGAAGCGACTGACGGAGCGACCGAGACTGCGGCGCCTGCCGAAGATCTCCCCGTGCTCGACATCCGTGGTCAGAATGCGGCGACGTACACGTGTTCGGTCACTAACTACTACTAAATCGGCGGTCTCCGGTTCCGGTTCGCAGTACAGCGAATCACCCGTTATGATTGCTGAGTACGTCTGGAGACGTCGCATAGTCCGGCCTAGTGCACCACCCTGCTAAGGTGGAGTACCCGTAAGGGTACCGAGAGTTCAAATCTCTCCGTCTCCGCTCTGAATGGCTTCGCGCGAAGGTTTATGCCTTCGCTGCCGCGCTGCTTTCGCGCACGATCAGCTGCGTCGAGATGAATGTTGTTTCAGCGGGCTTCGTTGGATCATCGATTTGCGCCAGCAGTTTCTCCACAGCCACGCGGCCAACATTAGAGAAGTCTTGGCGCACGGTAGTTAGAGGCGGCCAGAACGCGCCAGCTTCATCCATGTCGTCGAACCCGACGATGCTGATGTCGCCCGGAATATCTCGGCCCAACTCGTGGAGTGCCTTCATGGCGCCCAACGCCATTTGGTCGTTCGCCACAAAGATTGCGGTGACATCGGGATTGCGTCCAAGCTCGAGGCCACGCTGGTAGCCAGACTCGGTGCTCCAATCGCCGTGCAGCGGCTCGGGAGGAGTGATCCCTGCAGCGAGCAGAGTCTCGCGCCACGACTCAATGCGGTGCATGGCAGAAAACGATGACTCGGGGCCTGCGATGTGCCAGACCTGAGAATGACCGAGGGCAAGCAAATGGGCTGTTGCGTTGCGAGCGCCCTCCGCCTGGTCGACGTCGACAACGCTGTAACCAGAGCCACCATTCGAGTCGATAAGAACCACGGGAAGGCCTGGCGGGAATGACACCTCGACATGGTCGAGAAGTTCAGCCTCAAAGATCATGATGATGCCGTCGACTGCTTGCTGGGTTAGTCGACGGTAGGCACCAGAGACGGCGCCGAGAGTGGGGTCGGGAACAGGGATGAGCGTCACGGCATAGTCGGCTTGAGCTGCAGCCACCGCGATGGCATCTAGCGTGCGCACGTTTCCGAAAGTTTTGAGGGTGAAGACGATAACGCCAACGGTGTTGAAACGACCTGTCTTGAGTGCTCGTGCAGCACCGTTTGGGCGGTATCCGAGGGCATGCATAGAGACGCGCACGCGATCGCGGGTGGTGTCATCGACGTTGGTGAGGCCGTTAGCTACTCGCGAGACGGTCTGGGCTGAGACGCCAGCATGCCGCGCAACATCGGCCATGGATGGCGCGCGCCGTGGGGCTTCGGGTCGTTCCTCGATCTCCGCCACTTTTCGCCAGCCTTTCCGGATAAAGCTTAGTCTAATGGTTGCGCAAACATGTTATGCTCGGCGAGATATGGTTACGTAAACATATCGAGCTATATTCACCGACAGACTGGATTAATGACGATGACGTCAGCAATCACAACCGTGGCGTCCGCCAAGCCACGGCGAGCACGCAGAGATTGGCGAGGTTGGGCCTTTGTCGCCCCCTTCATGGTGGTCTTCATCGCCGTTCTCATTGCGCCAGTTGTTTACGCTTTGGTACTCACGCTCTTTCGGCAGCAGCTCATCGGCGGCAACGCTTTCGTGGGGTTCGACAACTACCTGCAACTCTTCGGCGATCCCAAATTTGGTGAATCGCTCATCCGTGTCACCCTGTTTTTGGTTGTGCAGGTGCCCATCATGCTGTCGCTCTCCCTCTGTGCGGCGCTTGCGATTGACAGCGCTCGCTTGCACGGCACCAGCTTCTTTCGCATCGCAATCTTTTTGCCTTACGCCGTTCCCGGTGTGGTGGCGGCGCTCATTTGGGGTTTCATCTACGGAAATCAGTTCGGTCTCACCGGGTCGATCAACGACTTGCTTGGGTCAGAGGTGTTGCAGCCGTTTAGTTCGGAGTGGATTCTCGCGTCCATCGGCAACATCGTTACGTGGGAGTTCCTCGGCTACAACATGCTCATCTTCTATGCCGCCCTTAAAGTCATTCCTGGAGAGCTGTACGAAGCGGCAGAGATTGATGGCGCAGGCCAGCTGCGCATCATCACTGGAATCAAGATCCCAGCACTGCGCGGGGCAATCGTGATTGCCACAATCTTCTCGATCATCGGAAGCTTCCAACTATTCAACGAGCCCAACCTTCTCAAGTCGCTCGCGCCCAACGTAATCACTAGCTACTTCACCCCGAACATGTACGCCTACAACCTCTCGTTCGCCGGCCAGCAGTTCAACTTCTCCGCAACCGTCGCGATCGTGATGGGCGTCATTACGGCAACTATCGCTTACATCGTGCAATTGCGCGGCTCACGAAACGAGGGAAGCTGAGATGACGACCGCAGCTGAAACCGCGACCAGCACAGCAGATTCGCAAGCCAGGATTGCCCGAGCATCCGCTCGCCGACCGCATTA
>Ga0209344_10003249_pt1 | contig 16325 bp, 6 predicted proteins | sample Cruoilmetagenom6_FD_187293 | JGI IMG/M metagenome (GOLD analysis project Ga0209344, IMG submission 187293) | Oil polluted marine microbial communities from Coal Oil Point, Santa Barbara, California, USA - Santa Barbara Oil Seep Sample 6 (SPAdes)... | ecosystem: Environmental > Aquatic > Marine >...
AAAAGTCCAGCACCAAAATGATAATCAAACTGTAAGCCACACAAAATAACAGGGCATAACGGTGTCTTTTGGCCAACCTAAATGATACAGCCCAACAACCGATGAATATATACATAATCACGGTATCAGCCAGTCCATTGAAAACATATTTTCCGGAAGTCAAATAAATCACATCCAACAACAAAGCCACAAAAACACAAACATAAAGCGAGTACCTGAAACGCGGAAAATGGGTTCTCATTCGCAGGTATTGACTGGCAAACAGTACGGCTGTTATTCCGGTGAGGAAATGAGCCAGGACTTCGGTGTATTCCATTTGATTGTCCGAAAACCCCAACATGCTGAAATATCCGTCACGGTGTGCAAATGTAATCATCACCGAAATCAGGAATAAACAATAATACAAAAATGTTTTGTCTTTAAAGGTGGCATAAAACGATAAATTCATCACCAAGACCATCAGCCCAAAACCATAAAACATACCAATCAAGACATGCTGTTGTTGCAGGTCTTTGAGAAAATCATCCTCGTGATACGTTGTGATGGGGATGTAAGCTTGTTTATTGGCTGTTAATTCGACATAAGAAACGCCACTTTCGAGAGGCAATGTAAGGAAGTTGTAACTGGGAATCACTGCTGTTACCTGTCCATCATGGTAGGTCTTGGCCGTTGTGACTTGGGTATTTTCAAATTGCACAAAACCACGTGTTGGTCGTTCAATTTTTATCCAAAACACACCGTTATTGATGCCTTGATTTATGGGTTCTGTATAAGGGGTAAACTCGGCATTTTGAATGTTATCAATGTGCCATTGCAACCCTGGATCATGTAAATAACTGATCTTTTCTTGATTGACATCAGCCGCGACGGTATCTGCTAAACCAGCCCACAAAAAAAACAAAATAAAACCGAATCGAATCAATGCACTACAGAAGCGTTTTTTTAGTAAAAATTAACAAACCTTTTTTCATAACAAAAGTATACAGTAAAATTCTACATAATTGCGCCTTGACTCGGTCCAAATTTAAGCGGTTGTTGTGAGGCATATTTTCTAAAACACGACCAAAACCTGAAAACCAAGTTATGACAGGCTTTAACGGTCATTCACATTAAAGGTATTCGTTTTTTTTAGTATACCTCAGCCTGTCCTAAATTGAATCTCACTGTTAATATCATTTTTTAGATATGTTATTGATTTGAGATTAGGTCACACTACCCCTTGCTTTGGTGGAGCCATCGTTTGGTTAAAAACTGTTTAAGGTATTTTAATCACCAGTACCAATTCGCGGGGACATGCATCCCAATCAATATGTTCTTACACGCTCATCAGAGTTTTGCCACAGATTTTTATGTTCCATTGACTCAAAATAAGGTTTTTAAATAGAGTTATGTATGACACCTACAAGACGTAGGTGTGCTGCGTTAGCAGGAAGCGGTAGCGACCAAGCGTGGTTATTTCTCAGCACAAATAACCAAAGCCATTAATCAAATCGGCCTCAATTCTGATAGTTGGATTGACGAACTGAAAGGCTTCAAATCCATTGGTTTCAGTGCCTTTGAAACAGCATAACAACTCAAAGAATTTTCTGCAAAAAAATGAGCTGGAATGATTTTTCACTTTAGCCCCAAAAGGGTGAATCTCACGAATGAGACAAATAAACCAAGCGCAAATGGACATTGGCAATCACACTCATAACACAACTGGAATGGCTTAAAACCAACAGCTTAAAACACATTCGCCATCATGCGACATGCCCTATTCGGCTTGAATCTGGCAAAATCCCAAAATCAAAAAAGTCCATCAAAACATTCAGCAAACCACTCAAAATCAACCTTGAACTCATACAATTTTAATCATATTCAATGCTCATTTCGTTATTTTCGATTTTCTACCCGATGTATGCCCTTTATGATTGATTGTTTATAAGGCTAACAAGAAATTAACACCCCTTTTGATAAAATTTTAAACTTATTTTTATAATCTCATCCAATCAAAAAGGAAATAAGATGAAAAAAACTTTAATACTGTTGATGTTCTTAGCATCTACTCATGTTTCTGCCGTTTTTATTAATCACAAAGGATTAGGGGATGTTTCGATCATTCCTTACTACACCGTTAATAATAATCTAAACACCTTGGTCTCTGTGACCAACACAACCGCTGATGGTAAAGCCATTAAAATCAACATCAGGGAAGGGTTACATGGATATGCCGCCCTTTCTTACAATGTTTATTTAGATGGATTCGATACTTGGACGTTTGCTTTGGTTCCAACTATATCAACTGTTACGGATTATACAGGTCAACAATCTGCCACACACATAACTACTGATAATACTTGTGCGCCATTTTTGACTAGATATGGTCAAGAACTTTTACCTTTTGAATTGATTGATGGCCCCGAAGATTTACAACGAACCAGAGAGGGTTTTATAGAAATCATTGAAATGGGTTCAATAACACCAACCAGTCCCGCTTTTAGTGCAGCTAACCATGGAAGTTTAGGTGTACCTGCCAATTGTACTTATTTTGAGCAGGCATGGCAGGAAAATGGGCTTTGGGATGAGCCAAATGGTGGAAACAGCCAAACTGGCCTTTCACCAGCTACAGGAGGATTGATGGCTGAAGCTCAGATTATTGATGTCAATGAAGGCATCAATTATTCCATCCCTACTTTTGCGTTGGGTGGATTTCATGCTGACGGAACCATCGCACATGTGAATCCAGATGATACCTCACTGTCATTGGATGCCGCTGAACCTGTTGCAAGGATTATGACCAACAACAAAACATATCAACTGCAATTTGAATCTGGAATAGATGCCGTTAGTGCGGTATTGATGTCGGATAAATTGGTAGCAACTTATGCACTTGACTCGTTTGTGGCGGGTAAAAGTGAAACTGTTTATACACAACCAACCAGAAGATTTTATGTTGGCCTCAATGATAACAACGCAGAGCCACCTTTTAACAGCAAGACAACAGTACCTCATTGTGCACCAAACAGTTATGGAGGAATAGAAGTTAATCAAATTGTATTTGATCGTGAAAGCCAGCATGAGCTCGAAGCTGGAGGTACTGTTGGCACCCCACCACCAAAAATAGAAATTGCAATCTGCGGTCAAGTGTTTATTCAAAATATGATTCTACCAGAACAAGCCATATCTGATGCTTCTTTGATTACCCATTCTACAAACTTTTCGAATGTTTATACACCAAGCATACCTCATGCAACTCAGAATGGTTTTATTCTAACTGAATTCATTGATTCACGCCCAATTATAGGTACCGAAATCGGTACAGATACATCCTTTGAGCTTCATGGCATACCCATCATCGGTGTATCTTTACAGCGAATTACCAACGCCAGTGCTGCTGAAGGATTATTGGCCCAATATGGCAGTACACAGCTGATTAAATCATCAGTTACCGTGGTTGAAGTTGATTAATACAGTCACGTTCCAGCCGTTTAATCCTTGTTACGGTATTCAATTAACACCAGCTCAATGATGTCTTTGTTTACACTGTGCTGGTGTGATTTGAATACCCGCTTTTAATCGTTTATATCAAGCCTTTGATAATAATATAAAGGTATTTGTCATATTGGTTTTGAGGTGTTCTACTGAAACCTGCATGGATGCAGGTGCTTAGTGTGAGCAGGAACGGTAACTGCACACCTTATTCGCTTAAAACGCCTACTTTTGGACCACATCGTTTCAAGATGCGTTCATAGAACCTTTAACATAATAGAAATTATAGTGCGGTTTTCACAAAGTGAAAGAAACGTTTGCTTTGTCCCGTTATGGATGAGTTAAAAGGCTTTAAATCCATTGGCTTTTCTACAGTTGGAACAATGGAACAACTCAAAGAATATTCTGTAAAAAAATCACCTGGAATGGTTTTTCACGTCAGCCCCAAAGGGGTGAGTCTTACGGATGAGACCAATAATCCAAGCGCAAATGGACATTGGGAATTACCCTTAAACCACTGCTGGAATAGTTTAATTGCAGAGATGAAGCTAAGACAGCCATATTTGATTACATTGAAATATTTTATAACCGACAACGTATTCATCAATCATTAGGCTATAAAACGCCTAATGATTTTGAACAATGTGTCATTTAATTAACTGTCCGTGAAAACAGGCATATCTCAACGTGTCCTTGGTTAGTTTCTTTAAATCAGTGACTTCCTCCATTGTTTTCACATAAAAAATATGATTTTCACCATTGGGTAGTATTGATCACTTCATGAGTATTAAGTTTATTATGATGAAGTTTGGATTGTGGTATGATTTTTCGTTTCAGGACTTCCCCATCTAACCAATAAATAGTCAAATAACCATGAAATCAGCTTGGATCAACTACCTTAAAATAGCTCAAAAACCTGGAAAAATTCCTGAACTGGATGGTTTTCGTGCTTTGGCAATTTTATTGGTCGTGTTTCACCATTTTGCAACATATTACAGAGAACACCACAATTCCTATTTCAAAAAGGCCATCCCCGAAGAAGCTCAACAATTTATGCTCAATGGTTGGATGGGGGTCGATTTGTTTTTTGTCCTCAGCGGTTACCTGATTTTTCATCACTTAAGCACTTCCTATCAAGCAAAGAACCGTATCGGTTTTGGAAAATATGCACTGAAGCGAGTCTTACGTACTTTTCCACTCTATTTATTTATGATTGTATTGATTGTTTTTGGTTTGATTCCGTATTATCAATCAAGTTTTACTAACATGGATATTCTGATTCATGTTGTGTTTTTACAAGATTATCTGGGCGCCAAGCTATTAACACCCATGTGGTCATTGGCAACGGAAGAAAAGTTTTATCTGTTGGCACCCTTACTGTTATTTCTGACACGCTGGGACATTAAAAAAAGCGTAGGCGTGTTATTAATACTGATTATGGTATTAACTGCTTACAAATCATACTCAATGAGTCACTATGCAGAAGCTTTGAATGCCATCAGCTTTTTTGAAAATTTCAGAGCGCCCTTTCATTACGCCATAACCTCAATCATGATTGGCGTGATGATTGCTTTACTTACTCAACAACAACGACCGAATATTTTGCCTCTGTTATTTTGGGTATCAGCAGTTATCATCTTAGCCTTAATGACATTTATGGCTTTATACCATGCCAACAACTGGCATTGGCTGAATGGATTGCATTTATTGATGGTGTTGATGTTTGGTCTAATGATCTGGACTGCCGTTAAATACTCAGGTGCAATATGGATGAAGTTCTTGACTGGAAGATTTCTGCGCATCATTTCTGTGCTTTCCTATTCTTGGTATTTGGCACATTACACGGTGTTACCCTGGGTCTATCGACTGCACAAACAACACATCTATTCTGAAGAACCCTGGATTCATGCCACATCATTCCTCGGTATCTACTTAGGACTGTCAATCTCCTTCAGCCTACTGCTACACTACATGATAGAAAAACCATTTTTGATTTGGAAGGACAGGATATAAGCCCATAAGTATAGACACACTGCAATAAATTCTTACACGCTCATCAGAGTTTTGCCACAGATTTTTAAGTTCCATTGACTCAAAATAAAGTTTTCACATGGAGTTCTGTATGACGTCTACAGGACAGTTACGCCTGAAATTTGGCAAATTGTGGTAAATTTGAAAAAAAAGCGCTAGAAACAACAAAGTCACAGCTAGTTTAGTTTTTCAAAAAGAAGTCAAGGTATATGAATAATTCAAAGGTCTTTTATGTTATAATGTATCGCGATTTGTTCCCCAATTGACTCAATACCCTAATAGTAATTGATATATCAAATTGGACTCAGAATCTGATTATTAATCTAAACTATTGTTAGTTAACGAACAGTAGTAATTCAATATAATGTTGTTCTTAACAGTACAAAGAATAAGGGTATTTATACTATGCTTAGACTTGCCATCACAAAATCATCTACATTATCAAACCAAATGACTGTGGAGAAAATTACTTTTCTACTGTCCTTTGTGTTTATTTTATTTTTCACAACAAATTCAAATGCTCAATTGACACTTGATACCACAATTCCTGCTAGCAACTCTATAGTTAATGCCGCAGGAGCAAACATTGTATTGACATTCTCAGAGAACATGAGTCAAAACAGTATAGACGCTGGAACAGGAAGTGTGCTTGACGACAACATTCAGATAATAAGCACAAGTAATGGGATTGTTGAGGGGATTTGGACTGGAGATGGGACTACTACTCTTACGTTTGACCCTACCTTTGATTTTGACGCTGGAGAAGTCATTTATGTAACGCTCACTACGGCTGTCCAAAGCAGCAGTGCAGTTTTTTTAGCAAATGTAGAGACATTCCAATTCAGTGTATCGGTTACAAGCGGTCCTGCAACTCCTGATTTTTTTTACGAGCATGTGGTGAGCACCGCGACTGATGGTGCACAGAGTGTACATGTAGGCGATTTGGATGGAGATGGGGATTTAGACATACTATCGGCATCCGAAAGGGATGATAAAATCGCATGGTATGAAAACGATGGGGCGGCCGACCCCTCGTTTACCGCACACGTGGTGAGTACCGCGGCTGATGGTGCATATCATGTACTTGTAGGCGATGTAGATGGAGATGGGGATTTAGACATACTCTCAGCTTCCCAAAATAACGATAAAGTCGCCTGGTATGAAAACGATGGAGCAGCTGCCCCCTCGTTCGCCGAGCGGGTGGTGAGTACTGATGCTGATGGTGTACAGGGCATACACGTAGGCGATTTGGATGGGGATGGGGATTTAGACATACTCTCGGCTACCGATCTTGGTGATGAAATCGCATGGTACGAAAACGATGGAGCGACTGACCCCTCGTTTACCGCACACGTGGTGAGCACCACGGCTGTAGGTGCAAATAGCGTACATGTAGGTGATGTGGATGGAGATGGAGATTTAGACATACTCTCGGCTTCCCGTTACAGCGATAAAATCGCTTGGTACGAAAACGATGGAGCGACTGACCCCTCGTTCACCGAGCAGGTGGTGAGCACTGATGCTAATGTTGCATCTAGCGTATATGTAGGTGATGTGGATGGAGATGGGGATTTAGACATACTCTCGGCTTCCCGTGGTGGTAGTAAAATCGCCTGGTACGAAAACGATGGAGCTGCTGACCCTTCCTTTACCGAGCAGGTAGTGAGTACTGGTGCTTCAAATGCATATAGCGTACATGTAGGTGATGTGGATGGAGATGGAGATTTAGACATACTCTCGGCTTCTCGTGGTGACCATAAAATCGCATGGTACGAAAACGATGGGGCTGCTGATCCCTCGTTTACCACACACGTGGTGAGCACCTCGGCTAGCGGCCCATTGCATGTACACGTCGGTGATGTGGATGGGGATGGGGATTTAGACATACTCTCGGCGTCCTATGAAGGCGATAAAATCACCTGGTATGAAAATACCTATACCGTACCTGCTACCCAAGCCACAAGCATTAGTTTTCCCAATTTTGGTACCACTCAAATGGATGTAAGTTGGACCAATGGCAACGGGAGTAACCGGATAGTAGTAGTTCACGAAGGAGCAGCTGTAGATACTGACCCTGCATATCAAGTTACCTATACTGCCAATGCCACTTTTGGTAGTGGTGATCAGCTTGGTACTGGTAATTATGTGGTGTACAACGGCACAGGAAGCTCTGTGACTATGACAGGATTGACTTATGGAAACACTTACCACGTACGTGTATATGAATACAATGGCATAGCCGGGGATGAGACTTATAATATAAATACCGATACTGGTAACCCTTCAAGTCAATTGTTTACATTTAGCGTTGATCCGATATCAAATATAAGTCTCGATGAAAATACAATTTACACATCTGTAACACCAAATCTTTCAGGGGCTACTCCAGTTGGGACATTGACTTACTCTTTAGGGGGAACGGATGCCGGCGACTTTACGATCAATTCTTCTACAGGAGTTGTGAGCATGATAGCTAGAGATTTTGAAGCTCCAGAAGATGCAGACACGGACAATGTTTATGAAGTAACGATCATTGCCATTGATGATGACAGCAATTCCGCTTCTGAAGACTGGACGGTGACCATTGAGGATGTGGTTGAATCAGCCACCTTTACTATTGATGCTATTGCCAATGCTAATGTGGATGAAAACACTGCATATTCATCTGTCACCCCTTCCATAACTGGAACACCTATTGGGACATTGACTTACTCTTTAGGGGGAACGGACGCCTCGGACTTTACTATCAACAGTATCACGGGAGTTGTGAGCATGGTAGCCAGAGATTTTGAATCACCAGAAGATGCAGACACAGACAATGCTTATGAAGTTACAATCACTGCTACTGATGATGATAACAATTTCGTTTCTGAAGACTGGACGGTGACAGTGACAGATGTGATTGAAACGGCATTTTTCTCAATTAATACCATTACTGATGTAAGTATCGTTGAAAATAACACGTACACATCTGTAACACCCTCCATAACTGGAACACCTATCGCTACATTGACTTACTCACTGGGAGGAACGGATGCATCGGATTTCACTATCAACAGTATCACGGGAGTTGTGAGCATGGTAGCCAGAGATTTTGAATCACCAGAAGATGCAAATACGGACAATGTGTATGAAGTAGCGATCATTGCCACTGATGGTGACAGCAATTCCGCTTCTGAAGGCTGGACGGTGACCATTGATGATGTGGTTGAATCGGCCACCTTTACTATTGATGCTATTGCCAATGCTAATGTGGATGAAAACACTGCATACATATCTGTAACACCAAGTATTTCCGGAGCTACTCCTATCGGTACATTGACTTACTCTTTAGGAGGAATAGATGCATCGGACTTCACTATCAACAGTGCCACGGGAGTTGTGAGCATGGTAGCCAGAGATTTTGAATCACCAGAAGACGCAGACACGAACAATGCTTATGAAGTAACGATCACGGCCACTGATGATGACAGCAATTCCGCTTCTGAAGGCTGGACGGTGACCATTGATGATGTGATTGAAACGGCCACCTTTACTATTGATGCTATTGCTGATGCTAATGTGGATGAAAACACTGCATACACATCTGTAACACCTTCTATAACTGGAACACCTATTGGCACGTTGACTTACAGTTTAGGAGGAACAGATGCAGACGATTTTACGATCAACAGTATCACGGGAATTGTGAGTATGGTAGCCAGAGATTTTGATTCACCAGAAGATGCCGACACGGACAATGTGTATGAAGTAACCATCACGGCCACTGATGATGATAGCAATACCGCTTCTGAAGACTGGACTGTGACCATCAATGAAATCATATCTGAGGCTGACTTGGCTTTGAGCTCTAGTTTCAGTCCCAGTGAAAACTTGCAAATGGGCGATATTGTTACAGTTAACCATATTTTAAATAACAACGGTCCTGGTGATGCTACACTAGTTGAACTAAGTATCAACTTACCTGCAGGTTTAGACTATATTTCTAATAATTGTAATGCTCAAAATAATGGAACCAGTCTAACATGGGCTGTTGGTAACTTAACAAATGGCAGCACTACAAGTTGCAGTATAACTATTGAGATCAGTGGTTATGGCCAACAATTGTATCAGGTGACTGTCACAGGTTCTGAAGATGATTTAAATCAAACCAATAACAGCAATCAGTTTTATATTAATGCTCAAATCCAAGCAATACCAGTATTAAATGTTTATGGGATGATATTATTTATGATATTAATATTAATGATTGGTTTTAATAGAAGACAACTATTTAATAGAATCTAATGGCGGTAATTCAGGGACATGCATCCCATCTATTTGATTTCAACTCCCTGTTCGATGCATGCCCTAAATTTTTCACTATATTTTTTTATTGATTAAAAAACTAAGAACAAAATCCTTATTTCAAGGGAGGCGTTCATATATGTCCTTATTTATTCTATCCTTTAATTGATGTATGTCCTAGATTATTCTGTTGATAGCGCTTGTGTGAATAAATAGGAAGCTAGAAACTTGCAAGCCTATATTTTTGTTTATATGACTCAAAATTTGTTAATGCCAAACTACCTAATTCATTAGACACCAGTAAAATTTCAACAAAAACGGTTTGAATATCATTTACATAAAAGGTTAACAGTTCAGGATCAAACCAAACTCCTGATTCTGCAACCAAGTTACTGTATTCTGTTGGAACGACATTTACTAACCCATTGACATTTATATCTATTACCTCTTCAGGAAAAAGCGGACGTCTTTCTTTAATCATTTTCATACTGATCTTATACAAAAGATTTTCAAAAACATCATCCTGATAATTACCCTCAATTGTAAGAACCAACTCTTGCCGAATTAGGTTATGATCACATATGTTCAAGTCGAAATAACTTAATCCAACAGTTATAAATGTCACCATGCCTTTTTCTGGAGTGTCCTTATAAACCCTTACATTAATCGGAAATCTACCCAATACTATAAAAGGTTTCTTTTTTGATACACGATAACTATCACCAAAGTGCTTTATACTCTTAAGTAACTTGTTTCTTTGTTCTTTCTTTTTAGAAAACATCTTCATTTTTCCTTCTTCTTGCCATGTACTAATGTACTAAGCGGACAGTCACCTTGAAGGAATATTCTTACATGCTCTTCAGACTTTTTCTACAGATAAATCCAAACCAAATTGTCAAAATCTCAGTTTTGAATGGAGATAATCATGGGATTGGCAAGGAAATACCAAATTTGTGTTGAAGAGACACCCTATTACCATATTGTTTCAAGATGTGTCCGGCGAGCTTTCTTATAAGGTAAAGATACCGTCACTGGATTCAGCTATGAACACAGGCGTAAATGGATTGTTAAGCGCAAATGGACAATTGGAATCACACTAAGACCAGAACTGGAATAGCCTGAATCAACCAGTTTAAACCTACTTCGCCATCAGGCGAAACTCTCAAACTCGGCCTGAATCTGGCTAAATTCTAAAATTCACAATTAATCACTATGCCAACTGGAAAACACCCAAAACCAACCTTGAACTCAAGTGAATTTCAACAAATTACTGTATCAATTCTTTGATTTTGTCTCTCAATGGATGTATGTCCGTGAATACTAACAATCATTTTAAATTAATTCTTAAACAAGAATGTAAAAAAGAGCACGTCAATGTACCTGTTGACGCACTCTTTTTTAGCTACGCTTTTTCTACCATTTAATTACCAATCTAACTTATGTCGGAAAGATAAGTAAACAATAAATAAAAAACCAAACAACAACAGCATAAAAGCCCACTGGTTTAAGGCCGTAACGGGTATGGCTTGTGCGTAACTGTTACCACTGAGTTCAACCGAATGTGGGCTGCTCGGTGCGTTACTGTTAATCACCAATTGGGTAATGTGTTCACCTGCCTCTGTCGGGTTGTAGCTGACTTCAATGGAGCAGGATTCACTTGGCATTAAAGTCATGGGCAAAGGATCACAACTTCCACCGGTTACAGAAAATGGCGCAGTTAATGGATTTAAACTGTTGATAAGTAAATCTGCTGTTCCTGAATTAGTTACCGTAATCACTCCAATTTCATTTTGACCAATTAAGACCCCTCCAAAGTTTATGGTTGAAGCAGATAATTGGATTTGTGGATAGCCATTGACATGCACCGTACGGGTGATTTGACTGGCGGCATTACCAGCATTATCACTGACATCATAGGTCACGGTATAAGTTCCTGCGACATTAGTATCGACCGGGTTATTGACTAAGATATTACCCGTTAAAACGGCATCATCATCGACCAAGTCTGTGGCAGTGGCACCGGCATCGGTGTAAGCATCACCGACATTCAGATTCACCGGTGTTGTGCCTATTAAGCTCAGTACCGGTGGTGTGGTGTCTTGGGTGGTCACTGTTTGGGTGTCCGTGTTTTGAAACCCATGGTTATCAGTAACTGTCCATGTCACGGTATAACCCCCCAGCGTATAGTTGGCAGCGGCATCATTAAAGATGCTTAATGCCAAATCATCGCTGTCGGCGTCAGTAGCAACAGCAGTACCAAGTGGTGGTGTGATGGTGGTGGGGCCAGTGGCTTCAACAATAATATCAGCCGGTGCTGTAATCACCGGAATTTGAGCTTCATAAGCACCGATATCGCGCGTACCATCAGCATTAAAACCACGGTTATCTGTGACGGTGCCGCCAACAGACATATCCAAAGCTTCAGAACCCGGTAATAAAGCATGGGTCATAATACAAGAACCATCAGCCAGTGGTGTGGTGCAGCCATTATCAGCCAAAGGCCCCACTGTTGTTGCATCTAAGGTTGTGGCCAACACACCCGGACAACCATCGCCTGATGTGGCATCGGCCAGATTGCTGCTGCTGTTGAATGTGCCATTAATAGTGCAATTCGAGCCATTATGAAACAGGTTATTTATGGCTTCATTTGTGGTTGCATGATCATTATTAATAGCCGAGCCATTTGGTGCGGTATTGCCTGAAAAAGTGTTATTATTGATAACTGATATGGTTGCATAATATAAATCAATTGCACCACCGAATCTGGCACTGTTATTAGAAAATGTGCTGTTACTGATAAACTCAATATCGCCTGCAAAGTGAGATAAACCACCACCGTATCTGGCACTGTTATTAGAAAATGTGGAGTTTATGATGCCGCTGATATCTTGATTACTAAAAACACCACCACCATTAAATGCTGCTTGATTGCCATCAATCACAGTATTTATCAAGGATAATATCCCGTAGCTAAATATACCACCACCATGACCATGATTGTCATCCACACAACCACCGCGAATGATGATATTATTCAAGGACAAATCACCCCCATTAGCCACCCGCAACAAGCGAAATTCACCCAATTCATTGTTGTCATTCATGTTACATAACAAGCTGCCATCACGCTCCAGCACATGACCCTGTCCATCCAAAACAATCGCTGTGGAAACCGCGGGTGTACCGGTGCGCCCAAATGACGGATCGTTTTCATATTCAGTCGTTAAAGTGATGTCAGCACCGAGGTTAATGGTGTCGCCACCATTGGCTTCACCGTTTAAGTTGGCACATTCAATTGCTTCTATCAATTCCGTATCTGTGCTTACATTGGTATTAAAACCGTCAGTTTGTAGGGCTACTGGGCATAATTCAATGGCTTGAAGCTCATAAGCACCGATATCACGTGTGCCATCGGCATTAAAGCCACGCTGATCTGTGGCGGTGCCGCCAACAGCCACATCCAAGGCTTCGGAACCCGGTAATAAAGCATGGGTCATAATACAAGAACCATCAGCCAGTGGTGTGGTACAGCCATTATCAGCCAAAGGCCCTACAGTGGCAGTCGTTAAGGTTGTGGCCAACACACCCGGACAGCCAGCGCCTGATGTGGCATCGGCCAGATTGTTGTTGCCGTTGAATGAGCTGTCAGCACCGGGATTATATTCACAATTCGAGCCATTATAAAACAGGTTATTTATGGCTTCATTTATGGCTGATTCATCATTAAATATAACCGAGCCATTTGATTCGGTACTACCTGAAAATGTGCTGTTATTGATAACAGATAGAATTACATGAAATAAATCAATTGCACCACCATTATAAGCACTGTTGTTTGAAAAAGTGCTGTTGCTGATAACGGATATGTTTCCTCCCCACTGCGATAAACCTCCTCCAAGAGATCCAGAAATATTATTTGAGAAGGTGGTGTTATTGATGCCATCAATATCGCCGGAAATACTATAAACACCACCACCATGCCTTCTTGCCTGATTGCCATCAATCACACTATTTAGCAATGATAATGTGCCAATATTTAATATACCACCACCTTTACTTGAATCACCACCATTACTATCCACGCAACCACCACGAATTACGGTGTTCTCTAATTCAAGATTGCCATTATTTACAACTCGCAGCAAGCGAAATTCACCCAATTCATTGTTATCATTTATGTTACATAACAAGCTGCCATCGCGCTCCAGCACATGACCCTGTCCATCCAAAACAACCGCTGTGCTGATCGACGGTGTGCCAGTGCGACCCGATGACGGATCGTTTTCATATTCAGTCGTTAAAGTGATGTCAGCACCGAGGTTAATGATGTCGCCACCATTGGCTTCTCCGTTGGCATTGGCGCATTCAATCGCTTCTATCAATTCAGCATCAGTGCTTACTGTGGTATTAAAACCATCTGTTTGTAGGGCTACTGGGCATAATTCAATGGCTTGAAGCTCATAAGCACCGATATCACGTGTGCCAGCGGCATTAAAACCACGCTGATCTGTGGCGGTGCCGCCAACAGCCATATCCAAAGCTTCAGAACCCGGTAATAAAGCATGGGTCATAATACAAGAACCATCAGCCAAAGGTGTGGTGCAGCCATTATCAGCCAAAGGACCCACCGTTGTTGTATCTAATGTTGTGGCCAACACACCCGGACAACCAGCACCTGATGTGGTATCGGCGATGTTGTTGCTGCCGTTGAAAAAGAAACCATAAGTTTTACAAATCGAGCCATTATGAAACAGGCTGTTCTCTATAATATTAATTTGGCCATCAATATTAACAAATACAGCTGAGCCATCTGGTGCGGTATTGCCAGAAAAAGTGCTGTTGTTAATCGATGAAATCGTACCCTGAGTATCAATGACAATAGCACCACCAATTTTAGCACTGTTGTTTGAAAATGTGCTGTTACTGATAAGTGCTATATTCCCATCTGAGGCTAAACCACCACCGGTGTTGGCACTGTTATTAGAAAATGTGGAGTTTATGATGCCACTGATATCTCCATGATTCATAACGCCACCACCATAGAATGCTGCTTGATTGCCCTCAATCACAGTATTTAGCAAGGATAAGCTCCCTCTGTTATGTATACCACCACCTTCAGGCACCCAACCTCTATTGCCATCCACGCAACCACCGCGAATTACGGTGTTCTCTAATTGAAGATTACCATTATTTGCAACCTGCAACAGGCGAAATTCACCCGATTCATTATTATCATTCATGTTACATAACAAGTTGCCATCGCGCTCAAGCACATAACCCTGTCCATCCAAAACAACTGCTGTGCTGATCGCCGGTGTGCCAGTGCGCCCCCAGGAAGGATCGTTTTCATATTCAGTCGTTAAAGTGATGTCAGCACTGAGGTTAATGGTGTCAGCGCCACTGCCCGCAACACAATCGACGTGGGTATGTGCATCATCATTGGCATTGATGATTGCTTCTGAAATCGTACACACCCCATCATTAGCCACCGAACCATCAGTACCATCAACTGAGATGGTGGCTGCCTTTAAAGGCAGACAAAAAAAGGAAAACAGCAGTATCAGCATGTGGGTGGCTGATGGTGAAAAATGTTTGTGGTTATGACAATACATAGGTATCCTCTAAAATATGTTGACTAAAACTTTCTTTAAAATTTAATTCAATGCACAACTCGTAATTAACTTCAAACAAATCGATTCAATAGCATTACAAATGTTATTTACAGGCTTTATCAGATACTGTTATCAGTAAATAAATATTTATCATTTTTTAGTGATAATCAATTCAGCCTGAATTCATTCAGGTCATTTGTAAACTCGTCTGTTTTACATCCATTAAAGTTATTTTAAAAAACCAAGGGCATAACGATTTACTTAATCGAAAAAATTAATTCACCTTTAATATAAGAAGCGAGTTCAAATGCACAAACCCCTCATTTTTTTCTAAGATAAAAATCTCTGAATGGTTAAAATCAAGTTTTACATGTTCTGACAGTTAAAATTATGATGACAATTATCATGACCTGCTCAATTCGCATAAAAACCATATATCTTCGGTGAGAGAACTGCCGTGCAACTCGACCTGCGTAGGCAATGAAAAGATGGCGGTTAAGCCTTACCTGAATGCCGTAGCTCGTGGCCGCTTCTGCTCCAAGCTCAAGTAGCATACCTATATCCCTATGGGAGCCATTCAAATAAAGTATGCTTGTAATGGTCTAATAATTACAGATACATTTCTTACTTTAACCAATAAAAAAGGGGTAAATACCGAAGTACTTACCCCTTGTTTAAAATCCCAGAGCGGATTTTATTTGTGGGTTCGATAAATCATTCCAGCACTCAACACAAAGCTCAAAAACAACAACATAAAAGCCCACTGGTTTATGGCTGGAACTGGTGTGGCTTGTGCGTAACTGCTGCCTCTGAGTTCAACCGAATGCGGGCTGCTCGGTGCGTTACTGTTAATCACCAATTGGGTGTTGTGTTCACCTGCCTCTGTGGGGTTGTAGATAACTTCAATGGTGCAGTTATTGCCGG
>Ga0209344_10003250_pt1 | contig 16319 bp, 19 predicted proteins | sample Cruoilmetagenom6_FD_187293 | JGI IMG/M metagenome (GOLD analysis project Ga0209344, IMG submission 187293) | Oil polluted marine microbial communities from Coal Oil Point, Santa Barbara, California, USA - Santa Barbara Oil Seep Sample 6 (SPAdes)... | ecosystem: Environmental > Aquatic > Marine...
GTAGTTCTTTTATAAAGTTTAATATATCTTGTCCTTCAAAATGTTCCATAGTTCATGTTTTTCAAGCAATAAGATACGGAAACTAAATGACTAACTCAATGAATTAATATGTAAAAGTCTGACAATCAAAAACTACTATTATGAAGTATCTAATGGCTTGCTTTGTGTTTACGCTTATTTTGAGCTGCAATGAAGAACCTAAAAAACCTTCAATTGCAGAAACTATGAAGACCTATACCATCGAACAGATGATGGATAACGAAGCCATTGGTGGTGGTAGTTTTTCGCCCGATAATTCTAAATTGCTTATTTCAAGTAATAGATCTGGTATTTATAATATGTACACCGTGCCAACAAGTGGTGGGGAGTTGACTCCCGTTACGGCATCGGACAGTTCATCGGTATTTGCTATTTCTTACTTTCCAAAAGATGAACGCATGTTATTTAGAATGGACGGTAATGGCGATGAAATCTATCATATTTACATAAGAGATCAAGACGGCACGCAAACTGACCTAACTCCTAAAGAAGGTGCCCGGGCATCATTTTACGGATGGGCAGAAAATCACCAAAGTTTCTATTATACATCTAACGAAAGAAACCCAAGAAATGATGATGTGTATCAAATGGATTTGGAGACTTTAGAGCCTAGCCTTATTTATGAAAATACCGAAGGTTATAGCATTAACGGAGTTTCTGAGGACATGAAGTACCTCGCCCTAGGAAAGCCGATCAATACCAATGATTCCGACTTATTTATTTACACTTTGTCAGACAAAAAACTGACAAAAATCAATGAGAATCAAAGTGCCAACAATAGTTCTGGTTTTTCAAATGATGGCTCCTCTTTATATTATACTACAGATGATGGCGAGGAATTTGCTTATTTAATGAAGTATGATATCGCATCAGGCAATAAAGAAAAGGTGATGCAGAAAGATTGGGATATTTGGGGTGCATCTTTTACTGAAAACGGCACCTATCAAATTACCTATATCAATGAAGATGCTAAAAATACTATTGAAATTAAAAATGTAAGTACTGGTGAAAATGTAGCCTTACCTTCTTTGGACGGAATGGATGTAACAAGTGTCGGTTTTTCTGATGATGAGAAATTAATGCGCTTCTATGCCGGTGGTTCCCATACCCCTTCCAACTTATATATTTATGTTTTGGAAAGCAAAGAACAAACACAGTTGACCAATGTTTTAAATAGCGAAATAAATGGTGAGGATTTGGTCAATGCCGAAGTTATACGTTACAAATCTTTTGATGGTTTAGAGATTCCTGCTATTTATTACAAGCCACATCAAGCAAGTGCCGATGCAAAAGTGCCCGCTTTAGTATGGGTTCATGGCGGACCAGGCGGACAGAGTAGACAAAACTTCAGCTCTTTTATTCAATACTTGACCAATCATGGGTATGCCGTACTCGCCGTAAATAATAGAGGTAGCAGTGGTTATGGTAAAACTTTTTATCAGATGGACGATTTAAACCATGGCGATAAAGATTTGAAAGATTGTGTAGAAGGTAAAAATTGGCTTACGGCACAGCCGGAAATCGATGCAGATAAAATCGGAATTATTGGTGGCTCTTACGGTGGCTATATGACCATGGCCGCACTTACTTATGCCCCAGAAGAATTTGCCGTTGGGGTAAATTTATTCGGTGTTACCAATTGGATACGAACCCTAAAGAGTATACCGCCATGGTGGGAGTCCTTCAAAGATGCTCTTTATTTAGAACTTGGCGATCCGTATAGCGCAGACTCTGTTCGTTTAAAAGAAATTTCACCTTTGTTTCATACCGATAAAGTGACCAAACCTTTAATTGTTTTACAAGGTTCTCAAGATCCACGCGTGCTACAAGTAGAATCTGATGAAATTGTCGCAGGTGTAAAAAAGAACGGAGTTCCTGTAGAATATGTTCTTTTTAAAGATGAAGGACATGGTTTTGTCAAAAAAGAAAATCAGATCGAAGCTTATAGTAGAGTGCTTGAATTTTTAGATTTGTATCTAAAGAAAGATGAAGGCACAGCCCTTAAAGCTAATCCATAATTATTATTATAAATTAAAATTCAAGAAAACACATAATGAAGAAAGTTATTACTGCACTGGTATTACTAACATCAATTTTAAGTACAAATGCTCAAAGTGAATTAACGGGAGAAGATGATTTTGGCAGTTGGTTTATGTATTTTGGCACCAATAAAATTGCCGATAAATGGAGCATACATACCGAAGCGCAGTTTAGATATTATGAAATGGCATCCAACTTTAATCAGATGCTACTACGTACAGGTATAAACTATCACATTAATTCTGATGCTATCGTAACTTTAGGTTACGGATTTATTGATACAGACCCGACTTTTTTAGGTAGCCTTAAGGAAGCTAATTTAACTGAACATAGAATTTTTGAGCAGTTTATTCTAAAGAATAAAGTATGGGAGTTTAATTTTGAGCATCGGTATCGTTTAGAACAACGTTTTATTTCTAAAACCAATATTCTAAGTGACCCTGAACAAGATTTAAGTAGAACGGAACATCGGGCACGCTATAGGCTACAGGTTACTTTACCCATAACAGACATCTTTTTCTTAAATTTCTATGATGAGATTTTCATTAACCTACAAAACGATGTCTTTGGTCAAAACCGAGCGTATGCAGCTTTGGGAGTTAATGTTACCGAAGACTTAAGTATGCAATTTGGGTATTTAAAGAATCATTTTAGCGAGACTAATTTCGATCGCCTACAAATTGGGGTATTTTATAATACCGATCTGCGTGGCATTTTTAAAAAGAAGGAGTAAATTTATACTATAAATAAAATACATTATCATGAAAAAAATAGCATTGACTTTCGCTAGTGCGTTATTGATTGTTTTCGCAAGTTGTAAAGACGCTAAAAAAGGTGAAGAATCTAAAAGTGTTGAAGCAACTGCCAAAACAACTGAAATGTTTAGCTTAGTAAAAGATTCAACAAAAGTGAGCTTTACCGCCTACAAGACTACAGAAAAACTGCCTGTTGGCGGTAAGTTCGAGAAAATCAACTTCTCGAAGACCAATAGTGGTGCAACGGCATTAGAAACTTTAAACGGTACTGAATTCAGTATTCCTGTAAGTAGCCTATTTACCAATGACCCAACCGGGACTAGAGATCCTAAACTTCTAGAATTTTTCTTTGGTGCCTTAAAGGATACCGAATTAATTTCAGGTGTAGTTAAAGTTGAGGGCGAAAAAAGCTCTATCGACGTTACTTTAAATGGAGAGACACAAAAAATTCCATTGGAATATGAAATGGATGGTGATAGCAAAATTACATTTACGGGAGTAATGGAATTGGAAAACTGGAATGCGTTAGACGCTGTTGCTTCTATCAATAAAGCTTGTGAAATTTTACACACTGGAAAAGATGGCGTAAGCAAAACTTGGAGCGAAGTTGCCGTGAAAGCAGAAGTACTATTGACAAAATAATAATAGCATTTTATAATATTTAAAGAGGAGCCCATGAGCTCCTCTTTTTTTTACCGCTATAGATGAAAAGGATTGCTCATATCATGTAAGCATTTGATATTGATTATTTTAAATTATAATTTAACAATTCATAACAAAAAAAGAGTAAAATGAAAATATTAAAAATGGAAATAGCACTATTGACACTACTAGCTGTCTTTAGTTGCAAAGAGGTAAAAAAAGAAGCTTCTGAAGCGAAAGAAGAAGTTGAAGAATTAATGGACGAAGCAGAAAATGAAATGGATGAAGATGAAACCGTTGTTAAATTTATGCTAGAGCCTAAAAGTGATAGTAATGTAAAAGGTGAAGTAATCTTTACCCAAGATGATGACGAGGTAGAAATGATAGCTATGTTATCTGGTTTATCTGAAGGTGAGCACGCCATTCATATTCACCAGACGGCAGATTGCACTGCAGCCGATGGTTCTTCTGCTGGCGGTCACTGGAACCCTACGAACGAACCTCATGGTGAATGGGGAGCAAGCGAAGGATACCATAAAGGTGATATCGGTAATTTCAATGCTGATGCGGACGGTAATGCAAAAGTTGAATTTGAAACAAATGAATGGTGTATAGGTTGTGAGGATGAAAACAAAAATATATTAGGAAAAGGAGTTATTGTACATCAAGGAGTAGATGATTACACTTCTCAACCAAGTGGTGATGCCGGGGCGCGTGTAAGCTGTGCAGGTATTATTAAATAGTGTTAATAATAAAGTGGATAAAAGCTGTTCTAAGAACAGCTTTTATCTATTTTTAACAGATTTAAAAATTAAGTATGCAATTAGACCTATTGGTTGATCAGTTCAAAAAGAAAGACCCCTCGGCTTTCGAAAAGTTATACGGTATGTATAGCGAGAACATTTGTGGTGTTATCAACACCATCGTCAAAAATGACGCCCTAGCCCAAGAAATTTGTCAAGATGTTTTTATTAAAATTTGGAACAATTGTGAAAGTTACAATTCTTCTAAAGGAAGATTTTTTACGTGGATCTTGAACATTGCTAGAAATGCGGCTATCGATGAAATAGTAGGTCGTATAAGAATGATAAAAAGAACCTTTCTGCAGATTACTTCGTAGGTATTTTACAGCACAAGGAAGAAGAGGAAAGTTCTACTGTAGATACCAAAGGTTTAAGAAAACTGGTTAAAAATTTAAAGGAAAAATGCGTTCAAATCATTGAACTGTTATACTTTAGAGGATATACACAAAAAGATGCTGCAGAAGAATTGGAAATTCCTTTGGGCACTGTTAAAACAAGAAATAGAAGTTGCATTTCCCATTTAAGGGAGAATATGGAGGTAAGGTAGTATGGATGTAGAAAAATACATAGCATCAGGAATTTTGGAGCTGTATTTAGCTGGCACACTTTCAGAAAAAGAAAATCTGGAAATAGCTAACTATGCAGAAGAGTATCCAGAAATTAAGAAGGAGATAGAGGAAATTGAGGCTTCAATACTAGAATTAACTAGAAAAGCATCACCAGGTTATAACTATTCATTTAAAGCCTTAATGAATAGAATCAATGGTAAAGTTAAGGTGGTAGATATTAATGAAAAACGTAGCTCGCCATACTTATCATACATTGGTTGGGCCGCTAGTGTTTTATTAGCCGTTGGACTGTTCTGGATGTATCAGCAAAATCAAGATTTAAAATCTGACATTGAAATTGTAGAAAAACAGAATGTAGATCTAGAACAACAAATTGCCGATACCGATTCTTCATTAGAACAGACTCTAGATCTATTAAATACACTTCGTGATCGAAACATTAGTGTTATTTCATTAGGTGGTCAAGAAGTATCTCCTACCTCTTATGCTAAAGCGTATTGGAACAGAGACGATCAAAAGGTATTTATAGATGCCAAAGGTTTACCTGAACCACCAGATGGTTTTGTATACCAAGTTTGGTCACTTAAACTTACACCGCTTACCCCTACAAGTATGGGTCTACTTGAAGATTTTGCTACGGATGAAAATAAGGTATTCGCATTGAACAACCCTAATGATTCTGAAGCCTTCGGTATTACTTTAGAACCGGCAGGGGGTAGTGAATCACCTACGTTAGAGCAACTATACACACTTGGTATAGTATCGGCGTCATAACGAATTAAAATTTAATATATAAATGGGCAGTTTTTAATGACTACCCATTTTTTTTACAATTTTTCTACCATGATTTAAAGAAAATTTTTGAAACCGTACTAATCCTATTAGGTATTAGCGGACTTGTTCATGCTGCAATTTTATTTGGCAATAGTTCTAGTTCTACCGAACAACTTATTGGTTACGGTGTGTTAGGTACAATCTTTCACTTTTCAGGAATAGGAGTGAGAAGAAATACTAGTAAGGGTTAAAAATTCAACTAAACCACTATGGACTAAAGTGCCATAAGTTTTTAATTCTGACTAAAGTCAGCAGTACCTGATTACTCAAGTATAAAATTATCTGTGTCATTATTTGACTTGCGATGATGCTCTAAATATTCGTTCACCATTTTATCCGTAATATTTCCTGTACTCCAACATCCAAAACCTATGGCCCAAAAATGTCGTCCCAAATAACGCTGTTTCAATTTTGGAAACTCTTGCTGTAGCTTTCTTGAACTTCTTCCTTTTAACTTTTTTACCAAGCCACTTATATTTTGTAACAGACGATATTCAATATGCACATGGTCATTACTGACCACTCCTTTGAGTATATTTATATCTTCTGCATCGCAGACCTGAATCAATATCGCTCTACATCGACTTTTTATATCTCCTGCTAATACAGAATAGCGGTATTTTGTACTCCAAACTATGTGAACTGTCAAGCGAGAAACTGTATGCCCATTTACCCTCTGTTCTCTCATTAAACAAAGCTAGGTGTTTTTAGAAGCTAAAGCGAGATGCACTTAAGTGCATAGTTTTAACTAAATTTGAGTCCAATAAAATGCACATCAAAGAGAAGTCCGGAAAGGAGACCACCGCTACCACCCTGAATGGGCGCACATCGCCCATTGCAAATGCAAAAAGAACGTTGCTCGGAATATCTCATAAGATAAAGGGAAAATACTTACAGAGCTATCTTGACGAGTTCTGTTACAAACTGAACAGGCGATATTTTGACGATGATGTTGTATTTGGTATTGCCGTTGACAACACCATTCACTTTCTAGGAAAATATAAATTGGGCATAAACTAAAGATTGAATAAAGATGTTGCCCTTGAGAAAACTTTTGCGCAAACAGGTAGAGTGCTGGTCATTACGACCATTATTTTGTTCTTCGGTTTTATGGTGATGCTGTTCTCCATTCACCAACCCAGTGTAACGATAGGATTGATTATTAGTGTAACGTTAGTAACAGCATTGATATTAGACTTATTATTACTACCGGTATTACTGAAAAAGTTGATTTAGATAGAACTATTTGTTCTGTGGAGTGTTTTCTGTAATGACTTATAAGCAAATATCATTTTACCGACCATGAAAATCATTAAGCTAATCCATAATGTAAAGAGTAGGTATTCCATAACACTAATTGGTTTACTTGGTTACTTTTAGTTTAAAATTTAAAGTCCCGGGAGACACTCTAAATGCATTTCGTCGATAAATATATGTATTTCATCTATACGCCTGTTAAAAAAAACTAAATTTTCGATGAAATGCGTAATAATAATTGCGCCACGACTCTACATCGTGGCGCTGAAAAAAAACAATCCAACCTAAAACAAACATGAAATGAAAATAATTGGGCAATCAATTACAAATCATGGACTTGCTTTTCCATACCGGGACCTAGTTCATAAATAGCCCCTATTAATTCTCCTTTTAATTCTTTAACTCTTTCATCTTCCCCATTCGCTTTATATACTTCAGCTGCTTGGTAAAGTAAAGCCGGTTCAAATGTTTTTCCATAAACATAGGTGTTCATAATTTCCATTGCCTTCACCTTATCTCCGTTTTTAAGATGACTGTAGCCCAACCAGCTGTATGATTCTGGCGTAGGTCTATTATCAACTTCTCTTTGTGCTAAAATTAATGCGCTGTCATATTGCTCGGTCTCACCTATATACAGACCTAGATTATAGGCGTTGTACATATCGCCATAAGCTTTATCCTTCACTCTGGTGAAGTATTCGTCTAAATTTTTTGTGCGGATTAAATCGTCTCCTGAATAATCTGCAATTTCTGCCTTCAACAAGAAGTAATCGAGCGCATTATAAGTTTTGGTAACAGAGTCTAAAATGCGAATAGCTTCTTTAGAATCTTTATCGTTTGAAAAAACGATCCAAGCAATTCCCTTTTTAGCATATGCGTTATTGTTATCGATTTCTAACGCTTTTAAATATTGTTGGTAGGAATCTTCTATTCTACCAGCATGACCATAATAGTCACCTAAATTAGTATAGCTCCACAGCATTAAATCTTTATTTTTAGCCATTTCGGCTTTTGTTCTAGCCTTCTCCATAAAACTTATGGTCGTATCTAAATCACCTTTATAATCGTTCCACTTTGCCAAACGAATCATATAACCGAAATCTGACATGTTTTTTAGGCTATCTAAATAGCTTTCTGCCAATTGATAATTCCCCAATTCCATATGAACATCAAAGAACAAGCTTTGTGTCTCACTTTTATCACCGCCAATTGCCGCCGCATCATCTACTAATTGTAATGCTTCTTTAAAACGATGTTGCGATATATAATTTCTAGCTAGAGATCTGTAAAAACCAGGTTTACCAATATTGGCAATATCAACGGCTTTTTTTAAACTCTTTTCTGCCTTCTTTAAAAATTCAATATCTCCAGTTTGCTGAAAGTATCTATTGTACTCCCCACCTACCACACCAAAACTGGTAAGTTGCATACTATCTGGTCTTATTTTAGAATTCCAAAGATCAAAATATTTTGATGTTGTTTTAATCTCATTAGCGACTAAAAACTTGTTGTAATCTTCTTTGTTTGCAATTGCGTCCTGATTTTTGGTATCACATGATGATACCAGTATCACTACTATTAAAAGCTTTAATAATTTCATAAGGTTGTTTTTTGTGGATCGTTTAAAATAAGGGGAGCTTTTCAACTCCCCTTTCCCTTCTCTTTCATAAACAATTTAGGGATGTGCCAATCTTACCTACCACTAACAATAAGTAAGGTGAAGGCAACTTCTTATTCAGGTGCACCCAAGTATGGGAACGTAGTACCTAAAGTAGCGGTTAGCCCAACGCCATCTGAAGTTAATCTTGGTAAATCTGCCATACCATCATCATCGGTATCTTGACCACTGAACCTAGCACCGTCACCACCACCGAACAATAAGATCAGTGATACATCAATAACATCATCTTCTGGAGTTCTACCTGTTAAACCAACTGCGCCATCATAGTTTGGTGCTCCACTACCACCATTAAAATAAGTTGTTGGTAAATTAGGAGCTACTTCTAAAACATCATTTGCCAACACCGTTGTCAACACCGTCGCACTAACTGGATTATTGGTATAACCATCATCCATTGGTCCGTTTAAAATATCACCTAAGATATTAGCCTCATAGTTTACAGCATCTGGATCCGCTCCTAGAATGTTTGCATAAACATCATGGTATGCCTCTAACCTAATTTCAAAAGCTGCTTGAAAAGTAGCTTCCATCTCTGAAGGAATAGACATGTTATGTAAGTCTTTGATATCTCCGTCAGCACTTAACACCGTGTTTATTCCCGGCCTACCCATAAAATCGACCTGTGCATAAATTCCTGTAAAGTCTGGCGCATCTGGCTCCATCGCTTCTTCACATGGTGTACATGTACCACCACAATCAACTCCTGTTTCATCACCATTCATTATTCCGTCATCACATGTTGGTGTAATTACTACTGGTGTGTTGTCATCATCATCGCTACAAGAAGCTAATGCGGCTACTGCCAAAAGAGACAAGAACGTATATTTTATATTTTTATATTTCATCGTTATATTTTTTTGAGGTTATTATTGTTTTACGTTTGTAGTTACCCATGTTTTATACACTTCTAAACCAAGTACATTCTGACCTGTTGTGGTACCTAAAAGACTGTTAGGAAGTTCTACAACTATAGACATCGTATTTGCACCATCAAAAGTATCAACAGCAGTTTCATCATCGTCGTCAGTTGAATTTGGATCTCCAGCTGGTTTAAAACCTAAAGGAGCCGTACCACCGATAACTTTATTAAATTGAAAGAAATCAAAGAAAAAAGCATCTTGTCTAGGACCAGCAAATAAAGAAACTCCGTTTCCTGTACTTTCTACAATAGCAGTTTCAGCAGAAATATCTACCGAACCTAACGGAGCATCTACCATAATTGTACCGTTTAGTCCTGTTTCACTTGGCGCAATCGGGCCAAAGAAATACATTTTACCATCTCTTGGTATTGCCTGTATTACTAAATCTTCTACTAAATCATTATCGGTATCGATATTTATTTCCAATAATACATTTTCATCGAATGTACCGTAAGCCAGGTCTGGTAGCACATTAGATTGAAGGTCTACCGCAAAAACGGTATTGTCTGAACCTTCTGTTGGCTCAAAAGCATAAAAATCGGCAATATCTGCCGTGGTCCCCATAGCGCTAGGTGCATCAATATGATCTGCTGCCACTAAAAGACCTCCTACTAGGGCTAACGCCCCAAGTCCCATAAATAATTTTGATTTTTTCATTATCCTATTTTTTTTAGATTAGAATCACCCTTACTTACGCAGTAAAAAAGAGAAGGTTCATTTTTTCTTAAAAAAATCAAATTTATTTTCTAGCTGTATAATGAGAAATACAAATAACCTTCCTATACTTTTTTTATGCAACCATTTATGGATTAGTGTGAACTAATAATTCGCTAACTTTGAAGTGCTAAATAATTAAAATATGAACCCGTCTTCCTCTGGTTGGATCGAGAAATATGGTTCGGTGGTTCAAAAACACCAAGACGAATTCCCAACTTTTGAAGACTTGTATGCTACGCTTAAAAAAAGCGGATTTGTATATGGACTTAATTCTGGTATTCCTGATTTTATTGAATTGGAGCATACTTTATCTGAAGACGAAAAAGCAAAAATTAATTTACTACATGCTTTATTCTTTACTTACCGAACCGAAGATGGTGAAGACTATTCTACATTTATAGAGCAGATTTTTAAGTTCTATGAGATACTGAATATTAGCCGAGCCGGATTTTTTGATAAATGGTTTACAGGAAACAAAACCTCTGCAAAGCTTGAAAAGCTGATGACGTCAAGAATTTATATTGAAGACAATATTATCAGTAAGACCTTTAATAGCCTTATTACCAATTCACTTCTATTTATAGATGTACTGCTTTTTAAACACTTTTTAAATGACCATAGTGCTTTAAAGAAAAAGGCTGAAGAAATTGAATACTTAGCGATTAATATTACCTATGATGCATTAAGCTCTAAGGAATTGGACAGGAAGGATAACAAACTTTCTCAATTGCTTGCTTCTTCATTAACCTATATTAGCTGTGCTGAAAATAGTTTTGATGGTTTTTACCGCGAAAGATTACTTAATAATAAGAATAACTGGGAAAATAGATACTTACTTGATATGGCCTGCCTTACCGTGTGGGAAGACCATTCTTTAGATTATACCGAATCTGAATTTATATTTGGAATAGGAAAAGACCTTGGTTTTGATAATACCGTTATTTCTAGATCAATTACGGACGTTACTCAATTCTTTAAACTCAATTTCGATACTATACCTTATTTAAAAGAAAAGAACTTAGCAATGCAGTTTTACGATAGTATGGGTAAAATTGTAAAGAAACTCATTCTGCGGAATAGCAAAAGGTTGCATAAGGAACTTTCTCAAAGTGCCGAATTGGTAGCGTTGTTATCTAAATCTACGATTCGAGATTTAAGTAATGAAGAAAAGAAAAAGGTTCAGAACCAACTTTTGGATATTTTTAAAAGCATCCCTTCTTTAGCTATTTTCATTCTACCTGGCGGAGCTATTCTACTTCCTATTTTTATTAAATTAATTCCGAAGTTACTACCATCGGCATTTGATGAAAATAGAATTGACGAAGAAGAGGAAGATTTATATCGTAAATAATTTACTATTAATTTATTAAATTTTTTACTCTAACCAAAGCTTAAAGTCTTTCACCTTTTCTCTACTCACAATTATTTCATGATCAGGATTGTTTTTTAACTTGATCTGTAATCTTGAATTGGTGTATGCAGCGATATCCTTTATGTAATCTATATTCACGAAGAACTTTCTGCTTACCCTAAAAAATACTTGTGGCTTTAGTTCATCTTCCAACTGCTCTAAAGTAGTATCCAATAAATAATTACGACCATCTTTTGTAGCTGCGTAGGTTCCCTTATTTTCACTATAGAAACTCTCTATATCTTCTGAGTTTATAATTTTTAAATGCTGACCGACCTTGGTTGTAAAGCGCTTTTTGTATTCTCGCTCTAGCGGATTCACTAATAACTTCTTAATATCTTCAAAGTCTAAGGCTATCTTACTTGGCTCATTATCTGACTTAAACATTTTTTTATACTTAACAACAGCTTGCTCTAAATCTTCGTCATCTATGGGCTTTAACAAGTAATCTATACTATTCAATTTAAAAGCTTTCAAGGCATACTCGTCAAAAGCGGTGGTAAATATGATGGCACTGTGTACCTCGATTACATCGAAGATTTCAAAAGAGAGTCCGTCAGACAATTGAATATCCAAAAATATTAAATCTGGGTGTTCATTGTTTTGAAACCAGTCTATTGCTTCTTCTACAGAATGTAGCATGGTAGAAACAGACAGATCTAAACTCTCTAACATTCTACCCAACCTACGTGCTGCCGGTTTTTCATCTTCAATTATTATGGTGTTCATGGTCATTTGGTTTGATTAGTATCGGTCATTTATTATAAGAATAAGTCCTAAAACATTGTTTCTTAAAAACTATATTTTATAATAAATGTTCCATATTCTATATCTGATAAAAGTCTGCTATTGAATTTGTAAAATATGTGTTATTTAACCTAAAAAGACGTTGAAAATACTTCGGTTTATCAGCTCCTTTCGGAACCAATGTTAACTGTTTTTTATTTCCTATTATTCTATCAAAAATACTGACTTTTCCTTCATTTAAGCTGATATAAAAATAATATAAATATGGTCCAATCCAGTCCACATAGTCCGCTTTTCCGATTACATTATTCGGATTTACAATTTCAAAAGGTTCATTGTAAGCAATTACTTTTTGTAGTTCCACAGCATTTAATGGGATTCCATTAGCTATAGCTATTATATCATATTGTGGGTCAATAAATACCCATTTTTTTAAGTCTGGGATATAAACTTCATTTACAACGTGCCCAGCACCAGTATTTACTTCATTAATATCTTTTGTCATTAGTCCAACATTTCGAACTTTAAATCCTAACGCTCTCAAACATTCGGATGCTACAAGACTATATTCAACGCATCTAAATTTTTCTCCTTTCTCAGCTTCTTTCAGAATAAAATAAGCATCGTTTTTTTCAGGTTTGTTTTCTCCATCATGCTCCCATCTACTATTTACCCAGCTTTGAACTTTTAAAACTTTTTCGAAATCCGATTGTACATCTTGAACTATCAAGTCTAATTTAAAATCAGTTCTTAATTTTACCAAATCGGGCTTTTCGATGAATGTTTTATATTCGATTTGAAAGTTTTGGTTTCGAATGTTTTCAAATTTTAATTGCTCTACAATTTTATCAGGTTTGTCCTTTCCTCCTTTGATTAATCCACCCAAGCTTGGCGACATATAAAAACCAAAACTTATAAAAAAGATTAATAGAACAAGAACTATTTTTAATACTTTACCTTTCATCAATATTTATTCCGGTTTAATCTTGGATGTTACCTGTCTTACTAAATAGATAAATTGCGCGTAAGGCAATTATTATGGTCTTCATGGTTGGTATTTATGGTGGTTATAAACAATATGCTTTATTCGTTGTTAGAGTTGATGTACTTCTGAATTTTACGCTCTTCCCATTTTTTCAAATGCCAAGGTAGGTTTCCAAAAACAGTAATTGCATGTATAGCCAGTATAATTCCCCATACAATGGTGGTACCATATACATTCCAATTTATCCAATCTAAAAAATCAGGGTTACCTAAGGCATCTTTACTTACTAATATGAAAACAAATTTATGTCTCAAGAAGTATAAAATGATATTTATAACTAGAAAAACTAGTGCGTGGTTATAGAAACTCTTTATACTAGCCACTTTTGTTTTTGCCCTTTCGTATTTAGACAGCCTGCTAAATTCTTCACTTACAAGATTATCGTTTGGTAGATTAGTTTCCATATTATCTATATTTTTCAGCATCTCTTTCATCCTGTTCTATATATTTACTGATTTGGCGTTGTTCCCAATCTTTACTAAAGAAAGGGTTATAGCCAAATACTTTAGCTGCATGAAAGGCCAAACCTATTCCCCAGAAAAACGGAGTAGAAAAAGTACCGATATTAAACAAAGCTTCTGAAAATGATGTTCCGCCTGACATGATTCCCATAACCGTAACAGTCATAATAAATAAATTAACCAGTACGTAAACAAGTAGGTGTATATAAAACCCTTTTAACTCTTTTACTTTCTTTTGCGCCCTTGCTAATTTATCTGATTGATCAAATTCGTTTAGTTCCATCTTTGTTTATTTTCTTCTTGTTGTAAAATCTCTTGTAATTTTCTTTTTTCCCAATCTCGATTCATAAACGGATTCAAGTTAAAGATTTTATTTGCTTTAAAAAATAAGCTTATACTTAATCCGAATACTACCCAAAGAAACCAAGCATATTCCCATTCGTTTAGGTAATAATTTAGTGCTGCTACGAGTATTATAGTTACCACAGCCGAGGCAACTTTACCATAAAATTCTTTAATTTCTTCTACTCTTTGTTTTGCCTTTTTATATTTTGTGTTTTCCCTGATATTCAGTTTATTAGTTTATGATTCTTGCATGTATTCTTTGATCTTTCTTTCTTCCCAGTTCTTACCGAACAAGGGATTGTAACCGTAGGCATAAAGACCGTTCATTACCAATCCGAATCCCCAACCCAATGCCGGAAAAATTGCCCACGGAAAGTTAGTGGTCGAATAATTGATATATGCCAAAATCGGTATTACAATGCAGTATGCCAGTAAGTTGCCATAAAAACCTTTTATAGCTTCTACTTTTTCTTTTGCCTTTTGATACTTGTAATTATTGTTGTTCGTGAAATTTGATTCCATCTTTATAAGCTTTTAGGTTATTGAAATTTAATTACTATACTTCAAATTTCGGTAGATAATCCAGGTTTTGAAAAAACGAAATACCCAGTTGTAATTTTTAATGACTGAATTGTAGAAAGTGGTATTTGTAGACCCAAAAACCTTTAAAAACCATAAGATTTCTTAGCACTTATAATTTGCTCTTGTTCTGTTGTATTAGGGTACAATAGATATTTGGGTGCTATTATAAGCTTTGAACTTGTGACAGTAATCTTTGTAATCGTAACGAATGGAAAGTTTCCTTTGGTAAGCACAAGAAGCACTTTTTCCATTTTAGAGAACTCTGAAGATGATTTCTCTATAATTTCAGCTTCACCTTTCAACTGATATCCTTTTTGCTTTAAAATATCTATAAAGCTGATACAAACATTTTTATTCGACCTTATATTCTTAACCGTTTGCGGCGATGCAATATTCGCCACGATTATGAAATCATCTTCAAAGAAACTAAAGATCTCTTTTGGTGATACATTGGGAATATTATCTTTTGAAAAAGTTGCCAACCAACATAGAACACTGTCATTTATAGACATTATAATTTCTTCTGTTAGCTTCATGACATCTATTTTAAAATACGTTTAAAAATTATCCTTCTCCATCAATTCCTTGATTTTTTTCTCTTCCCAATCTTTGCCGAATAACGGATTTAATCCATACGCCTTTAAACCATGGGCTATCAAACCTATTCCCCAACCTACAGCCGGAAAAATGACCCAAGTAAAACTGGTGGTTCTATAATTTATAAATGCAAGTATCGGAATTACAATACAGTAAGATGTTAGATTGCCATAAAACCCCTTAATTTCTTCTACACGTTTTTTTGCTTTCTCATAGCGCTTGGCACTAATATGCGAATCTTGCGTTTCTCTAAATGAAATGACGTTGGTCAACATGGGCAGTCGGACCTTGAATTCATTGGTCGTCTTAAAAATTTTCATCTCCTTTTTAGTAAGTATCGCATAACGTTGGCGTATATTTTGCAGACCTACTCCACTACTTTTTTTAACGACTTGTTTCTCTTGAAGGTTATTGACCACATACAAATAATCATCCTCATCATAAATTTTTATATGTAGTGGTTTAAAAGAAGTTACCACATTATGCTTCACTGCATTCTCTAATAATAATTGAAGAGATAGCGGCACTATTTTAGCTTCGGGATTTGTCGCGCTATCTGGAATTTCAAAAATAATACAGTCTTCAAAACGCATTTTTAAAAGTCGCACATAGGTTCTGGCAAACTTCAGTTCTTCATCGACCGAGATAAGATTTTTACTTTTCTGTTCCAATACATATCGATATACCTTAGATAATGAAGTCGTAAACTTTTGTGCCTGTACGGGGTCTTCCTCGATAAGGCTCGTCAACACATTTAAGCTATTAAATAGAAAGTGTGGATCTAACTGATTTTTTAAGGCATCGAACTTAGCCGATGCGGAACCAGCAATAATTTTTTGTTCCTTCACCTTGGTATCCTGCAAAGCTTTATAAA
>Ga0209344_10003251_pt1 | contig 16313 bp, 12 predicted proteins | sample Cruoilmetagenom6_FD_187293 | JGI IMG/M metagenome (GOLD analysis project Ga0209344, IMG submission 187293) | Oil polluted marine microbial communities from Coal Oil Point, Santa Barbara, California, USA - Santa Barbara Oil Seep Sample 6 (SPAdes)... | ecosystem: Environmental > Aquatic > Marine...
CATGAGTTCGCCAGCTCGCATTTTTTCCATGGTGTTGGCCCAGACATCCGGGACCACAGTTATTTTCAGACCGCTTTTTTCACTGATAAGCTCTAACACATCAGCGGCGATACCATCATGTTCACCTTCTTCATTCAAAAAATCATAAGGTGCCCAACTGAAATCGGCACCCAGTGTGATTTCAGGATTAGCGGCAATCCAGGCCTGTTCTTCTTCAGTAAATGTCAGCGCCGATAATCGGCAGCTGATAAACAGCAGAAAAAAAAATAATAACCAGTTAATTTTGATCGGAAATGGCGACAAATTCATCAATATGTTCCAGCAGTATGCTCACCAGATAGGGATCAAACTGGCTACTGCTATGTTTCCTGATGTAGTCCAGGGTATCTTCCAGGGACCAGGCTTCTTTGTAGACCCGTTTATGCAATAACGCATCAAACACGTCAATCAAACCAACGATACGACCGTAGATATGAATATCCTGTCCTTTCAGTCCTTGGGGATAACCGCTACCATCCCATTTTTCATGGTGCTGGTGAGCGATTATAGCGGCAGCTTTGGTGTATTTGCGTTTGGAATTATGAAGAATTTTAAAGGCACGCGTGGTATGCGTTTTCATGATGGCAAATTCATCTTCAGTGAGTTTACCGGGTTTATGCAAAATCGAGTGGGGGATGGTGATTTTACCAATATCATGCATTGGTGCGGCATGAAACAGGATATCGGCATCTTCATCCGTCAAACTTTCATGATACAGCGCTAATAACCTGGAACACTCGGCTACCCGGCGGATATGTTTGCCGGTTTCATCTGACGTTGACTCCATCAACTCAGTCAGAACATAAATCATTTCCAGTTGATTCTGTTCCAGCTCGGTCATCAGTCGTTGCTGATTCTGTTTGTATTTGTGCTGTAGAGAAAGGTTATTTTGTTGCAGGAGTTTTTTAGCGCGATATAAAGAAAGATGAGTATTGACTCTGGCCAGCAGTTCTTCGGCATGAAACGGCTTACAGAGATAGTCGACTGCGCCAGCATGAAATCCCTGGCTTATCGAGTCTACGTCGACTTTGGCCGTAACAAAAATAATCGGGATATCCTGCAGTCGGGGTTCTGCCTTAATGCGTCGGCAAACTTCAAAACCATCCATTTCGGGCATCATGATATCAAGCAGAACCAGGTCATATTCGTGCATTTTCATTAACGCAAGCGCTTCCTGACCTCGGGTGGCAAATGACAGGTTGTAAGGCTCTTCCTTAAGAAAATTCATCGCTACCTGAATATTGTCAGGTACATCATCGACAATTAAAACATTGGCACTATTATCCATCGCGATTCCTTGTATGCAGATACTGTTGCGGCAATCCTTTTCGAGACTGCAAATGGTAGCTGCTGAAAATAACAGTAACTCTATAACTTGTCTATCTGACTTAATATCCTGGGGATATTAGTTATTTACAAACCAGTATCATGTGACCGGCGAAATTAACTTTGAGTTGCAAAGCTGAGGAACAAAATCAAAATAAGTATGATGTGACTTTAAATTGAGGAAGCAGTAATGGCATTGCAAAAAGCGCCGGAATGGCAGACGTTTCTTGAGAATGAATTTGAACAGCCGTATATGCAAAAGTTAAAGGCTTTTTTACAGCAGCAGAAAAATCAGCAAAAAGTAATATATCCCCATTCATCCAACTGGTTTCATGCCCTGGAAACAACGCCGCTATCTAATATAAAGGTTGTCATTCTCGGACAGGATCCCTATCACCAGCCAGGACAGGCGCATGGTTTATGTTTTTCAGTCAAACCCGGTGTGGCGATTCCACCTTCTTTAATGAATATCTATAAAGAGCTGAATAATGACCTGGGTATTGCTCCTGCCAAACATGGTTATCTGGAAGCGTGGGCCAAACAAGGCGTTTTATTACTGAATGCCGTATTAACGGTGGAGCACGGACAAGCCAATGCCCATCAGGGAAAAGGGTGGGAGCAATTTACTGATCGGGTCATTAACCTGGTCAATCAACAGCGTGAAAATGTAGTGTTTATGTTGTGGGGCAGTTACGCCCAGAAAAAAGGTGCTGCTATTGATAACGAGCGACATCTGGTATTAAAAGCACCCCATCCTTCACCGCTGTCCGCACATCGCGGTTTTTTTGGTTGCAAACATTTCAGCCAGGCCAACGAATATTTACAACAACATGGTCAACCCCCTATAGATTGGCATTTGCCGTCATCGGTTTAGATTTTTTGTTTAGATTTAACAAACAGCAGAGATTTATCCAATACAGCCGATGGGCAGGCTTGATACAATTCGCGCCATGATAAATTTCAGCCAACTTTCTTTACGTCGCGGCCCCCGTCTACTGTTTGAAGCTGCCAATCTGGTGATTCATCCTGGGCAGCGTATTGGTTTGACCGGCGCCAATGGCACCGGTAAATCCAGTCTATTTGCGATGATCCGCAATGAAATACATGCTGACAGCGGTGATCTGACGTTTCCCCAATCCTGGGTGATTGCCCACGTAGCACAAGAAACGCCCGCGGTCGATACGACTGCCATTGACTATGTGTTGCAGGGCGATGCTGAACTGAGTCAACTGCTCACAAAATTGGCACAAGCAGAACAGAACAATGATGGTCATTTGCAAACCCAGCTGCATGACAAAATAGGCTTGATTGATGGATATACTGGAAAAAGCCGGGCAGCAAAATTACTGCATGGATTAGGGTTTACTGCTGAGCAGCAGGAACATCCGGTCAGAACCTTTTCAGGTGGCTGGCGCATGCGACTTAACCTGGCCCAGGCATTGATGTGCCGTAGTGACTTATTATTGCTGGATGAGCCCACCAATCATTTGGATCTCGAAGCAGTCTATTGGTTAGAAGAATGGCTCCGCAGTTATGCTGGAACGCTGCTGGTGATTTCTCATGATCGTGAGTTTCTGGATCGAGTGGTTACCCACATCGCTCATATCGAACAACAGCGCATCAAACTGTATACTGGTAATTATTCGGATTTTGAAATCGCCCGTGCCGAACATCTGGCCAATCAGCAATCTGCTTATCAGAAACAGCAATCTGAAATCGCCCACATCCGTGATTTTGTGAATCGATTTAAGGCCAAAGCCACCAAAGCCAAGCAGGCTCAAAGTCGTATCAAAGCATTGGAGCGCATGGAAAAGATTGCCCCGGCGCATGTGGATTCACCGTTTCATTTCAGCTTTTTTGAACCCCGGCGTTTAACCACGCCAATATTAGCGCTGGATAAAGCCAGTGTCGGTTATCAGCAAACGCCGTTAATCGACAATATCAAGCTACATCTTGCCCCAGGCGATCGTATCGGTTTGTTAGGGCCTAACGGTGCCGGTAAATCAACGTTAATCAAACTGATTGCCGGTGAATTGGAACCGCTCAGTGGCAAACGTCGGGAAGGCAAAGATATTGTTATCGGTTATTTTGCCCAACACCAATTAGAACAATTACGTCCTGATGAAAGTGCGTTAAAGCATTTGCAGCGGCTGGACCCAATGGCGACTGAACAGGATTGCCGTAATTTCCTCGGCGGATTTGGCTTTAATGGCGATACCGCTCTGGAACCGGTTGCCCCATTCTCTGGGGGCGAAAAAGCTCGGCTGGTTCTGGCCCTGCTGGTTTATCAGCGCCCGGCTTTATTGTTATTGGATGAACCTACCAATCATCTTGATTTGGAAATGCGGCTGGCGTTGACTATGGCATTGCAGGAATACGAAGGTGCATTAGTGGTGGTATCGCATGATCGCTATTTCCTGCGTAATGTCACCGACGACCTATGGTTGGTAGCTGATGGCAAAGCCGCTGCTTTTGAAGGTGACCTTGATGACTACCGGCAGCTGCGTTTAGGTCGTGAAACGGTTAATGCGTCTGCTGATAAAAGTCCTGCCGCCAACAATGGCAAAAAACTGGATCGACAGGCGGCAGCACAACAGCGTCAGAAATTACAGCCTTTGCGTAATCAGGTTAAAAAAGCCGAGCAGATCCTCGACAAACAAAACGCTGAACTTGCCAAAATAGAATTACAACTCGCTGATACAACGCTGTATGAAGCGGCTAATAAAGAAAAACTCAAAGACCTGTTACAACAGCAAGCTGCCACTAAGGCGGCATTGGAACAGGCTGAAATGGACTGGCTTGAAGCCAGTGAAATACTTGAAAACGCAGAAACTGCAGAGGTTTAATCCGTGGCATTATTGTCTTTAAAACAGCTAACCGTCAGTTATGGTGGCCCCAATTTACTTGATAAAGTCGACTTTCAGCTCGATAAAGGTGAACGGGTTTGTCTGGTTGGCCGCAACGGCGCTGGTAAATCCACCTTGATGAAAGTCATTGCCGGAGAGATCACACCTGATGGTGGTGAGATGGTGGGCTTGCAAGAATTAAAAATTGCCCGGCTGGAGCAGGAAGTTCCTGCTGGCACGGCTGGCAGTGTGTTTGACGTTGTCGCTGCCGGACTGGGCGAAGTTGGGCCTTTACTGGTGGAATATCATCACATTGTTCAGCAACTGGAACACGATAGCAGTGAACAAATCCTTAACAAGCTGGAAAAAGCGCAGCATAAACTCGAAGCAGTGGATGGCTGGAGTCTGGAACAGCAGGTTGAAACCGTTATTTCCCGTTTATCGTTGGATGCAGATGTTGAGTTTTCCAGTTTATCCGGCGGGATGAAAAGACGGGTTCTCCTGGCTCAGGCACTGGTACGCCAACCGGATATTTTATTACTGGATGAGCCTACCAACCATCTGGATATCAGTTCTATCACCTGGCTAGAAGGTTTTCTGAAAAGCTACGGCGGTACCTTATTGTTCATCACCCATGATCGTAGCTTTTTGCAGGCCTTGGCCACACGTATTGTGCAGTTGGATCGTGGGCAACTGGTGAGCTTCCCGGGTGATTACAAAAGCTTTCTAGAGAAACGTGAAGCTTTACTGTCTGCCGAAGCGGAGCAGAATGCGCAGTTTGATAAAAAACTGGCTCAGGAAGAAGTTTGGATTCGTCAGGGCATTAAAGCACGTCGCACACGTAATGAAGGTCGGGTGAGGGCGTTGGAGAAGTTACGTCGAGAACGTGGTCAACGCCGTGAGGTGTTAGGCAATGTGTCAATGAAGATCCAGGAAGGCGATCGTAGTGGCAAGCTGGTGGTCGAAGTTGAGAATATCAGTCAGGCATTTGATGGCCGACAGTTATTCAAAGATTTTTCAACGGTCATTCAGCGCGGTGATCGCATTGGTATTATCGGACCCAATGGCTGTGGTAAAAGTACGTTACTGTCGATTTTACTTGGTCGGGCTGAACCTCAATCGGGCACGGTGCGCTTAGGTACTAATCTGCAGGTGGCGTATTTTGATCAATTACGTAGCCAGTTGGATGAAGAAGCCAGTGTTGTAGATAACGTCGGGCAGGGTAGAGACTTTGTTGAAATTAATGGCAGTCCTAAACATGTGATTGGTTATCTGCAAGATTTCCTGTTCACCCCGGATCGTGCAAGAACACCGGTAAAAGCGTTGTCGGGTGGTGAGCGTAACCGTCTGTTACTGGCGAAATTATTTACCCAGCCAGCCAATTTACTGGTTTTGGATGAGCCAACCAATGATCTGGATGCGGAAACGCTGGAATTGCTGGAAGACTTGTTGCTGGGCTTTAACGGCACCATGCTGTTGGTCAGCCATGATCGAAGCTTTCTGAATAATGTGGTGACCAGTTGCATCGTATTTGATGAAGATAAACAGGTCCGTGAATATGTTGGTGGTTACGATGATTGGCTGGCACAACGCCAGCAGTCTGCGAAACAGGAAAAGCCTGCAGCCAAACTGGAGTCTGCTTCTCCTGCAAAATCAGCTAAGAAAAAGTCGAGCTTAACTTATCAGCAGCAACTGGATCTGAAAGCGTTGCCGCTAGAGATTGAACGACTGGAGCAGCAAATTGCGGCGTTAACAGAAAAAATGGCAGCAGCTGATTTTTATCAGCAGGATGCCAGTAAAATTAAACAGGTTCAAACGCAGATGACAGAGCTGGAGCAGTCTCTGGAAGTCGCATTTGAAAAATGGGAAAAACTCGAATCCTTATAGGACGAATAATTCTCAGCTATCAATTTCAGATACAAAAAAAGCCGCTGCCTTTAATCAAGGTAGCGGCTTTTTCAGTTAAGACTTATTCGTCTAATAACGCATCGCGGTTGTCTTCACGGATACGTGGCAGAATCCACATTTCATACATCGAGACCACCCACATAAAGGCAAATGATAACGCCATTGCACCACCTCCAATCATCACAAACCAGGCAAAGTTTGGATGCAGTTTAGTTAGCCACCATGCACTTATATCAATTAATAGAAAAATATATGGCATTGAAATAACAAACACTTTCAATGGTTTTGGGACACCGGCAGCCAAACTGAAAATCAGGCCGACAAACATAAAGATAAATGCGATACCAAAAAGATGGATATGTGAGACTCGGGCAAGCGCTGTAATACTGGCACCAGTATCGACTACGGCACGTTCTTTTATTTGTTGAAAATCTGAGTAATCCGGTACCGCGCCACCTGCTTCGGCGTTATGACAAATAATACATTTAGCATCAAATATCTGTCTTATACCATCGTTTTCATAGGCATCTTCAGTTGCACCTGCATGAACCCAGCTAATAATTTTTTCACGCTCTTCATCGGTTGCCATCGGTTTCATTGAACCGTGTAATTTATTTTCGAGCAGAGAGTTAGTCCTGTTACCGTAATAGCTGTAAACAATGTCATCAACAGACAAGCCATATTCACCATCAGCCAAGCCATGGGTAAGCTGAATTTGTACGATTGCCATCAGATAACCCACTGCCACCACAATCAGATAACCGGTAAAAAGAGCTTTTAATGCGGTACCTTGACTTGCGAGATTAAGGTTGTGATTTCTTGCCATGTTGTTTCCCTTATTTTTATTGTGTTTATTTTAGTACATAGCGCTTTTACTGAGTAGTAAAAAACACTATTTATTTGCCAAAAACCTGCTGCAAAATCTCCGAAGTACGTGCTGCAGGATTGTCACGGATTTTCTGCTCCTCCTTAGCTAACATAACAAACAGGCCATTTAGTGCCTGGTCAGTTACATAATCCTGCAGATCCATATCCAGCTCCTGACCGACTACAGGCACTGAACTGAGTTTATCGTCCAGCTGATTGTAATAGCGGGTTGCACCAACTTCATTCAATGATGTATCGATTATGGGTTCAAATAAGCCAGCGAGCTTGCCACGAGTACGATCTTCAAAAAACCGTGTGGCAGCATCATTATCTCCATTCAAAATATTATGGGCGTCGTCAATGGTCATACTTTTAATAGCATCGATCATGATCGAGGTTGCCTCTGGTGCGGCTTTTTCTGCAGCCCGATTGATACTTTGTTCAAAATCGTCTGCCATTTTATTAAGGCCCAGCTGACGCATTAATCCAGCGGCTTGTTGTACGCGAGGAGGTAATGGAATGCGGATTTCCGGATTGTTTAGATAACCTCCCTCTTTACTGACATTTTCGACAGCTTTTCTGGTGCCGACTTCTAACGCTTCTTTTAGGCCGTTGGCAATCGTGTCAGAACTTAAATCCGAGCCTTCCGATGTGCCAAGCGCTGTAGTACCAGTTTTACTGAAGTCTTCGAGGAATTTTTTCCAGTCTGCATGGCTGGGCGATGTCGCCATTAAAAAAAATATAAAAAGTATCGAACTAACCTTTGCTGAAAATTTCATGCTGTAAATCCTTTCATGTTCAGCTTTGATAGTGCCTGTATGTCTCCGTAAGCGTCAAGCTATCCATTATTATCATTTGGAATAACGCACAAAAAAAAGCCGGTTAATTGCTTAACCGGCTTTTCATGTCTATCGGATCTGGTTATCAGCTAGGGACAACGTTTTCCGCTTGTGGACCTTTTTGACCCTGTGTCACTTCCATAGTGACAGCTTGGCCTTCTTTCAGAGTTCTAAAACCATCTGATTTAATCGCGCTGTGATGTACAAATACATCTGGACCATCGGCGCGTTCAATAAAACCGAATCCTTTTGCGTCATTGAACCATTTCACTGTGCCTGTAACTTGCTCTGCCATATCAACCTCAATATCTTAAATCTTCTGCTAACTTAACTCCTAAGTCAGCTTACACTACCCCTTAAAAAAGGGGTTAATCGCATTGTACGCCCAAAATTTAACAAAAAGTCACATTTATTTTGACCATAACAACTTTTTTTTTGCTTGAAAAACACCTTCAGAAAGTGATAAAAAACCGCTTAACCATTGAATCTATTATGTTTATCGGTTAGTAAGTATTCAAAATATTCATATTTAATAACAATTCTGAATCTCAGTTTGGCAACTATAAAAGCGGATAAAATGCGCGATTTTGCCTTTAACATAGGCTAAACCGGCTTGAAATCAGCTGGCTTTTCAGAGCCATCTCCAAAGAAAAATTTCTCCAATTCGGTCTTCAGAAAAGTCTGGGATTTTGGATCAGCCAATGATAAGCGATACTCATTAATTAACATGGTTTGATGAGCTACCCACATTTGCCAGGCTTCTTTAGAGACTGTTTCATAGATTTTTTTGCCAAGATCACCAGGATAAGGTGGAAAATCGAGTGCTTCTGCTTCTTTGTTGAGTTTTACACAATGCACAGTACGTGTCATAGCATCCTCTCGGTTGATGATAAAAATTGAATTAATTGTTTAACCGGAGCAGGTAAGCCCAAAGTTAACGCCTGATCTATTTTAACCCAGATATGTCTATTATTCTCAGCCACAAGGGCGATTGGCTCAGCATTATACAAATAAGGGTGTATGGTTAATTTGAAATGACTGAAAACATGTTTGATTTCAGGCAATGACGATTCCAGTAAGGTATTTTTTACTGGCAAGCTGTTATCTGGTGACTCTGCAGTTTTACCCTCGGGAAAACTCCATAGACCTCCCCATATGCCAGTTTGCGGACGTTGTTCTAATAATATGTGGTTATTTTGATCTATATAGACAAACCAGTTGGTCTGACGGACAGGTTGAATTTTTTTGGCTTTTCGTACCGGGAATAAAGTTGGCTCACCGGATGCAAAAGCCTGGCAATCAGTTTGAACAGGACATTTCTGGCATGTTGGGCGACTGCGGGTGCATAAGGTGGCTCCCAGGTCCATTTGTGCCTGAATATAATTAGCAATCCGTTGTTCAGGCAATAATGTCTCGGCTCGCTGCCACATGGCGGCTTCTGCGTGTTTCTCACCCGGCCAGACAGGAATGGCATCATATCGGGCCAAAACGCGTTTTACACTGCCATCCAGAATCGGATAACGCTGATGAAAGGCAAGCGCCATAATGGCTCCGGCTGTAGAACGACCAATTCCTGGCAAATGCAAAAGCGACTGAAAATCCTCTGGCACCTGTGCGTCATGGTGGTGTTGCATCTGAACGGCTGCTTTATGCAGATTTCGTCCACGAGCATAGTATCCAAGCCCTGACCATAAGCCGAGGACATCATCTATATTGGCATCAGCCAGAGCGTTAATGTCCGGGAAACGATCAATAAAACGCTGGTAATAGGGAATAACGGTTGCAACCTGAGTTTGCTGAAGCATCACTTCGGAAAGCCATACATGATAAGCCGATGGATTTTGCTGCCATGGCAAATCCTTACGACCATGATAGTCATACCAGGCTAATAAACGTTCACTGAAGCTGCTGGTCAAAATAGAATCAGGCCATGTTCTTTTGTGAACACGGCCTCTGGTTGATTATTTATTAGAATAAACTTTTCAGTTTTTCCTTCAACAAATCCTCTTCCGAGGGCTCATCTGCAGAGTCTGCCTCATCTGATGTTTGCTCATCAGTAGCAGGCTCTTCAGCAGTTTCATCAGAAGTTGAAGATTTTGAATCGCCACCGAGTTTATTACCCAGTAATCCACCAAGCCCATCACCTAGTTTTTCTTTAAGTTTTTCTTCAGCTTTGGCTTTAATTTCACCAGTGGCCTGCTCTTTTAAGACCGAGGCCAAATCCACTTTGGGTCTTGGATTATCAAAACTGCCGGTAATTTTTACCGGAATGGTTACACCTTTTAGATCCTCAAGAGTTTTGCCCCCTTGACCTTCAGCTGTGCCAACGATTGAGACGCGAACAGAATAATCAATGACTTCTCTGGGCAGATCAATATCACCCGCACCGGTGACTCGTAATAAAGGAGACATTAACTCAAGGTCCTGATTATTTACGATGCCTTCATTGGCGGTGAAGGTGCCTTTCAGGCTGCTGAAATCAGTTTGCACCGGTTCGTTAGTCTCTGTGGCTTCTTGTCCGGACAGAACAGCCTTAGCCTGACGAATTGCTTCGGCAATATTAATGCCTTTCAATGCGCCATCCGTAAAAGAAAATGCACCATTACCGTTCAGACTTTGTTTAATGGTATCAATATCTTTACCACTGCCATTGAGCTTTACATTGGCATTTGCTGTGCCGGCAATACGGTCATTACCGGTTAGATCCTTTAATAAGGGGCCGGCCTGAACCCCTTGCAGGTTTTCATCTACTGCAAGCTTCAAACTGTCACCACGGGCATCAAGATTGACATTACCTTGATACTTTCCCTGATATAACTCCGCAGCCAGGGGACTCAGTTTGATCAGACCATCTTTTGCATCAATAGTAATAACAATGTTTTCACTGTTAATGCCACTGACTTTGAGTTTGCCGATTTTCAAACTGCCTTTGGCGTTGATGTCCCGCAGTGTTTCCAATGGTAATTCACTGGAGCCGCCTGCTGGAGATGAAGCAGGTGTAGAAACTTCTTTAGCAGTTTTATCTTCACCTTCTTCTTTCGCGGGTGGTAAATAGCGATCAGCATCAATTTGATCCAGCGTCAGATTAAATGTGTAAGCAGGTTTTTCGAAATTGTTGATACCAAATTGACCGGTTAATTGACTTTGATCCAGGGTCAATTGTAAATCTCTGGTATTAAGTGATTGTTTACTGCCACTGATTTCACTGCTCAGCTGAACCAGTTCCAAAGTACTGTTATCGGCCATTTCAGGCAGTTCAATTTTTAAATCTTCGGCTAACTTACGCAGGTTGAACGGCTTCACCTGGACATTGCCATTAAATGCCAGATCATCAGACAGGATTTTCTCCGCCAGTATTCGTCCATTCATCGTCAGATCTGCCAATTTGATGGCAAGATCATTAACCTGCAATGTTTCATCTGCGAGATTAGCTATAAGGTTGGTTGTGACATCCAGTTTGCTTTTACCACCAGGCAGATTTTTATCTTCAATATCCGCGCTGATAACAAGATTTGTAATGCTGTGTTGTTGCGATGCCAGATTGGCTTCGATTAAACCCTCTATATCGGCGTCGATATTTTGTTCAGATCCGGTGGCTTGTAAATTAATTGCTAAATTTTGGATTGTCACCAATTCACTAGCCATGTTGGCATGAATGTCAGCTTGAAGGTTCATATTAGCCTGTTGTAATGGCATTGCAGAACTATTGGCAACGGTATTGAGCTTCAGTGACTCAAGTGCGTAAATCTGCTTTTCAAGATCGACGATCACCTTACTCTCAAGTTCGATATGTGCTTTGACTTCAGGCTTACTGCTGATCAAATCAAACGACGTTGTAAGTGAAGTAGGATCGCCGGGAGCCAGAGGATCGGTCTCTAGATTAAGATTACGTAACTGGAAGTTTTCATCTTTGCTGGCATCAGACCACAACACATTGGCATTGGTGAGTTTAATTCCGGCAATTTTTACTGCAGATAATCCACTGGATGGCTGGTCTGAAGCGCTGTCAGACTCAGCTGAAGGCGTTTGTTCTAATTCATCAGTGGTTTTAGTCAGATCATCCCAGTTGGTCACACCTTCTTTGTTGGTCTCCAGATTCAGCAACAGACCGTCAAGCACAATGGTGTCCATTTCCAGCTGTTTTTTCAGCAGAGGCATCAGTTTAATGCGAATTTCGGCAGCTTCGACGCTGGCAAAAGATTCGGCTTTAAAGCCACTGGCATTGCTAAGTGATAATGGTCCGAGTTCTAAAGCAATCCAGGGAAACACCGATAGCTCTATATCACCTTGCAAAGTCAATTTACGCCCTGTGGTCTTTTCAACCTGCGCTGCAATCTCATCTTTATAGTCATTAGGATCGATAATGAAAGGAAGTGCTGCGAGAGCAGCAATAGCGATGATGATTATTGCAATAATCACTTTGATAAAGGTGCGCATGCTTTTATCCTGTACTTTAGATGGGTGTATTGCCAAGATGATAAGTCATTTGACAGGGTTTATGAACCGGCTTTGACAATATAGGTGAAACGTTCATAGTCCAATGTCGCTGAAAACAGGTCTTTGGTTTCAGCATTGATGGAGGACTCTTTAGCATTCGATATTGTCAGTTGGCGTTTAGGACTAAAGACCCCTTTTTGGGTAATAAGTGCCGGGGGGTGTGTATTGAGTTGTATCCCTGGATATAGGAAATTTCCGGGCTTTGGTTGGCAGGTTACAACTTCCGGCGAACCTTCAATTAAGCTTAGACCTGCCTGAGCGTTGTTCTGCCAATCATTACAGAACCAGCACATAGTTGCTAATTGCAATTTATTTTGCAGTTTCAGCAAAACCAGTTCGTTTACATCAATAGTTTCTTCGCATTTATTAATGAGCAGTAAGCTGCCATGTTCGGAGTCGTTCAGCACTTTTGCCTGCATGCTGTTAGTGGAAGCCCCATTAAGAAAATCCACAATATTGTCGTAGCCGTGGACGATTTCTACAGAACCGTTATCAAGTAACTGTTTTCTGGGGGATTGCCGTTGGTAATTTGCTGCAAGTTGAGGCATAACCTGTCGAATCAGTTGCAAATCCAAAGCATTTTCCCGCTTGTTGGATAGAATAAGTTTTTGTCCCAGGATGGTTAAAACGTCCTGAGTTTGTAGCATGCGGTTATCAGACGCCTGGCGTACTAATTGTGGTGTTTTCGACAAGGCTTTTGGCGCTTGATCTTGTTCTACTTCAACACAAAAATATCCGGTTAATAAAAAAGCATTTTCCAGAACTTGTTGTTGAGGGGGGATATCGGTAATAACAACCTTATTAATGACCTCGGCTATCATTGAATAAAGGCGAATGACGGAGTATTTAGATAAGCTGTAGGGATCGGCAATGGCTGTTAATGCTAGATGCTTATATATATGCTCAAAATTATCACTTCTGCCAAGCGGCGAAACTTCCGGTTTCAGCTGCAGAGCTTTTGCCTTCTCAAGGTATATTAGTAACTGGTTTAATTGTAACCAGCAATCCTTTGGTGCAGCTCTGTAATACATATAAGCATGAAGAATCTGTAACGAAATTAATTCGCTGCCACGATTCAAACAGAATAGAAAACGGGGTTGATCTGCAGGACGTTCACCACGCTGATAATGTTTGTCAGCCAGGTTGAAATATAACTCAGCGAGGCAGCGTAAGGTCTGACTGAAATTGCTTAGATTTTTTTGAGCAGGTCTTTTCAGGCTGGACTCTGCGGCGATAACTTTGCTGTCACGGGTCAATAAAAGACGTTTGAGTTCGTGGAAATAGACATCTAATAGATTTATTTGTCGACTTTCAGAGATATGGTGATGTTTGATTGCCTGCAGATTCGCTAACAAAATTGACAGGCGTTGAGATAAATCATCGGTAAGTTGGGATAACCAGGTTTTTAATAAAGCAGGATCAGTAATAATGTCACCTCGTCGTTCATCCGTTACGACAGAGATCAATAAATTAAGTTTGGGGAGATCGGCAGCTGGTTTTGACTGGTTACGTAATAGAGCATTACCAAGCCACATACTAAATAAACGGGGATTAATCACTCTTGCCGGGGATTGCAGAAAATGAAAACCTTTAGCCGATAATTTTCTGGATTGAGCAAAATGCCTCTCAGCAAAAGCGAACAAGGAAAATAAATTACTGCTGGTTAAGGGTAATTGTATCTGCAGCAAGTTTTGCTGATGAGCTGTTTTGCGCCGGCTACAGTAAATATTCAGCAGCTCGACATCACGTTGCTGCCAGCTTTTTAAACCTTCCGCGTTATCAACATTATAAAAATATAAAACAGCATGACCTAAACGACTTATTTGCCATTGGTGATTTAATGATGAGTTGTACTGCGATAACAGGGCTTGCAGCTGTTGATGATCTGCGTCAGTGAAGCCGAAGCATCGTATCTGCAGATTAGCCAATTTAACTTTGCTCCATCTCAGCTGCTGGTTCGGAAGGCTGCAATTGCCGTAGTCGTACAGTTCTGATGGCATTATCTGCGGTTTGAATCACCTCGATAATGTAATCATCAATACGCAAACTTACCCCGGGATCAGGAATGCTTTCCAGATGTTCCAGCACCAGGCCGTTGATCGTTTTAGGACCATCGGTTGGTAATAGCCAATCCAGCGTTCGATTCAATTCACGGATATTGGCTGAGCCATTGATCAGGTAACTGCCATCACTCTGTGGATGAATTTCCTTTTCATCATCAATGGTATTCGCGGTAAATTCTCCGACAATCTCCCGAAAAATATCTTCCAGTGTAATTAATCCCAATAAATCGCCGTATTCATCCACCACCAGACCGGTGCGACGCAATTTACGCTGGAACTGAATTAGCTGAGTATTCAGAGGGGTGTCCTCTGGAACGAAATAAGCTTCTTTAACAATACTTTCAAAGGTTTGTTGATTCAGGTTGTCCTGAGTCATCAGATTTAATGCCTTGCGCACATGCAAGATACCAACAATGTTATCCATACTGTCGCGGTAGACTGGCAGCCTGGTGTAACCGCAATGTGAAAGCTGTTTTACAATTTCAGCAAATGGCTGATTGATGTCGATACCTTCAATTTCATTACGCGGCACCATTACATCGTTTACCGTAACCTGTTCCAGATCCAGAATGCTCATCAGCATATCTTTGTGGCGATTGGGAATCATGCTACCGGCTTCCATTAATGCCACTCGCAATTCTTCGATGTTAATGGCTGTTGAAGTCGCATCTTCACGAGAAACACCAAATAAGCCCAGCAAGCGATTAGTAATCGCACTGGTAAACCATACCAAGGGATACAAAACGAATAATAATGGCTTTAACACAAAACTGGCAGGGTAAGCTACTCGTTCGGGGTGTAAGGCTGCGAGTGTTTTAGGGGTAACTTCTGCGAATAACAATATGACCAGAGTCAAGGTGAATGTCGCAACCACAATACCGTTCTCACCCAGCAGTTTAATCCCAATGACAGTGGCGATAGCCGAGGCAAAAATATTCACAAAGTTATTGCCAAGCAGGATCAGGCCAATCAAACGGTCAGGTCTTGCCAACAAACTGCTGGCAATCATTGCACCGCGATGCCCTTGCTGAGCAAGATTTTTTAATCGATAGCGATTTAATGACATCAATGCCGTTTCGGAACTTGAAAAAAACGCCGACAACACCAATAGACAAAACAGAATTACAAACAGGCCAATTAAAGAAATATCTTCCATAAGTTAACTTTTAATCAAAAATTCAATAACAAGTTTGCTGCCAACATATGCCAGCAATAAAAAACCAAAACCGGATAAAGTCCATTTAACCGCTGTCTGGCTTCGCCAGCCATACTGTTTGCGGCCCCATAGCAATCCTGCAAAAACCAGCCAGGCGATAATTGAAAAAACGGTTTTATGGGCCAGATGCTGAGCGACAAAATTATCAACAAACAGAAATCCAGTAATCAGACCCAATGTCAGTAAAAGGAAGCCGGCATAAAGTAATTGAAATAATGTCTTTTCCATTGTCTGCAGTGGAGGCAGTTTACGGACCCAGCCGCCGGCATGTTTATTACGTAACTGTTTTTCCTGAATCGCCAGGATGATCGATTGCATAGCCGCAAGTGCCAGCAGAGCATATGCTGTAAGTGATAATAAAATATGCCATTCCAAAGCAGGATCACTGAGAGTTTGTTGGCTACTACCCGGAGCCTCGACCCTGAACATCAAACATAAGGCGACCAGTGGATATACTACAATTCCAGGATGGGCTACGGGAGATCGCAAACCGGCTAACATCGCGATAAATGCCATTAACCAGGCTGCGATAGATAACGTGCTCATCAGACTGAGATCCCAGCCTTGAGCAAATTTCATGGTGAAATAAATATCTGCAGCATGAAATAACAGCGCTAACGTGGTTAATATGCCTATCGGTAAGGCAAGTTTATTGGCGTTATGATCACGTTTGACAAAGTCCCGGATCAAAATAACGCTGCTACTTAAATAC
>Ga0209344_10003252_pt1 | contig 16311 bp, 18 predicted proteins | sample Cruoilmetagenom6_FD_187293 | JGI IMG/M metagenome (GOLD analysis project Ga0209344, IMG submission 187293) | Oil polluted marine microbial communities from Coal Oil Point, Santa Barbara, California, USA - Santa Barbara Oil Seep Sample 6 (SPAdes)... | ecosystem: Environmental > Aquatic > Marine...
AACCCTGACTGGCGGCGCTGATCCACACGCTCTTGTTCAGGCGTTGGCACAAACCGAGCTGGCGGTCGAAACAGCGGTCACCGTTCGCAACAAAGTTGTGGAAGCCTATCAGGAAATTCTGCGGATGCCGGTGTAAACTGATGGACGAAATAGTTTTTTATGACACCTTGCGTCAGGGTCTTTGGGTTGCCGTTGTAATCTCAACGCCAATATTGCTCGTAGCACTTATCGCAGGGGTGACAGTCGGTTTGTTTCAGGCTCTTACCTCCATTCAGGAAATGACGCTGACGTTCGTTCCAAAACTCGCTGCCATTTTGGCTGTTTTCTGGGCGTCGATGGGCTTCATGACGGAATCCATTACATCGTTTTTTACTCAGCGAATTGTTCCGCTGATCGCAGGGATCTGATCCATGGATAACGCTGGATACACCTCGCTTGGTCGCCAATCAGGCCTGTTGCGAGAAATGCAAATGGTCGCAAATAATATCGCCAATATTTCCACGAACGGGTTTCGCAAAGAAGGTTTGGTTTTTGCAGAATACGTCCACGCGATGGATGGCGGCGACCCCTCACTTTCGATGGCTCATGCAAATGTCCGGGCGACCAACCAAGCACAGGGCCCAATGACGCAGACAGCGAATCCGTTCGATTTGGCGATTGAAGGCCCCGGGTTTTTTCTTGTCGAAACTCCAGACGGGAATCAACTGACAAGAGCCGGTAGTTTTACGCCAAATGCAGATGGCGAATTGGTGACAACCGACGGTTACCGCGTTTTGGACGTCGGGTCTGCCCCTGTTTTCGTGCCGCCGGATGCAAAATCCGTTGCAATTGCCAGCGACGGCACGGTCTCGACAGATGGACGACCGTTAGCACAGATCGGAATATTTACACCCGCAGACCCTGCGAAAATTGTCCGTGCCGGAAGCGCAATGTTCCAAACCGGCGATGACCTGAACACTGTTTCTAACCCACAAATTATCCAGGGATTTCTGGAAAATTCCAATGTGAACCCGGTGCTTGAAATTGCCCGGATGATTGAAGTCCAACATGCCTATGAACTGGGGCAAAAACTGCTTGATCAGGAAGACGAACGAATTCGAAGTGTCATGCAGACACTTGGCCGATAGAGGAGTTAAAAATGCGTGCACTAAAAATTGCGGCCACTGGAATGAGCGCCCAACAAATGCGGGTCGAGGTGATATCAAATAACCTCGCCAATATGAATACCACTGGCTACAACGCGCGGCGCGCCGAGTTTTCCGATTTGCACTACCAGCAATTGACCCGGGCCGGATCGATCAATTCATCCAACGGAACAGTCTTGCCGACCGGTATTCAACTGGGACTTGGCGTGCGTCCTTCCTCGGTAACTGTAAATCTATCGCAGGGGTCGCTTTCACCAACAAATGGCGATCTGGATTTTGCCATCGAAGGTCAGGGATACTTTGAAGTGACGCTTCCGTCGGGATTGTCTGCTTACACCCGCGACGGCGCATTAAAGCGTTCTGCCGATGGATTGGTTGTCACGTCCGATGGTCACCCGGTGGTTCCGGACATTGTTGTACCGTCGGATGCACGCAGTATTTCAACCAATGCCGAGGGCGAGGTTTACGCATATTTCAGTGACCGCGTAGAGCCAGAGTTGTTGGGACAATTCACGTTGGCAGGGTTTGCCAACGCCAAGGGACTTGAGGCGATGGGAAATAACCTGTTTCTCGAAACATCTGCCTCTGGCTCGGCGCTTGTGACGACGCCCGGATCCGATGGTTTGGGTACATTGCGCCAAGGTTATTTGGAGGATTCCTCGGTTGATGCCGTCAGGGAAGTGACCGAATTGATCGAGGCCCAGCGCGGCTATGAATTGAACGCCAAGGTTATAACCGCTGCGGATCAAATGTTGGCCGCAACCACCCAGGTGCGCTAGATGAAACTTGGAAATATGGCATTGGCAATTCTTATGTTTCCAACAATCGCATTTGCCGACACGTTGATTGCGACACGCACCGTGCGTGCACATACGGTTTTGACCCAAGCCGACGTCACTTTAGTACGAAACAGTTCACCTAGCGTCCTGACAGACATCAACAACGTCGTCGGTCTGGAAACGCGCGTCACACTTTATGAAGGACGACCGATAAATAGTCGCGACATTGGACCGGCGGTGATCGTTCAGCGCAACCAGGTCGTGACGCTGATGTATCGGCGCGGGGGGCTTACCATTTCCGCCGAAGCGCGCTCACTCGGACGCGCCGGTGTCGGCGAATCTATTCGGATTATGAATCTTGCCTCTCGGCAAACAGTTACCGGAATCGTTAGCCAGGATGGAACAGTTTTTGTCCGCGGCTATTAGCCAATATTGGATGGTTTACATGCGAAATTTACTGTTGTTGCTATTGCTCATTCCTGCCTGCGCACGGCTGGACAAAATTGATTCCGCAACAAGGTTAACAACCAGCGCCAATGGCGCCGAGCATCTGGCAATGATGTCGCCCGGCTTGCCGTCCCAGGCCGACCGGAAAGACAACATAGACACTGCATCGTTATGGAGCGGTGGCCGACAATCTCTGCTTGGTGATCGGCGAGCGCTTCGTCAAGGCGACATCATGACCGTAGTCATTGAAATAGATGACAAGGCAGAAATCTCAAATTCAACAACAAGTAGCCGAAGTGGGTCGCAATCAATGGCTTTGCCATCATTGCTGGGGATTCCGCAACGCATAAACCCGCTTCTGCCCGACGGCGCCAGCTTGGATTCTGCTGTTTCGACAAACTCTTCTAGCGAAGCAAGCGGCGACGGGTCGGTTCGTCGAAAGGAGAAGCTTACCCTAAGAGTGGCGGCTACAATTACTGCTGTTTTGCCCAATGGTGTGCTGGAAATTCAGGGCACACAGGAAGTGCGGGTAAATTTCGAAGTTCGCGAATTACTTGTATCAGGATATGTTCGACCCGAAGATATTTCCCGACAAAACGAGATAACATACGACAAGATTGCATCCGCCCGGATTTCTTACGGCGGCCGGGGCCAAATCTCCAACAACCAGAGGCCGCGGTACGGCCAACGGGTAGTTGATAGTATTCTTCCATTCTGAGGTAGAGAGTAATGGGTAAGATTTTTCCATTTTTGTTAGCCATTTTGGGTCTCGGCGCGGGCGTTGGTGGCGGCATTGTACTGCGGCCAGATCCCACAGAAGTCGTCGACACTAATCCCTGCGGCGATGTTTCGGCGGCCCATGCAGGCGATAAAGCCGAAAATGCTACCAAAACGCCAACACACGAAGCGGGTAACAACGAGGATGTGGAATATGTAAAACTGAACAATCAGTTTGTTATTCCGGTAGTGAAAGACGGCCGCGTCAGTGCCCTTGTCGTGCTCGCACTAAGCCTTGAAGTCGCCATCGGGCAACAAGAGTTGGTTTATCAGCGCGAACCCAAACTACGCGATGTATTCCTTCAGGTGTTGTTTGATCACGCAAACGCTGGCGGATTTGACGGCGCGTTTACAAGCGGCCTGAACATGTCGCTGCTACGTGATGCATTACGAGAAGCTGCTATTAAGACACTAGGCTCAACGATCTCCGATGTCTTGATTGTTGATGTCGTGCGCCAGGATGCCTAATGTGGTTTCGGCGAGACGGCCAGTGTCCACCGGCTAGTATGTTCCCGGGCTCTTGGCTTTCCGGTTTGCAAGGTCAGCCACCACATCCGCGCGACCCAGTGCAACTGCCAATTTCGCTTTTTGAATTTCGCGATCTGCGGCCAAATTCATCAATTCTGATGACAATTCTTTACCTCTTTTTTCACCCCATTTTCGCCAGATGTTTCGAACATGGAAATCCGCACCAAGATTCTCGCTATCACTTGGTGCTCCTAAACAAACGTGCTCCCTAAGTGACCGGATTTCTTGTTCGAGGGTCTCGATCTTCTGATTAGTTACCGCCAATTTTTGCATTTCTGCATCGCGCACCATTTCCAGTAATGGCATCAGTACCTGAAAACCGTCGTTTATTTTCGCCATACCTGTCCCTTGACCTTCGTATTCATTGCCTCTGCAAATCGGATTGCAGCTGCGACGGCTTTAAAGTGTTCGGGCCTGATTTGTTCGCCCACATCAATGCCTGCATATAGTGCACGGGCGGTTGGTGGATCGCGCTGAACCGGAATACCCGATTCTTGTGCAATCTCCCGGATACGGGCCGCGACATTATCAACACCCTTGGCAACGCAAACCGGAGCCTCGCCCCGAGCACGGCTCCATTTCAAAGCGACCGCAAAATGTGTTGGGTTAACAATGATAACGTCGGCCGATGGGACGTCGGCCATCATTTGGTTAAGTGCAATTTCCTGCGCCTTCTGACGACGTTTCTGCTTTATGTGGGGATCGCCTTCCATCTGTTTGGATTCGTCGACTATTTCCTGACGTGACATCCGGTTTTTACGAATATGCTCGGAATTTTGCCAAAGGAAATCAATTCCGCCGATCGCGGCGGATACCAATAGCACAACGAGCAAAAACTCGACGGCCATACGTAACATAGTTGCCGTCACAGCCGCCGGTTCAAGAGTTACCGAAGCCGCAATTTCCGACGTGTTATCGGCCAAAAAAACACCTAGGAATACCGAATAGACCAGAAGTTTGGAAAAGCTTTTCAGGAACTCAAACAACCCTTGTCGCCCAAACTTGTTTTTTGCATTTGCTATAATCGAAATTTTGCTGATTTTCGGTGCAAGTTTGGATGGTGCTACGACGAATGATCGCTGTGCAATTATCGCCATTGTCGCTGCCGCGGCCGGGATTCCAAACCAGACCAATACTGGTGTGATTGCCGCCAGAATTATCGTTGATAGAACGACGATGTGCCCGCCCGCGAACAAATCCGCAGACAAATAGTCGGGTTGTGCAATCAACTGGGTTAGCGCGGAGCCCAGATCGCTTAAAGTCGCGCCGCCCAAAGACAGCGCCACCAATAAAAATCCACAATAGGCAGCCGCTGTAGTTAGATCGGTCGACCTCGGGATTTCTCCTTTTTTGCGCGCATCGTCCAGTTTCTTCTGGGTAGGTTCAAACTGCTTTTCTGTGTCGTCTTGTCCCTGACTCATGGTGAAATCTCGAACGGGTCATTCAAAAAATATGTCAGCGCAGCCATCCATACCTGCAAAATCAATGGCGTTGTCACAAACAATAGAATTAGGCCACCAGCGGTAATGGCCGGTGCGCCAACGAAAGATACCATCAACTGGGGCATTGCTCTGTTAATCACGCCCATGGCCGTGTTGTAGATCAGAGAAGCAATGACAAAAGGCGCTGCCAGCGAGAAAGCCAACCCAAATGCCCGACTGATCCTATATACCCCCCAAGCCGAAAACTCAGCGCCGCCAGGAAACTTCCCTGGTTCCAAAATTTCGTATGAATAGACCAAAAACTGGGCCGCCTGCACATGCAGCCCAAACGAAACAGCCAATGCCAATCCGGCAACTAAAAACAGATGTCCGATAGCCGGTTGAGGCTCGGCTGTGGCGCCACCAAAGATTTGGGACAACGATGTTGATTGCGCGGCAACAGAACCTGCAATCTGCAACGCATGAACAAAGAGCCGAAGGGATAGCCCTATCGCTAGGCCAGAAATGACTTCGGAGAACAAGAACCGCAATGTCGACGCCGGCGTAGGTTCCACTTCTGAAAATAGCGAAAATACCGCTGGCGTCACAACTGCAGTAAAGCACAGGGCTATCACAAGACGGACACGCTGCGGGACCGATTGTTCGCCAACAACGGGAAGAACTGCGACTGCCGCCCCAACCCGAAGAAAAACGAGAAATGCGACCAGCAACACTTCATCACCAACTTCGGCAATTCGCGCGAATAATTCTATCAAGCCGGCACCAAACCAACCAAAGACGGCTTCGCCTCGGTACCAATCTCATCGTATGATAAGACTGTATTGTTTATGCCTTTCGCGACAAGGACTGTATGCAGAAAACGGCGCCGGTGCGTGCTCGTAACTAATGCCGGATAGATTCCGGTTTCTCCTGCGGCTGCGATCTTGTCTGCAATTGCGTTGGCCAACTTATTAAATTCGTCCGGCGGCAAAGCAACATCGGTCCCGCGTTCACTATCCAATTGATATTTTGTGAACTTTTCTTCCCAGTCGGGAGCCAATTGAATCAGTGGCACGGTACCGTCGCCCCGGCGAAGATCGGCAACCAACTGAAACCCCAGTTTCTGACGCACAAATTCGCAGACAGATTCTGGTGAGGATGCTGTTGGCCTAGCTTCGGCCATTGCTTCCAATATAAGGGGCAGGTTTCGGATCGAGACCCTTTCCAGCAGCAACAAGCGCAATGTGGCCAGCAAGGCATCCATCGGGATTTTGTCGGGTATCAATTCGTCAAACATGCGGCGATTTGATTCGGCTCTGGTCGGATCACTGAGGTTGGTCATCTCTTCCAGAAGGCGGCGCAGTGATTTCATTCCCAAAAGGCGGGCAAGATTCTTTTTGAGAACTTCCAACAAATGCGTGGCCAGAACTTCTGCCGGGTTTACCAGCGTAATCCCCGACAGTGCGATCGTTTCCTGATCCGGTGCATTTACCCATCGCGCCGGAGCACCATAGACTGGTTCACTTACGTCTTTGCCCTCAGGTACCCCCGCAGCGTCACCATTCAGAAGCGCCAACACCCGATCAGGGTCCAGATAGTCGCGCGCTTGTTCGACACCCTGAATTCGGATTGAATATGCCCCGGTTGGTAGCGATGCGGCATCTGTCAAACGTATTTCGGGAAGGATCACCCCAAAACCTGTCGCGATGTGGCGGCGAATATTTTCAACCCGGGCCTCCAGCCCTGTGGCAGGATCGAGCACCATAGATACTAGATCGGGTGCGAATTCGACATGGATATCATCAAGGTCAAGCATATCCCCTAGGGACAGTTTTCTTTCAGGCTGGGTCTCGGTGATCGTCTGGTTTTCACTGCCTCGCTTTTTGTTTTCGTTAAGATAGCCGGCCCATCCGCCCGCCCCCAAGGCTACCGCGCCGACAAGGAATGGCAAAAATGGCAAACCTGGAACCAAAGCAAAAAGCGCCATCAACACAGAGACCGTCAATAGTGCTGCCGGATATCGCCCCAGTTGGTTGAACAAGGCGATGTCGGTTGCCCCCTTGTCGCCGCCACGGGCCAACAGCAACGCCGAGGCAATCGAAATTATGACGGCCGGAATTTGCGAAACTAACCCATCACCCACTGTCAATATAGCGTAGGTTTCAAATGCCCGGCCAAGCGGCATATCATGCGCAACGACGCCCATAATCAACCCCATCACTATGTTCAGGACGGTGATCAATAGACCGGCAATTGCATCTCCTTTGACAAATTTTGATGCGCCATCCAAGGACCCGAAGAATGTCGTTTCCGCTTGCTCGATTTCGCGTCTCTTTTTGGCCTCATCATGGTCGATTGCGCCAGCCGACATATCGCTGTCGATTGCAAGTTGCTTGCCGGGCATACCATCCAGCGCAAATCTTGCGCCAACTTCTGCCATCCGCGTCGCGCCTTTGGTGATGACCATGAAATTGACAATGAGCAACACTCCAAATACCACTAACCCAAGGAAAACACTGCCATTCATGACAAAATTTGCAAATCCTTGTATGACATCGCCAGCGGCCCCGGTGCCTGTATGACCTTCACCAATAATCAATTTTGTTGATGACACATTCAGCGACAACCTCAGCATCAGCGACGCCAGCAGAACCGTTGGGAAGGCCGAGAATTCCAGCGGCCGTTCGATGAACAGGGTGACTGTGAACATCAATATTGCCAACGCAAATGATGCAGCCAGCCCGACATCAAGAACCCAGGCTGGCATTGGCAGGATCATCATTACAATGATCGCCATCAACGCAAGCGCCAACAAGATCGTCGGCTGAAATATGCTGGAAAAGGAATACTGCGTTGGCATTTCAGCCACCGCCGATCAACCTAGCGCCGCCCAATCCGGCAACGGAAGGGAACAGCGAACCAAGCCCTCCTGTGGAAGGCGTACCCCCTAACAATAATGGAAAGCTGTTTACCCGCGCTGGCTTGGGTGACGTTTCAGATACTGTGGGTGAAACATGTTTCGGATCGGCAACTGCCATTTCCATCTGGCCGTTGGTAAACTTTGAATGCAGGGATTTAAATCGAGCCCGATACTTGTTGGCATATTTTGGTGTGCGTGAATGATAAGCCCCCGCAGCATCGGGCCAATTACCTTTTTCCGCAAATAAGTCGGCCAGGAACTTTGCCGCATAAAGCGCGTTCGCATTCGGTTCAAACATTTCATCAATTGAAGAAAACGCTTGCCCATGCCATTTGAAATTCAGCTGAAAGCACCCGACATCGAAACTGCGGGCCCCACGGTTGTATTCCTTAGCAACATATTCTTTTGCTTTTGTCAGGTCATCAAACCACACCCCTTTTCCCTCCATATTCACCGTCCATGGCCACGGTCGGAAAGAAGAACCACTCTTTCTTCCCGTTTCTGATAAGGAAATCGCATGAAGAACAGAGGCTGGCACACCGGTTGCCATCGCAGCGTTATTCGCCGCCCTGCGACAAATCTCTTCTGTATCCTCCATTGCTAGTGGAAAAACAGGACTAGCTACAAGCATAAGTGAAAGTAGCGCGACCACTAACTTGGTGTTGGCCAATAATTGTATCGAGCCTATTAGGATTCTTTTGACCATTTGATGCGCAATTCTTGCTATATCCGGTTGGCATCAAAACTAGCTAAACTTGGTTTAGATTGTGTAACCAAATACCCGCTTAAAAACCGGCATTCGTCTCCAGTAACTCATTTATAATGTCTAGGTTGACGCGACTTTCTTGAAGCAAGGAACGGCCATGAGCTACCGATTTTTCTCGCGTGGTTTCTTTTGTGTCAGCATCGGTTCCGGCAGCCGCCGACTGTGGCTGCAAGCCTGGTGACAATGCCAATTTTGCGGCCGCAGATTTTCCGGGAATACCGAGATTTGATATCTGATTCCAGTCAGCAGATCGCCAAGCTGCACTGTCGCGTGCATCTGCGTCACCAAATTTTTGATAAAGCCGGGCCGCGTTTTTGAAATCCCCAGACTGCTCCGATATTTTCGCACGCAGTTGATCCGCGGCTTGACTCTGTAAACCGGCCAGTTTTTCAGTTGCACTCGCAAAGTGTCCGTCATTGAACGCAATTTTGGCCCGTAAGAGCAATAGTTCTTCATCACTATTGTCAACAATAGAAGCAACGGCTTCCCAAGCCGCCAGAGAAAACCCAAGTTCAAGCAGTCGCCCTGCAACTGCTTTTCTTGCGGCTGTTGTTTCTACACTTTGGTCGAGGTCTGAAAATTCGTTTTCAAATGAAATTTCCAGAAACTCTCCGTCGCTGGAGTTTGAGGCATTCCTTAGATGCGCTTCTGCGCGTAATTCCAACGCCTCATTTGGTGCCATATCACCAGTCCTGATCGCCGAACTGATTCGCGTAAACGTCGTCTTGATATTTCCGTTAGTAGCAAACGCCCGGATCGAAGCACGCATTAGTTGACGGCCCAATTCCAGCCCCCGATACTCTACAGCTAGGGCATCAGCTGAACGGGCCACAGCTTCGCGGACCGGCTGTCCGTTTTCTAATGTCGCGTCAATCATCTCAACCAGTGCCACGGCTGATTGCGGGCTGTTGGCATCCACAACCAGATTCCAACTGTCGATCGACTGACTAATATTTCCGCTCGTTGCCGCTATTCGCGCTTCAGTCAGGTTAAACCTTGGCCCATCTGTGGCTGACGCACGATCAATTAAATCCCGAATTGCTTTTGCCGTCTCGATGTCTTCTGCCGCAAGAAAACGAGCTACAACTAGTGGTCCAAGATGTTGGCGCAAGTGTACCGGCAAACCTGAGAATGCTCGCAAAATAGCTTTGACATCGTGAACGTTTCCTTCGGGAATGGCGTCCAGAGCCAAAATTCCCCACAGCGAGGCAGAAGTTGCACAGCTGACTTGTGCCTGCACTATCCCATTTTTTGTTAACTGGTTTTCGTCCAAAATGGATGCAAGTTCGCGCAAAATTTTCGCTGACTGAGTCGGAGCATCAAAGATATCAAGAACTGCCTTAGCTTCGGCACCAAAACCCATAAATATATAGCGTTGAGCCAGCCGCTCTACGGCAACTGGATCTGGTTTGTCGAATTCTCCGATCAATGATGCGCGTAATATGTCTAGAGAATGCGCCCTCTGACCGGCCTCTCCCCAGTTTCGCACGTCAAAATATTTGGTTGGCAGGCAGATGTCCCCGTCGTGCGACAATGTTGTCGGTTCATCGGTTTGAACAGCGCTTCGGTCCACCGCCGTTTCAATCCGCAGATGCTCACCGTCTTTCAACGACGTTTCGCCAGCCGCGGTCGGCAGTTCTGATTCCAATACTGGCGCGGGAAATAACTCCTCGGCCTCATGTTCAAGTCTGGGCGGCAGAGCCAACTGCGGTGGCTCGACCGAAACCAGGCCCTGAGACGAGGCCCGCAATAGGCCTGCCAACAACGCCGATTGGGCTTGGTTAACTGTTTGATTGAGCGGGTTATCAAGAAACCCTGTAGCCGAGAAAGCACCGCCTGCTTGACCAAACGTTTTGAGCATTTCGAAATCCGGCAAGCTGTCTGGCACGGGAGTAAATTTGTTCGCTTCTACAGAAACATTCGTTGGTGTTTTCAGAGCATCATGTCCAGTTTCATCCGAAATTGGGGTAATCCCCATATGGGGAGCAGCCGAACCAGCTTTGGTTTTTTGCATTTCAACTACAAACCCATCCGTTTCCCCAGAGCGGGCGACATCCGCCGGTTCAGGATAAGGTGCATCTATGGTTGGCAACGTTGCGTCTGGCTCCGAAACGCCAATTGAATATTGACGCATCGAAGAATCCAGTATTTCAAAATCGAGTTGGCGGGGTGTTGGTTCAAGTCCGGACCCGAATTCCAAACGATCCGCTATGCGCGTCGGTGCATTATTTGGCTCTGTGGGAAAGGCTGATAATTTGCGTTCAAACGGCGAATCCGGATCGGCGGGCCCGTTTTTTATGTCAACAACCAGACGTCCGGCCCTAATTTCAAATGCGTCGCCGGCACAGTCGCATTCGACCTCGAAATAGAGCGTGTTTGGCCCAACTTGGCTTAAAGACAAAATTCGAGTTTTCGGGATACGGTCAAAAACTTTTGACAAATCCAGTTTTGCGTCCACCGAAAAACGAAGTTCATACCCACCTTGAACCCGTCCAAATTCCCATTCAGGCGGCGCGCCTAGTTGCAACACAATTCGCGAGAAATCCGCATGTTCTCCGGATTGAACCACTGTCGTGGCCGCCTGACCCATTGCGGGAAACCCGGTTAGAAAAATCAGGAAGAAAAGACATCTCATGCTGCCGCCTGTTTCAACTCTTTCAGAGCCAACTCGAGCTCCGAGAAACTTGGCCTAATATGACTTGGCGTATTCTGGCGTCCCACTTCAATGCAGATGTTAGTGGCATGGTTGTAAAGATTGGCAATCAGGACTTCACGGATGAGTTGATAAAAATGACTGTCGTCTTCGACAACAGATTTTACCTTTGCTGCAAACGGCCCCACCAACCCATAGGCTAGGAAAACGCCCAGAAAAGTTCCTACCAGCGCACCGCCGATTAGCTTTCCCAGTATCTCCGGCGGCTGGTCGATCGAGCCCATGGTTTTGATAATACCAAGAACGGCTGCAACGATTCCCAGCGCCGGCAGACCATCTGCAAGGGTTTGCAATGCATGGCTGGAATGCAGCGAATGGTGCAAGTTTGCTTCAATTCTTTTTTCAAGAACTTCTTCAACTTGGTGAGGGTCGTCATAGTTCATCGAAGCCGACCGCATCGTATCGCAGATCAAATTTACCGCCTCGCTATCCGCCAAAATTCTCGGGTAGCGGGAAAAAACTGATGAACCCTCCGGTTCTTCAATATGTTCTTCAAGCCCGACGGGGTTTTGGCGTGCAATTCGGATCAGTTCAAACAATAGACAGAGCAAATCACGATAGTCTTCAGGCTTCCAGTTGGGTCCCTTGAACACTTTTCCCATATCTTTAAGCGTGTGTTTGATGGCCGGAACATCATTGCTTATCACAAAAGCACCGGCTGCTGCACCGCCAATCATTGTGAATTCGTACGGCGCCGATTTCAGAATAATTGCCATTTTGCCGCCAGCAGCAAGATAGCCGCCAAACACCATCACAAAGATCAGGACAATCCCAACAATTCCAACCACCTGATGCTCCGCCATTCTAAGTTATTTGAGTTGGCCCAAGCTTGCAGATTGAAGTTAATAAATCTGGAACTTCAGTCATTCGGTCGCAATATTTGCATTTCGCCCTGCAAGAATCACGCTGATCGAATAGGCTGTTTTCGGTGCCAGACCGGCCATGATCTGTGCCGCAGCATCCGGGCGCATCCGACCTACAAATCCTGCTGCGAAATTCGGGTTCATTTCTTCAAATAGGGTCGCTGCATCATTGGGTTTCATATTCTCATAGACAGCCGTCAACCGGGCCAAATCGGATTCGGCTGCCGTTTCCGACGTTGCAATCGTTGCCGCCAGTTTTTCTTCTGCCAGAGTCAATGCAATAAGGTTTTTTTGGATCTGGTCCCTGGCCAAAGATAATGAGACTTCTCTTTCTTCGAGCTGTCGCTGTCTGTCGTTCAGATCGGCGTCGCGGACACGCAATACCGCCAGTATTTTGGTAATCGATTCTGATGTCTCACATTGTAGCGGATCGATTTCCGAGGGCTCTTCCGCAGCTAATTCTGCAACCTCTTTCGCAATGGCTTGCCCCACACCCCCGCCTAAACGGGTCAGAGCAGACAGGCCGAACATCACAGCAATAATTAGCAAGGCCCCCCGACCCGACGACCATTTTCTAACCGGCATTTTGTATTTCTTCATTCCGCAGCCTCCGCGATCTGATTTCGCCGACTCAGGAATAGGGCTTCGGTTTGTTCCTGTTGCACCTGTTCCTGTGCCTCGGGTTCTGCTGGCTCCGGCTCCAGTTCAGGCTCGGGTGCAGACGCGAAAACTGGCTCGGGCAAATCGTGCATTGACGCGACCAAAAGTTCCAGTTGGCGTGCGGCCCCTTCTGCACGGCCGGTCAATTGGCTTAATGATTGTGCCGACCCGACTGCAGATTGCTGCGCGGATTGTAGCGCTTTAGTCATATCATCGACCTGCACTGAAAGCACTGCAATTGCGCCACCCACGCCTTTTTCAAGGTCGGTGAACCTGCGCAATCGGCGCGACAGAACAACACAATACCCGGCAGCAGCCAATGCGCCCGCAAGCAACAATATATCCGCAATAAATTCCATCAAGCTCACCTAGTTCAAAACAAATTCCATAATCAGCAAGTCGTTGACCCGCCCGCCGCCAGTCACCACCTGCACGCGACGTAACATCTGCGCCCGCAAACGCACCAAAGCAGTTCGCTGTTCCAGTTCTGACGTTTCCACGGCACGCAGGTAACCGTTAAGGACATCGACAATACGAGGCAAAAGTTCGGTCACTTCCTGTTCCGCAGAACTGCGAACTTCCAACTGCGCTTGAAAGCGAAGATGCTGTGCTCGGCCATTCGCGCCCATATTGATTACCAGCGGCGGTATCGGGACAAACGCAATGTCAGAAAGCGGGCTGACCTCTGTATCCTCGTCATGCCCGGAGGTTGCATGATCGGCGGGCGCAAGAATCAACCCGGACCAAACCGCATAAAAGCCAGCGCCACCCAAAATTGCAGCAAGCAATACGCCTATCAAAAGCGGCTTCTTTGACCGCTTCTTTGGTGCTTCTTCATCTATATCGACAGTTTCGGCCATATCACTTCAGATTTTTCTGGTTCCGGACCTCTATATCCCAAGGTTGGCTAACCGATTGTTAAGGCTGTTCGATCAAGACTTACAAAGTCGATTGCGGGCAGAAGCCCAGAGAATAGGAAATATCAATTGCAACAACTGGTTTCGCTATGGATCGGGTTAGACGGACGGCGGCGCGTTTTGATTTTGGTCAGCACCGCCCTGATGTTTACAGCTGTCCTGGTCATGTCTCGCATGGCGGCCTCTCCTTCACTGTCACTGCTGTACTCAGGTTTGGAACCGGAAACCGCTGGCGAGGTTGTGTTGGCTCTGGAACAGCGTGCCGTTTCGTTCGAAGTCAGGGGTAGTTCGATTTTTGTATCAGCACGCGATCGCGATGAACTGCGGATGACGCTGGCGTCAGAAGGGCTGCCAACTGCCAGCGGCCAAGGGTATGAACTTCTTGATTCTCTGACCGGCTTTGGCACAACAGCGCAAATGTTTGATGCCGCATACTGGCGCGCGAAAGAGGGCGAGCTTGCCCGCACAATCGTATCCAGCCCCATGATTCGGTCTGCGCGTGTTCATATATCCAATTCCACATCGCAACCATTTCGCCGCGCCACAAGTTCGTCAGCCTCGGTTAGCGTCACCGCAGCTTCGGGCAAATTGTCGACGTCACACGCAAAGGCTTTGCGGTATCTTGTGGCATCCGCCGTGGCCGGGCTGACGCCGGAAAATGTGTCAGTCATAGACGGGCAAACCGGTACTGTGCTGACAGATGATGACCAGCAGTCCACCGGCACTGGCAATGATCGGGCGGCGGGGCTGAAACGCAATGTTGAACGCTTGCTGGAAGCACGTGTTGGGCAAGGAAATGCTGTCGTCGAAGTTTATGTCGAAACAAGTTCCGAACGTGAAGCAATTACAGAACGCCGTTTTGATCCCGACAGCCGTGTTGCAATTAGCACCGAGACAGAAGAGCACTCAACAAATTCAAATGACACCCGGGGTGGTGCGGTGACAGTCGCCAGCAACTTGCCCGAGGGGGACGGCGCCGGCGGTGACAACAAATCATCCAGCCAAAACACAGAGACCCGGGAACGTGTCAATTTCGAAGTCTCAGAAACCACCCGCGAGATTCTGCGAACCCCCGGAATCATAAAACGCGTATCTACGGCCGTTTTACTTGATGGCGTTCTGGAAACCGATGCCACTACGGGCGCCACCACTTGGGTGCCCCGCAGTGACGAAGAAATGGCAACACTTGAAGAATTGGTTGCGTCAGCCGTCGGGTTTGATCCGGATCGGGGGGACACTCTGACATTGAAGTCACTTCAATTCGAACCCGTGCAGGTAGCAGGGTCGGTCGCGGCCGCGTCGTTTTTCCAAAAACTCAATCTCGATGTGATGCAACTTATTCAGGCCATTGTCCTGGCGGTCGTTTCGATTGTTTTGGGTCTTTTCGTGATCCGACCAATTGTTGTTCGCAGCACTCCGTCGGCATTGCCCAGTCCAGCACTTTCCGCAGCCAGCGCAACGGCGATACCAACTGGCCAGATCAGTGGATCAACAGTTGTGAATTCCGGCGGGCAAGCCCCGGTGCAGGCATTGACCGGCGAAATTGACCATTCCAATGTTAGTTTGCCCAACCAGGTAAACGCTCCTGACCGGGCACCCCCGGCAAATGGCGGCCTACAGTTGAGCACCACTTCGAACGCACCGGCCGAGGTGCCGGCCAACCCGGTCGACCGACTACGCCAAATGATCGAGGACCGGCAGGATGAGTCCGTTGAACTATTGAAATCATGGATCGAAGACGGCGAGGAGCACGTATGATGACACAAGTAATTTTGTTAGAAGATTTTGGTTCTGGCGCTTCATTTTCTCCTTCCGAGAGTCTCTGGCCGGATGAGAATGGGCAAAACACAAACAACAATGCTGCAAAAACAGAAGCGTTTGAGCAAGGTTATAAAGCTGGCTGGGACGACGCGGTTCAAGCCGATGCCGAGAACCACGAACGCATCAGTGCTGAATTTGCGCGCAATCTTCAGGACCTAGGATTCACCTTTCATGAAGCTAAAATGCATGTGCTAAAAACTCTCGACAAATTTCTGGCACAAGTTCTTGAAACGCTTCTTCCTGGTGTTGTCGCTCAGACGATGGGGCATCGGATACTAGAAGAACTCAAACCGATGGCACAGGATGTCGCCGAAACACCCATTCAGGTTATTGTGCACCCCGCCACCCGTCCAGCATTAGAGCCGTTGCTCGCAGAGGCATCCAGCATACAACTGGAAATCATTGATGAGCCCAGTTTGGGTATGGGCCAAGTAAGCCTAAAGGCGGCCAAATCAGAAAAAATTATTGATATGCAGGCCATATTGCAAAGCATCTCCTCCGGCGTTGAGACAATGCAATCCATCAACACCAAGGAATCTCGCTATGGATGATAC
>Ga0209344_10003253_pt1 | contig 16309 bp, 14 predicted proteins | sample Cruoilmetagenom6_FD_187293 | JGI IMG/M metagenome (GOLD analysis project Ga0209344, IMG submission 187293) | Oil polluted marine microbial communities from Coal Oil Point, Santa Barbara, California, USA - Santa Barbara Oil Seep Sample 6 (SPAdes)... | ecosystem: Environmental > Aquatic > Marine...
TGGGCGCCAGCACCATTCACAGCCTGATTTACTCCACCATTGATGACAAGGAAGGCGAACCCCAATTCGCCCTCGATCCCGAATCCCCCGCCGCCAGTGCTGACCTCATCGTGATCGATGAAGTGTCGATGGTTGATGAAGCGCTGGGGCGGGACCTGTTGTCGTTTGGCACCAAGGTGCTGGTGCTTGGTGATCCTTTCCAGCTGCCGCCGGTGCAGGGCACGGGCTTTTTCACCGATGTTGAGCCTGATCTGATGCTGACTGAAATCCACCGGCAGGCGCGCGACAATCCGATTGTGCGCATGTCGCTCGATATTCGCGAGGGGCGCCGGCTGGCTCATGGCGATTATGGCGAATCGCGGGTGATCAGCAAAGCCGAAGTCAATCAGGACGATGTTCTGGCCGCCGATCAGGTGCTGGTGGGTCGGAACAAAACCCGGCTGCATTATAACAACCGCATCCGCGAATTGCTGAAATTGCCGGCCCTGCAGCCGACAATCGGTGACCGTGTTGTATGCCTGCGCAACAACCCGCGCAAAAAGCTGCTGAACGGCCAGATCTGGATCGTCACCGACGTCACCCGCAAGAATTCGGGCAAAATGCAATTATTGCTGGCCGCGGAAGATATCGGCGGCACGATGACCGAGGCCAAGGTGACCACCCATCGGGATTTTTTCACCGGTGGCGAGGAAGCCATGCCCTGGGCTCTGCGCCGGCAATATGACGAGTTCACCTTTGGCTATTGCCTCACCGTGCACAAGGCACAGGGCAGCCAGTGGGACAATGTCTATCTGTTCGACGAAAGTCACGTCTTCCGCGAGGACGCCCAGCGCTGGCTCTATACCGGCGTAACCCGGGCTGCGGAGAAAATCACCGTCGTCAGCTGAACTATATCCGCTTGAACTCAAGCGATTTGCAAAAAACCAGCTTGCAGCCTTTCAAGCGCATTTCGTTCTGATTGAGCAACGTGACGCTGCCGCCGATTTGTTGCCCGGCATAATGAACTGTGCCGCGCCATTTGTTCGGGGCCGAGGCCACCGCGCCCTTGACGACATATTTGTTCAAATAGCGCAGGTTTTCATCCGTGCGGGCGTCCGGACGCAGCCAGGTCAGTTTGGCACAGATCTGGGTGCCGTCACCGCAGGCAGTGACTTCATAACGGGATGCGCCACCTGTTGTTTGCCAGGTGCCGAAAGGTGAAAGATCGTCTGCCATAACCGGGGCCGCACCCAGTCCGGATACCACAACCACACCTGCAAATAATGTTGCCAATTTCATTTTAATGCCTCTTCGTAACGCATGTTCAATTTCACTGATGCGCTGTTTTTGCCTGAGGGCGTTTGAACCCTCTCCGAATTGGCTGTTCAGTTTCAGTTCAGGAAACGCGGCACCATTCGGCAAAAGGAAACCTGCAAGCAGCCGGGACGCCCTGAATTCCGGCGAAAACGCTTGCAATCGGCAGGGTTTCGCTCTAGTGAGCACGCAACATTCGTTTGGCCGGGGGCTGAACGGAGGGTTGGTTTGCGCCAATAGGATTGTAGAAACATAATCCGGCCTCCCGTGTTCCCGCTCTTTGCAAGACTGCTTTGATGCCTTTCCGGCTTCAAAGAGGCTCCGCGCCGGTGAATGTTATCGCGAACCGAAACGTGAGAAAGGCGTTTAATGGCTTATTACGAGCATATCTTTATGGCGCGGCAGGATGTCTCCGCCCAGCAGGTCGAGGAATTGACCGCAACCTATACCGAACTTCTCGGTACAAATGGCGGCAAGGTCACCAAGTCGGAATATTGGGGCGTCAAAACCCTCTCCTACAAGATCAACAAAAACCGCAAGGCACATTACACGCTGCTGAACATTGACGCACCGCACGCTGCGGTTGCCGAGATGGAACGCCATATGCGTATCAATGAAGACGTGCTGCGCTTCATGACCATCCGTGTCGATGAGCCTGAAGAAGGCCCGTCCGTCATGATGCAGAAGCGCGACCGTGATGACCGTCCCGGTGGTGATCGTGGCCCCCGCGGCCCGCGCCGGTTCTAGGAGTAATTGACCCATGGCTATTAAAGACCTCACAACCACCCAGGCCCGCCGGCCTTTCCAGCGCCGTCGCAAGACCTGCCCGTTCTCGGGTGAAGGTGCACCGAAGATCGATTACAAGGACGTGCGTCTCCTGCAGCGTTACGTCTCCGAGCGTGGCAAGATCGTGCCGAGCCGTATCACTGCTGTTTCTGCCAAGAAGCAGCGTGAACTGGCCCGTGCCATCAAGCGCGCCCGTTTTCTCGGCCTTCTGGCCTATCTGGTCGCCTAAAGCGACCAGTTCCTCCCTTGGGAGGGCACGTTGGAGCGGCGGGTGGTCCGTCGCTTCTAACCATCATGGTGATGGGACAGCATTGGAGTATATGCAATGAAAATCATTCTGCTTGAACGCGTGGGCCGTTATGGCTCGATCGGCGACGAAGTGATCGTGAAAAACGGTTTTGCCCGCAATTTCCTTTTGCCCCAGGGCAAGGCATTGCGCGCAACACAGGCCAATCGCGCCCGTTTCGAAGCCGAACGCGCAACGATCGAAAAGCGCAATGAAGAGCGCCGTACGGAAGCTGCCGGCATTGCCGCGGGTCTCAACGGTCACACCGTTGTCATGGTCCGTCAGGCTGGCGAAAACGGTCAGCTTTACGGTTCGGTTTCCTCGCGCGATATCGCCGAAGCACTGGTGGCCGATGGCTTCCATGTTCTGCGCAGCCAGGTTGACCTCGTCGCCCCGATCAAGACCGTTGGTCTGCATCCGGTCGCGCTCAACCTGCACGCCGAAGTTGAAATCAACGTCAATGTCAACGTGGCCCGCTCCGCTGATGAAGCGACGCGTCAGGCCAAGGGCGAAGACATGACCGTGTTCGCCTTCCACGATGACGAGCCGGAACCCGAAGCGGTTGCCGAAGCGACAGAAGAATCCGAGGATGAAGCTGTTGTCGACGCCGAAGAGACCGAGCGGCAGGAAGACGCGTAACCGCGCCTCTCCCCACTTGAGTTCAAAGGGCCGGGAGCAATCCCGGCCTTTTATTTTGTTTGCGGTTCCGTTTATCCCCGCTGTTGTTAACAAAGCGCGAATATATCGGGATTGAGTCGCCTGAATCGGCGCCATATGATTAACAAGACACGAACACGCACACCCCGAGGGTATAATGGCCGAGGTACGGCAACTCCGTCCGCAGGAAGAAAAAGAATACCGTTTGGCGCCGCACAATGTGGAAGCCGAGCAGGCTCTCCTGGGCGCGATTCTGGTCAATAACGAGGCTTTTTACCGGGTTTCCGACTTTCTCGAGGGTGAGCATTTCTACGAGCCGATCCATCGGGAAATCTACGAGGTCTGCGGCAAGATTATCCGGGCCGGCAAAACCGCAACTCCCATCACCGCCAAGACGTTTTTGCCCGATGACCTGATTGTCGATGTGACCATGTCGCATTATCTGGCGCGGCTGGCGGCCGAAGCCACTACCGTTCTCAACGCTTATGATTACGGCCGCTCGATTTATGATCTGGCCATTCGCCGTTCGCTGATTCTCGTTGGCGAAGAAATGGTTGAAACCGCCTATAGCGCCGACGTTGAATCCACACCGGAAAAACAGATCGAAGAAGCTGAAAAGCATTTGTTCGATCTGGCCGAACGTGGCCGCTATGATGGCGGGTTTCAGGGCTTTAATGCCGCCTTGCGCGATGCGATCGAGATGGCCGGCGAGGCCTATCACCGTGACGGCTCGCTGTCGGGCACCGCGTCCGGCCTCACCGATCTCGACCGGCTGATGGGCGGCCTGCAGCGCTCCGATTTGATCATTCTCGCCGCGCGTCCGGCCATGGGCAAAACCTCACTGGCAACCAATATCGCCTTTAACGTGGCGCGGGCCTACAAGGCCGAGCCGACGCCTGACGGACATATGAAGACCGTGAATGGCGGCAGCGTCGGGTTTTTCTCGCTCGAAATGAGTGCCGAACAGCTGGCGACACGTATTCTGGCCGAACAGGCTGAAATTTCCTCATCGGATATCCGGCGCGGCAATATTCACGAAAGCCAGTTCTCAAAACTCGTCGACACCTCGAACCTGATGAGCCAGATACCCCTGTTCATCGATGATACCGGCGGTTTGAACATCGGCCAGTTGATGGCACGTGCCCGGCGCCTCAAACGGCAAAAGGGCCTCGACCTGCTCATCATCGACTATTTGCAGCTGCTGTCGGGTTCCTCGAAACGCTCCGACAACCGCGTGCAGGAACTCACCGAAATCACCACCGGGCTGAAAGCGCTGGCCAAGGAGCTTGAAGTGCCGATCATCGCACTCTCCCAGCTCAGCCGTCAGGTTGAAAACCGCGATGACAAACGGCCCCAGCTCTCGGATTTGCGTGAATCGGGATCGATCGAGCAGGACGCTGACGTGGTGCTGTTTGTGTATCGTGACGAATATTATTTGAAGAACAAGGAGCCCAAGGAAGGCTCGCCCGAGCATTTGCAATGGCAAGGCGAAATGGATCTGGTTCACGGGCGCGCCGACATCATCATCGGCAAGCAGCGCCACGGCCCCACGGGCACGATTCAGCTCTCCTTTGAGGCCCAGTTCACGCGCTTCTCCAATCTTGCCAAATCCGATTATCTGCCGGAACGTATGGAATAGGCATGGCCGCATCTTCAACTACAGGTCTTGCCGGCCGCCTTACCATCGATCTGGGCGCGATCGTCAAAAACTGGCGCGCGCTGGACGCCATCAGCGCCCGTGCCCTCACCGGTGCCGTGGTCAAGGGCGATGCCTATGGCACGGGGCTCATTCCCGCCAGCATGGCGCTGTTCGGTGCCGGAGCGCGGTTCTTTTTTGTGGCCACACCGGATGAAGCCATCACCCTCCGCCGGGAATTGCCCGAAGCGCATATCTTTGTGCTCAACGGCCTTTATCCCGGTGCGGCCCGGATTTATGAAAAAGAGCGGATCATGCCGGTTCTGGCATCCCTCGAAATGCTCGATGAATGGCTGGCCCATTGCGTCAGTGCCAATGAAGCTTTCCCCGCGGCGCTGCAATTTGATACCGGGATGAACCGTCTCGGGGTCCGCTTGCAGGAAACCGATCTGGTCCGCGACCGGCTGGATGAATTCGGCTATATGCCGCAAATGATCATGAGCCATCTGGCCTGCGCCGATCAGCCCAGCCACGAAAAAAACCGGACGCAATTGGCGCTGTTCCAGTCCATTCTGGCCCAGTTTCCCGGCATCCCGGCCTCGCTGGCCAATTCGGCCGGCACCATGATCAGCCGCGAAAACCATTTTCAGATGGTGCGCCCCGGTATTGCGCTTTATGGCGGCCGGGCCGTCAACGGGCGCAAAAACCCGATGGCACCGGTGGTCAAACTCGAAGTGCCGGTGTTGCAGGTGCATGATGGCAAGACCGGCGAAACCGTCGGTTATGGTGCCAATTATACGCTGGATCGGGATAGCCGGATTGCCATTCTGGCGCTGGGCTATGCCGACGGGTTTTTGCGCTCCCTCTCCAGCAGCAATACACGGCAGGGCGGGCGCGCCGTCTTCAACAACCGCATCGCCCCGCTGATCGGGCGTATCTCCATGGATACTGTTGCCATTGACGTGACCGATCTGGGGGACGCCGGCCCCAAGCCCGGCGACATGATGGAAATTCTGGGCAAGACCATTACCGTTGATGGTCAGGCCGATCCGGGTGGCACTATCGGCTATGAAATTCTGACCAGCCTCAAGGGCCGCTACAAGCGCGCCTATATCAGCCCGCCCGCCCCGGGTGCTGCCCGCTAATGGCGAAACGGCGTTCATCCTTTGTCTGCCAGGCCTGCGGCGCGGTCTCTTCACGCTGGACCGGCCGCTGCGAAAGCTGTGGCGAGTGGAACACGATCGTTGAAGAGGTCGTCGATGGCGGTGTTGGCGGTGGTCCCAAGGCGGCCGTTGCGGCTGGCCGTCCAGCGGCGCTTTCCAGCCTTTCGGGCGAGAGCGAAGATGCGGCACGCATTGTCACCGGCATTGGTGAGCTTGACCGGGTCACCGGCGGCGGTTTTGTGGTCGGGTCCGCGCTTCTGGTTGGCGGCGATCCCGGCATTGGCAAATCCACCATGCTGTTGCAGGCCGCAGCCGCTTTGGCGAATACCGGCAAGCGGGTCATTTACGTCTCGGGTGAAGAAGCCGTCGCGCAAGTGCGTTTGCGCGCGCAACGGCTGGGGCTGGCGGATAGCCCGGTCTTGCTCGCGAGCGAAACCAATGTGGAAACCATTCTGGCCACCCTGCAACAGGGTGACACGCCGCATCTGGTGATTATCGATTCCATCCAGACCCTTTGGACCGATCGGGTCGACAGTGCCCCCGGCACCGTCACCCAGGTCCGCACCAGCGCCCAGGCGCTGACGCGATTCGCCAAGAAGACCGGCGCTGCCGTGGTCCTGGTCGGGCATGTCACCAAGGACGGCCAAATCGCCGGGCCCCGTGTGGTTGAACACATGGTCGACGCCGTCTTGTATTTTGAAGGTGATGCCAGCCACACATTCCGCATTCTGCGCGGTGTGAAAAACCGTTATGGTGCGACCGACGAGATCGGTGTGTTTGAAATGACCCAGGACGGGTTGACCGAAGTGGCCAATCCTTCAGCATTGTTTCTGGATCAGCGCGACGAGGATGCAACCGGTTCGGCCGTCTTTGCCGGCATGGAAGGCACACGGCCTGTGCTGGTGGAGATACAGGCGCTGGTTGCCCCCTCACCGCTTGGCACACCGCGCCGCGCCGTGGTCGGCTGGGATTCATCAAGGCTTTCAATGGTGCTGGCAGTGCTTGAAACCCGTTGCGGCGTGCGGATCGGGGCAAACGACATTTATCTCAATGTCGCCGGCGGGCTTAAAATCAACGAACCGGCGGCGGATCTGGCCGTGGCGGCGGCCCTGATCTCTTCATTGACCAATGCCCCTTTGCCTGCTGATGCGGTTTATTTTGGTGAGATCAGCCTTTCGGGTGGTGTGCGGCCGGTTTCCCATGCCTCACTGCGTCTGAGGGAAGCCGGCAAGCTTGGCTTTGCCTCGGCCTTTACCGGGCGGATCATCAAGAATGACGGGTCTGATACCTTGCGCCTGCATGAATTCTCCAGCCTTGGCGAACTGGTCGGGCGTATCGCTGCCAGTGCACCGCCGGCTGCCGAATCCGACGCAGATTGATTGGGATGCGGGAAAATGATCGCCATTTCAGCTATTTCGGCCAATCGATCTGTGACCGATTTGCACAACAGTTCCCAAAACCGGTGCAAGATGGCGGTAAGGACGGCGTGTGCGCTTGGCTATTTGGCCGGAAGCCGCTAAACGGAGCACTTGGTTGAAAATTCAAGGGATAGCCTACTCATGCTAACCGCATTCGACGTTGTCGTCGGGATCCTCGTCCTGATTTCCGCAATACTGGCAACAGCACGCGGTTTGACGCGCGAAGTCCTGTCGCTCGCGACATGGGCCGGCTCGGCCGCCATTGCGGTGTGGATGTGGCATTATCACCCTGAGATTGCCCGCGGCTATATCCGCGAAGAAATTGTGGCGGACATTGCCACCATCGTTCTCAGCTTCATTGTTTCCCTGATCGTTCTGCATCTGATCACCATGCGCATCGCCGATTTCGTGGTCGATTCCAAAATCGGGCCGCTCGATCGCACACTGGGCTTCGTGTTTGGCGGTTTGCGCGGCATCCTGATCGCAGTGGTCCTCGTTGTTCTTGGCCAATGGCTGCAATGGGGCGGCCTTGGGCAGTTTGTCGAGGGCTCGCGTACGGTGCCACCTCTTGCCTCCATCGGTGAAAGCTTGATACGGGTGTTGCCGGAAGACTTGGAAGAGGCCGTCAGCGGCTTTTTGAACAAAGAAGAGATACCACCGCTTGAAGTGCCGAATGAAGAAGGTACCGACGCAGGTGAAGTGGGCCTTCAGACACTGTAACGGGTACTGACGCGTGCCATATTTTCTGTTTGCAGCAATTACAGGCTGAACCTTCGGTTCGGCCTGAAACCATTGGCAAAAGGTGACAGACAATTGACGGATAGCAAGCCAACGATGACACGAGAAGAAAATCCTCTCTGGCTCGACATGGAAGGCGACACGTTGCGCGAGGAATGCGGCGTATTCGGCATTCTGGGGCACGGGGACGGCGCCGCGCTGACAGCGCTCGGGCTGCATGCCCTCCAGCATCGTGGTCAGGAAGCGGCGGGCATTGTCAGTTTTGACGGCCAGCAGTTTCATTCCGAACGCACAATGGGCCTCGTCGGGGACCATTATACCAACCCGGTGACGCTGGCAAAGCTGCCCGGTGCCGCCGCCATGGGCCATGTACGCTACTCCACCACCGGCGAGACCATCCTGCGCAATGTGCAGCCCCTGTTTGCCGAACTGGAAGTTGGCGGTATCGCCATTGCCCATAATGGCAATCTGACCAATGGCCTGACCTTGCGCCGGCACCTGATCTCAACGGGCGCGATTTGCCAGTCGACCTCGGATACCGAAGTGGTGCTGCATCTGATCGCACGCTCACAAAAGAAAGATTCTGCCGAGCGCTTTGTTGATGCGCTCTCCCATGTGGAGGGGGCCTATTCCATGGTCGCCCTCACCCGCACCAAGCTGATCGGTGCGCGTGACCCGAACGGCATTCGCCCGCTGGTATTTGGCGATCTCGACGGCAAGCCTATCTTTGCCTCGGAAACCTGTGCTCTCGATATTATCGGTGCCAAGTTCGTGCGCGATGTCGAGAGCGGCGAAGTCATCGTCTGCGAAATTCAGCCCGACGGTTCGATCAGCATCCGCTCCTTCAAACCTTTCGAGCAGAAGCGCGAGCGCCTTTGCCTGTTTGAATATGTCTATTTTGCCCGCCCCGATTCGATTGTGGGGGGCCGCAGTGTCTACACGGCGCGCAAGCGCATGGGCGTTAATCTCGCCAAGGAATCCCCGCTTGAGGCCGATGTGGTTGTGCCGGTGCCCGATGGCGGCACCCCGGCGGCGCTCGGATTCAGCCAGCAAAGCGGCATTCCGTTCGAATATGGCATTATCCGCAATCACTATGTGGGGCGGACCTTTATCGAGCCGACCCAGCATATCCGGGCGTTGGGTGTCCGCTTGAAGCATTCCGCCAATCGCGAGCAGATCGCTGGCAAGCGGGTTGTGCTGGTTGATGACTCTATTGTGCGTGGCACCACCTCACTCAAGATCGTGCAGATGATCCGTGAGGCGGGTGCCAAAGAAGTGCATATGCGCGTGGCCAGCCCGATGATCACCCATTCCGACTATTACGGCATCGACACTCCGGACCCCGAAAAGCTGCTGGCCAACCAGCATCCGGGCCTTGAAGCCATGCGACAATATATCGGGGTGGATTCGCTTGAATTCCTCTCGATTGACGGTCTTTATGACGCCGTTGGCGGGAGCCCACGCAATAATGAAGCGCCGCAATTTACCGATCACTATTTCACCGGCAACTATCCCACCCCGCTGACTGACCTGTCCGGCGCTGACCGGAATGACCGCAACAAGCTTTCGCTGCTCAAAGAGGCCGGCTGACACGTGACCGACAAGAATGATCTGAACGACAAAGTGGTCCTCATCACCGGGGCATCGCGTGGAATTGGTTATGCCAGCGCCCTGGAAGCCGCCCGTCGGGGTGCCCATGTGATTGCGGTTGCGCGCACCATTGGCGGGCTTGAAGAGCTTGATGACGCCATTCAGGCCATTGGCGGCGCATCGACCCTCGTGCCCCTCGACTTGCTGGATTATGACGGCATTGACCGGCTTGGTGCCGCAATTTTTGAGCGCTGGGGCCATCTGGACGGGTTGATCGGCAATGCAGCGATGCTTGGCGTGCTGATGCCTGTGGCCCATATAGCTCCCAAGGAGTTTGAGAAAACCCTCGCGGTCAATGTCACCGCCAATTACCGGTTGCTGCGCTCCATGGACGCCCTGTTGCGTCAGGCGGTTGCGGGGCGCGCTGTTTTTGTCTCGTCCAGTTCGGCCAAAAGCGCCAAGCCCTATTGGGGGCTTTATGCGGCAACCAAGGCCGCCCTTGATGCCATGGTCAAAAGCTATTCCGGCGAAATGGCCAATACCCCGGTGAAGGCCAATATATTCTATCCCGGCCAGGTGCGCACCGCGATGCGCGCCAAGGCCATGCCCGGCGAAGATCCGGAGACACTGCCGACACCTGCCGAGATTGCACCCTGGCTTTTGGACATGGTGAGTGCGGATTTCACGGCAAATGGCCAGATCTACAACATGGCCGATAAATCACTGACCGGGATTTAAGCGCTTTTTGCAGCCTTTGCGCCACATCTGGCACAAATCTGCCACACCCATGCAACCTTAAGGCTGATCTCGCGTTGTTGTGATTAGCGGGGCGTCATGGTGCGGGGATACCGTCTGGTTGTGATTCGTGAAGGCCGCATGGATGAGCGTTTTGCAAATGTGAAATCGTGCAGGCCTCTTCAGTGGCTGTTCCGCCAATGAGACTTCCCCTGACCTTCGCCGAACCTGTTAAACCCTGAATTTTGCTTGGAATAATGACTATGAGTTCTTTGACGAAACCCAGCCGACGCCAGATTCTGGCTCTGGGCTCCAGTATGGCCGTGCTGGCGCTCAGCGCCTGTGCTCCCACCCAACGGCGGGTTCCTCGCGTCTATGAAGAGCCGATTGCTGACGAATATGTGCGCATGTATGCCGCCATGCCCAATGAGCGCTTCCCGCTGCCAGCGGTCAATCTGCGCCGTCTCGATCCCATCTATTATCGCCAGATCGTTGATGACCCCACCGGCGAACGGCCCGGCACCATCGTCATCAGCACGACCGACCGCTTCCTCTATCTGGTGCAAGAAAACGGCAAGGCGATGCGCTATGGCGTCGGGCTTGGCCGCGATGGCTTCTCCTGGTCCGGCCGCGGCTATATCGCGTTGAAGCGCGAATGGCCCACATGGACCCCGCCTTCCGAGATGATCGAGCGCCAGCCTGAGCTGGAAGAATACCGGACCGGCATGCCGCCCAGCCTGACCAATCCGCTCGGCGCCCGTGCGCTTTACATCTTCCAGGACGGCCGCGACACCCTTTACCGCATTCACGGCAATCCCGACGAGACCTCCATTGGCAAGGCCGTGTCCAGCGGCTGTGTCCGGCTGTTGCAGCAGGATGTTATCGACCTTTACGGTCGCGTGCCCGTGGGCACCAAGCTGGTTGTGGTCTAGGGCAACGGCCTGAAGTTTATGCAAGGCCGGCACCTGCATGGTTTTCCATCAGGTGCCGGCTTTTTTATTTGGCTGGCGAGATACCGTATTTACCCGCTCTGGATTGCCGCGCGGCTCTGCCGCTCGCAATGACGCGGCGAAATTGGTGTTGGCCACATGCACCACCCTGTCCACATATTATCCTGCACCTCACCTTATCCTGAGCCTGTCGAAGGATGGGCGGCACACTCAGCGCTAAACCCCTCATCCTTCGACAAGCTCAGGATGAGGGTTGGGGTCAAACCAATGCAAGACTTGCCCCTCAAGCCTCGGCAATAACCGCCAGAAAAGCACTGCCGAAACGTTCGAGCTTGCGGGCACCGACACCATGGATTTCTGCCATGGCGTCAAAATCGCGCGGGCGTTTAGCGGCCATGTCGATCAGGGTACGGTCGGCGAAAATGACATAGGCCGGCACCCCGGCCTCTGCCGCGAGCTCCCGCCGTTTGCCCTTCAGCGCCGTCAGCAAGGGCGCGTCTGCCTCTTCGATCTCGCTGGGCGCGCTGCTGCCACGGCGCGAGGGGCGTGCGACCTTGAGCGTATCGCGCCGGATATGGAAATTGCGCTTGCCGCGCAGCAATTCCCAGCCCTCTTCTGTCATCCGCCAGCCACCAAAGGCCGGATCGACGGCCGCAAGACCAGCAGCGTAGATCTGTCGGAAAACACCGCGCCACTGCCCCTTGTCGAATTCGGTCCCCACCCCAAAAGTCGGCAGGCTTTCATGGCCCAGTTCAACCACCTTTTCCGTGGCGTCGCCGCAAAGAATGGACACCAGATGTTCCAGCCCGAACCGTTCGCCGGTGCGGGCGATCGCCGACAGCGCCTTTTGCGCCGGGACCGTGCCGTCGATCATTTCCGGCGGCGATTTGCAGAGATCGCAATTGCCGCAAGGCGGGCTCGCCTCGTTGAAATAGGCCAGAAGCGTCTGGCGGCGGCACACAGGGGCCTCGGCAATGGCCAGCAGGGCATTGAGCCGCAAATGATCGGCACGCTTGCGCTCGACCGGCGCATCGCCTTCATCGATCTGGCGGCGGCGCAGCTTGATGTCATCGACGCCATAGAGCGTCAGCGTGCTCGCGGGCAGCCCGTCGCGCCCGGCACGGCCAATCTCCTGATAATAGCTTTCAACGGTCGAGGGCAGATCGGCATGGGCGACAAAGCGCACATCGGGCTTGTCGACCCCCATGCCAAAGGCAACCGTCGCGGTCATGATCACGCCATCTTCGCTCGAGAACCGGTCCTGATTTTCCTGGCGTATATCTGTTGGTAACCCCGCATGATAGGGCAAGGCGTTAAAGCCCTTGGTGACCAGATAGCCGGCGAGATCCTCGACCTTGCGCCGCGAGGCGCAATAGACAATCCCGGATTCGCCGGCATGTTTGGCGGCAAAATCGGCGATCTGGCTGCGTGAACCGCTTTTGGGCGCAAAGGCCAGAAAAAGGTTAGGCCGGTCAAACCCGTGCAGAAATTCGCGCGGCGGCGCGGCAAACAGTTTGGCGATGATCTCCTTGCGCGTTTCGGTATCGGCGGTGGCGGTGAAAGCGGCGATCTGGGGATTGCCCAGCGCCTCACGCAATTCGCCGATGCGCAGATAATCGGGGCGGAAATCATGGCCCCACTGGCTGACGCAATGGGCCTCGTCAATCGCCAGCATGGTGATATTGGCGCGCGCGAGAATGGCATTGGCGCTGCTCAACCGTTCGGGTGCCATATAGAGCAGTTTCAGCCGGTCTTCCCGCAGCGCCGCAAAAATCTCGTCGCGCTCTTCTTCCGAACTGTTCGAATTGAGCGCCCCGGCGCTAATGCCGTTTTGCTTGAGATAGGCCACCTGATCGCGCATCAGCGCAATCAGCGGCGAGATGACCAGCGTCACCCCCTCCCGGCGCAGCGCCGGCAATTGATAGCACAGCGACTTGCCGCCCCCGGTGGGCATGATGGCCAGCACATCATTGCCGCCCAGAATCGCCTCGACAATATCCTGCTGGCCCGTGCGGAAACTGTCATAGCCGAATACGGATTTGAGAAGCGCTTTGGTTTGCTGCATGCGGCTTTGCCTTTGGGGGAATCGCCGCAATCTAACCGATTTTGCACTCAGCGTCAGTCGGTGTGATCCAGCTTTACCGCCTGTTGTTGCGGCAGGCGCGATACCAGCACCTTGTCGACCCGGCGACCATCAATATCGACGACTTCAAACGCCCAATCGCCGAGGGCGACCTTTTCCCCAATCGCAGGCATGCGCTTCAATTCCGACAGCACCAGACCGGCAATGGTTTCAAAGCCGGTGGGGCGCGGAATGACAATACCGACCGCGTCGGCGAACTCGTCCACCGGCATCCAGCCTTCGACCAGAAAACTGCCATCAGCCCGTTCCATAAAGGCCGGGGTGTCATCGCCCTCCTCCTTGAAGGTCCCCGCGATGGCTTCAAGAATATCGCCGGTCGTCACGATGCCCTTGAAATGCCCGTCTTCATCAAAAACCAGTGCCAGATGCACAATCGACGACCGAATGGCCCGCAGCACCGACAGCGCATCAAGATTGACGGGTATGACGGGCACGTCGTGCACAAAATCTTCGGGCCTGAAGTTGTCGCCCCTAACCAGAACCGGCATGACCTCACGGGTCAGAATGGCCCCGATGACAGCACCGGCAGCACCACGGCTGACCGGCAGGCGCGCATGCTTGCTCGCGAGAATCTGGGCCCGGATCGCATCGGCCGTATCGGCAAGGCGAATGATCTCGACATCGCTGCGGGGCGTCATCAGATCTTGGGCCGAGCGATCAGCAAAGCGCATGACGCCGGAAATCATGCTGCGTTCATCGCTTTCGATCACACCCGCCGTTTCCGCTTCGGCAATCAGGCTATGCACTTCTTCTTCGGTGACAATGTCGGTGGCCTTTTCGTGCTGACCCAGCACAAACAGCACCAGCCGCCCGGAGATATCGAGAAACCAGACCAGGGGCGTGGTGAGCACGGACAGAACCTGCAGCGGCCGGGCCACCAGGGCGGCAATCTGTTCGGGATTGCGCAGGGCAATGCGCTTGGGCACCAGTTCCCCGATGATCAGCGAGAAATAGGTAATCACCACAACGACAAGGCCGACACCCAGCGGCCCGGCGAGCGCTGCATCCACCCCCTGCCCCAAAAGCCACGCGGCCAGCCGCTGACCGAGTGTGGCCCCCGACAGCGCCCCATTGAGCACGCCAACCAGCGTGATGCCGATCTGGACGGTGGAGAGGAAACGGCCGGGATCGTCAGCAAGGGCAATAGCGGTTCTGGCACCGGGCGTCTTCTTCGCCGCCAGCACTTTGAGCCGCACCGGGCGGGCGGAAACAATGGCCAGTTCCGACATTGCCAACAGGCCGTTGAGGATGGTCAGGGCGGCAATCAGCGCGATTTCGAGCAGCACGGCAGCAAAAGCTCTCTATTGGTTCATATCGGTATCAGAATAGGGGCAAGGGCCATTTTTGCCAGTCCCGATATGAAAACCCCGGCCTTTTCAGGGGCCAGGGTTTGGCTATTTTTTGCGGCCCTTGGGGGCGAATGGATTGTCGCCACCCCGCACCCAGAGCCGGATCGGCGCGCCGGGCAGATCAAAAGTCTCACGCAAGCCATTGACGATATAGCGCTGATAGGCGGTCGGCAGCGCGTCAGGCCGCGAACAGAACAGCACAAAGCTGGGCGGGCGCGACTTGGCCTGGGTGATATAGCGCAGCTTGAGACGGCGACCGGAGACGGCGGGGGGCGGATGCCCCTCGACCATGCCGGAAAGCCAGCGATTGAGCCGCGAGGTGGCAATGCGCACATTCCAGACTTTTTCGATCTCGAAAATCGCTTCCATCAGGCGCGGGATATTGGTTCCCTTGAGACCGGACAAGGTGACCAGCGGCACGCCGCGCATTTGCGGCAATAGCCGGGTGCAGGCTTCCTTGAGCTGGGCCAGCGTTGCCGACTTGTCCTCGACCAGATCCCATTTGTTGACCGCAATGATCAGCGCACGGCCTTCGCGCTCGACCAGGGATGCGAGCTGCAGGTCCTGCTTTTCAAACGGCATGGTGGCGTCGAGCATCAGCACAACGATTTCGGCATATTGAATTGAGCGCAGGGAATCCGAGACGGCGAGCTTTTCCAGCTTTTGCTGCACGCGGGCGCGGCGGCGGATACCGGCGGTATCAACCAGATTGATCACCCGCCCTTCCCATTCCCACGGCACCAGAATGGAATCGCGGGTAATACCGGCCTCAGGCCCCGTGAGCAGGCGTTCCTCGCCCACAAGCCGGTTGATCAGCGTCGATTTGCCGGCATTGGGGCGTCCCACGATGGCGACGTTGAGATAGCGGCTGGGGTTCCAGCGCAGGTCTTCCTCGTCGCCCTCAACTTCTTCGCTGACATCGACATTGATCTCGGGCATGCGGTCGGTGACCAGTTCCGCGGTCCCCGCTTCAACGGCTTCCACGGCTTCGGAGACGATGGCATAAAGATCGCCAAGGCCTTCACCATGCTCGGCGGAGAGCGCGACCGGCTCGCCAAAGCCGAGGGAAAACGCTTCCATCAACCCGGCATGAGCGGCGCGGCCCTCGGCCTTGTTGGCGATCAGGTGCACCCGCTTGTTGGCCTTGCGCAAGAGCTGGGCAAAGCGCTCATCGAGCGGGGTGACGCCGGCGCGGGCATCGATCATGAACAGGATGACTTCCGCTTCATTGATCGCGGCTTCCGTCTGCAGGCGCATGCGCGCCTCCAGACTGTCGTCCGTGACGTCTTCAAAACCGGCGGTATCGAGCAGGCGGAAACGCAATTCGGAGATGCGGCCCTCGGCTTCACGCCGGTCGCGGGTAACACCCGGGGTGTCGTCGACAAGCGCAATCTTGCGCCCGACCAGACGGTTGAACAGCGTCGACTTGCCCACATTGGGGCGGCCGACAATAGCTACAGTGACGCTCATCGGCGTTATCCTTGTGGCGCGGTTGTGGCGATGCGCCTATTCGGCAGGCGCTTCATCGCTTGCCGGGGCATCGCTGACCGGAATATCGGTTGCCG
>Ga0209344_10003254_pt1 | contig 16304 bp, 13 predicted proteins | sample Cruoilmetagenom6_FD_187293 | JGI IMG/M metagenome (GOLD analysis project Ga0209344, IMG submission 187293) | Oil polluted marine microbial communities from Coal Oil Point, Santa Barbara, California, USA - Santa Barbara Oil Seep Sample 6 (SPAdes)... | ecosystem: Environmental > Aquatic > Marine...
TTCAATGGTTTCTTCTACATCGTTTACCATTAGGTTGGGAGTAAGTGATTTTAATTTCATAATACAGTTAAAAGTTTGTATAGTTTATAAAGTATAAAGTTAGTTTTCAGTTTAAAGATTATTTAAAACCCAACATTCATCACTTTTTTTAAACTGCTGTTAGTTGCAAAGTACTTAAATTTTTATAAATTCCATTTTCTTTTTTCACTAATTCTTCATGAGTGCCTTTTTCTTTTATTTTACCATTGTCTAATACAATAATGGTATCGGCTTTTTTTATGGTGGATAGTCGGTGAGCAATAACAATAGAAGTTCTTCCTTCCATTAATCGTTCTAATGCTTCTTGCACCAACCTTTCACTTTCAGAATCTAAAGCACTCGTAGCTTCATCCAACACTAAAACAGAAGGGTCTTTAAGAATAGCTCTGGCAATAGCAATACGTTGTTTTTGTCCTCCGGATAATTGAATTCCTCTGTCGCCAACCAATGTTTCAAATTTTTCTGGGAAACCTTCAATAAACTCTAAGGCATTAGCTTTTTTAGCCGCCTCAAAAATTTCTTCTTCTGTTGCACCTGGTTTTCCATATTCTATATTCTCTTTAATAGAACCTCCAAAAAGCATAACCTCTTGAGGTACGATTGCCATTTGATTTCTAATTTGAGACAATTGGTAGTTGTTTAATTCTTTTTCATCAATAGTTATGTTACCACTTTCGGGATCGTAAAATCTAAAAATTAATCCTGCAATAGTTGATTTTCCTGAACCTGACGGTCCAACAATAGCAATTTGCTTACCTTGTTCCACACTAAATGAAATGCCTTTTAATACCTGAATATCTCTACGAGAAGGGTAAGAAAAATAAACATTATTGAATACTAAATTACCTTCAATTTTAATTTCTGGAGTTTCTTCAAGGGTAACACCTTCAGTGGTTTCATCTAAAATGTCCATTAGATTTTCTGTCGCTCCAATGGCTTTTTGCAATTGAGAAAATAAATCGGCTGCCCCGGCAAATGAAAATCCTAATAAAGCAGAATAAATGGCAAAAGAAAGTAATTCTCCTAAAGTAATAACTTCATTTTGAACCATGTGTAAGCCGTACCAAATGATAGAAACAATAGCAGCTCCGGCAGCAAACATGATTAAGCCAATAAAAACTCCTCTCCATAAAGCTCTTTTTATAGAAGTGTTTACTGAGCTGTCTATACTTTTTTTATAGCGAAGAATTTCAAAAAATTCGTTGGCATAAGCTTTTACACTTGCAATTCCGTGTAGGGTTTCATCCACAACAGTATTGGCATCTGCAATATCGTCTTGAGCTTCTTTAGATAATTTTTTAATATATTTCCCGAAAAATATGCCAATAATTGCCACTATTGGAATAACAGCTATCATAAAAACAGTTAGTCGAAAGGAAATAAAAAGTAAAAAGAACATTCCCACAGGAATAGTTATAAACTGACGAAGAAACTCTGCTATAGTTGTTGTAAATGTATCTTGCAATAAGGCAATGTCAGAAGTAATTCTACTACTTAATTCCCCCACACGTCTTTTAGAAAAATAACTCATAGGTGAGGAAATTAAGTGCTTGTAGGTAGTTATTCTTAGTAATGCTAGGGCTTTGTAGGTAACCAATCCAAATAAATATACTCTAAGAAAGGAAAGAATTGCGGTAACTAAGAAAATACCAACTAGTAATAGGGTAAAAGTATTTACTGTAGTTGCATCATCGGCATTTACAGAATCGATTAAATCGCCCAATACTTTTGGAAAAACCATTGTGGTAATGCTTGAGATAAAAAGCACCAACAGACCAATAATAAAAGGTATTTTAAAAGGTTTTATAAAGCGAAAAACACGCATCGCTTTTTTTATAGATTCTTTTGAAAATCGTTTTTTCTTAGCCATTCTTTTTTATTTCTTTTAGTCTTTAATTATTAGTTTTATGAAATTCATAATCTCTTTCTACTTTAGCAATTCTGGTTTTAAAGGATTTGTACCAAGTGGTTTTGCCTTTCTCTTGCGCTATTTTATGTTCGGAGACTTCTTTCCATTTTATTATTGATGCTAGATCTTTCCAGTAAGAAACCGTGATTCCTAGTTCATTTCTTGCTGCTTCTACTCCCAAAAAACCATCTTGTTTAGCAGCCAAAGCAATCATTTTGTATGCCATTTCATTATACCCTTCGTCTGTAGTTGTTTTTATTGAAGTAAAAATAACAGCGTAATAAGGTGGTTGGGGAGTTGTTGCAATCATGCTTATTTTTTCTTATTCTTATCTTGAAAATCTAATGATTTTACGCCAATAGCATTTAATATTTTTTTAGCAGTAATTTTTAAAGGCTCTTTTATGGAAGTAGCCAATTTTTTCATTGTGGAATCATCCGGACGAGAAACGAAACGGGAATCACTGTAGTTAAAACCTTCACCTACTTCGGTAAAATAATACGTGTAAAAAGATTTTCTTGTTTCTCCTTCAGGAATAGTTATTTTTGAATAGCCATGAGGTGAATTTTCATCAGTTAAGAAAATAACTGCTCTGTTAAAATCACATGGTACTTTTGCTTCGCATTGTGTCATTTTTTTATCCCACAATTCTAAGTCACCACCATATTCCGATTTCCAATTTTTGTTTAAATAAATCAACAAATTAATTCTTCTCCACAAATGTTTTGCAGGATTATAATTCACATCAATATGCACATCAACATAGCTTCCATTTTGCCCTTGATGAACGCCTGAACCTAATGAATCATCGGTAGTTCTAAGGTCTTTAATTCCTGTAATGGTTTCCATAAATTGATACATCTCAGGAGAACCAACTACTTTTTTTAAATCGCTAAAAGCAGGATGGAAACGATCAAAATGATAATCTTCCGATTTGTTTTCATTGATACTTTTTCTTTTTACATTTAAGGTATCAATTTTAGGGAAATTCTCATATAGTGTGGTAGCTAATTCTTCCGTTAAGAAATTAGGCAAAACAATATATTTACAAGGTTTAGCAGTATTAAAATCTTGTTTTAATTGCTCTATTTTTTCTTGTGATAAATAGATTGGGTTGATGATGTTTTGCATAACAGTTATAATAGTTAGGACAACAAAATTAACAATTTAATCATTAAAAAAAGTTGATAAAACCAAAGTGAATTTTTGCTGATCTAAACTGAATAGGGTTGTCGAATTGTTTGCCCACAGCATAACTTATAGAAAATATTCCGGCATTGGTTTCGAAATTCATCCCTACACCAAAACTATAAGGTCTGTCTAGGGTATAAGTATTAGCAGTTCTTTTCTCCCAAAACGCACCATCTGTAAATAAATATAAAAATGAATTTTGCTCTAAAATAAACCGATATTCTATTGTTTGTATGCTGTAAAAGGAAGCGAATATAGATTCCTCATCAACACCTCTTAAGGTATGTAAGCCACCAATTCTAAGCATTTCATTATCGAATAAATTTTCATTGTAAGTATAGCCGTTTTGAGTGCCTAGCTTAATAACACTTCTCTTTTTTATAGGGATATACAAAGCTAGATTTGCTTGAGCAGTATATAAATTGGTGTTTAAGTTTACATCTTCATAAAGTTGTTCGTTGAGTTGCGAGTTTTTTGTGATTTTTTTATTTCCCAAGGAACCATTTGCGTTTATACTAAAACCTCTTCTTGGGTTATGTATGTAATCTAATTGGTCATAAACAATCCCAATTCCGTAAAGTTGAGTAGAAACGTCAGCAAAATCGGGTAAAACGGTAAGAGTTTCAAAACCTTTTTGAGATAAAAGGCTTGAACTTTTGTTATGGTAGAATATATTAAAATAATTATTTCCTTTCAGAATATATCTTATCCCAATTTTATTGAAAACGTCAATATAAGTGCTATCTCTTTTATATATATTAAGTTGGTATTCGGCTCCAAAAGGACTGTTAAATAAAAAAGGATAAGCTGTACTGAGTTTTAAATCTTGTGAATTGTTTTGCATGGCTCTCCAGTTGAACGAAATTTCTTCTCCACGCTTAAATGAATTCATTAGGTTTAGTTTTACATCTCCATTTAGCCTAACTTTTCCGGTTTCATCAGGTACTATACCCAAAATTCCATTAAACCTGTTGGCTTGTTTCTTTTTAAGTACTAACAACACGTAGGCACTTTCTTCATTAAAAATAACTTTGGAAGGATTTTGCTCTTCCACAAAAGGAATTTCTTTAATTCGAGTGTTTATCTTCTTTATTAATTCCTCGTTATAAATATCTTCATCATTAATACGAATGTAGTTTTTAATATAATCATCAGAAACAGTTGCATTTCCTTTTATGGCAACACTGTCTATTTTATACAGCTGGTTTTTGTTGATAGATAAATTGGCAGAAAGATTATAGTCAGTTATTTGTACACTGTCCAACTGGATAGAAGCAAAAGGGTAACCATGATTTTCATAAAAAGAAATTACTTTGTCAAAAAAACGTTTTAATTGATTTTGATTAAAAGGTCTGTTGTTGTAGATTTTATCTCTAAAACCAATTTTGCTTAAAATTCCTTCATCAATAGTTTTGGTAGTAAGGTTGGTCCATTTTATTTGTTTTCCTAAATGGTAGTGAAGAAAGTATGTTGTGGAATCGGATATTATACTATCAATATGAGCAGTTAAATAGGCATTTTTATAAAGCTGTTGGTTTATATTTTTTACAATATTGTATATATTGATAAAGCTACTATTTGTACTTGTTGATAAAAGTTCTTTTTGTTGTTTTGATGAGAGGATAGTGTCATTAAAAATTACCTTAACTTTTTTATTTTGGGCAAAAGAAGTTGAATAGGTAAAAAGTAATAAGCAACCTAATAAAACAACAAACGATTGTTTAGCAGGGTGGCTAAAAATAAAATCATTGTTATTAGAATGATTGTTTTGCATTTGTTGCTTTTGTAGAAAGGTGTAAATTTAAAAGTTAATAGGGGTTTTACCTTGTTCTATTAAAATTTTGTTGGTTGTAGAGAAATGTTTGCATCCAAAAAAACCTCTATGAGCTGAAAAAGGGGAGGGGTGAGCTGCTTTTAAAATATGGTGTTTAGTGGTGTCAATCAAATTTTCTTTTGATTGAGCGAAACTACCCCAAAGTAAAAAAACTACTCCTGATTTTTGTTCGGAAATTAGTTTTATAACGGCATCAGTAAATTCTTCCCAGCCTTTTTTTTGATGAGAAGTAGGCGTTTTTTCTCTAACAGTAAGGGTGTTGTTAAGTAAAAAAACACCTTGTTCTGCCCAATGAGTTAAATTACCTGAAATGGGTATGGGAATGTTCAAATCATTTTGCAGCTCTTTAAAAATATTTTTTAATGATGGAGGAAATTTTACACTATCATTTACTGAAAAACAAAGTCCGTGAGCCTGACCAATGCCATGATATGGATCTTGACCAATGATTACTACTTTTATTTTTTCTAGAGGTGTAAGGTTAAAAGCGTTAAATATTTCTTTTTCAGAAGGAAATATCTTATGGTTTTTCTTTTCATCATCTAAAAATTGCAGTAAATCAGTAAAATATGGAGTATTAATTTCATTTGATAATAATCTTTTCCACATATGGTTTAATTTGATGTTTGTCATTGATTTTTCTGGTTTATAGGAGTTTTGAACGTTTTCAAAATGAAAAATTGTTAATAAAAAAGAAAACTTAGTAAAAATATTTTTATTATGTTTGTAGCTCAAAATTAAGAAAACTCGCATGAAAAAATTCACATTAACTCTAGCTTCTTTATTTCTATTAGCATTACTTTATTCTTCTTGCAAAAGTCATGGTACTTGTCCTGCTTATGGAAAAACAGATGTTAAGACTGCAAAAGTAGCTGCTTGATATTTGTTAAGTTCCAACCATGAACTGGCTCAAACTCGAAACACTTTCTGAATATAATAATATGGTGGCCTCTTCAAATGAAGAAGGCTATTTTGCTATCGCTGTGTTTAAACATAGTACCAGATGTCCTGTAAGTATGATGGCAAAACTAAAAATGTCAACAACATGGGACATTGATGAAGATAAACTCCCGCTTTATTATTTAGATTTAATTAAATATAGAGAAATTTCTAATCAAATTGCAGTAGATTTTGATGTGCAACACGAATCTCCACAATTACTTGTTATAAAAAACAATAGGTGTATTTACGATGCCTCTCACGGATCAATTTCTGTAAGTAAAGTTAAAGAAGTGTTAGAAATTAAAGACTAAGGTTTGTTTTATGTCTTTGGCTAAACTTAGTGCCACAGGACAAGTTTTTGCTGAGTTTTCAATCAATTTTTTTTCTTTTTCAGAGTAGTTGTGATTGGCGAAATCAAACTCAATAATAATTTCTTTTATTTTTCTAGGTTTATCTGTCATTATTTTTGTTGCAGTTGCTGAAGCATTTTCAATAGAAAAATCGCAATCTCTAGCTTTGATTCCAATAATTGTAAACATGCAACTAACAAGAGCAGTTGCAACTAAGTCTGTAGGAGAAAAAGCTTCAGCTTTCCCTTGGTTGTCTAAAGGAGCGTCAGTAATAATTTTGTTATTAGAGAATAAATGAACGGCTTCGGTTCTTAATTCTCCTTTATATATAATTTTAGATGTTGGCATAATAAATTGATGTATTTGCAAATTAACGATATCTTGTAAAGTTGACAAATTTTTTATTATTATTTTTGCTATTGTATATGAAAAATGTTGTTTACATAGTTATTCTTGCTTTGTTTTTTTGTGGTGCTTCAAAAGTAACTGCTCAAGAAACAATTTTTGAAGAAGCAAGAACGGTATATAAAAGTGAGCAAGCTTATGGTTTGATAATACATACAACAGGCTGGGGGTTTAATTACAGATACGGAATGTATACTTCAGGTTTTACAAGAAGAACTTTTGAAGGAGAAATAGTTGGATTAAAACATCCTAAAGAAATAAAAACATTTACTTCTTTATTTGATAACTCTAATGGCTATGTGTATGGTAAGTTAAACACTATGTTTTTGTTTAGAGGAAGTGTAGGGAATCATAAAACTTTTATTAGTAAGCAAAGTGTTAGGGGTATAGCAATAGCTATGATTTATAATACAGGAATAACTTTGGCTTATGCCAAACCAATTTATTTAGAAGTATTATTTTATAATGAAGAATTAGAAACCATAGATACAAGGTTTGAAAGATATGACCCTGAGAAACACACGCAGAATGATATAGTAGGAAAAGGACCTGCAATGAAAGGATTGTTTGGAGGAAAAATTATTCCGGGTATATTTTTAAAAGCGGGGTTAAATTTTGAATCTGCTAGGGAAGCAGAAAATTTAAATGCTCTAGAAGTTGGAGCAAAAGCAGATTTGTTTTTACAAGAATTACCAATGATGGCAAATGAATTAAATAGAAATTGGCTTATAAATTTATATGTAACGTTTTCGTTTGGCTCTAAAAGCACAAATTAGTTAGTAAGAATTGAAAATATTAAATGGAGAGATGATTAAAGAAGAAGAAAAAGCAGTAGGGTATAGTAAAATTAAAAAACCAAGCTGGTTAAAAGTTAAATTGCCTACAGGTCAAGAATACACTAAAGTCAGACAAATTGTGTCTGAACATAAACTACATACTATTTGTGAAAGTGGAAATTGTCCTAATATGGGAGAATGTTGGGGAGCAGGAACAGCAACCTTTATGATTTTAGGAAACATATGTACCAGATCTTGTGGTTTTTGCGCTGTAAAAACAGGCAGACCTTTACCTGCAGATTATGAAGAGCCGGAAAGAGTAGCAAACTCTGTAAAATTAATGAATGTAAAGCACTGTGTTATTACTTCTGTAGATAGAGATGACTTGAAAGACGGTGGGTCCATTATTTGGGTAGAGACAGTAAAAAAAGTTAGAGAATTTAGTCCGCAAACAACAATGGAAACCTTAATTCCTGATTTTCAAGGTAAGTGGGATAATTTGCAAAGAATAATAGATGTGGCGCCTGAAATAGTTTCACATAATTTAGAAACAGTAAGAAGACTAACAAGAGAAGTAAGAATCCAAGCAAAGTACGATAGAAGCTTAGATGTAATTAAAAGGTTAAAGGAAGGAGGAATGAGGACAAAATCTGGAGTAATGTTAGGTTTAGGAGAAACTAGAGAAGAGGTAATAGAAACAATGCAAGATTTAGTAAATGTTGGTTGCGACATACTAACTTTAGGTCAGTATTTGCAACCAACACCAAAACATTTGCCTGTTAAAGAATTTGTTACACCAGCACAATTTGCTGAATATAAAGAGATAGGGTTGAACTTAGGTTTTAAATATGTAGAAAGTGGTCCTTTAGTTAGGTCTTCTTATCATGCCGAAAAACACATGTTTTAGGAAATAAAGAATTTCCATGATTTTATACTAAATAGACTTGTGGAAATTTAAAATAAATTCGTATCTTGTGAGCCGTTTTGAAATATAATTATAGAATAAAATTAAACTAAATAGATTACAGATGAATATTAAAACTATTATTGTTGGATCATTGGCCGTTGTAGGCCTTACAGCTGGATTAACTTATGTTAACTCTAACGAAGAGGCTAAAAGTTTATATAATCCTTTAGAGTACGGTAAATCAGAGACTTCTTCTGGTCCTGAAAAAATAAATGAGTACCTTAATATGTTAAGAGCTAATCCTCAGACAGGGAAAGTGGAGTACAGTGACTATCAGGCGGCAAGAAATCAGGTGATGAAATTAGCTGCCATGAAACAAAATAAATCTTTAGGAATGGTATGGGAACAAATGGGACCAGACAATGTTGGTGGTAGAGGTAGAGCTATCTGGGTTGATAGATTTAACTCTAATATCATTTATGCAGGTAGTGTTGCTGGTGGATTACATGTTTCTTATAATAATGGTAATACATGGACTAACGTACATCCTTTAGGAGATAATTTATCTGTTTCTTGTATTACTCAAACAGCTAATGGGAGAATATTTTTTGGTACAGGTAGTGCTTTCGAATCACCTACGGGAACCGGCTTAGGTTCACCAGGTTTTCCAGGGAACGGATTGTATGAGTATGTTCCTTCCACTCAGCAAGTGATGCCAATTATGGTGAATGGAATTACTCCTGCAGTACCAAGTGGTAGTTTATCGATTATTAATGCAATAGGAGCAAATGGAAATAGATTGTATTTAGGAATGGGTACAGGTACAGGATTGGTTTATGCAGATCCTGATGGTGCTGGTAACTATCCTTCAACTTTGTCTGGATGGACAAACCCAGTAGTTATTCCTGGTCCTAACATTCCTGAAACAGGATTAGTAAATGATATAGATGTTGCTTCTGATGGTTCTATGTTAGTTTGCTATAGTGGTAAAATTTATACTTCTCCTAATGGATCTCCTAATTCATTTTCAATAACAAATATTACAGGGGGGTCTAGAATTTCTGGAGCTATAGCACCTTCTGATCCAAATGTAATGTATATTGTTTCAACTAATGGAGCACAGGTATTAAATCCTGGTTCTCAATCAGCTCCAAGAGGTTTAGAAGTTAGTTTAGATAAAGGAGCAACATGGACTACAGTTATTCCAGGAGGAGTTCCTTCTATCGATCCATTTGTTCAATTAAGTGGAACTGGAGGTCAAGGAGGTTGGGATCAAGCTATTGCTGTAGATCCTTCAAACCCTGATAGAGTATTAGTAGGAGGGATTCAATTTTATGAATTTACATTAAATAGAGCGTCTTCTCCACTAGGAGGTAATTGGGTAAAAGCAGCTGTGTTAAGTGAATTTGCAACACCTTACTATATTCATGCAGACAACCATTCGATGCATTGGAAAGATGCAAATACTGTTTTCGTTATTGGAGATGGTGGAGTATTTAGATCTACTAATGGAGGGGCTACATGGTTACATATGAATCTTGGGTTTAATGTTAATACATTCTTTAGTGTTGCTATGGCTTCGAATGGTTGGTTTATGGGAGGTTCTCAAGATAATGGAACTCAATTGTTTGATTTTGGTCAACTAGGTAGTGTTAGTCCTAAGGGAACAATTCAAATTCAAGGAGGAGATGGTTTTGCAACAGATTTTTCTGATTTTGGTGGAGGAATTGCTTTTGCTTGTTCACAAAACGGTAGTATAATGAGACATTCCGCTCAAGCTCCAGGACAAGGAGGAAGTTTTTTTGATAGCGAACTTAACGGATGGACACAATATCCATTTAATACCAAGTTTAGATTATGGGAATCTGTTAATGATCCTCTATCTATTGATAGTGTGAATGTGGTATTTCAGGATACAACTACTTTAACTGCAGGACAACAAATAGTTTATCAAAGTTTAACTAATAGCGAAGATCTATATTACACACCAACAACTACAACAACCTATTTTCCTGGAGATACCTTAAAGTTACAGGACTATTATCAATCTAGATTTGCGTTTTATATTGGAGGAGGACATGTTCATTTAACAAAGGATGCAACGAGACTTAATGCCTCATCTAATGATTGGCATAGAGTTGCTACAGGCATTGGTACTGCCGTAGCTCTAGAATTTTCACCTGATGGAAATCACTTGTATATTGGTAATACAAATGGACAAGTATATAGAATTAGTGGTTTAGCTCTTGGCAATACTGATGCACAATTAGATGTTAGAAATACGGCTACTTTAATTACAACTAAAACATTAATAGCTTCAGGATTAGGTGGAACTGTTACAGGAATTGCTATAGATCCGAATAATGGAGAAAATTTAATAGCAACAGTTGGAAATTATGGTATAAATAATCATGTTTACAGAACTACTACAGCAGAAACTGCTGCAGGAACAGGCGGGTTTACAGCCATTCAAGGACCTACTAGCTCTTCTGCTCTTGGTTATTTACCTAAAATGCCGGTTTATGATGCTGAGATTGATTATTCTGATAATAATGTTGTTTTAATAGGTACTGATTTTGGTGTTTGGGCAACTAACAATGCTTTTTCTGCTGCTACAGGAGATCAGGTTGAATGGTACACAGAAAATACTAATGGAATGGCTCATGTTCCTGTATTTGAAGTAAGACAACAACATAAAAATCCGGGTACAGCTTTTGGGAATTCACCTTATTCAATGTGGGTATATTTAGGAACTCATGGTGGAGGCTTTTATACATCTAATTCATTAGTAGACCCTAATGTTGTTAGTGTTAATGAACACGATATTAAAGTTGACAATAGCTTTAAAGCTACTTTAGGTCTTTATCCAAACCCAATCAGCTACAATGGAACAATTGATGTTGCTGTTAGTGCTGCAACAAGAGGTGTTGTTAAAGTATTTAACTTAAGCGGAGCAGTTGTTAAAACAATTGATTTAGGTACCTTACAAAAAGGAACACATAAAATTGATTTTGATGCTTCTGAATTAAGCATTGGAACATATATTATGGTATTAGATGGAGATAAAGTTCAAAAAGTAACTAAGTTTATTGTAAATAGATAATTATTATATTTGAAAACATAAAAATTAAAGAAGCGATTGTTGTACAACAATCGCTTCTTTTTTTATAAGCATTAATTATTTTTTATGATAGTTTTTCCTAATGCAAAAATAAATCTAGGACTCAATATTATTGAAAAAAGACAAGATGGTTTTCATAATATAGAAAGTGTTTTTTATCCTATATTTCACCTTAAAGATATTCTAGAAATCATTCGTAATACTGATAGTAATGAAGTATTATTTTCTTCATCAGGAATAACGATCCCGGGAAATATCAATGAAAATTTGTGTGTTAAAGCTTACCAATTGCTAAAATCAGATTTTAATATTCCAGGTGTTAAAATTCATTTGCATAAAGTAATTCCTATAGGAGCTGGGTTGGGTGGTGGTTCGTCAGATGCAGCATTTACTTTAAAATTATTAAATGCTTTATTTACTTTGAATCTTTCTGAAGATAAATTAATCGCTTATGCTCAAAAATTAGGAAGCGATTGTGCTTTTTTTATCAGAAATAAATCTGTTTATGCCTATAATAAAGGAGATGAATTTAAAGATATTAATTTAAATTTAGACAATTATAAAATTGATCTGGTATTTCCGAATATTCATGTATCAACAAAAGAAGCCTACGATGGAATTAAAATTAGAAAAAGAAATATGGATTTGAGAGAACAATTGAAATTACCTATTGACCATTGGAAAAACGTAATCAAAAATGATTTTGAAGCTTTTATATTTTCAAAATATAGAATAATAGAACAAACAAAATTAGCTTTATATAAACAAGGTGCTATTTATGCATCTATGACAGGTAGTGGATCTGCAGTTTACGGAATATTTAAGAAATAATATCGATGAATAACGAATCTACTTTAGTAAAGCAGATTGAAAAATATAAATTAGTAATTTTGGGTTTTAATTAAAAAAAAATAATATGCCGGTATATTTAGATTTTGAAGAGCCAATACAAATTTTAGAAGAACAATTAGAGGAGCATTTAAAGCTTCAAGATGAAAAAGGTGTTGATACATCTAAAATTATTAAAGAAATTCAAAAGAAAATAAAAGATACTCGTAAAGAGTTATATTCTAACTTAACACCTTGGCAAAGAGTTCAAGTTTCCAGACATCCAGAAAGACCGTATACATTAGCTTATATAAAACATATAACAGATGGTAACTTTATTGAGTTGCATGGAGATAGAACTGTTAAGGATGATAAAGCGATGGTTGGTGGTTTTGGAATGATAGAAGGTCATTCTGTTATGTTAATTGGTCAACAAAAAGGAATTAATACCAAAATGAGACAGTACAGAAACTTTGGTATGCCTAATCCAGAAGGTTATAGAAAGGCGTTAAGACTAATGAAACTTGCAGAAAAATTTAATAAACCTGTAATTTGTTTTGTAGACACTCCCGGTGCTTTTCCGGGGCTTGAGGCAGAAGAAAGAGGTCAAGGAGAGGCTATAGCAAGAAATTTGTTTGAAATGGCTCAATTGCAAGTGCCAATTATAGTAGTTATTATTGGAGAAGGAGCTTCGGGAGGAGCTTTAGGTATTGGGGTAGGAGATAAGGTATTTATGATGGAAAATACATGGTATTCTGTTATTTCTCCAGAATCTTGTTCTTCTATTTTATGGAGAAGCTGGGATTTTAAAGAACAGGCGGCAGCAGCGCTTAAGCTAACTTCTACTGATATGTTAGAAAATAAATTAGTTGATGGAATTATAAAAGAACCTGTTGGAGGAGCTCATGCAGCTCCAAAAGAGGCTTTTGACCTTGTTAAAAAAGAGATTCTTAAACACTTACCTAAGTTAGTGGAAATGGATAAGGATAAATTAGTAGAAAAAAGAATCAATAAGTTTTGCAGTATGGGAGTTGTTGTAGAAAAATAAGCTTGAGTTAATAATATAAAAAAGCCTGAATCACATTTTGTGATTCAGGCTTTTTTAGTTTTTACTATTAGTTGTTTTTTATCTTAAAATAGTGATACTTCCTTTATGGAGTGTATTTGCAAAATCATTTAATTCTAATATAAAGAAATATGTTCCATCAGTATGATTGTCACCATTCCAATCATTTTGATAATCTGTTTTTTCATAAATTTTCTTTCCCCAGCGATTAAAAATAACCAGTTTATTATCAGGGAAATATTGAAGATTTTTGAACACTAAGAAATCATTACTGCCATCTCCATTAGGTGTAAATATATTCGGAATAATAACTTCACAAGCTATGGCTTCAATTGTATATGTAGTTTGTTCCGTAATATTACATTGATCAGTAACGGATAGTGTTATAAATTGGGAGCCTGCATTTAAAGTAGAATAATCAATAGGGTTACCGTTTCCTGAAAAAGAAATTCCATCACTCCAGTAGTAAGAATATGGAGGATATCCATCATTTACAATTGCTGTAAGAGGAGTTATTGAACCAATACAAATACTATCGTCACCTGAAATTGCAATACTCATTGGTGTGTAAGGTGTAAAAGTAAAGTTTATAGTATCAGTTACAGTAAAATTACAAACATCAGTAACGGTAACATAATAAGTGGTTGGAGATGTAACGTTTACATTTACAAGGCTATCATTACTAGAATTACTCCAAGCAAAAGTATATGGAGCAGTTCCATTAGTAACTATGGTATAAATATCAATTAAATGATCGTTTCCTATACAATTCAAAACACTATCGCCTGAGTTGCCTGTAACTTGTAGAGGGGTATAGTTAACATTAACTGTGACAGTGTCATAGACCGAGGTATTACATGCGTCTGTTATTTGTAATACATAAGTAGTAGTTTGATTTATAGCAGGAATAGTATAATTAGGAGTATTTACATTACCGGGAGTCCAATTAAAAGTATATCCAGGGCTACCTCCATTCACGGTACTAATTAAAGTAACACTTTGTCCAGGACAGATTAGCGTAATGTCATTTCCGGCAGAAACTGTCATAAGTGTTGTAGCTATAGTAATTATAACAGTATCATAAGCGGTGGTCAGATTACAACTGTCAGTTACTATTACAATAAATGTGTCTGTTTGGTTAACGGGTGTAGTCAGGTTTTGAGAACCTCCTAAAGTATCACCATTCATATTTATCCATGTAAAATCATACGGAGCAAGTCCTCCAGAAGCAGATGAATTTATTGTGAGACCACTTGTCGGGCAATTTAGTGTGAGATCTGTGGTGATAATGTTTATATCTGGAGCATCAACTATATATATTGTTCCAGTAGAATACACCGTATCTCCACAAACATTAATATTTGGGACAGTAATAATAATGTCTTCCATTCCTTCATTAATCCCATCTGCAATTGGTGAAATTGTAAGACAAACAGAACTTTGTCCTGCAGGGAAATATAAAGTGTCAGGTAATAAATTATAGTCTATTCCATTTGTTGCAGCACCTGTTAAGAATAATGGAACAGTATCAGCTGAAGTGGTATCAGCTCTTGAAAAACAAATAGTAGCGTCAGAACAGCCTTCTATAACAGTAGAGTCTCCTGTAGCTGTAATAATATCAACTAAAAAACTACCATTTGAACTAAAGCTATTTGCTTCCAAGAAAACTCCAGAGTCTAATATTCCATCTTGGCAATCAGCAATAGCAAATTTAAAATGATATAGTCCACTACACTGAACAGGTACTTTAATTTCCATTATTGTGGTATAACCATTAAAATCGACACCAATTCCAGAAGGATTATCAATATAATATTGCCCATTTACTTGTGGTGGATTTTTTGTAGGGTCACTATAGATGGTGCTTATTGTTATTGGAGTGTTTGTTCCAGGAACAAGTGCAAAATTTGCAGCTCCATTAGGAAATCCTGCAGGAGCAGCATAAGGTCCGGAAATACCAGGTCCACTTAAGAAAAAAGCAAAAATATCATTCCAGTCAGTTTGTGAATACAAAGTATATTCTTCAGAAGCAAAAACAAATCTAAAAGCGACAGTATCACCAGCAACCAAAAAGTCAAATTCAAGCGTTGCAGCATCGTGTGATGAGGTAATACCTGGTCGTACAGTTTGGGCGATTGCCATTAAATCATTATCTCCTACACCAGAATAATCAGTACTTGGTTGGTTTCCTCCGTTTGGAATATCATTTACATTTCCAGAAGAAAGTACAACACCTGAATCTAACCCAATAGAGGATGTTCCATTTTTAAAAAAACCAATTTGATTAGCATTTCCAATAAATGAAATATTAGAAACAGCAACACCACTTCCTAATAGCACATTGTTTATTAAGTGGTTATTGCTATTGTAAGGAGGTGTAGTGTTATCTACAACTACTTGAGCATTGATATTTATAGTTGTAAAATATAAAAAGGCACTAAATAATATTTTTTTGATCATGATAATTAGTTTGACTAAATACTAAGTTTTAGACTCTAAAATTAGTTGTTTAGTTGCAAATCATCAAGATTTCACGAGCTTTTTATATTTAAATCGTTGAGGTTCATTTCCTAGACGTTTTCTTCTATTTTCTTCATAATCAGAATAAGAACCTTCAAAGAAATATACTTGGGCATTTCCTTCAAATGCTAAAATATGTGTACAAACTCTATCTAAAAACCATCTGTCGTGAGAAATAATTACTGCTGAACCTCCAAAGTTTTCTATACCTTCTTCTAAGGCTCTTATGGCATTTACATCTAAATCATTCGTAGGCTCATCTAACAATAAAACGTTTGCTTCTTCTTTAATTGCCATAGCTAAGTGAAGTCTGTTTCTTTCTCCTCCTGAAAGGTTGCCAACTTTTTTGTTTTGGTCGGAACCGGCAAAATTGAAGCGAGATAAATATGCTCTAGAGTTGATTGTTTTTCCACCAA
>Ga0209344_10003255_pt1 | contig 16297 bp, 14 predicted proteins | sample Cruoilmetagenom6_FD_187293 | JGI IMG/M metagenome (GOLD analysis project Ga0209344, IMG submission 187293) | Oil polluted marine microbial communities from Coal Oil Point, Santa Barbara, California, USA - Santa Barbara Oil Seep Sample 6 (SPAdes)... | ecosystem: Environmental > Aquatic > Marine...
GCGTCCCTTACGCACCAACTGCTGAATGGTGGGCACTCAATTACTCCTTGTTTTTGCTGCACGGTGACAGCGTCATGATGGTTAGCATTCGAAGTTCTTTTCAGCTCTTCGAGTTCATCTGGACCCGCGCCCCTGCCGAACTGATCGGACGGTTTACGGATATGCCGTGGGGGCCGACCGGAAGGTCGAACCCTATGGTGTGAAGTGACTCACGCTTAACCCCCGCAGAGCGGTCAGCCTCGAAAGGCACGGTTTAAGCGCACGACAAAGCGCACACCTCAGAAAGAATAGCCCCCCGGACTCGTCCCGGTCAAATGGTCACAGCCCGCTTGCAGCAAGCGAAAGTCGATTGCTCGGGCCGTGAGGTCATCCGCGCCGCGCTGCAGTCTTTTCTGCAAGCTCAGCTTCCCACGCAGCGCGGGTCGCGCGATTGCGCTCAGTCACCTTGCGTCCTCGCTTGGCGACAAGCGCGCCGGTCCAGAGCGACACTTCGCGGGCAACTAAGCTCGCGGCGATCACCCGGGGGTCGACAAGCGCCAGAGCGAAGAGGTACTGCGCTTCTTCTGGCGTGCTCTGGATGACACCGTTGGCGAGCAAGAGCACTCCAATTGTTCCGAAGTACACGAGCAGCGCCACGAGGATGCTGCCGAGCACGTGAGCCGCCCAACCAGCGCGGTTGACCAGCAACGCCACAATGAGCGAGGCAAGCGCGAAGAACGCAACAGGCACGAAGAACGACGGCTTCTGAATGAATCCAAGTCCCCCGTCGGTCGACAGTGCGATGTTGACGATGACGACGACAATCGCAAACAGAATCGCGAAGATAACGGTCGACACGAAAGCAATGAATACCCCGAAACCTCGGTTGCCGCCGAGCTTGGGCGGGACCGGCGCCGTGACATAGACGACGCGCGGCTCGGCTGATGTCGCTGCGCCCGACGCGGACGAATCAGTCGGCTCGGCTTCTGCAACGATCTCGGGCTCAACGACGGGCTCCGGCTCGGTGACGGGTTCGGGGTGCGCCTCCACGGTGGAGTCGTCGTAGGTTGCGGAGTCAGTTTCGGGCTCCACAAGCGGGGTGGCGTCAGCGTTGGTCTCGTCGACGACAACTGCATCCTCGACGTTTTTGTCATTGTGCTCAGCAGGAGTACCTGCGGTATTTGGATCGGTCATGACTGATGCCTCCTCGTGCCAGCGACTGATGGGTTCAGTCTACTGAGACTTCGTCCACAAAGGAGAAGAACGCCACGACCGAGCGGTCGTGGCGTTCTTTTCTCGAGGTCGGGGCGTGATCTAGCCCTCGACTTCACCGTCTGTTGCCGGCGCCGGAGTTGGCGCCGTGATGGGAGCCGCGTTGCCCGCAAGGACATACACCGAGCCCACCAGAGAAAGCTCAAAGTCCCCGGCATCGCCAGCGACACGAAGGTCGGCCGTTGTCACTGAGAACGATCGCTGATTCAACTGGAGGTTGTTGAGGAACTTCGTCACGTTGGCGTAAGGACCCTTGACGCGAATGCTGATGCCGACCGAGACAAGGCCGGGCACCGAGCTCACGGCCTGCGGACCGGCTGGGGCTTCTCCCTCTGTCGCAGCGTCGCCCTCAGCATCCGGGGATGCTGGCGGCACAGTGCCGCCTTCAGGAGCAATTGCGTCAACGACCGCTTGGTAAGCCACATCGGTGATCGTGACGCCAGCGGCCTTGGCGAGGTTTTCGATCTGGCGCGCGAAAATCGACGTCTCGTGCGTGCTCGGAACAGCGAGTTGTACGGCTTCGAGGTCAGCGAAAAGCTGGTCGGAGTTCTCAGCTAAGGCTTTCAGAGCGGCGAGCTCGGTGGCCTTTACTTGGTTCTGAAGCTCAACGTTGGCGATCTCTTCGTCTGAGTTTGCGGCCGACGTCAGCGCCGGCGAGACGCCCACAGCGTAGCCAAGCACGAGCACTAGCAACGCGGTAACCGCGCCGATAACGTTCCATAACCGTGTCATCGTCATGAGCCGTCCTCCTCATCGTTCGTGCCGGGGGTAGGTTCCGGCGTCGTGGTCGGGCTCGGCGTTTCTTCCGGAGCAGGCGCTTCTTCTTCCTCCGGCTCAATCACAACGCCGTCAAAGCGGTGCAGTAGAGCATTGGAGTTGACGAAGACGACGACGGATGCCGTGAATACTCCGTCATCACTAGAACGCACAGAGACGAGTGTCGCGTCTGTGATGCCATCAACATCGGCTGCTTTACGCACCCAGGCGTCGATGGCGGCGACCGAGCTACCTTGGACCTCCATCGAGAAGGTGCCCATGGATTCAGGATCAAGCGGCGATACACCCTGCCCGAAAGCCTGCAGCGGGTTAGCCGTAGCGAAACGGATCTCGGTGATCTTCATGCCAGAACTCAGCTTCGAACTGAGCCCATCAATCAGTTTCTTGACCGAAACCTCTGTCGAGTGAGCGAACTTGCGCGCAGACTCCGTCGACTGCAGGAGCTGGTTGGCACTGCGAACCTCGGAATACTCAGCCTGCTGCTCTGTGAGCGTGCGAGTCAGAGTGCGTGCGTTCTCGAGAGACACAGCACGCTGGAGGGCGTAGACGTTCGCCGCACCGGCAGCCAGGATGGCGATTGCCAAGGCGATAATAGCGAGGAAGACGGCCCGACCCCGCGCGCGCGCGGCCGCTTTGCGGTGCCCGACTTCAGGCGGAAGAAGGCTAACAAACGGTGGGTAGGCAATCGCGACTTTGACTTCGCGACGCGCTACAGGCTTCTTGTCACTCATAGCGAGACCCCCGTTACCAGTCCAAGTGCCACTGACATGTCTTGCGGGTCGCCCGAGCCCCGGAGGCCTCGTGCTTCATTAACCAGCGTGAAGGGGTTGGGCTGAGTTGTTGGCACCTTAGTGAACTCTCCCACGGTCTCGGCAAGCCCGAGCATCCGGGAACCACCGCCGCTCATGATGATGCGGTCAATCGGCCTGTTATTCCTTGCATTCTGGAAATATTGCATCGTTGCTCTGATGGCGAGGAGCGTTTCGTTGACAAGCTCGAACGACACTTCGAGGGCCGGTCGCTGCTCGGGTGTGGCACGCGCGGCGACCACTCCGACGGAGCGTTTGATCGCTTCTGCATCGCGCGAAGAGATATCGAGACGCTGCGAAATACCCTTGGTGATATCTGCTCCACCGCTCGGGAGAAGTCGCACAAAGTGAGGTACGTGGCCATCGAGCGCGACGAGTGTTGTCGTCGCGGCGCCAATGTGAACGAGAAGAGTGGTGACGTTCGCCGACTCGGGGCCCGAGAAAAGTCGCGTCAACGCGAACGCAGACAGGTCGACATTGACGGGCTGCACAGCCGCAGCAGTGGCAGCGTTCACGTTGACCAGCACGGGCGCCTTGATCGCAGCAACAAGCATGCCCTTGAGCATCGTGCCGTTATCGCCCTCAGTCTCAGACGACGGATAAAAGTCGAGCAGGGCATCCGTCGCCGGAACCGGCAACAGGTCCTGCACCTGGAAGGGCAGTGACTCGCGAACCTGAGCGAGAGGCAATTTCGGAATCGTGATGTCGCGAGCAAGCACCTTGGAGTTTCCGACGCCGAGAACGACATCGCGTGTCTTGAACCCGTTGCTCGACATCAGCTTGCGAATTGATGAGGTCACTGTCGCCGAATCAATAACCTCGCCGGCGCGGACGGCACCCTCTGGCAGCGGAACCTCGCCAAACCTGACTATCGTCGGTCGTTGACTGCTGGCGTTATCGACTTCGACAGCGCGAACCGCTGTCGAGCCGATGTCCAGCCCTACTAATTTCTTTCCCATGTGTCCCCCCAGATGACGATCAGCTAAGACCGGTCGCCACCATATATCCGTTCCAAATTTGTGAGCCGAAAGCGATGCCGAGCCACGCTCCTGCAATCATCCATGGGCCGAACGGAATTGCGGTGCGACGACGCGCCCGACCGATCAGCATGAGTGCGATTGCGAAAACTCCGCCGAGCAAGAATGCAGCGAATGCGCCGACAGCGAGAACTCCCCAGCCGAGCCACCCCAGATAGAGCCCCAAAACGGCGGACAACTTGACGTCGCCCATGCCCATACCGCGTGGCGAGATCACCGTGACGATGAAATAGAAAGCAAAGAGTGCGGCTCCCCCAGCGAGAGCGCCAAGCAAAGCACCCCAATTGTTCGTGCCAGCGCTGGCCACGACGAGGAGCACGATCCCCACAACGATCGACGGAAGCACAATCTTGTTCGGTAGCGTCTGGGTATCGAGATCGATGAGCACGAGCGCAATCGAAATAGCCGCAAGATAGAGGAACGCTGGCAAGGCCCAGATGAGCGAGGTTTCGGCGCCCACGACAGCAGCAATGATTCCGAACGCGGCCGCGGTCGCGGCTTCCACAAGCGGGTAGCGCGCCGAGATTGGCTCGCTACAATCACGACAACGTCCCCGCAAGAGCAGCCAGCTCAGTACGGGAATATTGTCATACGCCCGAATCGTGTGTTCGCACTTGGGGCACGCGCTCGGAGGAGAGGTGATTTTCTCCCCACGCGGGACTCTCCACACAACAACGTTGAGGAACGAGCCAACCGCAAGCCCAAGCAGCACGGCGAAAACGATTAAAAGGGTAGTTGCGGTCATGGCGTAGGTGTACCGCTTGCATCGAACGCAGGCTCAACTTCGATCCACACGTTAACTCCGTACGAAGTAGTCACTGGCGACAAAAACTTCGGAGGTGCGGTGTATCGCAGGCGACCGTCATAGACGTAGTTCTTTGTGTATCCACCACTACCGCTCTTGACGATTCCACGGAACTTTTGCGCGATTGCGCCGTTGATCGTCAGGACTCCTCGACCACTTCCGGCACCAGGATTCTGAACCGCAAACGTGTGAGCCACGGACAGAATAGCGGCGTCAATGCGGCGCCCGCTGTCCTTGAGCAGGGTTTTGTTCTTGCTGTCGACAGGGTTCCACACCCAAATCGCGTCGTTGCCTACGAGACCGAGAACATCCTCATCTGGATTGTTATAACGGATGTCGCCCGTCACGTAGACGTAGTGCTCTGCCGAAAGAGTGGCCTGACCGCTGAGCGTTCCTTCGACGAAAAGGTCGCCCTTCTGGCAGCCATAAGCGTCACTCGGTGCACTCTCGTTCTTGGTGGGGAAGCCGATGCCGTTTCCCGAAATCCACCACGCGTCAACGCCTCGGCAGGAGTACCCGGAAGGAGTCGAGGAACCCCACCAGTTGGGGTCGCCATACACGTTCGGCACGTTTTGAACGTAGATCACGTTATTCGGAGGAAGAGTGAAAGTCGCGCCCGTTTTCAGCTGACTGAGATTTCCACACTCGGGAGCCGGCGTGCTGCCGGTAGCTGGTGAGCCCGTGATACGAGTCTGCTTTGTCCACGGCGAGACAACGGTGATCTTGCCATTAGAGTGCAGCGTGATCTTAGTGGGACCTGTGTAGAGGCAGCCGGGTCGTGGAACGCCGTTGCTAGTGAGGTCAGAGCGAGTTTCGCGCAAGTGCTGCGAATTGGTCGCAGGCATACCGATCACCGCTTGGAACGACGGCGAGCCGTCGACACGGAAGTCTTGGCCAGAGCAACTGTTGTTGTTCGAGTCGCTGGGGTTGTAACGGAGGCCACTCGTGGGGTTGTAACTCGTCGTGACCTTGCCGAGGAAGGTTGCTTCACAAATACGGATGGTGTCGTTCGAGTGAACCGGACCGTCAACGGTGTCATTGGAACCGAAGGAAATCTCGCCACAGTTAGAGGCAGAGCTGCGCCCGGCCCACCAGTACTTCACGCACTTGCTCTCGCTGACGTTGGAATACTCAGGATCTTTGATCTCGTAGTCCGTGAAATAGAGGAAGTCGATGAATCCGTCTTGGCGAAGGTCGGCTACAATCGAGCGGGTTTCGCTACCTACTTTTCCGGTTGAGCGGATGCGAACGATGCCGCTACTCGAATACTTCGAGTTGTCGACTTCGTAGCGGTATTGGGATCCGTCATCTCCACCGGGCACAACGGCCCAGGGGTCAGTGGGCTTCACGTTGAAGGCAGGATTGGGAACCGTCACGGGCAAATTGACGCTACTGCCCGTCTCCACGGTAAATGGCGCTGCCGGGTTTCCGTACTGAATGTACGACGTGTCCTCTGAGAGCCGGCTCTGGTAGTCCTCGACACCGGCGTACGCCGCCGCGAGGGATGCTGACCACTCCTCGGTAGCCGCGGATTGGCGGAATCCTCCGGTCGCATAAGCGACCGCCGTCGTGACGAGAAGACCGAGCACGACGGTGACACCGATAACCATCGGCAACGCGGCTCCGCGTTCTCCTCCAATACGCGAACGCAAGAATTTCATCATTTGTTCGATCCAATCCTAGAAAGTCCGAGGTTCGGGATTCCCACAGTGTTCTCCAGAGTGGCGGTCTGTGCTTTGCCCGTCGGGTCGGTCTGCACAGTCATTGAAATTTTGACGGCGGCAATATTCGGCAGCAGGTTGTCAGGCACCTTTCCCGCCGTGAGCGGGATGAGTTCGTTCTTAGCGTTGTAGAAGGAAAAGACGGGCGTTGACCCCGTTGCAATCTGTCGTACGATCGTGCGCTCGGAGGCGACGGTGGTCTTGAAGCTGAAGTATCCCGAGCCAAGAGGTTTTGCATCCCAGCGCGTCTCGACAAGAGTGCGATCGGAATTGACCACGAACTGGACCTGAACGGGTTTCGGCGAAGCGGCTTCCGTATCGAGGTACGCTTGCAACTTCACCCGCTCGGCGCTTGCGTAGCTAAAGACGGGCTGATTCGTCGCAGATGTTGTCACGGGGTTCTCCGTGCCTGCGCGAATGACACGCGTCAGTTCGTTCATCGCGACCGTCGCGGCGGCGGTGTTCGTTGACGCCGAACGGTCTTCAGCGAACGATCGCGTGAAAGTGACGAAGATTGTCATGATGAGCGTCAGAAGCATTGCCATGAGGGCGATCGTGACAATGAGCTCTGCGAGAGTCACTCCCGACTGGTCGCTCTGCAGCCGACGTGATGGAGCGAATAGGGCTCGACGAAAAGCGTTCATTATGGTGCCACCCGAGGGTCAACTGTAACGACGCCCGTTGAGGCGCTTCCCGTACCCAGGATGGGATCGAGAATGCCCGAGAGGCTCACCGTGTTCCACCCGCCAAGAAAGTTTCGCTTCTCGATCTTCCATGTTCCATACGGCAGCGCTATGTGAGCCGTGGAGTTTTTGATCTTGTCGAAGGAAAGTTCGACGTCTTTTGTGCATCCTGGATCATCGCTACCGGGGAGAGGCGCAACCGAGGTCGCGCGAATTGTCGAGTCGGAGAGTCCAGCCGCGCTGACTAGACCCATGGGAACCGTGAGGTTGACCGTGCCGCCGGGGTCAGCAGCCACGAAAGTGGGAGCGACGGAGGAGTAGAGCACTCCGCCTACGTTGGCATTCGGCCATTCGGCAGCATCGCGAGATGCGCAATATTTCTCTGTGCTCGTCGGATCTTCTGGCACCGGCGAGTAGTCACCAGCGATTCCGGTGTAACCGGAGCGCCAGGGGAACAGCGAGACGTTGCGGCTCATATTCGCGTTCGTGCCCGGGCTCACGAAGGAACCGTAGGAGCTCACGAAAGTAGTGGCCATATTTTTAGGAATCTGAACCGTGGACGGTGCAGGATCCGCGACGTATCGCGTCACGAAGGTTGCCGCCTGGTCGTAGTTGAACGACAGCGATGCAGCACCGCCGGCTGCCACTTGAGCAAGCTCGGTCGGAGATGTCGCTTGCAACTTGTCGGTGATGAAACCCGAGCGCGAGATGGTGACGTTGTAGTGGCCAGGAACGACTTTCAGAATGAAGGTGCAGCCTTGGATATCCGTCGCCGATACCGTCTCAGTGAGCGGTTGCGCTCCCATTGAAGGAGATGCCGGCGAAGCCGAGACGGTCACTCCGGAGATACCATCACCAGATCCACCACGAACCGAGACCAGAATCGTTCCGAGTTCAGGATCGTTGATGCGCTTATCGGGAGCAAGGAGAGTATCGAAACGAACCGGGTCAGTTCCCGTTCGCATATTGGGCCACGTGACTTCGACGTTGACTCGCTTGTAGCGTAGCGCGCCGTTACCGGCACCGCACTCAGTTCCGGTGTTACCGGTTGCGACCCACTTCGTGGAGCGCGTCACGGTGAAGGTATCGCCGTTGAGCGTCTTCGTGTAGGTGTCGTCGAAAAGAGTGAAGATGTCGCTGGCGTCTCGAGCCAAGTCAATTTCTTGAGAGGCGAGGTTTGCAGCGACGATACGAGCGCGATTGTCGCGGGTCGTCGTCAATACCGTGGCAAGAGTTTGGAGGACGCCAAGCGAGACGACGGCAAAGATCATCATCGCGACGAGAACCTCAAGAAGGCTCATCCCAGAGTCGGAGCTACGCAATCGCTGTAGAACCTTGTGCATGGTGAGCCCTTTCGTGCGGGTAGTTAAGGGTGTTCAGTGTGGTGTTGCTCGAGAGACGGGTTCTCTCGCGAAAGCGTGACGCTTTCAAAGAAAGGAAACGGGGCGCCGCCGCTTGGCGACGCCCCGTTTCTAACAGCTAGTCTGACTAGTCGCCAGAGGTTGCAGCCTTGGTCGTGGTTCCGTCAGAGCTGACGTAGGTCCAGGTCTGGCCGGTGTAGAGCTCGTGGGTAACCGTGAAGGTGTAGCCCTCTGCGTCGGACGTTACCGAGAGGTTGACGTCAGGAGTGTTCTTGTAGCCGTTGTCAGCAAGTCCACCGGAAGCAGCGGTCTCACCGGATGCGGCCGTGAACGTGAGGTTCTCGAACGAACCGTTGTTGCCGACGGCGTAGGTTTCAGCAGCGATAACAGCGTTAGCGATATCGGACTTGACCTGTGATTCCCAAGCGCCCTGGCGCTGGTTGAGGAAGAACGGGATGGCGATCGCGGCGAGGATGCCGATGATCAGAACAACAACGAGGAGCTCAACGAGAGTGAAGCCCTTCTGGTCGTTCTCGAGGTCGTTACGCTTCGTGCGCAGTGCTTCGTGCATACGTGAAATCAATGGTTTTCCTGTCTGTATTGCGGATCTTGGACAGGAGGCCCCCAGAAAATAGCTTCTCAGCCCCCCCACAGAAATACTCTCAACATGTGCGCTTGCTGAGAATCCCACGAACGGGGGTGAACTGCCCGATTTGTGACCCCAGTGCGAGGGGTCACAAGCGCGTCGTGGGCGAATCGCGGCCCGAATCGCGGCTAAGGCGGTAGAGCACCGACCAGACCGCGGATGCCAACGCTGGCCGTTAAAGGCCAGTCGGGGGCATCACGGCTCGGGCCGCGACACCCCCGACTGGGGCTGCTAGGCGCTATTTAATCTGATCGAAGATCGCGAAGATGGGCAGGTACAGAGCGATAACCATCACTCCAACAATCGCGCCGATAACGCCAATCATGAGGGGCTCGATAAGAGCGGTCAGTTGCTCCGTGGTCTTCTGCACTTCGTCATCGTAGAAGTCGGCAATCTTCGAGAGCATGATCTCCATCGAACCGGAGTCCTCACCAACGGCGACCATCTGGGTCACCATCGACGGGAATACGCTCTCGCGGGCCAAGGGGCCAGCAACGGACTGTCCCGAACGTACCGAGTCAGAAACGCGACGGAGCGCTTCTTCAATCACGTAGTTCCCCGAAGTCTCACCGACGATCGAGAGCGCCTGAAGAATCGGCACACCAGCGCCGAGCATCGTGCCAAAGTTGCGAGTGAAGCGGGAAATGGAGACCTTGCGGAACAGCGGGCCGAAGACCGGCATCCGGAGCTTCCAGGGGTCCAACGCTTTGCGAACACGGTCGGTGTGCTTGTTCTTGTTCCACCAGACAGAGAACACGATGCCGGCGATGATGAGGATCGGCGCCGCGAATTGCATTCCGGCCGACATCCACACCAAAATCTGGGTGAGAAGCGGCAGCTCACCTCCGAGGTCCTCGAACATTTGCTCGAAGACCGGAACGATGAAGATCAGCATGCCGACCACGGCGGCTACCGCCATGATCAAAACGACGACCGGGTACGTCAGCGCAGACTTGATCGTTCCGCGAAGCTTCACTTCACCCTCGAAGTTGTTCGCGATCGATTCGAGCGCGTTGTCGAGGAATCCGCCTGTTTCACCAGCTCGCACCAAGTGGATCATGATGGGCGGGAACACCGTGCCGTGCTTCGCAAACGCGTCGGAAAGTGTGCCTCCGGTTTCAACATCCTGACGAATGTCTCCGAGGGCTCGCGCCAATGTGGGGTTCTCTGTCTGCTCCGACAGGATGACGAGAGCGCGGATAAGCGACAGTCCAGACGAGATCATGGTCGACATCTGTCGGCTCATGACAGCGAGGTCATCAAGACCGACGCCCTTCTTCAAGAAAGCAATGTTGATCTCTTTGTTGAGCCCCGTGCCTGCGCCGGCCTCGGTAACCGAAATAGGGCTAATCTCCATTGCGCGCAAACGCGTAAGCACAGCATTTTCGTTCGGGGCGTCAATTCGGCCCTTCACAACCTTCCCCGCTTGATTGCGCGCTTTGTATTCGAAAGATCGTGTGGTGGATGCTGGCGCAGCCATTACTGAGCTCCTACAACTGAGCTATCGCCCATCAAACGGTGCATGCCCTCAGGGTCATGCGCCTTGGCCATCGCAGCTTCTTCGGTAATCGCGCCCGACTTGGCCAGCCCCGCAAGGTGCTGATCCATTGTGTGCATGCCTGCGCCACGGCCAGCCTGCATTGCCGAAGGAATTTGGTAGATCTTTCCTTCACGAATGAGGTTTCCGATTGCGGGATTCATCGTGAGTACCTCAGTGGCCACGACACGGCCCTTGCCGCTGGCACGGCGAACGAGCGTCTGGCAGATGATTCCCTGCAGCACAGCGGCAAGCTGGGTGCGCACCTGGCCCTGCTGGTGCGGCGGGAAGACGTCAATGATGCGGTCGACGGTTTGAGCCGCATCCTGAGTATGCAAAGTGGCAAACACGAGGTGGCCGGTCTCCGCTGCGGTCAGCGCGATCGAGATAGTTTCAAGGTCTCGAAGCTCACCGATCAGGATGACGTCGGGGTCTTGACGCAGAACATGCTTGAGCGCCGCGGTGAACGAGTGAGTGTCACGACCGACCTCGCGCTGGTTGACCAGCGACTTCTGGTTGCCGTGCAAGAACTCGATCGGGTCTTCGACGGTGACGATGTGGTCGGCACGCGTGCGGTTGACGAGGTCGATAAGGGCGGCAAGCGTAGTCGACTTACCCGAACCGGTCGGTCCCGTCACGAGAACGAGACCGCGAGGGAGAGTCGCGAACTGTGAAACAGACTCTTGGATTCCGAGGTCCTTGAGTTGGCGGATCTCGGTGGGAATGATTCGGAACGCTGCGCCAAGGTTGCCACGGTCCATGTAGTAGTTCACACGGAAGCGAGCTGCCTCGGAGAGCTCGAACGCGAAGTCGAGTTCGAGCGCCTCAAGAAACTGCGCCTCTTGCTTCTCATCGAGCAGGGTGAAGAGCGCTTCGCGCGTCTCGTCTTTGTCCCACTCCTTGAGACCCTTGAGGGGCTGAAGCCCGCCATCGATGCGGATCATCGGCACAGCGCCCGAGGCGATGTGCAAGTCGGATGCACCCGTGTACACGACCTCTTTGAGAGCATCGAGCAGCTTGGGGTTTGACCCCTCGCGTGCGGTGAGTTCCATCTCGGGGCGGGGCTCGCGCTCCGTCTCTTCAATGTCCGGGATCGCCAGGAGTTGGGGTTCACGCAACGGAGTCGGTTCCTCTGACCCCAGTCCACTCGTGAAGTTCAACAAACCCTCAGGCATACCCGGCGGCGGGAAGTTCGGTACGTCATCCTGTGCTGCCGGCGCGGCCTCGGCGACCGGTGCGGCTTCAGGAGCTTGCGGTGCTGCTTCGGGCTGCGGTGCTGCGGCCGAAACAACAGGCTCAGCGGCGGCCGGCATTGCTGCTTCGGCGGCCGCCGTTGCCGCGGAAGTCTGAGACATTGCGCCTGCGGCAGCTTGACGGAACAGCTCATCAAGCGAGTCAATGGTCGTGGCAGGTTCGGTGGCCATACGGCGCGAACGACGTCCACCCTCAGCGGGAGCCGCGGCTGACTCAGCAGAGTCGAACGATGACGCACCCGGTGCCGCGTCCGCTGGAGCAGCTGCTGCGGGCGCAGCCGGAGCTGCCGGAGCGGGAACGCCAGCGCCCTCGTTGCTATTGATCGAGCCCGAAGGTGGCGGGATGGTCGGCAGCGGTGACGCCGGAACGGTGGCCGCCGATGCTGACGGAGCCGAGCCCGTTTGAGCCCACTCAGGGAACGGAGCAGACGACGCTTGCGGGTTCGCCGGCCCAGGAACGCTGGTTCCTGGATTGGGCGGCGGTGCATTCGTTGGAACGCTTTGTCCCGTTGCTCCGCTAGTTCCCTTCGGCGTAAATAGACTCTCGTCTACCGACTGCGACGGGATGTCATAAATCCGCTTAGCCATAATTCCCCCAGTAATCCGTCTACGCGACGACGCGCAAAATCTCTTCGACTGTCGTCAAGCCCAGTTGCGCTTTCGCCCAACCGTCCATACGCAACGTGCGCATGCCCTGCTCAACGGCGACTCGGCCGATGTCAGCACTCGACGAGCGAGCAACAGCGAGACGTTCAATATCTTCGGTGACTGCCATAACTTCATGCAGCGCGATTCGTCCGCGATATCCGGTCTTGGAACACACGGTGCACCCCACAGGTGCATACAAAGTCGGCATCGGACCTTCTGGGTTGAAGCCGACTTTCAAGTTCACGAGATCTTGCGGGTTGTGAGCCGCAGGCTGCTTGCAACGGTCACACAAGCGCCGCGCGAGTCGCTGGGCCACAACGCAGTCGATAGCTGAACCGACCAAGAAGGGCTCGATGTCCATCTCGATGAGTCGCGTGATCGCGCTCGGAGCGTCGTTGGTGTGCAGCGTGCTCAACACGAGGTGGCCGGTGAGAGCTGCTTCGATGGCAATCTGCGCCGTTTCGTGGTCTCGGATCTCACCGATAAGCACGACGTCTGGGTCAGAACGAAGAATGGAGCGCAGAGCACTCGCGAAGGTGAGCCCCGCCTTCGGGTTCACCTGAACCTGGTTGATTCCCGCCATGCGGTATTCCACCGGGTCTTCAACCGTGATGACGTTGATCTCCGGGCGAGCAACGGCGTTCAGGGTCGTGTAGAGCGTGGTCGACTTACCAGACCCCGTAGGCCCGGTAACAAGAATCATGCCGTAGGGCTTGGAGTAGGCGTCCTTGTAGATCTTGGCGTTGTGGTCGAGCAAGTAAAGCTGACCGAGGTCCAGGGTGGTGTTGGAGTTGTCCAGAATACGCATGACGACTTTTTCGCCGTACACCGTAGGCAAGGTTGCAACACGGAGGTCGATCTTCTTCTGACCGTGAATGACCGAGATGCGGCCATCCTGAGGTTTACGGCGCTCAGCAATGTCCATCTCAGCCATGATCTTCAATCGTGAGATCACGCCGTTTTGGATGTTGCGAGGAGCCCGCTGCATCTCGTGAAGCACACCATCGATGCGGTAGCGCACACCGAGGTCGTGCTCGCCGGGCTCGATGTGAATATCCGAGGCCTTGTCTTGGATGCCCTGACTAATCAACAGGTTGACGAAACGAACAATCGGGGCGTCGTCTTCAGTCGGTTCATTGCTATTGGCAATGGCGACGTCGGTCGACACTGCTTCTTGCTCAAGTTCGTTGCTCAGGCTAGACAGCTCACCGTCTGCACGGTGGAAGCGATCGAGGGCAGCTTGGAGGTCGCTGCGCTCCGCGACAACGATGCGAACTTGACGGCTCGTCGCTGCGCGGATGTCGTCGAGAGCAAAAATGTTTCCGGGGTCGACCATCGCGAGAACGAGGTATCCCTCGGAGAACGCGATCGGAAGGACTTCGTGGCGACGGCAAATCGCAGCGGGTGCTAACGCGACAGCTTGGTGGTCAACAGCGAAGTCGACGAGTTCGACGAAGGGAACGCCGGCCTGTGCGGCGCGTGCGGATGCCAGCTGTGCCGGCGAGATTGTTCCGCTGTCGAGCAGGTTTCTGACGAGTGTTTCTTCGTCAGTGTGCGAACTGCCCACAGAATCAATGCTCTCAATCGGCATCATTCCGCGAAGAATCAATACTTCAGCAAGTGTTGTCACGCGTGCCTCCCCCCAAGGTCTTAGCGAATCCCCACGCTAATCGAGACACACCAGCACCACTAGTCCCACAAGAGAGGGGTAGTCAGGGGTGTTTAGGAAGCCCATTCCCCGCGTGTCGCCGCACTGAGCACCAAATTGATGTTCTTTTCCACGTATGCAGCCAACCGGGGCATGGCGCACTCTTCGATGACATCCGAGATGTCGGTCGCGTGACGCTGGGCGCTGGAGTGGACGACGGTGCGTGCAGCGCCGTGACAATTCTCGCACGACCCCAAGGCATTGCGCCCGGAATCGCCACTGTGCGATTCCTCATGAAGAGAGAGAGCAAGCTTTGCCGACAACTCTTCGAGTCGCTCAACAAGGGCGTGGATAAGTTCGTGCGGCCAGTCACCAGTGCTGTCGAAAGAGGCGAACTCCGACTCCCGACAACTCACACAGCCCTGCTCAGTGCCGGGTTCTGGCGCTCGCCATTCGGAGACGAGGCGATACCAGCCCTGGAGCGAACAGTTAACGAGATCGCTAACGGCGTGACGATTCACGATCCCTCCGCCCATTCTGAGTTAAGCCTTAACCGATGGTCGCACCACCGGTCGAGCTTGGGCAGTCGTCACTATCACTGACACCCATTTGGGGGACAGACAAATTGTTCCGGTACGGTTGTCACAGGCGGATGGGATTGTTCATCACACACGCAACAACCCTGACCCGAACGGGGAGACGATTGACAACGAATGACCGCGCACCACGCGTATATCGAGTGGGACACGTTGATGACCACGAAACGGTTCAGCTCGGCTTTGCGGCGCTCGTAGCATCGAACCCCTCCCTCGATCTCGTCGCCTCAGTCAGCTCAGTTCACGAATTAGCCGATTCCATTGGCTCCCTTGATTTAGTAGTCCTCGACCTGCGGCTCTCCGACGGTAGCCACGTCGAACAAAACGTCGCGTGGTTGCGCGAGCGCGAGACGAACGTTCTCGTGTTCACAGCCGCAGACAACACCGCTCACGTGCGCGCAGCATCCCGTGCTGGCGTTCTCGCTATCATCCGTAAGTCGGAGTCTCGCGAGGTCATTGTAGAAGCGGTTCATGAAGCCGCTCAGGGGTACCCGGTTGTCACGACGGACTGGGCAGCCGCGCTCGATTCCGACCCCGACCTGGCCGCTGCTGGACTCAGCCCCAAAGAGCAAGAAGTGCTTGCCCACTATGCCTCTGGCGATAAATCTGTCGCCGTTGCGAACCGCGCAGGACTCTCCAGCAGCACCGTCGCCGAGTATGTGCGGCGAATCCGGCACAAGTACGCCATGGCTGGTCGCCCAGCCCACACAAAAGTCGATCTCTACAAGCGCGCGGTCGAAGATGGCATTCTTCCTCCACCACGCTCATGACCACCAGCACCCCCACCAACCGACTCGATACCTCGGGAAGCGCCGAACTCGGAGTGGTGCGCACCACGACGACCGTTCTCGGTGCCGCGACGCTATTGTTTCTGCTGCTGACGATTGGGCCCCTGCTTGATCAACAGCGGTACGTACATCCCGTCTGGGAACTTGTCGCCGGCATCATCGTGTTTGCTGTGCCGCTCGTATTTGCCGTGATTGCCCGCCGTTGCTCGTTGCGTCAGCTCAAGATCATGCACGGCAGCTACGCCGTGGCATTCTCTCTTGTCGTGATCACGTGGATTCCCGCGTTCATCCACGGGCCGATGCCTGCAGGGATGGCGCCGTGGACGGTCGGAATGACCGCGATCGCCACGGTGCCCGCAGCCATCGCGTGGCGGCGCGTCATTGCCTGGAGCTACTTGATCGGCAACTCACTGCTCATCGCGCCCGTGCGCATCATTGCTGACGGCGGCGTCGATGTGCCGCTTGCTCTTCAGTTCGCTTTCTTTACCATCACCATTTGCGCGGCTTTCACTGCCGTCGTCACCGTCGCAATCGGAGCCGGACGCGAAGTGGATGCTGCTACGGCGGGGGTGCGCGAAGTCTCCATGCGTGCCGCCGCGCTCACCGCCCGGGGTGAGGAACAAGCTCACCTCGACGCCCTCGTGCACGACGAGGTTATTGCGACAATCTTCGCGGCAGCCGGCGCCGGGCGCAGCGACTCGGTCGCGACTCGCGCCCAAGCTGCGCGCACCCTTGCA
>Ga0209344_10003258_pt1 | contig 16293 bp, 17 predicted proteins | sample Cruoilmetagenom6_FD_187293 | JGI IMG/M metagenome (GOLD analysis project Ga0209344, IMG submission 187293) | Oil polluted marine microbial communities from Coal Oil Point, Santa Barbara, California, USA - Santa Barbara Oil Seep Sample 6 (SPAdes)... | ecosystem: Environmental > Aquatic > Marine...
TCTTTTTTACCCATGAAATTGAAGACATAGATGCTTTTTTAAGCAGAGAAGCATCCTTACATTTGTATAGGATTATCCAAGAAGTATTAAACAATATGGTGAAGCATGCCGAAGCCAAAGCTGCCTCGGTGACTATTGAAAAAAAGGAAAATACCATTGAAGCAATTATTGCAGATAATGGAAAAGGCTTTGAAATTTCGGAAAAAGTAAAGATCAGTACTAGCCTCGGGATGAAAACTTTAATGGAACGCGCAAAAATTTTACACTCAAAAATTGATATAAAAAGTCAAATCAATAAAGGAACAACCATAACGCTAATTATCCCGATATAAATGCTTGAAAAGAGTAAAATTTCCGTTGTTATTGCAGATGACCATCCTATGATTTTAAAAGGACTGCATGATGAGCTACAGGCAAATAACTATAATGTTTTGGGCCAAGCGGCCAATGGCATGCAGGCGCTGGAGCTTATTTTAACACATAATCCAACCATAGCTCTTCTTGACATTGATATGCCACTTTTAACGGGTTTTGAAGTTATAAAAATGTCCAAACAAAAGAAGGTTGACACTAAGTTTATAATCTTATCCTTTCATAAAGAGAATGACTACCTATCCCAGGCCAAAGCACTTCAAATAAATGGTTATCTTCTGAAGGAAGACTCATTTTCTGAAATTGAAGATTGTATTCAATGTGTTTTAAATAATGATGTATGCTTTAGCCGCTCGTTTGCCGCCTCTTCATTAGTAACCGTTTCAGAAGATTTAAAAAAAATAAAGCATTTAACCTCTTCTGAAAAAACGATTTTAAAGTTAGTAGCAGAACAAATGAGCAGCAGCGAAATTGCGGAAAAGCTTTTTATTTCAATACGAACGGTAGAAAAGCATCGAAGCAATATAATTATGAAACTGGAAATTGAAAATACTACCACCAATGCTTTGACCAATTGGGCATATTTACACAAAAATGTTATTAAAGAGCTATAGGTTTAATAACCAAAATCAGCTTTTATCTTGTCTGCCCTGTCCAATAATTTATCAATGGTTATAAAATCTACCTCTTCTTTATCGTAGGCTCCTTGAAAGATTTTCATGGCTTTTTTGGGCTCGCCGGTTTCTTCGTAATAACGTCCCAAATAATAATCTCCCAATACCGTATCTGGATATTGTCTTTTTGCCAAGGTTGCAATCTCTCGCAAAGACTCCCATTGGTTTCTTTTTTCTGCAGCAGTGGCCGTAGCAATAAAATCATTTACGCGAATGTTATTCGTAATACCAAAAAGATCCTCTATCACCTTATATTTATCAAGCAGATATTGGCTAATTGGCGTATCCAATTTCAATAAAACTTCAGTGTATTCCTTTTTGCTAATTGGTCTATAAACCGAAAAGATTTTTTCCAAAGCATTCGGAATGCCACGACCACCCAAAGAATAGTGGGTAGCACCATCAAAATTATCATAATAATAATTGAAGGATTTGCTTTTCAAACCGTTTAATTGGTTGTGAAGGTCTTGGGTAGATTCCATCAAGCCTTTAATATCGTCAGTTCCCGTAGCCAAATAATAGAATATTTTTCCGGGAATTTGTGGAATGCGTTCCACAAGGCGCTCTTCCATCATAGGAGCCATATCTGGACTTAGATTTATATAACCATTCAGCAACGGCGGATCTTTAAAGAGATAATAATTTAAAAAATTGGCCGTAAAATCGTGCCCAACACCAATGATGAACTTTGCGGTTCGGTACTTTTTATCAATATATGGAATAAGTTCCATCCCAATAAATTCAAAAAACTGTGCGCCCTTTTCGCCGGGCATAAAAGTATTGTCGTCATAAGAGCAATCTTCATAACGTAAATCACCTTGCATAACGCCAACTACTATAGACTCTGGCATATCTTCCCAATAACTGAAATAATCAACGTTTCCAGCTACTGGCTCAAAAAGATAATCAGCATCCAGCACCAAAACTATGGGGTATTTTTTATCAATATTGGTATCGTAATTTCTGGGAAGTTGAATTTTTAATCTTCGAGACTCGCCAAGTTTGTCAGAATTGAACTCTTCGTAAATTATTTGGGAAAATGAAGCATAATTGAGCAGCACACAAACTGCGAATAGTAGGATTTTTTTCATTGGTTAGAATTTTTAGGCTGCGGAAAGATAACAAATTTTCAATTTGTGTTTTTTTCACCGAAAAATTATTTCGAAAAAATTACAATTTTAGCCGTTTTCGATTGTAAAGAGGAAGTAAAGCTAATGACAGCACTCCGAAAAACACAATGGAAAAAATATTTGAAATCCAAACAATCCATCCAAAAGCAACCCCCACGGTTTTGGCAACTCCAAAAACAGTCAAAATTCCCGCAACTGCTGCAGGATAGGTTCCAAAGCCACTATTAGTAAAAGCAAAAGTGAAGCTTCCGACAACAAAAGTGATTATAATTGTTCCAAAAGAAATATTTGTAGTATCCGGCAATGCGTGCAGCGCTGTGTAAAAGGACAGTAGGTATAGGCCCCAAATGATAAAAGTGTGAAAAAGAAAAGTGCCTTTTTTCTTCATTTTCAAAATGCTGAACACGCCTTCTTTCAATCCAATAACAAAGCTTTTTATTTTTTTATTGATATTCGATTTTGAAAATTTAATGTATAGGGGAATGCTCACGCCCATTAAAACAATTCCGAAGATAATAACATATAAAAGTGAGGGCGGAATACTTTCCAACACGTAATCATACAATACGTCAAACTTTATAACAAGTGCCAAAACAGTGAAAAAAAGAAGGAATAAAAGGTCAACAACCCTTTCGGAAATAATGGTTCCAAATCCTTTTTGAAAAGGCACTCCTTCATATTTATCCAAAATGATCCCTCGGGAAACTTCACCACTTTTCGGAATAAAAATATTCATTAAATACGCCACGGAAACCGCCATAAAATTATTGGCCAATTTGGTTTTATAACCCAATGGCTCCAACATAAAATTCCATCGATAGGATCGTGAAAGATGGCTTAAAACACTAAATACAACAGAAAGCAAGACGAAACCATAGTTTGCATTGGCAAAATATTTTTCAGTTTCGGCAAGTTGTTGTGGCGTAAACGACTGGTAGATATACCAAATCAAGAAAACTCCCAATCCCAACGGAATCGCAATCTGCAAAAATTTTGAGAGGGAGCGGCTCAATTTATCGGAGTAGATTTGTTTCCTCGTCTGGGAACACCAAAGCCGGTTTAAAGACCTTGGCCTCTTCCACTTCCATCAAGGCATAGGTAATAAGAATAAGCACATCCCCGGGCGCCACACGTCTTGCGGCGGCACCGTTTAAAGTAATTTCGCCACTGTTTCGAGGACCGGGAATGGCGTATGTTTCAAGGCGTTCGCCGTTATTATTGTTTACTATCTGGACTTTTTCGCCTTCAATAATGTTGGCTGCGTCCATTAAATCTTCGTCAATAGTAATGCTGCCAATATAGTTTAGATCGGCACCAGTAACTTTTACTCTATGGATTTTAGATTTTACTACGTGTATTTGCATGGTGCAAAGGTATTAATTTAAAGGCATATTATCTATTAGCCGAACATCGCCCGCAAAAGCTGCTATAAAAGCTCTGTATTTTGAAGCTTTGTTTTTTCGCTTTGCGGTTTTGAGTGTTTTTTCGTTGGCTATTTCAAAATATTCCAAATTCAAGTTGGGGTTTTGCAAAAACCGTTCCGTAACCAATGTGTTCAACCCTGCAAGGGATGTAGAACTGAATTTTTCCCGAACTTCTTGTAATGTTTTATAAATAAGTGCTGCTTCTTCAAATTGTTTTGCAGTCAGTCGTTTGTTACGTGAACTCATTGCAAGTCCGTTTTTCTCTCTCAAAATTGGGCATCCCACAATTTTTACGGGTAGCATTTCGATGGCGACCAACTTTTTAACGATCTGTAATTGTTGAAAATCCTTTTCGCCAAAGTAGGCTGTATTTGGTTTCACAATTTTTAAAAGCTTGCTAACAATGGTTCCCACTCCGTCAAAATGTCCTTTTCGGTGCTTGCCCTCCATTTCATTTTCGAGGTTTCCAAAATTGTACTTTTTTGCGGAAACCGAAGCATCATATAGATCTGAAACCTCTGGCAAATACACAATCACATCGCCTTTTAATTTTTTTAATAGGGAGATATCATCTTCGGGAGTGCGCGGATATTTTTCAAGATCTGCACTGTTATTAAATTGTGTGGGATTTACAAAAATGCTCACCACCACCACATCATTATTTTCTAAAGCACTCTTTACCAAAGATATATGCCCTTTATGCAATGCACCCATTGTTGGCACAAAACCTATCTTGTCATTTTTTGCCCCGGAAGACAAAGCTTGCACCAAGGTTTCTTTCTGGGTATGTATTACCATAAAATTGGGTTAAGAGCGGGCAAAATTAATATATTAAAGACAATCTACATAAATTTTCGTAATTTTGCGTGTTTTTAAACGCCTCGAGACATTGGGGCAAATTGCAATAATTCCTAAAAAACCCTATAGATGAAAGATAAAAGAGTCTTGTATGTGTCTTCAGAAGTTATACCCTATCTTCCCGAGACCGAGATTTCTTCAATGTCGTTTGAAGCTCCCCGAATGATCAACAATAATGGCGGCCAGATAAGAATTTTTATGCCACGCTATGGTAATATCAACGAAAGAAGGCACCAATTGCACGAAGTGATTCGCCTTTCTGGAATGAACTTGGTAATAAACGATCTCGATATGCCACTGATTATAAAAGTGGCGTCCATCCCTAAAGAGCGCATCCAGGTTTATTTTATTGATAATGAAGATTATTTTAAAAGAAAGGCAACCTATGCTGATGAAGAAGGAAATTTTTACAAAGACAATGACGAGCGCGCCATTTTCTTCGCAAAAGGCGTTATTGAAACTGTAAAAAAACTGAACTGGGCACCAGATATTATACACGTTCACGGATGGCTTGCTTCTTTTCTTCCTTTATATCTACGGAATTATTACGGAAACGAACCCCTTTTTGAAAATAGTAAAATAGTTACTTCTGTGTACAATCAAGGCTTCGATGGAACGTTAGCTAAAAACACAATAGATAAAGTTAGGTTTGATGCTATTGATGACGATGTTATTACTGAACTTGAAGAGCCAAGTTACGTAAACCTTATGAAAATAGCCGTCAAAAATTCTGACGCAGTCATTGTAGGATCCGAAGAAATACCAAAAGAGCTTGATGAATTTATTAACACTTTAGACAAACCTGTGTTAAAATATCATAATATGGAAAATTTTTCCCAAGCATATTTAGACTTTTACAGCTCAAAAGTCTTAAAGTAATTTCTTCAACAATCTCATTGAAATGAGCTAATTACATTTCACACAAAACAATTAATAGAACAAATGAAAATAAAAAATTTGTTGCCCCTTGCAGGTGCTATTTTCTTTATAATAATTGCATTCTCTTCTTGCCAAGAAGATATCTCAACCTTGGGTTCTGAAGTATTGGGAACTGAAACCCCCAACGGAATCTTAGATGAATCACAATCCGTCATTGCATACAGTAGAAAACTCGGCCCATTACAGAGCAATAGGCTACCCGCTTATCAATTAGGGGTTTATAACGATCCTGTATATGGAAAATCAACAGTGAATCTTTTATCACAGCTTACCCTTGAATCAAACGACCCCAGCTTTGGCGAGAATGCTACGGTAGATAGTGTTTTTGTGTATTTGCCATATTTCAGTACAGGAACCACAGTGGACAGTGTAACTACGTATGAGCTTGATTCTATATATGGCACCACGCCTATAAACGTGTCCATATTTGAATCAAAATATTTTTTAAGGGAATATGATCCCAATACAGGTTTTGAGGAATTTCAAAACTACTACACTACCCAAGGAGACGTTTTTGAAGGCTATCTAGGTGAGGAACTAGCTTCAGTAGAAAATTTTCTGCCGACAAAGAACAGCTATGTTATATTTGAAGGAGAAGAAAATGAAGAGGAAATAACACCCGGCCTTCGTATAAAGCTAGATTCGACCTTCTTCCAAAACAATGTGATTGATATGGAAGGAACTCCAGAATTGCGAAACAGCAATAACTTCAAAAACTTTTTAAGAGGTCTTTATTTTAAAGTTAATTCACCAACGGACAATGGCAGCCTCTTTATTTTTGATGTTACCAAAGCATACGTTTCTATATTTTATAGTTACGATAATGAAGATGAACCCGATGAAAGAGACAATGCTGTATTTAAATTGAATTTTAGTGGGGGCATAAGTGTAAATACTTTTACAAACCAACTGCCCACCCAAATACAAACCGCAGTAGAGAATCCAAATATTGAAACCGGAAATGAAAATCTTTACCTACGCGGGGGTGATGGAATCATTTCTGTTGTGGAACTCTTCGGGAAAGACAACGATAATAACGGCGTGGCAGATCAACTTGAAACTCTTCGCGATAAAAAATGGCTGGTCAATGAGGCAAATCTCATTTTTTATGTGAATCAGGATTTAATGTTAGGTGGTGCTACAGAACCTGAACGTATAATAATCTATGACCTTAAGAACAGTAACGTATTGGCAGATTACAATCTGGACCCAACGAATGGCCTGGAAGCTGTAGATGCCCTTACAAATCATTACGGAAAACTGCAAAGAGGAAGTGATGGTAACGGTGAATACTACAAATTAAAAATAACAACCCATATCAGTAATTTGATTAATAAAGACAGCACAAATGTACCTTTGGGCATAGTGGTATCTCAAAACGTTTTAACAAGGACGACGCAGAAGCTTCAAAACCCTATGGAGCCTAATATTGAGCAAATACCGTCCAGTACTGTAATTTCACCTGAAGGAACCATACTTTACGGAAATGCAACGCCTAACCAAGAAAAAAGATTAAAACTCCAAATTTATTACACTGAACCTAATTAAACCCTGCGTATGTGTGGAATTGTAGGCTATATCGGCAAAAGAGAAGCATATCCCATTATCCTGAACGGACTGAAACGTTTAGAATATCGAGGATATGACAGTGCGGGAATTGCCCTTTTCGATGGTACTGATATCCAACTTTGCAAAACAAAAGGTAAGGTTGCAGATCTTGAGGCAAAGGCAGAACGCGAAATTACCTTAAAAGGAAATCTCGGCATAGGCCATACCCGCTGGGCAACCCACGGAGTTCCCAACGATGTTAATAGCCACCCTCACTATTCAAACAGCGGCGATCTGGTAATTATCCACAATGGTATTATTGAGAATTACGATTCCCTTAAAAAGGAATTGAAAAAAAGAGGATACACTTTCACCTCAGATACCGATACCGAAGTATTGGTAAATCTTATTGAGGATATTCAGATAAACGAAAAAGTAAAACTGGGCAAGGCTGTCCAAATTGCATTAAATCAGGTGGTGGGCGCTTATGCCATCGCGCTTTTCGACAGAAAAAAACCAGACGAGATTGTAGTTGCCAAATTAGGAAGTCCTTTGGCAATCGGTATTGGCGAAGACGAATTTTTTGTAGCAAGCGATGCTTCGCCTTTTATTGAATTCACAAATAACGCCATCTATCTTGAGGATGAAGAAATGGCCATCATACGTCTGGGCCGCGATGTAAAAGTGAGAAAAATTAAGGGCGATAAATTGGTTGCGCCTTACGTACAAGAACTCCAGCTGAACCTTGAACAGATTGAAAAAGGTGGCTACGACCATTTTATGCTAAAAGAAATCCACGAACAACCCGCGGTGATTAAGGACACCTATCGCGGCCGATTGCTAGCGGAAAAAGGTATCGTTAGGCTTGGCGGACTTGAGGATTACATAGAAAAGTTCATCAATGCGGACCGTATTGTCATCGTGGCTTGTGGAACGTCTTGGCACGCGGGATTAGTGGCTGAATATATTTTTGAGGATTTGGTGCGCATACCCGTAGAGGTAGAATACGCTTCCGAATTCCGGTATAGAAACCCAATAATTTCAGAAAACGATGTAGTCATCGCCATTTCACAAAGTGGGGAAACCGCAGATACCCTTGCCGCAATAAAACTTGCAAAGTCAAAGGGCGCATTTGTTTATGGAATTTGTAATGTAGTCGGCTCTACCATTTCCAGGGAAACACATAGCGGTACTTATACGCATGCCGGGCCAGAGATTGGGGTTGCGTCAACTAAGGCGTTCACTACGCAGATTACCGTTTTGGCAATGATTGCGCTTCGTTTGGCCAAAGCCAAGGGCACGATAAGCCAAACCGATTTTATGCGTTATTTGCGCGAATTGGAGCTTATTCCAAACCACGTAGATGAAGCCCTGAAAACTGAAGATAAAATCAAGGAAATTTCAGCCGTCTTTAAGGATGCACGCAATTTTCTTTACTTGGGAAGAGGTTATAACTTCCCGGTAGCTTTGGAAGGCGCGCTGAAACTAAAGGAAATTTCATACATACACGCAGAAGGCTACCCCGCAGCAGAAATGAAGCACGGGCCAATTGCGCTGATTGATGAACACATGCCAGTGGTAGTGATTGCCATCAAGAGCGACCACTATGATAAGGTAGTTAGCAACATTCAGGAAATCAAGGCCCGCAAAGGTAAGATTATAGCTGTAGTTTCCGAAGGGGATACTGCTGTAAGGGAAATGGCTGATTATGTAATGGAAGTGCCGCATACCCCGGAAGCGCTGTCGCCATTGGTTACCACCATTCCGCTGCAATTGCTTTCATACCACATAGCCGTAATGCTTGGCCGTAACGTGGACCAACCGCGCAATTTGGCGAAAAGTGTTACTGTGGAATAGTAATGGTTGCATATTTCACTTTATAAGTTGATGAAATTTCAAAGACCAGCCTTCTCTTTTCCGAAAAGTATTGTTTTAGCACTCCTGGCATTTTTCACCTTTTCCTGCATTCCGCTACAAATAGCCCCTAACATTGATGGTGCAAAAATTTATAAAGGAAAAAAATTCAAGAAACAGCTTCCGAAACAGCACGTTTACGTGTTTGAAGACCCAAAAGACGCCAATGAATTTTACACTTATATCAACGCAAAGTTTGATATTGATTATGATATAGGAGGTGGAAATGTACCCATAACCATAAACAACAAAAAACATTATCTTACTTTCTACGAAGTGGAACGGAACACCAAAACCGTAAATTTGGTTCCCATTGCCGTAGATCTGGCGAACGAGAGTAAAGGCAACGAACCTGTTTTTGAAGCTATATACACCTCTAGATCCGGCTCGTGGTATATTGCTTTAACGGTTACAGACGATGCCTTCAATGACAATTTGAAAGAAACCGATCCTTCCCATAAAAGTATTTTAAGATATCTTGATAAACTTCGGCTTGAGTATCTTTCCACCGCAAATTATATGGAAATATACTTTAAGAGTCATTAACCTAAAAGTCTTGGAAATTTCTGGTTAAATCTTCCCAAAGCCACTGGACAGTTATTATTTAGGTGTTTAACTTTTCCAAATTGGATTCCTCTTTACCCATTAGGCGTTTTAAGTTTCAACATTTTTCTTTCTTTCCCTTTGCGAAATTTGCGAGAAGGGTGTGTATAACTGAATAAGCAATTAAAATCCCGAAAAACGAATATTCCACATTGGCGTGGCCTTTAAATAATATAGCCGTACTAAGCAAGAGTGCGGCCCAGATAAGTGCGTTTATTAAAATGATTTTTTTCATTTCCTAAAATATTTAATGGAATGACTTGATTATACCTCTTCGGTTGGTGCCCAAATGGTCAATTGCCATTTCATAACTTATTTGTAAATCTTTTCACCAAATTGTTACAAAATTCTTTTCAGTAGTTTATTTTTAAGCTATGAAAGTCATCAACCTCATCTCCGGTCCCCGAAATCTTTCAACGGCGCTAATGTACTCTTTCGCACAACGTGAGGATATGACGGTTTTGGACGAACCTTTTTACGGCTATTACCTTCAAAATGCTTCCTTGGAAATCGAGCATCCCTCCCAAAAGGAAATCCTTCAAACGATGGAACTGAACGAAGAAAAAGTAATTGAAAACATCAATTCACTTCGAAAGCAGAAAAATGTTTTCGTAAAAGGAATGGCGCACCATTATTTGACCGATTCGCCAAATTTTATTTTGAATTGGGAAAATGTGATTCTAATTAGACATCCAAAAAAACTGATTGCCTCTTTTTCAAAAGTAATCCATACGCCTACCCTAAATGACATCGGCATCAAAAAAGCTTCGGAACTATTTTTATTTCTGAAGAAAAACGGAAAAACACCCATTGTGATTGACAGCGATGAACTCTTGAAAAATCCAAGAAACTATCTGAAAAAACTCTGCAATTTATTGGAAATACCTTTTTCGGAAAAAATGCTTCGATGGAAAAAAGGCGGCATTCCCGAAGACGGCGTTTGGGCGAAACATTGGTATAAAAATGTGCACAATTCCGAAGGTTTCGCTGTGCAAAAAAGCAGCTCACAACCTTTGCCAAATCATTTGGAACCGTTGCTGGCAGAAGCTTTGCCTTATTACGAAATTTTAAAAAGCAATATTTTAATTTAAAACATAAACCACCTTCAACGCATAACCCATAACTCTTAACTCTTAACACTTAACTCTCAACTTCAAAAAAAATGCTTCAAAAATCCAATCCCAAAAACGACAACATCCAAGTATTTATAAAAGACAAACTCTATCCCCGCAGTGAAGCAAAAGTTTCGGTTTTCGACAGCTCCGTTCAAGGCGGCGATGCCGTTTGGGAAGGCTTACGCGTATATCCCGAAGGCGTAGTCTGCTTAGACAAACACTTGACCCGTTTGCAAGAATCCGCAAAAACACTGGCATTTGTGGATATTCCTTCCAAGGAATTCATCAAAAAAGCAATAAAACAAACTCTCGACGCCAACGACATGAATGACGATACGCACATCCGCCTGACGTTGACGCGAGGCGAAAAAATAACCAGCGGCATGGACCCGCGGCTCAACCAAAGCGGTTCCTGTTTAATCGCTTTGGCAGAATGGAAACCGTTGGTTTACGATAACGATCACGGCATAAAAGTAATAAGCACCAGCCAACGCCGAAACTCGCCTCAGTTTTTGGACAGTAAAATCCATCATAATAATTTGCTCAATAATATTATCGCAAAAATACAGGCAAACGTTGCCGGAAAAGACGCCGGATTGATGCTGGACGAGCGCGGGTTTATAGCCGAACTTAACGGTAGCAATCTTTTTATGGTGAAAAATGAAAAGGTTGTTACGCCTTTTGCACACGCTTGCCTTCCCGGAATAACGCGGAATTCAGTTATTGAAATGTGTAAAAAGCACGATATTGAAATTTCCGAAGCAGATATTACCCTCTCCCAATTCTACAATGCCGACGGCGTTTTCGCAACGGGAACAATGGGCGAGCTTACCCCCGTTGTTGAAATTGATGGACGCAGCATTTCCAAAGATGATTCCCTTCAGAAAAAAATAATTTCCCTTTTCAAAAAAGAGGTTCGTGGATTGTGTGAGAAGCTCGATTAACTTTCACAAAGTTTAAAACTTTGTCAAAGATGATTTCACGAAGGAGACTAAAGAATAGTGCGTAAAGCTTGGATTTTAAAAGACCTGACAGGTTTTTGAAACCTGTTGGGTCTTTCCAGCATAGTCCCCAAATTTTTTAAACATTTCCATTGCAAATTTCATTCAGAAAAAACTATCTTTGCACCGTTCAAAACAGGGGTGGTTTTTTTGCCCTTAGATAACTAAAAAATAAACAGTTACTCATGTCACAAAGTACAGGAAAAGTTGCACAGATTATTGGCCCGGTAGTTGACGTTGCGTTTGATAGCGGATCGGAACTTCCAAAAATATACGACTCGTTGGAAGTAAATAACAACGGAAACCTTTTGGTTCTTGAAGTTCAATCTCACATTGGTGAAAGCATGATTCGTACCATATCAATGGATTCTACTGACGGTTTGAGCCGTGGTGTAGACGCTGTTGCAACTGGAGCACCTATCCAAATGCCAATTGGGGATGCTGTTTACGGTCGTCTATTCAACGTAATTGGCGATGCAATTGACGGTATTGGAAACTTGCCAAAAGCTGGCGATGCTGGTCTTCCAATTCACCGTGAGGCTCCAAAATTTGAAGATCTTTCAACTTCTACCGAAGTTCTTTTCACAGGTATTAAAGTAATCGACCTTATTGAGCCTTACGCAAAAGGAGGTAAAATTGGTCTTTTCGGTGGTGCTGGTGTAGGTAAAACGGTACTTATTCAGGAGTTGATTAACAATATTGCGAAAGGCCACGGTGGTCTTTCAGTATTTGCTGGTGTAGGGGAACGTACTCGTGAGGGTAATGACTTGCTTCGTGAAATGCTTGAGTCTGGTATTATAAAATACGGTGACGACTTTATGCACTCTATGGAAAATGGTGGATGGGATCTTTCAAAAGTAGATAAAACTGCAATGAAAGAATCTAAAGCTACTTTCGTATTCGGACAGATGAACGAGCCACCTGGAGCACGTGCACGTGTTGCGCTTTCAGGTTTGACTATTGCTGAGTATTTCCGTGATGGAGCTGGCGAGGGACAAGGAAAAGATGTACTTTTCTTCGTAGATAACATTTTCCGTTTTACACAAGCAGGTTCTGAGGTTTCTGCACTTCTTGGGCGTATGCCTTCTGCGGTGGGTTACCAGCCAACTTTGGCAACAGAGATGGGGGCGATGCAGGAACGTATTACTTCAACTAAAAGAGGTTCTATTACATCTGTACAGGCGGTTTACGTACCTGCAGATGACCTTACGGATCCAGCGCCGGCAACTACGTTTGCCCACTTGGATGCTACAACCGTACTTTCACGTAAAATTGCCGAGCTTGGTATTTATCCTGCGGTGGATCCATTGGATTCTACCTCTAGAATTCTTACTGAATCTATCCTTGGAAAAGAGCACTACGCTTGCGCACAAAGAGTAAAGGAGCTTTTACAACGCTATAAGGAATTGCAGGATATTATTGCGATTCTTGGGATGGAGGAACTTTCCGAAGATGATAAACTGGCAGTAGGCCGCGCGCGTCGTGTACAGCGTTTCCTTTCACAACCTTTCCACGTAGCGGAGCAGTTTACAGGTATTCCCGGAGTTTTGGTTGATATTAAGGAAACCATCAAAGGTTTCAACATGATTATGGATGGCGAATTGGATCACCTTCCAGAAGCAGCCTTCAACCTGAAAGGAACCATTGAGGAAGCCATCGCCGCTGGTGAGAAAATGCTTGCGGAAGCGTAACGAGCGGAGCTCGAAAATCACAAAAAAATAAATCCCAAATTCCAAAACCAGGTTTTTGGAATTTGGTGCTTGAAATTTGTAATTTTAGAAAAATATGTATCTTGAAATAGTAACCCCCGAAGCATCCTTAGTTGCCGGTGAAGTAGAAAGCGTAACCGTTCCTGGCGTGGATGGCGAATTCCAAATGCTGAACAACCACGCTCCTATTGTTTCCGTTTTGCAGGAAGGAAAAGTGAAATTTAAAGGAAATCCAACCATTGCGGAAGGTTTTGAAAAAAAATTCACCAAGGAAAACGATAAATGGGTTCTTGAAATTTCTGGCGGAACCGTTGAATGCAACAATAACCGTGTAATGGTGCTTGCTGACTAAACACACATTTAAGGTTTAAAATAAAAAATCCCAAATTCCACATTAAAGGAATTTGGGATTTTTCTATTATTGTAGCTTGGAAAGCAAACAAACATATATTTCAAAAGGCAGCAAAGCGTTGTGGAAACTTATTTTTCCCGCAATTTGTTTTACGCTTGCCATCTATATAGCTTTCACCTCCTATACCAACTATGTTCCTTCAGAATTAACATCAGCTAGCGGAGCTATTATAGTTGCTTGTTCCCTGATACTTCCTTTAGTTGTACTAGGTATCGTTTTTTCAATGGTAAAGGATTTTCACTTCGATTTTAAAAACAAAAGATATAAAATAGTTAAGCGGGTTGGCCCGCTAACCTATGGAAAATGGAGAAAGTTTGAAACTCTCAATTATCTTTCGGTTTTTGAAAACTTGGACGGTTTATATGACCTTAAGTTATGGTATAACGAGAATAAACACTACTCAATAGATATATTTAAAAGAAAACAAGACGCTATTGAGGTTGGAAAAGATTTGGCACAACATCTTTCTATTGATTTTTATACTCCAAATACAGACTATGTTTATCAAAATGAAGAAACTGAGCCAATTGAGATACCCGAAGATGAACGCACTATCGATGCACATATTTCCGAAGGAAAACGGCCATTCTGGCAAATATTAATTGCGGCATTATTTTATATAGGAGCATTAGTGAGCCTTTATTTTTTCTATGAAACTTTTTCACTAGAGGTATCAAACAAAAAGATTGTTGCATATTTTGACATTTTCGAGTTAACAATAATCTTGTTTATGGCTGGCATAAGCTTTTCTGTAGTTAAAGATTATCAATTTGATTTTAAAAATAATCAGTACAAGATTATTCATAGAGTTGGACCAATAAAAGTTGGACAATGGCGAACCTTGAAAAGTCTAGATTATATCTCAGTCTTCAAGAAAAATGAATCTAAATACCTTGTTAATCTTTGGTATAATAAAAACAAGCATTTCAATCTTTCTGCTCAAAACAAAGCAGATACCGCAATTTTTATGGGCAAGGAATTGGCGAAAAAGTTGAAAATTGAATTATACGATGCCACAGATCCCCACAATCCAAAATGGGTTGATAATTTAAAAACTTAAAGTTATATTAACATCACCCCCAACAATAAAATGAGATTTGTAAATTTGCCTGTTCAAGAAAATTATGCAACTACAGCAAATAGACAGGGTAAAAACTATTACCAAAGAAGATTTTCTAAAACACTACTTTAAACCTCAAAAACCCGTTGTAATTGAACGGTTTATTGAGGACTGGCCTGCATATACCAAATGGAATCTAGATTATATGGCGAATGTGGCGGGGGATAAAATGGTTCCTCTTTATGACAATCGCCCAGTGAGCCACAAAGATGGATTTAATGAACCACACGCCAAAATGAAAATGCGCGATTATGTGGAGTTATTAAAAACCGAGCCTACAAAATACCGCATCTTTCTGTGGAATATTTTAAAGGAAGTGCCCCAACTTCAAAAGGATTTTGACTTTCCGGATTTTGGTCTTAAATTGATGAAAGGTCTGCCCATGCTTTTTTTCGGCGGAAGAGATTCATACACGTTTATGCATTATGATATCGATTTGGCAAACATTTTTCATTTCCATTTCGAAGGGAAAAAAAAAGTGATCCTTTTTGACCAAAAGCAAAACGATTATTTATACAAAATTCCCCACTCTTTAATTACGCGTGAAGACATAAATTTTGCCAATCCCGATTACGATAAATGGCCAGCCCTTAAAAAAGCTAAAGGTTACACCGCACATCTGGAGCACGGCAACGTACTTTATATGCCCGAAGGTTACTGGCACTATATGCGCTACATTACCCCTGGTTTTTCCATGAGCCTTCGTGCCATTGCCCGAAACCCCAAAAATTTAGCGAAAGCGGTTTATAACATTGCCTTTATGCGCTATTTTGACCAATTGATGCGAAAGCTGAAAGGCCAAAAATGGATTGATTGGAAAAATGAGCAAGCCATTGTCCGCACCAACAAAGCGCTATAATTAACGAAGAAATCACTACCTTTCCTTTAAATTTTTTGATGATGAAGTTATTTGCAACCATTTTCGCACTTCTTATCGTCCAATTCACCTTTGCGCAGGCCTATTCAGGTGCGGGCGATGTGAAATTTCAGGTGGGCGCCAATTTTCAAAACAACGGTACCGGAATTATGGGCAGTTTGGATTTTGGAGTGGGTGAGAACATTTCCCTGGGCATTGCATCCGCTTACCTTTTAGGGATTGATAAAGTAAGCGATTTGGACGGCAATGAAAAACCCTTTGCGGAATTTAAAGACCGTTTCGATTTCCGTGGACGCTTCAATGCAAATCTGGGAAATGTAATAAATGTGGACCCGAATTTTGATGTGTATCCCGGACTTTACGTGAGTTTGAAAAACTTTGGCGGGCATTTGGGCGCGCGTTATTTCTTTACCAGCGGCTTTGGCGTTTTTACGGAAGTGAGCGTCCCTATTTCAAAATACAATACAGACACCTTAACTCCTGCGGAAAAACTGCACAATCAAGTTTCCGTGAACATTGGGGCTTCGTTCAATATTTAACTCAAACATACTAAATTCTATTGGCGCGAGTTTACAACCCGCGCCGAGAACAGATTAC